>Ga0116167_1002389_pt1 | contig 16024 bp, 13 predicted proteins | sample AD_JPNMR3_MetaG_FD_89794 | JGI IMG/M metagenome (GOLD analysis project Ga0116167, IMG submission 89794) | Active sludge microbial communities of municipal wastewater-treating anaerobic digesters from Japan - AD_JPNMR3_MetaG | ecosystem: Engineered > Bioreactor > Anaerobic > Digestate | place...
AAGTCGTATTCACACCGGATTCGCCCGGATTGGTCATATGCCAATCCCCCCCGTCCGCGTCCGTTTCTCCATTGAGTATCAGGATTTCGGAATCGGTGGGATACGCCGTCACGCTCTGAACCCGCGCCTGCGCGCCTTGCAGGGCCGATGTCTTGCTGGTTTCGCCGGAAAATTCATCCACCTTTTCCGGTTCACCCAAGATGACCCGGAACGCGCTCCCCACGATCCGCGCTGAAGTCCATTGCGCGGAGATCACGTTAGGCGACCACGATTCCTCGGAAACCACTTTCGAATACGCGGGAACCACGTTCATCGCCAGCACGATTCGCACTTCATCCCCTGCCCAGTCGCTTAAATCCAACACGAAGGCGAGGATGTCTTCTTTCAATTCATCGTTAATCGCCGTTGTACCCAACTTTTCCCCGGTGAAGATTTGCGCGGTGGTCCAGTCGGATAGCAGATCGGGGCGGGTTTGCACCAGCACCTTTACGTTGGTTCCCCGGGCCTCCCCGTTTTGCACATGCGCGAATCCTTGGAACTGGTAAAACCGCTGGGCGGGCAACTGAACCGTGAACCGGCCTTCCAGGCCGAACTCCATGTCGCCGGGCGCGGGCTTGGCTTCCATGTACAGTCCCATACTGGGTTCTGCCCCCAGGGCCACCGCCTCGGGATCGTAAATCGGCCGCATTTGCAGGAGGTTGCGGTCCGTATCCGGTCCCTCCAACCCCACCGGCCGCCCATACGCGTCCACCCATTCCGCCGTGCCGCGTTCCTGGATCAAGTCACGAACTCCTTGATCAATTGTTCCGCCGCGTCCGAAGCCTGAAAACCCATCACCATGAATAATGCCATCAACACCCAAGCCAATCCGCCAAACTTTCTCATAATACGGTATCCCTTGATCTTCATGATGTGATGAATGTTCACCCCTTTTGAATGGTAACAATATCATAATCCATGGAATTGTCAACAAAAAATTTAATAAACTAAATAATGCTGACTGAATTGATCGAATTACTGAAGAAGTCAAGAATATAAAACTAGAAAAGTAGATTTGCGGCATGGAACCAACCGCGTGAATCTCGGCTGGACAGGCTCCCCCTTTTCCTGTTTGATACAATCCTGTCATTCGAATCCATGAAAACCACGAGGGAATCATGATGAAACGAATCGTTGTGGCAGCCGGTTTGCTGTTCGTGACCCTGGCGGCGGGGGCGCTGGAGATCCAGCGAAACGAGAATCCCATCCATGCCGATCCGCCGCGGATGATCCGGGAGATCGAGCACGGGCGGCGGGGAATCGTGGGCGCCGGCGAGGACGCCGTGCTCGTCGTCCACGTGTGGGGAACTCCGCGCGAGATGGGCTACGCCGCCGGCCGGCTGCTCAAGGAAGAAATCGAGTCGTGCGCCACTTCGGTCCTGGAGAAGATGAAGGAAGAGATCGGGGGCGATCTCGCGGTGCTGGACCAGGTGTATGAGACCGCCAAGCCGTTCATCCCGCCCCATTTTCTGGAAGAGATGGCGGGCTTCGCCGAAGGGGCGGAGCTCGATCCTCAAACCATCATCCGGCTCAACCTGGTCGGCGAGGCCAGCGAGTGGCACTGCTCGCTCTTCGGGGCGTGGGGGGCGGCCACGGCGTCCACCGGCAGCCTGCTGCAGCTGCGGGCGCTCGATTACGCCGTGCGCGCCGGCATCCAACGCCATCCAGTGATTATGGTTTACCACCCCAATGAGGGGCATGCCTTCGCCAATTTTACCTGGGCGGGGATGGCGGGCAGCGTCACCGGCATGTCGTCCGTCCCGTTGGCGATCAGCGAGATCGGCGATGACTATGACCAGGCCAACGATTCGTTCGCGGGAGTCCCCTTCACCTTCCTGCTGCGGGATATCCTGCAGTTCGACAATTCGCTGGAGGAGGCCCTCGCACGGGTCCAAAAAGGCCCCCGCACTACGTCGTTGATGTATGCCATCGGCGACGGGAAGAAAGGCGAAGCACGGGCGCTGCAAACCTCGCGCACGCTGTGCAACGTGTACGACCCGGATACCCTGGAGCCGCTGGTGCCCACGCACCCGCGTATCAAGGACATCGTGTACTGGGGGATGAGCTGGAATGTTCCCGCGTTCGACAAGCCTCTGCACGACATGCTGGTCAAGCATTATGGGAACCTGACGCCGGAGATCACCCTCCGCGAGATCCTGCCCACGGTGGGGACCGGCAACCTGCAGGTGGCTATCTACGATCTGACCCGGCAGATGGCCTGGCTCGCCAACGCCAAGGCCGACGGCGAAACCGGCCCGCTCAATGCTTACGAGCGCGCCTACATCCAACTGGACATGAAACAGCTCTTCGCGGTGGAAGCACCGAAGGGTAGATAAGCAATTCGCAAGGTAATGGCCTAACCCTGCCGCAGGTTAAACCCAACGGCTGCTCAAATGGATTTCCTGCGGGGACAACCCCCTCTTCACTTTTCCCAATCTTGGGGGAGGAATCTGAGGACCTGAAGGACCAAAAGAACGTAAGGCGGGGCTTGCGGGATGACAAAATTGCGCCTTGATCCAGCTTTCATTCATTTCTGTATGACAATCCGGTAGAGCACATACCCTCCCCCGCCCGCCATGGCTATAGGAATCAGATAAAAACCCAGCCACGACGGCGTGGATTCGGCGATTTGCAGGATCAACAAATCCGGGCCATGATCCAGAATCCATTGCCAGTGTAAGACAGGACTGGAAAACTGCGGCAGGTAGATCATGAACTGCATAACCATATTTTGCACCGAGAAGCCCGGTCCCAGCTCGACGTTGGGCCAGGCGTAGAGCATCCGCTTGATGACCCGCACCGGATCGGCGGATAAGCCCAGAAACTGGACAAACAGCGCAAGGATTACGAATACGGCCCCGCCGATCCGTTTCTGCGGTGTGTCAACCAGTTCCCGGTCTTTGAACCAAGCGGCCGCGGCGATCATTAGAAACGGGGTAACTTGATAGATATGCCTCGGCCCCCAGTCGTATCCCCCCGCCCAGTTCTGCCATTTCGACATCACGCCCAAGTAGCCGGCAATCACCAGGAGCAGCCCGCCCGCCAGCCACCGGTCTTGTTTCCACAATATCCCGATTCCCGGAACGGCGAACAGCAAGGGAGGTGAATACAGAAACAGGCTGCGTCCTGGGGTGAAGAAAAAACCGTGCAATCCCACCAGGAGGGGCGTGAGAAACCGGATTTTTTCCGCCTGGTCCTCGTAGCCTGTGGAAACCAACGAACCAAACCGGTAGTAGTTGTACAACAAGACGATGCCGAATATCACCGCCCAGGGAAGAAAAAAAGCCGCAAGGCGAAGCGGGTGAATCCCGATCCGCCACCGGCCGGCGTCCCGGTCCACAAACAAAAACCACGCCGCGGCGGGCAAGGTTACCAGCGAATCCAGCCGGGTGAGGACGGCATACCCCCAAAACGCGCCCGCGGCCAGGATTCTCCAGAAAACACCCGAGGCATTCGCGTTCCGCGCAGCCACTACAAGCGCGACGGCCGCCACGAGGCAAAAAGCCGCCAGGGGTTCGGTGAAAAAAGTCCGGCCATGGGGAAAGGCGTACGTGCACCCAGCCAGAAGCAAAGCCATCACCACGGCCTTGGACGGCGAGAGGCCGATCCGCAAAAAGATCCGGTGGCAGATCACCACGGTTAAAGCCGTGATGATCATGGAGAAAACCGTCATCCACCCACGTAAAAATTTGGTTCCGGCCGGCTGGGTTTCCCGTTCTGGATCGAAAAAACGTCCCAATTGGTTCAAAGAGTGGTCTCCGCTGGGATCGATCCACAATCCCAGCGCGCACCAAGGAGTGGCGGCCAGAGGCAGGCCCAAGCCGTATTGCGCGTATTCCCGTCCGTCCCGTCCCGTCTTGGTGGCAAATCCACCCAGCGAAGGCACCGCCGCGCCATGGCCCTGGACCAGCGAGAGCGTGGTCCGCAGGTTGAGTTCTTCATCGGGAGTCGTGAGAAAATGGGCGGGCGAACTCAGAATGTAGATCCCCAAGACCGTCATCAACAAAGCGATGGATGTTCGCGCCGAGGTCATGGAAAAACAACCGCCCACCTGTTTTCCTCTCCAGGATCAAAAGGATATCACCGTGCGGGATTCGCTCTAGGATCAGAAGCCATCTGGTTGTAAACTGCATCCGTCGTGATATACTACTCCTCCACAATCCGTGGGGCAACGGCCCATTCTTCACATTCTCTTACCCAAAAGCAGGATCAACGACCATGTCCGGCCATTCCAAGTGGAGTACGATAAAACACAAAAAAGCGAAGTTGGATGCGCAACGGGGAAAGATCTTTACCAAGATCATCAAGGAGTTGACTGTGGCCGCGCGCATGGGCGGCGGCGATCCCAGTGCCAATCCCCGTTTGCGGACGGCCATTGATAATGCCCGCAGCGCCAACATGCCCAAGGACACCATGGAAAAAGCCATCAAAAAAGGCACGGGGGAACTCCCGGGGGTCACGTACGAGGAAGTGACGTACGAGGCCTACGGCCCCGGAGGTACGGCGATTTTCGTCGAAGTCCTTTCCGATAACAAGAACCGGACGACTTCCGAACTCCGCCACCTCTTTTCCAAATGGGGAGGCAATCTGGGCGAATCGGGCTGCGTGGCCTGGATTTTCCAACGCCGGGGGATGATCACCCTGGAAGGTGAAAATCTGAGCGAGGACACGGTCATGGAAGCCGCCATCGACGCCGGCGCCCTCGATGTGGAATTCGACGAGGGCGTTTGCTATATCTATACCGCCAAGGAAGATCTCTATACGGTCAAACAAGCCTTAGAGGAACGGGGATTCACCGTCACGAAGGCCGAATTGACCCGCGATCCCCAAAACACCGTATCGTTGGAAGGAAAATCGGCGGTCAGCATGATCAAACTTTTGGAAGCGTTGGAAGACCACGACGACGTCCAAAACGTATATTCGAACGCCGACATCCCCGACGAAGTGTTGGAAGCGAGTTAAGACAGGAAAGCACTCTACATTCCAATGTTTCCTGAATCCATTGTCTCCGGCGCGAGACTCCACCGGCCGGATATTCTGGCCCTTCTCCCAAAAAGAGCCGGCGGCAGATGATCCTCTTGTTTGAGGTGTCATACCCCTGTTCCGGGATTATGCTCCGGAATGTTTGCACTGAAAATCAGTCCCATGCGCGTCCCCACTCTTTCTCCGGCAGAATCTCCGATCCGGATCCTCGGCATTGATCCGGGACTCCAGGCGTTGGGGTATGGAGTGATTGAAGGGGTTAACCGACAGGGCCGGTTAATCGATTATGGGGTCATTCATACTTCCACCAAGCAGGTCTTCAGTGAACGCCTCAATCTGATCTATGAGGGCATCCAGCAGATCATCGCCCTCCACCACCCGGACCGGCTGGTCTTCGAGAAACTCCTCTATTGTAAAAACGTCTCCATCGCGCTGGTGTTGGGCCAAGCCCGGGGCGCGGCGATCGTCGCCGGCGCGCAGGCGGGACTGCCCATGTCGGAATACAACCCTACTGAAATCAAATCCGCCATCGTGGGGCGCGGCCGGGCCACCAAAGAACAAGTCCAGAAAATGGTCCAGATTCTCTTAGGCCTGCCTGAGATTCCCCGGCCGGATCACGCCGCCGACGCGCTGGCTGCCGCCTTGACCTACCTGCATTCCAAACCGGCCGCCTCCTGGATGGAAAACCGGCCATAACCAGATCCCCGGATTCTACGCGAACATAGCCTGGCACATCCCGGCGTGCTATAAATCTCCATTTGATCAGCCATCCATCACGTATCGCGCGGCGGAATCCATGATCTCTTTTCTCACTGGACAATTGGCGCTCAAACGGGAAAACCTGGCGGTGGTTAACGTCGGCGGAGTGGGTTTTAAAGTTACGATTCCCATTTCCACATACCGCGAACTTCCCCGCGAGGGCGAACCGGTCACTCTGCAAACCATACTTTTGGTGCGCGAGGACGATCTGAGCCTTTATGGATTCGCCACGGAAGAAGAACGGGATATGTTCAAACTCCTGCAAAGCATCAGCGGCGTGGGGGCGAAACTAGCCATGGATGTCCTCTCGTCCCTGCCGGTCTCCCGCATCGTGGAAGCGGTGCAAACCGGCAACACGGCCTTGTTCTGTCAGGTGCCAGGCATCGGCAAAAAGCGGGCGGAACGGTTCCTATTCGATTTGAGGCAACTATCGCATCCCCTGCTGCTTACGCCTGTCATGCCCGGAGCGCGGCGCTCTCCCATGGCCGCGGCTACCAACGAGCGGGTGCGGGAGGCCATTGAGGCGTTGCTCGCCCTCGGATGCAAGCCGCAGGAAGCGCAAAACGCCATCGCTCAAGCAGTCAGCCTGTTGGGGGAAGAAGCGGAGGTCACGGAACTCGTCAAGGAAGGACTGCGCCACCGGTAAGCCGGCGCTTAATTCATCAGCATCCAATCTCCGATTCCGGTGAGCATTCGACGAAGAGTCAGCAGCAGGACATTCTCAAGCGCTTAATTCATCAGCATCCAATCTCCGATTCCGGTGGGGACAAACGGCTTGGGGATTCCCGCGCGGCCGGTGGGAATGGCGATCACCTGCTGGCGGTAATATCCATAATATTCGATCCCCTGATTCGTCGCGAAGAGCATCTTGGCATATTCGCCAGTCCCGAATGCCAAATCTACCGGCCCTGACAGCCCCCGGGTGAAGACAATCCGTTCCCCCGCCGGGCTAATCCGGTAAATAACCCCCAGGTACCCATCCGCCACGTAGAGATAGCCCTCCCGGTCGAAGGCCATTCCCTCGAGAGCCTCGGCGAACGGCTCCACGAAGACTTCCGGCGTTCCATCGGCCCGGATCCGGTAGATCCCGCTGTTCCCCCGGTCCGAATTGCAGACATACAGCTCGCCCCGGGGTGAAAACGCCAAGCCGGAGGGATTCCGGATGCCGGTTACCCAGGTTTCCTTCCGGCCGTCCGGGTAAAAACGGTCCACCGTGTCGGAGCCGATTTGCGCCACGTACAACACATTGTCCTGGTCGAAAATCATCGCCACTGGGTAGTTCACATCGGTGGTCACGGTTCGCGTGGCCCCGTTGGGTGACACGGTCAGGATGGAATACGAAGCCGCGTTGGATAAATACAAAGTCCCCGACGTGTCGAACGCCAGGGCGTTCGGCCCCAGCGATCCCCCCTTGGCTGGTTCTCCCTGCAGGATGGTTTGGGTCGCTCCCTGCACCGGGACCTTGACCACGGTCCCGGCCAGCGAATCGGTTACGTACAGGTTGTTGCCGGTATCCACGGCCAATCCCAACGGATAGCCTCCCAACGTGCTGATAATCCGGGGGGCGGGCAGTGTTACCGGTTGGGAGGTATTGCGGGACTCGGCCGCGTCAGCGAGCGTCAAGAAGAAGATTTCATCCGGCAGGGATTCGACCGCCAATTCCACCGGCTGGTTTTTCAACACTTCGAAGACCACACTCTTCGCTTCGCGGTCGAAGGCCAAGGTCGCGGACAGGGGATAGGTATCATCCGCGATCGCCGGCGTGGGGATCAGAATATGCGCTCCATTGGAGAGGGGGGTAACCTGAATAGCCGGTTCAAACACGCGGGGCGCGCCCCGGTCGAAGGGGGTCCCTTCCGCCAGTTGGATTACATACACGCCGGTAAGCCGCTGCTTGACCGGTTGGCGGGGTGATGCCAAAACCTGAATCCGGTACTCACCCGGTCCGGGCGGTTCAATTCCACTGAGCAAAGAAAACACGCCGTCGGCCGAATCATCGCTGAAGAATATCTCGTTTCCTTGGCTGTCGAGAACCCGGACGGCCGGATCCAAATAGTGCTGTATCGGGGTAACCAGAATCGAGTACCGCTTGCCGGCCTCGGCGGTGAAACGGTATTCATCCACATCTCCCACGGGACCGGTCACTCCGCTGAAAATACTGCCATGCGTTAATCCGATGCCGTCTTCCTCATCCTCCACCAGGGTGATGTCCAAGCCGAAAAATCCCGTCGAAATGGTATCCATCCCCATGACGAACAAGTACAAGACTTCGTCCTGAAGAGGGGTAAATCCATGGATCAACGCCATGGGCGCCGTGGCGTCCGACACAGCCGACGCGATAACGTTCATGTAGGGATCCGTCAGCGCGGCCAAAGGCAGGAAACCATCCACCCCGACTGCCGAAAAGTCATAGACCTGGGTTTCTTTCAGCTGCAACTGATAAAGATATACATCCCCGGGTATCGTGAGTTCATCCACCGCAGTATAGGGAGGCAAAAGGAGGGGAGGCGCATGGACAATCAAGGTATAAGGTCCAATGGAGTCGGATTGTTCTCCATAGACCACCACCCAGTGTTCCCCTGTGGTTTCGGGGTAGAATAAAAGCACGGATCCGGTCCCGAAAAAATTATCGTTCCAATCCAGCAACTCCCCCTCCGGGGTGAATACGCCCACAAACGAATCCAAAATACTCAGGGGAGTGGCCACCACGATGGCCACCGGATTCCCCGCCCGCAAGGTAATGGCAAAAGCATCGAAATCTCCCGCCGGGCCAATGACCCCTTCAACGGCCTGTTCGATCCGGAGCAGCCGGTCCGGTTCGTCTCCTCCCAATTGCCGCAGACGCAACGTATAGTCGACCGGATTGGGCACGCCCTGGGCAGTGACCTGGAGTACATAATCGCCGCCGTACGGCAATTCCACGAATAGGTACGCCCCGGTGAAATGAGGATAATTCAATCCTGCGTTGCTCTCGATCAATTGCCCCTCCCGTCCGAATAAGGAAAGCGTCAAGGGAAACGCCCGGCCGGGAAGATCGAGGACGGCTTCCAGAAAATTCCCTCCGCCGCCAACCAGGGAGAATCGCGTTGTGGAATCACCCGCCGGCAGGGTCTGGGGAATGTCCTGATCGTAAGGAAGGAACTCCTGCGGCCAGGCGGAAGCCGCCAAGACACTCAGGTATCCTAGAAGAAATAAAAACGGATGAAATCGTGGAAACACACACGGTTTTCCAGGCATCGGTTCGATTCCTTTTCTCCAGATTCGATGCGACCCGTGTAAGACCGGCCGCCGATTCAATCTATATCATTCAATCATTCGGGTAAATATGATTTTGTAATAAGTTTTTTCCTGACTGGAAACACAGGAAACGATGGGTCCCGTTCCAACATTATCCATGGGGTTGGAGCGGTTCTCATGCTGCCATGGCCCGATCTGCGGGATGCCGCCATTTCCGCGGACGATCCCTGTTGGCCGGCAAGCCGCGGAGTTTAAGGGAGGGTCAGAAGCGGGGTGAAAACAGCCGTAGTTATAAGATCCGCAGATCGGTTTCACACCTGCCCTTTAAGAGACAGGGATTAAATTCTACCCCGGGCGCATGGATAATAATCCTTTCCGGAACCAGGAGAAATGGAATTCCTTACCGCAAAACATGGGAGAAACTCAGCGGAAATAAATGCCTTCGGTCGATTTGCATGAAATATACCACGCGTTGTTGAATCATTTCCGGCACCGGAACTGGTGGCCGGGTGACACACCGCTCGAAGTCATCGTGGGGGCCATCCTGACGCAAAACACGGCCTGGAAAAATGTGGAAAAAGCCATCAGGCGGCTGAAAGAAGCAGGGGTCCTCTCCATCAAGGGCCTGCGGACCATTCCCCGCGAACAGCTGGCCGAATTGATCCGCCCATCGGGGTATTACAATCAGAAGGCTCTCAAGATCAAGGCGTTCCTGGCGTTTCTGCAGCGCGAATACCGGGGAAACCTCACCCGCATGTTCCGGGAAGATACCCGCGTTCTGAGGGAAAAATTGCTTCAGGTGAAAGGGATCGGTCCGGAGACCGCTGATTCAATTTTGCTTTACGCCGGCGGCCATCTGACCTTTGTGGTGGATTTGTATACCTACCGGGTGGCCACCCGGCATGGCTGGGTGCCGGAAGACATCGATTACGAGAGCCTCCGGGAATTCTTTCAGGACCGGATCCGGCCGGATGTGGAGTTGTACAACGATTTTCACGCCCAGTTGGTGGCGGTGGGCAATCAATATTGCCGTAAAACTCCCTGTTGCGAGGAATGCCCGTTGAAACCGTTTCTACCACCAGAGAACATCGGATGGCCTTGAAGCGATTCCTCCCCGTCCCGCTATGATTGACTTGAATGTCCATCCGGGAACAGGATTTTGGCTTTCCTGCCCTTTGAAACAATCCCCTGAGAGAAGCATCAATAAGGACTGCTTCCACCGCCATAAGGATCGGTCCCTTCCGTGGAGGGAGCCGTCCCTCCGCCGCCATAGGGATCCGCCGAAAGGGTTAACAAGAACTGATTGTCGGGATTGCGGGCCTCGCCCGCGCTGGTGACGTAAATCCCTGACTGATCCTTCAACGGGCACACTTCTTCACAGATACCGCACCCAATGCAGCGGACGGGATCCACATGGGGTTTTTTGAGAATAACCATTTCCCCAGCCGAGTTGCGAACTTCAACGTTTTCAGTCCAAATCGCTTTGGGCGAGGTGGGGCAATGTTCCTCGCAGACAATACAGGAGCGGGCGAAGGCATAAGGCAAGCAACGGTTGGTGTCGAAGAAAGCCTGGCCGATTTTAAGTTTCTTCTTCTCTTCCAGTTCTAACTCGCGGATGGCGTCCGTGGGGCAGACTTGCCCGCAGAGAGTGCATTCGAACTCGCAATACCCGATTTTCATTTTTAACACCGGAGTCCACATCCCTTCCAATCCCGCTTCCAGAAACGCCGGCTGGATGGAATTGGTGGGGCAGACTTTCATACACTCCCCGCACTTGATGCATTTCGCCAGAAATTCTTTTTCCTCAATCGATCCGGGCGGACGGATCAGGGCGGGATTGTAGCGTTGCCCGGTGGCTTGAGGGGAGCTGCGGAACAGGAGCACGCCCAGCAATCCGCCCAAGCCCGCTGTGAAGAGTGTCCGCTTGCTCAGATCGATGCGTTCTTCCTTGGGAGGCCGCCAGTAGTTGACGATCCAACGTTTGAAGGCGTTCATGATGGATCCTCCCGGTTGGGCATGGCGATAGTGAACTCAAGCGCCTGGCTGCCGCACGCGTCGCGGCAATTCCAGCAATAAAAGCATTCCGAGGGTTTCCAGCCGTGCAAGGACTGCGGTTCGGCCGCACCTTGACAATCCACGAGGCATAACTGGCAGTCGTTGCACAGTTCCTGGTCCTTCGTCAGGCGTACGATGGGATTTTTCCCGGCCACACCCAGCAAGGCGCCCAGCGGGCAGAGGTACCGGCACCAGAACCGCGGACGGTAAAAATTCAAACCCACGATGCCGATGAATAGCAGCCCTATCAGCAGGCTTCCCAGGTACACCGGCTGCTCCAAGGCCAAGAAATAAGTCCGGAGCACCTCGTACACCGGTTCCGTAACCATGGTCACCCGGAGCGGCCCCACGCCGGGATCGGTGTTATAGATCCACGTGAACCAGGTTTGCAGCCCCCAGTTCACCGCGGGATATATCGCCGTTGCCAAGGAGCGGTAGAAAAACGAGAAGGGATCGAAATACCCGATGGCGTTGACTCCCAGAATGCCTGCCACGATCAGACTGGTCAGCAGATAATATTTGACTTTCTGCCCCGGATGATAACGGCCCTGATCGATGCGGATTTTCCGCCGCCGGGACCGCAGAGACGCCAACAGGTTATTAAACGTACCGAACGGGCAGATCCAGCCGCAAAACCAGCGCCCGAACACGACCGTGACGGCCAAGGTAATCAGGGAGAGTCCCAAAATCGCCGGGACCGCGTGCGTAGCCAGCCAGGTATTCAACAAGACCAGCGGATCGATGTCGAAAAAGAAAGTCGTCCACCCGCCCACTTCATTGAACGGGTGGTACACCGTCTCCAGGAATAGATAGAAGAACAGTAAGAGAAAAAAAGTCTGAACGCCGTACCGGATCCAAACGATCCAGCTGGTTTTGTTCTTTGCTTTCGCCATGATGCTTAAACAGTAAGTTCTTTCGGAGACAGCGACGCGTAATCCAGCGTACCCAAACCACGGACGGCGGCTTCCTTGATGTGGCCGATGTCTTCGGGCTTATGACCCAGTAAGGTGGCTCCGAAGGCGTCCAGGGCCACTTGGTCGGTGCCCGCCGCGACCAGGTCCTTGCGGGCGACATCGGAAGGATTGCCTCCCACCGGGCCGTTGCGGGTCAAGACGCGGATGGCATCGAGAACCACCAGGTCCGGTTTAACAAAGGCTGCCAAATCGGGTAAAGAATTATCGATGTCCTGGTGATACCGGTTCCGGGCGCCCCCGATAACCCCCATGAGATTTTTCATGCTCAATGTGACCTCACACAAGCCATGATGCTTGACGATGGGCACATTAATCAGTTTGTCCGCTTCGACCATATCGGCGTAAATTTCCCACTCCTTGATGGTCTTGCCGTTGATCGCCATTTTTTTATATTTGCGGGGATCAAGAAAATACACCCGCGCGCCGGCTTCTTCCGCCGCCTTTTGGATGCCGCTGCGGACAAAAGTCCGTTTTTGGTCGTTGCAGGTGTTGTCACTGACATGCACCTGCTTGGCCCCGGCTTCGTAACACATTTTGACCAACGTGGCGACCACGTCCGGATTGGTATTGGCCGCCAGTTCGGCCGGGCGGTCCCATCCAATATTGGGTTTCACCCATACCACATCGCCCTTGGAGATGAAGCGGGCCATACCACCCAAGGCGTCGATCGCCGCACGGGTCAGTTTTTCCGCCTCTTCCTGGATCGCATCCTTCTCCGTAGGCGATTCTTTATACCGGGCGATACTCATTTGCGGTTGATCCGCCGCGAATGCCTCGTTTGAAAACCACCCGGGCAGGTTCATCCCCAACCCGGCCGCCGCGCAGGATGTCAAGAATTGTCTTCGGTTGCTTTCCACTGACCTGTCACCTCGATAATTTGTAGAAATTATATGCTTTTTTTCTTTGAAGTATGTATTTTATTTTGTTATGAATCGATCCGCCAACATGCGCGTTCCGTTTCTGTATCGGGAATCTCGTTCCCTGACACGGGACAAAATCCTGACTGAGGGATAACTTGACCCATTCAAGCCATTTATCATTCCATTTTTCTCATTTTTCGTCAACGCGCGATTCATGAGTCTGACTCATGAAGATATTCTATCAAATATCCCAAAATTCTTAAATAGCTATAGAGCAATCCTATGTGGAGGAATACACGGATTTCTCGGACGAAAGGCATACGGTCAGGAATATTCTGGGATTTACCCAGCATTGAATCACGCTTGAAGCCACCCGCCTGGGCTGTTGAATGGCGGTTCCTAGTAAAGGCGCGGATAGAATAAGGGGAGGAACACACGCCAAGAGACGAGAACGCGTAATAAAGGGCATTCTTTCCAAAGAAAGCACGGGCCGGGAAGAGAAAACCAGCGGCAGGCAGGGGGCCGAATGGGAAACTAGTTCATAACTTCAATTTTTTACGCCATTTGAGATAGACGGAATACGCGTAGTTGAAGACAGCCTCGTAATACTCGTTCCAATCGTAGTAATGCTCTTTGAATCCTTCGGGCGAGATCAGGGATCGGCCTAATGAGTCTTCGTTTCCACTGAAGGGATGCATCCGGTCCACGATGCCGATAAACTGAACACCATAGCCGATGGGATAAGGGTAAGGACAATTCGGCGGTTCTGGACCTCTGTGTTCGATCCGGACGACGCCGATCATTTTGATGTGCGAAAGGGTCACCCCCACTTGGTTCATTGCCTCTCTCCGGAAGGTATCCTCAGGCGACTCGCCGATATCGATCCGGCCGCCGACGATTTCCCACCCCCGCCCAGGGATATTGGCCAAGACCAATTTCCCTTCATGAAAAATAAATCCGCCGACAATACTGGTCAATTCCAAGGGCGGGGAGTGTTCCGTCGCCTCAAAACTGATGATGCTGTCCGTTCCCCACCGGGTGGTTGGGAATTCCAGCGGCGCGCGGGAGGTTTTTTTCTTGGTCGACGTAAGTTTCACCGGCGCTTTGCCCTTCTTTGCCGTTTGGAGGCTCGATCTGCCTTGGGGCTTATCCGATGGGGGTTTTTTGGATTGGGTCCGTTCTTTCACCGGGGCGGAAACGGCCAGTTCCAATTTTTTTTGTTTCTTTTGATTTCTTTCGTGGATCTGGGCCGCCGGTTTCGCTTCCGTTTTGGGATGTGATTTCGTTCCACCTTTAAGCGCCGGTTTTTCTTTCGTTTTCGTTTGAGAAACCGCTAGGACGGCAACCGGGGGTTTGACGGATTTAGGCAATGGGTGGGATTGTTTTTTAACGCTACCCGCCTTCGAACTATCCTGTTTGAGCAAAGGTCTTGTGGTGGTTTCGGTCCGGTTTTTGGGAGGAGAAACGGTTCGGGAAGATGCCGAAACCCTTTTCAGACCACTTTTCTTGGGAGTCCGGGGAGGCGGGAACGCAGATTTGCCTTTCTCCGTAGGAATTTTTTGAGTCTCGCGACTCTTTGAGCGGATTTCGAGTGTTTTTTCGTTGCTGGCAGTCATCGGATTGAACTCTTCTCTGGTGAGGATCGGTTCTTTATCATCTTCGATAACCACGTTTGCCTTCCCACACTCGGCTAATCACACAATCCCCTCCTCCCTCCCTTCCACCAGGAGCCAAGCAGCGGAGATGATATTATTCAGTGTATATATATTATACGATGTACTATGCCATTATGGCAATCCGTATGCCTCCTCACAATCATTCAATCGCAAAACGAAACAAGGAACCGTCATCAAATCTAGCATATTTATATAATGAAAAAAACGCCTGGCGGTGGCCGATGCCCTGGAATGCGGCCGTCTGGAAGAGAATGTCGCCCTCCGCCGGCAGAAATGGCATCTGGCCCAGAAAGGGAACGTCCCCATTTTCATCGGGGAGAGCCAGCTGCGCCTCGGCGAGCAGGACCGCCAAGAATACGCACCGGCAGGGGAGTACCGCAACGTCCTCCTGATGCCCGCCCCGATGACTACCACGGCCACAAGTACCGCTGGATCGGGTGGGAGGAGAGCGTCAGCCGGCTACGAACGAGTGCTACGAGGCCGTGAAGACCTGGAACCAGTCCTCGGATTCCCGGGTGACGCGCACGTTTTAAGGCGATGTGCAATCCTTATGGCAAGGGGCACAACTGGATCAAGACCTATTTTATTGCTCCCGCCCCGGCCGGCGTGCCCATACACAACCAAATAGGCCAATGGCGGGTACGCATCCATGGCCGCCTCCATGAGAACCACAAGACTCAGGTGCCCACGTATGTGTTCTTCGGCTTCGACCCGCGAAAGGCGGTGGTCATCGGGCCGAACCCGGCCATCGTCGACAGCAACACTGAAGCCAAGGCCTCCCTCCTGGAGACACCCGGCAAGGGGGCCGAAGTTGGCCTCAAGAATCTCGAAAATCTGGAGAACCAGATGCGCGTCATGGGTTCCGAGCTGCGAATCCGCCGGCCGGGCGGCTCAACCGCCACCCAGCACGTGCTGGAGAGCGGACTCGACCGGGCACTTCAGATCATGGGCGAAATGATGGGCCGCAAGCCGGAGCCGGTGATTGGGGTCCGGGTAAACACCGAATTCGGACCCACCTTTGCCGGCGGAGCCGAGTTGGCGGAATGGGGCAAGGCCCGGGCACGCTGTCGCGCACGGCGATCCTGGGGGCGGGCAGGGACGCGTGGGCGGAAAACCTCCGAAACATACAACGGCGGGATTGTACAGCGTCTCGCGCTTGTACACCTACGACAAGGCCACCAGCCGTACTTCGACTCCCGAGGGCGGCGTCACGCCGAGGTATAACATCTATCAAATAAACCGGTTACAACATATTGGGACTTTCATAAATTACTTGACATTCACTAGAAAACCTTTTTTGGAGAATGCAAGCGCATGGAAAAAACGGGACGGACGCAAACTGAATCGCCAGGCCCGCGAGGCACTCCGCTTCCTCGCCGTGCAACGGGTGGAAGCCGGCGAAAGCCCCGAAGCCGTCATCCAGCCGTTGGGCTTCCGCCGG
>Ga0116167_1002392_pt1 | contig 16019 bp, 10 predicted proteins | sample AD_JPNMR3_MetaG_FD_89794 | JGI IMG/M metagenome (GOLD analysis project Ga0116167, IMG submission 89794) | Active sludge microbial communities of municipal wastewater-treating anaerobic digesters from Japan - AD_JPNMR3_MetaG | ecosystem: Engineered > Bioreactor > Anaerobic > Digestate | place...
TCTATAAGACCCGGCCCTACGAGATCAACCCGGGCCAGTCCGAGGCCGTCTACCGCCAGTGCGTGCACGACTTCGAGGCCGTCCTCGAGCGCCAGGACATCAGCGTCGGGAAACGCTTCTGTGAGTTGATCGGCCTGGTCGAGCAGATGCGCGACCGTTTCCGGGCCATCCCCGCCAATTACGTCAAGGGCCGGCCGCTGATCGGCATCATCGGGGAGATCTTCTGCCGGCTGAATGACTTCGCCAACCAGAACACCCTCAACACCATCGAGCGGCTGGGCGGCGAGTGCTGGATGTCGGAGTTCTCCGAATGGGTCTGGTACAGCAACTGGGGCCAGGGCAGACAGATCATCAACGATCATGGACGTTTCAGCCTGGCCTACCTGCTGTTCAAGATCAAGGCCGGTTTCCAGCGCCGCTATTCGGAAGGTCTGCGCGCGCCGCTGGTCAATGACCTGAAGGGCTATGAGGAGGCCCACGATATCACCGAGGTCCTGGAGGCCGCCCGGCCGTACCTGCCGCCGGAGGGGTGCTTAGGCGAGATGGTGCTCAGCGCCGGCCAGTCCATCTTCATGCAGAAGCACGGCGCCGACGGCGTGATCGACATCAGCCCGTTCACCTGCATGAACGGCACCATCGCCGAGGCCGTCTACCCGGCCATCAGCGAGGACCACGCCGGCATGCCCATCCGCATCTGCTACTTCGACGGCGTCAACGCCAGCGTGGACCGTGACATTGAGATCTTCCTGGACCTCGCCAAATCCTACCAGGCCCGCAAGCCGCACCCGCGGGTGTATCCGGATTACTTCCAGTAACGGGGTGATTCATACCCAAGCAGGGGGGCATTCCCGCGCCTCGGGTACTCAGCTCGTCAGAAGTGAGAAGCTCGGGTGCCCGACCTCTTCAGAGATGGGGGGACCCTTTGTAGACGATGGGGAGCAGGGAGACTCCAGAGGAGAACGGCCGGTACGGAGCCCGGCCGCTACAGAATTTGACCCGGGTGTCCCGCCTTTTCAGAAGTGGGGGAGAGATTACTCAAGTTCATTCCCGGAGAGCTCAAAGCCGGCTCTGGTGAAACAGGCAACAGTTGCTGCGGCCCGCCCGGCTGCCAAACTCGCGTGATTGGCCCCCGCCACGTGTGCCGCCGCCTCCAGAATCGCGATGCAATTCAACTGTGACGCCGCGTCCGGATACGTCCCGGCCAGCGAGGCCGCATCACCCAGGCCCAGCGCTACGCGTGAGGCCGCGTCCAAGCCTGCTATCAATGAGTCCTTGCAGTACCCAATGCAGGCGCTGTTGCATGCCACTGGTGTTCCCGGACTCGTGGGGAAGCCTTGAGGAGAACGGCCGGTACGGAGCCCGGCCGCTACAGGATCTGGCGCCATCCTTACAGGACCCGGTATCGCATCACGAGGAGTGGGGGCCACACCGGCCCGCGGCACCTCCGCCTGAAAATGCGGATTCCGCGTCCGCGTCCCGCCCCCGGTCAATGTCAGTCGCAGCCCGCGGTCCTGCTGGTCCACGAACACCCGCCCGCGCGTGCCGACGATCTCCATTTCCTGGTTGACCGGCCCCTCGAAGTCCGCCGGGTTGATCCACGCGTTCACGTACTGCACGCTCATCCCGTTGTCGTACTGCACGGTCACCTGCATGGCATCAAACGTGTCGATCCCGTCCGGGTGGGCCTCGTCGCGCCAGTTCGCCAGCAGCTTCTTCTGCCCGACCGCAAACAGTGACACCGGCCGGACCTTCAGGTAATGGGCAAACAGGTCCGTCCAGTGGATGCCCACATAACTGAACGGGTTGCTCCGGGCCGCCCACTTGAATGTCTTCGTGGATACCTCCAGCGGCTCCTCCAGCACGGCCCGGGCATACAGCAGCTCGCCCAGCTCCGGCACTATGTCCAGAAAAGTGCTGCGCAGAAAAGAGTCGTAGCGTTTGTGCATGTCCAGGGCCACGACTACCCCCGCCGCCCTGGCCCGCTCGACAATCGTGCGGGCCTCGTCCAGCCGGAGCGTCAGCGGCTTCTCGGTCACCACGTGCACCCCGCGCTCGATGGCCGCCAGGATGGGGGCGGTGTGCAGATGGTCCGGCGTGGCCACAAAGAGCACGTCCGGCCGTTGTTCTTCAAGTATGCCTAGCCACGGCTCCTCCCCGTAATACGCCGCCGGCCGGGCGCCGGGCACCCACTGAGCATATTCCGCCGACAACGACTCGGCGGTGCGGGCCGTCCGTGTCCCTATGGCCACCACCTCATATTCGACGTGGGCCAACTCGCGGGCGTGGTGATCGAGACCGGCCGTGCCCAGGTAAGGGGCAATGCCACATCGCTGCACGTCGGCCAGGCAGCGCAGCACCACGTCCCGCCCGAACATCCCGCCGCCGACCAGTGCCAGTTTCAGAACGCGTCCTGCCATCAGCTCGTGCTTTCGTGATTCAAACAGACCGCAGCGTCCGCTCGATCGCCGCCTTGCCCTTCCGGCAGGCATTGTAAACGTCCTCGATCATCCAGGCGTCGATCATGATCCAGCCCCGGTAGCCGCCTTCCCACAGGGTCCGCAGCGACGCCTGAATATCGCAGTGGCCCTCCCCGCACGCGAGGTGCCGGGAGGTGCCGCCGAACAGCGTGCCGTCCGTGTCGGTCAGGTGGACGTGCCCGATGTGCTCGACGCCCAGGGCCTTGAGCATGACCTCCGGCCGGCCGGACTTGTCCGACATGAGGTCGAAATGACTGGGGTCGTAATTGGTCTTGCACGCGGGATGGTCGGCCGCCGCCAGAATCCGCTTGAGATGATCGAACGTGTTGAAGACAAACGGCGGCTCGATCTCAAACGAGAGCCACAGCCCCTCATCGGCGCACATCCGCGCCGCTTCCCGGTAGCTGGCCGCACAGTGTTCAATGGCCTGGTCAATCGATTGCTTGCCCAGCGCCCCTCCCGGCCAGGTGCCCACAAAATCGCAGTCCAACGCCTTGGCCAGCTTCACCTGCTCGCGGAAGGTGCGCAGCCACTCGGCCCGCTCGCCGGCCTCTTCGGCAAACGGCCGGCCGGTCGGCGCCGACTGGATGGTGTGGATCTTGAGCTGGTATCGCTCGTAAAGCCCGCGCAGGGCGGCCACGCGTCTGGCGTCCGCGGCAGGGGGGTACGCGCCCATCGGCCAGCCCTGAACCAGCTCCACCCCCTCGAACCCTTCTGTTTGGCAGAAGTCGAGCACCTCCCAGATGGGATAGCGCTTCTTGTGCACCTGCTCGGAGGACATAAAACCGTTGAGCCCCACCGCTGTCCGCCACCCGCGCGGCCCGCCCGCGGCCTTCATCCGCTCACGGATCGTGCCGGCATCCAGCGGTCCGGCTGGCCGCGTCGTCTCGTCCCGCGCCGACGCAGCGAAAGCTTCAGCCCCAACCATCGCGGCGGCCCCGGCCGTCACCGCAACCCGACAGAACTCGCGCCGACTGATACTGCTGTGTCCGTCAGTGTCCATCCGTATCCAACTCTCTGTGTCTTCCGTGCCCTCTATGGCTATCACTCACTCTGTGGCTTCACGAGCCAGGCCGCGATGGGCGCGGCCCGCTCGAAGGCCGCATCCACCTGCCGCCCGACCATGGCATCGGCCAGGGCCTGGCTGGGTCGTATCGGCGGGGCCTGCACGCTGCGGGGCGCCTGACAGATGCCACGGCTGCAAATAACCATGCGCAGCTCGCTCTCGCGTGCCGGATGACTTTCGAGCGTGAACGTGCTGGGGCCGCTCACAATTCGGATGCGCCGCAGGCGACAGTCGGTCTCCGGACTCATCACAAAATGCACGCGGATCGTGTGCTGCCCGAGCCGGAACAGGTAAGTGGCCGCGAAATGGCGCTCCGCGTCTGCTCCATCGGTAATGGTTTCGACGCCGGCGGGCGTCCACCCAAGCTGACCGGCCAGGAAGGCTATGAGCCAGAACGCGTCGTCCCTGCGCTCGGCGCCGCTGCCGGTGTGAATCTCCACCTCTTCGATGGACTCCAGCACCTCCGGAGCCGATCCGTCGAACATCTGGGCCAGCAGCTCGCGCAAATCGGCGGTGCGATACCAACCCAACGCGCGGACCGCGCAACATTCGGTGGATTCGAGCCCTCTGAAGCCGGATGGATGGTCGATGATGAAGCGGCGGGCCATCCGCTTGATCGCCGTGGACAGGGTGGGCCAGGCGTCAGGCGCGTACCGCCACCAGCACATGACCGACACATCCGACTCCAGCAACGGCAGCAGCGTTCGGTCGAGGGTCTCAACGTGCCGCGGCCCGGCGCGCAGCACGATCTGTTCGCAGCATACCTGGGGGGCGTCAGCCTGCGGCACATGGCAGAGGGCCGAGACGGAGACCGTGATCTCGCGCGGCTCGGACGCTTCCTCGGTGATCAGCAGAACGATGCTGCGCGTGGGATAGATGGGAGAGAACTCGGCCATCAGCTCCAGGAGCTGATCCCACTGCGCGGCGGGGGCGACCACCACCAGGTTGGCCACGCTCACCCGCGAAGCCGTTTTCGTGGTGGTTTCACCCGCGGCCTTCTCACCCGCCAGTTTCCACATGCGGGCCAGCGCACGCTCCACCTCCGCGGGATCCGTGAGCACCGTCCCTTCCGGGGAGAACAGGCTGTCCGGGGTCGTCTGGCTCATTTCAATCTCGTTTGCCTTTCTACGGCTCCCGCAGGGACACCCTTAAATTCTTCGCCAACCGCCGTTCCTGCCTTCAAACAGGGTATCCGCCTCCGCCGGCCCCCAGGTCCCCGCTTCGTAATTCGGGAACTGCGAGGGCGGCCTGGCGGCCCACTCCTCCAGCAACGGGGTTATGAACCGCCACGAGTACTCCACCTCGTCCGCCCGGATGAACAGCGTCGAATCGCCCAGCATGGCATCCAGCAGCAGCCGCTCGTAGGCCTCCGGCGAAGCCCCGCCGAAGCTGCTGCCGTAGCGGAAGTCCATCCTGACCTGCTCCAGCCGCATCCGCATCCCCGGCACCTTGGCGTCAAAAAACAGCGAGATGCCCTCGTCCGGCTGGACGCGCAGCACAAGCTGGTTGCGGCCCTCGGGCATTTGTTCCACGTCTCGAAACAGGGCCATCGGCGGCGACTTGAATTGCACCGCGATCTCGGTCACACGCTTGGGCAACCGCTTGCCGGTCCGCAGGTAGAAGGGCACCCCCGACCACCGCCACGTGTCAATGTACAGCCGCAGGGCCAGGTAAGTCTCGGTATTGGAATTCGGGTCCACGCCTTCTTCCTGCCGATAGCCCGGCAGGGGCCGCCCCGCAAACGAGCCCGGCCCATACTGCCCGCGCACATAGGCCGGCATTCGAGTTGCGGATAGCCCACGGATCCGGCTTTCCCCTTGTCCCCTTGTCTCCTTGTCCCCTTGTCTTCTCATCCCCCATCCCTCGCCCCTCGTCTCTCGCCCCTCGAGTGCCCTGAGGACCTTCACCTTTTCGTCGCGGATGGACTGTGCGTCCATCGCCACTGGGGGCTCCATGGCCGTCAGGGCCAGGAGCTGCATCATGTGATTCTGGACCATGTCGCGTGAGGCCCCGGCCGTGTCGTAGTACTGCCCGCGCCGGCCCTCCATACCCACCCGCTCGGCCACGGTAATCTGCACATGATCCACGTACCGGCGATTCCATAGCGGCTCGAAGGTCGCGTTCGCGAAACGCATGGCCAGGATGTTCTGCACCGTTTCCTTGCCGAGGTAGTGATCGATACGGAAGATCTGCGACTCGTCAAAAGCGGCATGGAGCTGCCGGGTCAGCTCGCACGCGCTGGCCAGGTCGTGCCCGAAGGGCTTCTCCACCACCAGACGTGTAAACGGGGGCGGGGTATTGCGCCCGCCTGCTGTGGCTTCAACCGGCTCAGGGAGCGCCTGCGGGGCGGCGGTATGGAGCTCCGATCCGCTGACCGGCTGGACCATGCCCGCCTCCTTGAGCGCCTTGGCGATCACCGCGAAAAAGGTCGGATCCGTTGCCAGATAATAGAGGCGGTTCCCACCCGTCATCCGCACGGCGTCCAGCTCTTCCAGCCGCTTGCGCAACCCCGCGTACGCCGAGTGGTCGTCAAATTGCAGCGCGTGGTAGAACAGCCCGGCGGCAAAATCCCGCCACACTTCCATCGAGACCGGCTGATGCCGGGAGTGCTCCTGCGTCGCGGCCAGACAGTCCGCCCGGAACTGCTCATCCGAGAACGGCCGGCGGGCCACGCCCACCACCGTGAATCCCGGCGGCAGAAATCCTTCGCGGGCCAGGTTATACAGCGCGGGAATGAGCTTGCGCTTGGTCAGGTCTCCCGTGGCCCCGAACAGCACCACGCAGCATGGCCGTGGCACCAGCGACGGTGGCAGGTCGCGTCTCAAGGGGTTCGTCGGGGTTGGACTGTTTTCGCTCATGCCGTAACCCTATGCGCAAAAGCGAGGCCGTGCAACCGCCACCCGTTCATGCGGTGCGAAGCTCTGGCCGGAACGCTTGGGCCGGAACGAAACCTGCATGAGTTCGCGCTCGACAGCGCCGCGAGGGCGGGGGGCTGGGCCGGACTCGCGGATGACGGAGCGGTTCACACCCTCCAGGCAAGAGGCGGTTTTCCAGGCCAGGCGAGGTGGGACGTTGCCGGGGGCGGCGTTCGCATGTGCCATCCTCAGCACTACTTTGCTTCGCTGACGAATTTGATGAAGGCCTCTTCCCACTTGGCCACAGTTTTCTCGGGGCCCACCAGCTTGGCGTACCAGCGCCTCTGCGGGGCAATGAGCTCCGCGGCCAGCATGCGATAGCCTTCCTTGGGCTGGCCGGTCTGCCCCATCATCGAATCCGGCTGGTAGGTGCCCGAGATGTCCACGATGGTGGTGGGGAACTTGGTGCCTTCGAGCTTGCGCTGTTTGGTCGCCTTCTTGCACTCCTCGCCTTGATAACCGAACTGACGACACCAGCGGTCGATGTTCAAGTCCAGCGTGACATGTTTGGACAGGCTGGAGATGGCCAGATCGCCATCCTCCGAATCGCCTTCGGCCCGCGGCAGTGCGAAGACCTGGTTGGTCAAGAACCGGGCCGGCCGGGCCTGCCATTCCGCAGGGGGGGTGAATTGCGGAGCTATCTCCTCCCCGGGGCGCAGACCGGCATGAACCGCATCTTTGGGCATGTTGTCGGCTGGATGGGTCCCCGCGGGCTGAGTGCCGGCAGCGCGGAAAGGCGCGTGGATCGCATCGTGAGGCATGGCCACCCCTTCGCCGAGAGGGCCGGCAGTCTGACCGGGCTGTGTGGTCGCCCCCTTTCCGCCGGCGTCGGCAAATTCGCCGCGCTGGCGGGGCTGTAAGTCTGAAGCGCTCTCGTTGGCTGTGTCGCTCTCTTTGCCGCATCCGCTCAGCAGGGCCGCGGCGGCCATCATGAAGCACACGACGGGCAATCGTGTCATGTTCGATACTCCTTGCTGCGATAAGAATTTATGTTCGCGCGCGGGCTGCAGGCGCCGGCCGGCATCATCATAGGATCCGACCGGCCAGCGCTGCAACTTTTTCCCCCCAGCCGTTACAATCCACCTCGACCGTGTTTTGTTCTCAACCGCCGAGTTACCGGGCCCGAAGCGCCGCGGGTCGAATGGACGCCGGACGCGCTTTGGACTTCATCAACGCAAGGAGTTTCCCCCATGCTTTCCCGTCGGGACGAGTGCCGGCAGAAATTCGGAGCCGTGGTCCGTTATCTGGAATCCAAAGAGTTGCAAGCCGCCATCCTGACCCGGAGGGCTAATTTCATCTGGTTCACCGCCGGCGGGCTGAATCACGTGGGCACCGGTTCAGACCTGGGTTCGTCCTCACTGTTGATCACGCGCGAGAAGGTGGTGTGTATCACCAACACCATCGAAGAACCACGCGTGACTGCCGAAGAGATGGCTGATCTGGGCATCGAGGTGCGGGCCTACCCCTGGTGGGACAATAACGAAGCCGCGCGGATCTGGGCGGCCGAGCTGGGTGACCGTCCGGCGGCGGCAGACGCGCCCGTGGCGGCCATCGGGCGGCCCCTGCCCCCCTTGGGAGCGGAGTTTGACGCGCTGCGCCAACAGCTCAACGAAGCGGAGATCGAACGCTACCGCAAGGCAGGGCCGGAAGTGGCCGCGGCCCTGGAGACCGCCTGCCGGCAAGCCCGGCCGGGCATGACCGAATACGAGCTGGCCGGCCGCATCCTGCGGGAGCTGATGGAGCGGGGCTTCCGTTCGCCGACGGCGCTGGTGGCCAATGAGGAGCGCGTCCGGCGGTTCCGCCATCCGCTCCCCACGAAGGCGAAGATCACAAAATACGGCATGGGCGTCTGTGGGGCCGAGCGCGACGGGCTGTATGTCTCCGTCAGCCGGCTGTTTGCCTTCGGACCGATCGACGCGGACCTTCTCCGGCGGCATGAGGCCGTGTGCAGAGTGGATGCGGCCTTGATGGGGGCCACCCGTCCCGGGGCCACGCTGGGCGAAATCTTCGCCGTGTGCCAGAAGGTCTACGCCGACGCCGGCTTCCCGGACGAGTGGAAGCTGCATCACCAGGGCGGGCTCACCGGGTATCAAGGCCGCGAGAACCGGGCCACGCCGGGCAGTTCCACGCGCGTGCTGCCCAATCAGGCGTACGCGTGGAACCCCTCCATCGCCGGCACCAAGAGCGAAGACACCATTCTGGTCCTGCCTGACCGGACAGAGATCATCTCAGCCACCGGCCAGTGGCCGATGAAGGGCTATTCGGCCGGCGGGCGGACGTGGATGAGGAACGAGATACTCAATATTTGAGTTTTCAGGGTTCAGGGTTCGGGGTTCAGGGGGCACGGTTCAGGGCTCGGGATTCGGGGGGCGGGCATCCTGCCCGCCTTGTGCGTGCCACAGCGTCGTGAACCATAGTGGGACAGGGACTTCCCGCCCGCGCCCAGCTTCCGTTTCTCTCATCGCCTGAGCGTAAGTACGTGCTCTATTCCCCTTGTCCCCGTGTTTCCCCTCCGCACGGGCTTGCTCATTTTCGTAGCCCCATCTCTCAAGAGAGGAACACCCAATAGAAAACGGCCGGTACAGAGCCCGGCCGCTACACAAACCGCGAGCGCTACACAAACCGCGTGAAAGAGGGGAACGGCACTATCCCTTCAGGCCGCGCAGGCCATCGCCCATCCAGTCAAAGTGCGACGACAGGCCTCCGCGGGCGGGGCGGTGTTTCTTCTTCTCGGTGGCTTTGCCGGTCTCCGCGGCGGCCGGCTGGCCCTTGCGGGGGGCCGGTTCGGGTTTCATCGACAGCGAGACCCGCTGGTTCTCTTTGTCGATCTTGATGACCCGGACGTTGACCTCCTGGCCTTCCTTGACCACGTCGCTGACCGCTTTGACGCGCCGGTCGGAGAGGGCGGAGATGTGCACGAGCCCTTCGATGCCCGGCAGGATCTCCACGAACGCGCCGTAATCCATGATCTTGGTCACCTTGCCTTGGACCATGGAGTTGAGCGGGCACTGCTGCTCGATGGTGTCCCAGGGGTTGGGCTCGACCTGGCGCAAGCCGACGGAGATGCGCCGCTTGGCCGGGTCCACCTTGAGCACCACCACCTCGCGCTCCTCGCCCTCTTTCAGGATATCGGAGGGATGGCCAATCCGCCGGGTCCAGCTCAGTTCGCTGATGGGCAGGAGGGCTTCGAGGCCGTCCTCGAGCTCGACGAACGCGCCGAAGTCGGCGAAGCGCAGAACCTTGACCTTCACCCGGCTGCCTTCCGGATACTTCTCCTGGGCGTACTCCCACGGATTGGGCTTGGCCTGCTTGAGGCCGACGGAAACCTTGCCGTTGACGCGGTCCACCTTCAGGACCTTGACCGTCAATTCCTGGCCCTTCTTGACCACCTCGGCCGGCGGGCGGATTCGGCCCCAGCTCATGTCGCTCATGTGCAGGAGGGCGTCAACCCCGCCGATGTTCACGAAGGCCCCGAAGTCGGTGATGCTGGACACCGTTCCGGTGCGAATCTCGCCTTCCTGGATCTGCTCGACGGCCTGCTTGCGCGCCTCCTGCTTTTCGATTTCCTGGAGCTTGCGGCGGCTGACCACCAGGTCCATGGTGGTGCGGTCCACCTGGGTGACCACACAGCGGACGTGTTCGCCGATCAGCACGGAGATGTCGTGCATGCGGCGCATGTCCACCTGGGAACTGGGCAGAAACGCGCGGGCCCCGCCGATATCCACGTCCAGCCCGCCCTTGTTCATGCCGGTGACGACGCCTTCGAGAATGTCGCCCGGCTGGACGGATTGCCAGAAGGTGAACTCGTCGGCCTGACGCTTGCTGAAGATGAAATCGCCGGTCTTCTCATCCTGGCGGTCGACGATCACGGAGATGTCGTCGCCGACCCGTGGAAGCGGCTGGCCGGCAAATTCGATCAGCGGTACGTAGCCGGCCTGGCCGGTCTCGATCACCACGAAAACCTGCTCCGCAGTCACGCGCGTAATCTTGCCGTGTTGGATCTGGGGCGGGGCCGAGACAGCTTCGGCCGGCGCGCCGGCCTCGGACGAGGGCGCTGCCGCCGGTTCCTCGGACGGGGGCACTGGCGCCGCTTCGCCTGACACGGAGGCGGACTCCGCCGGCGGCAGAGGTGTCTCCGCTGCCGCCTCGGGGCCGGCCTTGAGGTCTGCGGACGTATCCGGCTGCGCGTCTCCGGCGGAGTCTGCGCCGGTGGGACAGGTGGAGCTTTCCTCGCCCTGGGCGGTGATGGACTGGGCCGTCGCCGGCGCCTCGGGCACAGGCTCAGGCGCGGTCGGGGCCGGGCCACTCTCTTCCGCCGGCGGCGGCGATGCGTTCGCGAAGGCCTCCGGCGAGACGTGGGCGGGGCTTGGTTCCATCGGCTCCAGCGGCGTGGGCGTTTCAGCCGGTGCCGGTTCCGTGGGATTGTTGAATACGTCGTTCATGCGAATCTCTGCTGCCTCAACTCCTGGGGCGAATCAGTAAGTATAACATCTTCACGCAACGGGTGGGGTGTGGTCAACTCCTTCGTTTTCTTCCGATGGATGACTGGAAAGCCCGCCTCGCCCGATAATCATCTCAATAGACTCCAATGATAGGCGCAAGTCGCGTGGAAAAGGTGATCCCTTCGCCTCCAGTTGAGGGTTCAAAACGTACCTTGGACGGGAGAATATTATATAATCACCGGCCGGCAGGGTGGAAGTCGGGGGCTGGTTCGGCCTTTCCCCAAAAAGCCTGGCAGCAGGGTAGGTGGGTGCCACCCTGCTGCCTTTCTCCATAAGGAGGCTGGAGAAACAGATGCAACTTATACGTCGGCCGCGGCGAACTGCTCCTCCTCGGTCGAACCGCACATGGCCGTGGTCGAGGTCTGTCCGCTGGTGACCACCTTGGCCACCTGGTCAAAGTAGCCGGTCCCCACGAACCGCTGGTGGGTGACGGCCCCATAGCGGGCTTTTCGCTCAGCTTCGAATTCGGCCTGTTGAAGCTGCGAATAGGCCGCCATGCCCTCCTCCCGGTAGCCGCGGGCCAGCTCAAACATGCTCAGGTTGAGGGCGTGGAACCCCGCCAGCGTCACAAACTGGAATTTGTAGCCCATGGCTGCCAATTCGCGCTGGAACCGGGCGATGGTGCTCTCGTCCAGATGGGCTTTCCAGTTGAAGGACGGCGAGCAGTTGTACGCCAGCATCTTGCCCGGATACTGGCGGTGGATTCCCTCGGCGAACATGCGGGCCTTGAGGTCGGGCTTGGACGTCTCGCACCAGATCAGGTCCGCATAGGGAGCATATGCCAGGCCCCGGGCGATGGCGCAGTCGATCCCGCCGGTGATCTCGAAAAAGCCCTCGGCGGAGCGCTCGCCGGTGAGGAAGCGCAGGTCTCGCTCGTCCACGTCGCTGGTCAGCAGCCGGGCCGCGTCCGCGTCCGTGCGGGCGATCAGAACCGTGGGAACGTCCAGAACGTCGGCGGCCAGTCGGGCAGCGACGAGCTTCTCCACGAACTCGCGCGTGGGCACCAGCACTTTGCCGCCCATGTGTCCGCACTTCTTGACACTGGAGAGCTGGTCCTCGAAGTGGACACCCGCCGCCCCCGCCTCGATCATGGCCTTCATGATCTCAAACGCATTGAGATTGCCGCCGAATCCGGCCTCCGCGTCCGCCACGATCGGGGCGAACCAGTCGATGGCCTCGCCATTGACCTTGCCCTCGCAATGTTGAATCTGATCCGCGCGTTGGAAGGCGTTGTTGATCCGGCGGACTACCAGCGGCACGCTGTTGGACGGGTAAAGGCTCAGGTCCGGGTACATTTCGCAGGCCAGGTTGGCGTCGGCCGCCACCTGCCAGCCGGAGAGATAGATGGCCTTCAGCCCCGCGGCGACCATCTGGATCGCCTGGTTGCCGGTCAGGGCCCCCAGGGCCGGGACGAAATCTTCAGTGGTCAACAGCCGCCAGAGCTTCTCTGCCCCGTGGCGGGCAAGCGTGTATTCGATCCTGAGCGTTCCTCGCAGGCGAACCACGTCCTCGGTGGTGTAGGGGCGTTCAATGCCCTCCCAACGGCGGGATTTGGACCAGGCGAGCGCTAACTGAGAGGCTTCACGTTCATGATTACAGCCCATGGTTGTATGCTCCTTAATCCATTGCGTATTCAGGTGCACATGGATTAATCCATTGCGTGTTCAGGTACTTTGGGAACGTCCGGTAGTCCGGCCGGCCGTTCGGCAGGCCGACCGTATCAACGGCCGGCCATCTTTCCTTCAGTCGTGGCCGACCGGTCGTAACATCTTTTCAATCCAGGTACTCATACGCCGGCAGCGTCAGGAACTCAGCCAGCTCATCGGCGGTGGCGAGCTGGATGAAGATCTCGGAGGCCAGAGCGAATTCGCCGGCGTCAAACCGCCACTCTCCAAGATCGGCCCGGATCTTGTGCAGTTCCTCCAGGGTCATGTGGCGGACCAGGTCGGGGGTGATCTTCCGCCCGTCGCTCAGCGTGCCGCCGTGACGAATCCATTGCCAGATCTGGGTGCGCGAAATTTCCGATGTGGCCGCATCCTCCATGAGGTTGTACAGCGGGACGCAGCCGTTGCCGCGCAGCCAGGCCTCCAAATACTGGATGCCCACGTTGATGTTGGTCCGCAGACCGGCCTCGGTGATGGGTCCATGGAAAGGCCTGGTGAGGTCCTGGGCGGTGACGTGAACGTCGTCCCGGCGACGGTCGATCTGGTTCGGCTGGGGCATGTGGCGGTTGAAGATCTCGGTGGCTACTGGAACCAGCCCGGGGTGGGCCACCCAGGTGCCGTCGTGGCCGTCCGTGACCTCGCGCTCCTTGTCGGCCCGCACCTTCTCCAGGGCGGCCTCGTTGGCGGCGGGATTGTCCTTGATGGGAATCTGGGCGGCCATTCCGCCCATGGCGTGGGCCCCGTGTTTGTGGCAGATGCGGATGACGCTCAGGGCATAGGCCCGCATGAACGGCACCGTCATGGTGATCGCCGACCGATCGGGCAGCAGGTATTCCGGCTTGTTGCGCATGTTCTTGATGAAGCTGAAGATGTAGTCCCAGCGCCCGCAGTTCAGCCCGGCAGAGTGTTCGCGCAGTTCGTACAGAATCTCCTCCGCCTCGAACGCGCCCGGCAGCGTCTCGATCAGCACGGTGGCTTTGATGCTGCCGCGGGGGATGCCCAGCTCGTCCTGGGCCAGCGTGAACACGTCGTTCCACATGCGGGCTTCCAGGTGACTCTCCAGCTTGGGCAGGTAGAAATACGGCCCGGTGCCGCGCTCCAGCAGCTCCCGGGCGTTGTGGAAGAAGTAGAGCCCGAAATCAAAAATCGAGCCGCTCAGCGAGTGGCCGTCGACCAGCACGTGTTTCTCCGGCAGATGCCAGCCCCGCGGGCGAACCATCAGCACGGCGGGCTGCTCGCAGAGGGTGTAACGCTTGCCTTCCGGGCTGGTGTAATAGATGTTCCGCCGGACGGCGTCGCGCAGATTGATCTGCCCCTGGATCAGGTTTTCCCACGTAGGCGAGTTGGCATCCTCGAAGTCAGCCATGAAGACCTTCGCACCCGAATTCAAGGCGTTGATGACCATCTTGCGGTCGGTGGGCCCGGTGATTTCGACGCGGCGGTCCTGGAGGTCGGCGGGAAGCGGATTGATGAACCACTCACTTTCGCGGACGTGTCGTGTCTCGGGCAGAAAGTCAGGCATTTCTCCGGCGTCAAGTTGCGCTTGCCGTTGCCGTCGACGCGTCAGAAGTTGTTGGCGCGTCGAGGCTATGTGCCGGTGCAGCATGGCCACGAAACGCACCGCCTCGGGAGTGAGGATTTCCTTAAAGGCGCCTGGAAGCGGAGCCGTGAGCTCCAGGCTCTGTTTACGAGTACTGCCAGTCGGGCCGGTGCTGACGGGTGCGGACATAGTATGACTCCTTGGCCGGTGCGGCCTCCAAGTGCGGACGGGACTTGCACAAAGCCCGTCCCGGGCGGTTCAGCGTTCCGTTAGGTTGACCGCTGCTGTGCCCCGGAAGTCGTGTCGCACGCGCCCCCACCACGCTGCTGCATGCGTGCTGAACTGGTGCTACTTTTTTGTAGCAGTGTTGGGACATTATTTGACAGAGCAATAATGTCAATAAACAATATAAACGGCATCTATGATGCGGGAATCTTCATCTGCCGCGTAGGGGTCACAAGGGTGCCAGCCATGAAAACTATTACAACTCGCTACAAGGAAAACCGGCTTCAGCAACTTCGCGGTTTTTGTTACGCGGCCGAATTCGGCAGCATCTCGCGGGCCGCGGAGCGGTTGCTGTTGAGACAGCCTTCGGTGTCCATGCAGATCCAGGCCCTCGAACGCGAGTTCAAGGCCGCCCTGTTCGAGCGGCGCGGGCCCAAGATCGCGCTGACTCCCGCCGGCCGGATCCTCTACGAGCTGGCCTCGCCGCTGGTGGAGGGGCTTGATTCGCTGCGCGAGTCGTTTGACGCGCGGCGCGACGTGATCGCCGGCGGACGACTGGACATTGCCGCGGGCGAGTCCACGATCCTTTACATCCTGCCGCCTTTCGTGAAGAGCTTTGCGCAGCTCTACCCCAACGTCGAGCTCAAGCTGCACAACGTCACCGGCCGCGATGGGCTGGAGATGCTCCGGGCCGGCGAAGTGGACTTTGCGGCCGGCTCGATGCTCGATCTGCCCGATGACATCGAGTATCACCCCCTCTTCAGCTACGACCCCTTCCTGATCACGGCCTGCGGACATCCGCTGGCGCAACAGCAGGAGGTCACCATGGAGGATATCGCGCGCCATCCGCTGATCCTGCCCCCGCGCCACCTGACCACCTGGCGGGTCGTGGATCTCGTCTTCAAGCAACACAATCTCAGCTACCAGGTGCGCCTGGAGGCCGGCGGGTGGGAGGTCATCAAGAGATACGTGGAGATGGGCTTGGGCATTTCCATCGTGACCGGCATCTGCCTGACCGGCCAGGAGAACCTCGCGACGATCCCCATTAACCGCTACTTCCCGCAGCGGACCTACGGCATTGTGCTGCGCAAGGGCAAGTACCTCTCGCCGCAGGCCCGGCGGTTCATCGAGATGCTGGATGCGTCCGTGGCGGGAGAGGGGGCAGAGTCTAGTGGTGGCCGGGAGGGGGAGAGGGTGACGAAGTGAGAAGGTGAGAAGGTGAGAAGGTGGGAAGGTGAGAAGGGTTCGGGGTTCAGGGTTCAGGGTTCAGGGTTTGGGGTTCAGAGTTCGGGGCCCAGGGGACAGGGGCCAGAGTTCAGGGTTCGGGATTCACGGTTCGGAGGGTCAGGGGGCGGAATCGGGGGTTTAGGATTCGGGGTTCAAGGTTCAGGAACAGGAGAACGCCGCGGTTGAGAAGTACCATACGGGAGAGGCGAGGTTGAGAGATACCATGCTGAAGAGGTGGGGTTGAGAAGTACCATACTGGAGAGGTGGGGTCGAGAGGTACCATGCTGAAGAGGTGAGGTTGAGAGGTACCATGCTGAAAAGGTGAGAAAGTGCGCGACTTGCGCACTTTCCCACCTTCTCACCTTTTCACGTTTTCACAATCTCACAATCTCACAATCTCACA
>Ga0116167_1002393_pt1 | contig 16019 bp, 13 predicted proteins | sample AD_JPNMR3_MetaG_FD_89794 | JGI IMG/M metagenome (GOLD analysis project Ga0116167, IMG submission 89794) | Active sludge microbial communities of municipal wastewater-treating anaerobic digesters from Japan - AD_JPNMR3_MetaG | ecosystem: Engineered > Bioreactor > Anaerobic > Digestate | place...
CCGCGTGAAGCGGGCGACCCGGAGCAGGTCTAAGAGACCTTCACTTTGTGGATGTTTCAATCCACGCCCGCGTGAAGCGGGCGACCTGCTCCTCCGACCATGTATGACTGGGATGATTCGTTTCAATCCACGCCCGCGTGAAGCGGGCGACCGTATAAACACTATCCTCTTTGCCTCAAAAGAGTTAGCAAAGAGATTTCGCGAACCTATGCAGAATTTCAGGACATCGGGCCCCTGTTTAAAACGTAAATTCCCGTATTTACTTGTCAAAGAACCACTTACAACATCCGCGAACCTGCCGGACTTTTCATGTTCACTTGACGTTCGCGTTCAGCAGATTAGACAATTAACGGCCCCTGCGGATCATATCCGGGCTTAGCCCCAACGTGTTCCACTCTTCGCTTCCAATTGCTCCCAAGAAAATAAAACCGCAGGCTGTCTTTGGCCGGGTCAATCGAATCAATCAGCTTCTGCCGGAGTTCTATCCATTGAGCCGGTTCAACCAGACATTCAAACACGGAATTCTGAACCCGCTGCCCCCGATTTTCACAGATTTTCGCCACCTGACGCAACCGTTTCTGAGCAGCCGGTGTTTCCGTGTTTACATCATACGTTACCAACACCATCATATAACCTCTATCTCCAAATGGTCATCTCCACAAAAATGGAGGGTACCCGTCCAAATCCCCGCGCAGAAACCGGGCCATCAACAAGGCCTGAACATACGGAAGCAGACCAATCTGTATCTTTTCCTGAAGGAAAGGATGAACAATCTCCTCCTGTTTTCGCTTCTGCCAGGCAACCAATACGGTTTTTCGGGTTTGCTCATCCATCACAACAGCTCCCGATTCCGTCTTTTCAAACCCTTTCGGGCTTACTTGCTGCCGATTGATCAGCGACAACGTCAGACGGTCCGCCAGATAAGCCCGCAATTCCTCCATCATATCCAAGGCCAGTCCGGGTCTGCCGGGCCGATCTCGGTGCAGAAACCCAACGGCTGGGTCCAGTCCCACCCCTTCCAGGGCTGAGCGGATATCATGCACCAGCAACGTGTACAAAAAAGAAAGGAGCGCATTGACGGGGTCCAAGGGAGGACGCCGACTCCGCTGCGTAAAGAAGAAGGCATTCTTATTGGCCGTAATCAGGCAGTCAAAACATCCGAAATACGTGTTGGCGGCCATGCCTTCAAGCCCGCGGATTTCCTCCAGATCGCCTGAACGTTTTAAATCCTCCAGATTGCGCCCCATCTCCTCCAAAGCATTTTGAATCTTCTCCCGACCTTCCGTCTGCGGTCGGTCGCGGAGCGCCCTGAGCAGGACGATGCGGCTGTTGGCGATCTTGGCCGAAACAATGGAACGGGCAATTTCTGAACTGGCCCTCAGGTCATCCGAGCGGCGGTACTGCTCTTTTCTCAGCAGAACATTGCCGGAAACGGGACCGTGTACCCGTGCGAGAAAGTGCCCGTTCTCGGTCAGAAACGACAGAGGAACATTATGTTCGGCACACAGCCCCATCAAAAACGGGCTGCAGGCAACATTCCCAAAACAGACAATGCTTCCGAGGGTATGAATCGGCACACGCAGCTTTGTCTGCTGCTCATGCAGAATTTCGACCGTGTCGCCGTTTTTGGCCAGATAGGCGCCCTGCGTTGTAACAAACAAGGTGTTGAGGAGCTGTTTCATGGAATCATCTCCTCCCGGGGCAGCTCATAGGCCATTTGAAGATAGTGCTCAACGTCCTTTCTCCTGCCGGTCGTTTTGGGGAGACATAGATTGTACAAAGAACAGGCCCGGCATTTTTTCTCATAATAAGCACCCGGCGTGCGTCCCTGTCGAAACATCTCATGCAGCTGGTACGCCGATTCTTCCGTCTTTCTGCGCAGCTCATCCGTAAAAACCACTTCCTTCCGCCGTCTCGGGCGACCGTAAAAAAAGCCCCCTGCGGAACGGCAATCCCCAGCATTTCCTCCAGACAGATCGCCTGAGCGCACAGCTGCACCTCATCACAGGCATCCATCTTGGGACTGCCGCGTTTGTACTCAACCGGATACGGCTGCCATATTCCTTCGGCATCCGGCAGAGCAATCCCTGTCGGAGCCCTGTGAAACTCCACTACATCCGCCTGACCGATCAGCCCGAGACGGCGGGAATAAATCCTCAGTCCCCGTACGATAGAAATGTCGGAACGGAACTCATCCGACATCTCGTGGACTCGCTGGTGGAGGATGCGTCCTTCGGCCGTCAGACGATTTTCATCCCAAACCTGTTCCAGGTGAATCAGCCCGCACTGCCGCGGACAGAATACCCAATGCTGCAGGGCGGAAAGCGGAAGATAGTCGGCCTCTGCATACATAAGACATCCCTTATCACAAAAGATTCTGCACGGTAACCCCCGGAAAACCGCTCAGCGGACCATCGGACGGAGCGGTAATATTGCCCTTGTAATCCTCATAGCTGCGAGGCGGTTTCCCCTCACACGGCTTGACTTGAACCGTGTCAAACAATTTATAAGCGGGAGCATTTCCAATTTTGCTTTCATGCTTGAACACAATCAGCCGGCGTGCACACATCTTCCCGCGTGCAGCGGAATGATCATGGTCAAACATATTAATCAGGGCCTCCCACAGCAGAGTCAGGTCATCTTCCGTAAAACCTGTCTGCTCCGCAAGACAGGCGGAAATATACCCTTCCGCACGATACAGAGCATATGGGACAATATTCTTTCGACCCATTGTGCGGTTGTCACCGCTTTGCGACTCCGCCTCTTTTTCTGTAGCAACCGCCATACGTGTAATGGTCAATTCACGGGGACAAATCACATCAATGCTTCGAGCAAAATTCATCTGCACCGCTCCCCGCACCTGACCGCAATTGTATTCCTTCAATGACATCACCGCTCCGAATGTTCGTATGTCAAAGAAGTTGCGGCACATCCACAATCTGGCCTTTTCAATCTCATCCGCCGCTGTTTTCCCCTTATCAATCTTCAATGCCTCGTATGCTCTTTTCTGCTGATTGGTCAGAATGGCCTTTTCTTTTACATAAATGCAGTAGGGTGGCTGGTCTTCCCGAACCATTTGCACATAGTTTCGCACCTTGCGTTTCAGACACACATCCGTCACAATGCCGTAGCTGGTTTCCGGATCAATACGAGGCATATTGCCGGCATCCGGGTCGCCGTTAGGGTTGCCGTTTTCGACATCGAACAGATACACGAACTCATAGCGATTCTGAAGGACATTACTCATAAGATAGCTCCTTTTCTTTCAAAAAAATTTTATTGGTTCGTTTCCCGAGATTCTTTGCCTTTAAAGAAATCCTGACGCTGATGATAATATCCGATAGCAAACAGCCCCTGCTCATCCAATGACAAGTGAGCGGGAAAATCAGACAAATCCGCCAGAATTTCCTCAATTTGCTTGTCCCGCATCCTGCCGTACTCCGCTTTCTCAAGATGATGCTGCGCCAGCCGGAGCAGTTGCGGAAATACCACCTTCGGAGTGGCCGATGCCGCCCCCCAGAACCTGTCCTTAATGGTCGTATTGATCCCGGGGGATGCATCCTGCTGAACCTTTTCCAGTACGGCAAAAAGCCGTCCCAGCAGATAAGCCGGATTCTTGTTTTCCTTGTCCAAAGCCATAGACACCTCCATTCCTTGTTTAGAAAGTCTGTATTTTCGAACCAGAATTGCCTTTAAGATAGCTGCTCGAACATAATTTACATTGTTGATTGGTTTGCCAGTCTTATCCTTAAGGGATTGTTCCGCTCTGATTCGGTTGATCACAGCCGTTAAAAGGGATTCTGGATAAGCAGTGCCTTCCAGAATAGAGCGTAATAAAGATGCTGCTAAAAGCGGCTGCGGAGACGAATCGCTCGCCTTTTGATTGACCGTCTCTCTCAACAACCTCCAAATCCCCGGGAAATCCGGCTCGGAATCAAAATCTTTCCGGATTCTCAAATCCCGAAAATGCTGGCCAATCCTCTCTTCCGCCTCCCCCACCGTACAGACATGCCAAAATCGTACGGCAATTCGGGCTGCATTAGGCGACAGGCCCAGAATAAAAAATCGTATATCCGAATCCGTCTTGTTAACCGGCCTTCCTTCCCGAACGGCCTCCAGCACCTTACGAAGTTCGGCATTATCGGAAACGTCTGCCTCCTTCGGATCCAGCATCATCCCGAACAGGCCCTCCACGGGGGACGGACGCTCCGTCCAAAAAACTGTTGTTGCATCCCCTATCTGGAGTCTCTGTCTGCTGTCATTGGCCAGAAGATAATTCAACGCGGTCGTATAGGAAAAAGCGGACATTTCCCCTATGGGGGCATTAAAGTTCTGCTCTTTGCCGTATGAGCAAAACGCGTCGAGATTGAAAGTAACAATCGCCGCCCCACTGCTTTGCGTATCCCTCACGCCCTTGACAGCCGGATGCAGCCGGGCAATGGGCTGTTGCTGCCCGGTTACCAAACAGTACCCTTGTACCCCTTCCTGATTTCGGCTCTTATGCTCGAGCCAGATCTTTTTCACAGCGGTCTTTTCGTGCAAGTACTGTCTTTCTCCATCCAGCCGGAACACAACATTCCCACCGGCCAGTTCATCCCAATGATTCAAAGACGGGGCTCGCTGTGGGTCCCAATTCGAAAGAAAGGCAAGAAACGCCAGAATAGACGGTTCTTTTTCTGTTTTCAGCAATTCCCGGTGAAATTCACAAAACAGCTCAAAACATTGAGCCGCCTTGTCCGGCTTGCCCTTATTGTCCGCCCCTAATACATACGACGTATTGTCCCACAGGAAGTTCGGCGCAGGACTACTCGTTCGTTTTACCGATTGGGGAACAATCATCTCGCGAGGAACGAGCCTTTTGCCTTTTGGAACCCTCAGGTCGTTAAACTGCAGAAGATTGCCGTCTGAATCCAGGACAATTTCCGCATGGATTTTCTCGCGGCTGAATCCCGGCGGGGAAATCTCAATCGCCGGATTTTCAGCCAGACGCTCATAATAACGACAGAGCTCCTGAAGAATCATACTGTGCCCTCCTTTCTCTGGAACGGCGGGATTTCAATCACCCCGTCCATCATTTCCGCCCTGAAAAAATGCGGCGTCATCTCTTCTGCAAAATCGATATCATGCAGCATAAACCCCAAATCCTGCCGGCCCCGCAAATGAGATGCCGGAATCGGCTCTTCATTCTCCAGCAGCCGGAAAGATGCAGGAAATTCACGGCACCCCAGATAGGGCTGCATAAAACACTGGCCTTTCCTGGCCCGCCGGTTAAACATATCCAGATGTTTTCCGTCCTCCGTGTCTTCTTTTCCGGTGTATTCAAAATGCGCCTCTATCACGTAATCCACATCTCGCAAAATCATGGCAGCCCGCTGCTGACGGTCATTTTCAATAAAGACCTCCAAAGGAGACCGCCCGTCCTTCATAGCGGTCTTAACACTCTTAAGGGGAATTTTGCCGGACAGCTCGTTGCGCCGAATGTTCAGAAAGCGAATGGGCTTTAGAACATGAATTCGGTCAACCACCCACCGAATAGCGGGCTTCCAGTAAATGGCCTCTAAAATCCCTCTTGCCGCCGACGGCGTTATCACATCATAACTGACCCGCTCCACCTTCATTTCCGGACGAGTAAAGCAGGCATATTTCCCCCAGACTCGCAGTTTTACGCCGAAACTCATACTATCTCCTTTCTTCCACGTTATGCGATAAGCCATTCCGGATTAGGATTCTGATCTTCCGGACACAATCCGACATTCTCATCATACAAATGAAGATTCATTAGAACCGGGAAGACTTCCTGGACAACCTCAATACTCCCGGTCTTCACAAGATTGTCCCAGTAAAAGGGAGAAATCTGGACTGTATACTTCTGAAGTTTTCGGCTGAAACCGCTCAAAGAACCCGCTCGCCGAATTTGCTCAACAAGCTCACATGCTTCCTGTTCCAAGGGGACAATCACCGGTTTCGTTTCCTCCGGTATAATTCTGAACTTCTCCGCTATAGTCCGAAATGGAAAATCTCCTTTGGCTCCCTGCCTGATCAGCTCCAGAATATTTTCTTTGTCCAGCCGTTTTCCCTGGCTCCAGTAATACTGCCGAAAATATTCTTCAACTGCTTCCAGTGAAAGAATATCGGGGCTGAAACGCCGAATCACTTCTGAAGCGATTTGCGCCGTGTGACGGAAATAACCGGGCGGAAGCGTTTGAGCCGGTTCAAAGACAAAGACCTCCCCGCACTCCCACACCCCCTCCCGATTGCACCGACCGGCAGCCTGCGCAATCGAATCCAGACCGGCAATGGCCCGATAGACGACCGGAAAATCAATGTCCACACCGGCCTCAACCAGCTGAGTGCTGACAACCCGACAACAGCTTCCTCTGGACAATGCCTCTCTTATTTCCTTTAATTTTCGAGAACGGTGAAGCGGATACATCGAGGCGCTGAGATGAAAAGCATTCCCGGCCGACAGAATCTGCTGAAAAAGAGTTCTGGCATGTTTTCGCGTATTCACAATACACAGAACCTGGGAACATTCTGTAAGTCTCCCTATCAGCTCCTGATCATTTTGAATGCCGAGATGGTGAATGCGGACTCGTTTCATCTGTTCATACAGTCTGTGTGAATCTTGAACAATCTCCCGCACATTTTGCAGGCCATCCCGAAAATCGTCTCGATATCCAACGGCCGGCTGTGTCGCACTGCACAAAACAAAGGAACACTGATAATGCAAGGCCAATTCCCGAATCACTTCAAGACAAGGCAGCAGAAGTTCCGAAGGAAGAGTTTGAACTTCATCCAGAACCACCACGCTTTTGGCTATATTATGGAGTTTTCTGGCACGGCTGCTGCGGCAGGTATACAGCGATTCGAAAAACTGAACATTTGTCGTCACAATAATAGGAGCATCCCAGTTTTCAACGGCCGGTCGGATCCTGTAATTCTCATCCTGCGAGTCGTAATTGCTATGATGCTCCAGAACCATTCGATCGCCGAAGAGGTCCCGGAATATTTTTGCATTTTGTTCAATAATGCTCGTATAGGGAATGACATAGATAATACGCCTCAGACCCCACTGCACAGCGTGTTTAAGTGCAAAGGCCATGGAGGACAGCGTTTTTCCGCCTCCGGTTGGAACGGTCAGAGAAAAAAGGCCGCTCGGCTCTGCGGCGGCATTCAGACAATCGGACAATACTTGAGCCCGAAGAGAGTTTACTTTCGTTTTTTGGACCTGAGTTTGCAGAGAAGACAAATGGTTTTCCAGTTTTGCATAGAGATCAGTTAGCGAATACGGTTCCGCCCGACAGACGGCCTTTTCGGGCGTCATATGTCTTTCCGTGTCCAGAAAATCGGCATCCACCAGACAGGAAAAAAGCATCCGGATAAAAAAACTCACCTCAAAACAAAACCGTTCCCGATTCAGTGAAAACGGAAGTTTCGGTTTGTGCTGTTCAAAAAGAGAATCTGGACATCCAAATTGATATGGGAGGGATTTCGTTAATCGTTCCGTAAGGCAGGAATCCTCAGACGATTTCCCGTCTGGAAGTCCGGAATGATGTCCGGCAATCACATAGGCGAGGATTTTCCCCTCTCCGCTTGTCCACTTCTGACAGGCTTTTTGTGCTCCATAAGTGGAATGGTCAATTCTGACTTTTTGCCCAGTAGGAGCATCGCAGGAATTCCGGAGAAAACGCTGAAATTCTTCGCTGTATTTGCCGGCATCATGCCATAGGCCGGCCAGATAGCCCCAATCGCCAGCTCCAAAGCTGTCTGCAAAATTACGGGCTAACAAAGCGGTCTGCTCAAGATGTTCAGCCAGCAGATGCCACCGTCCTCCTTGTTCCAGCAGCAATCCGGATGGATCTGAATGTGCGTAAAACTCCTTCTCGCCCATAAGTCCACCTAAAAACCCGTTATCCTCCCACTTAATCCTCCATTCAGCAATATTGGTACTGAATGCAAAACATACTCAATTTTAGCCAATAGACAAGTCCAAAAGTTTCTTTTTAAGCATCTTTTTTGTCCCTTTCTAAGGAAATCAAATTTATATAAGTCTTGTCAAACACATCCTTTATAATTATTGCGGGCGACCAGAATCGAACTGGCGTATCCAGCTTGGGAAGCTGGTGTTCTACCACTGAACTACGCCCGCTAACTCCTATGCTCAAAAGACTTTATAACCCTAACCGGCTTTCTGCCGCCGCTTCGCTTCCATCAGCCCTGACCTATAAGACAACCGAGAAATTTTGTCAAGAAAATTCCAGCCGCTAACTGAAAAGGGCCTCCACAAACTCCTGCGGGTCAAACTCGGCAATATCCTCCGGCGTTTCCCCCAGCCCGACAAACTTCACCGGAATATTCAGCATATCCTTGATGGCAATCACGATTCCCCCTCGGGCCGTTCCGTCCAGTTTTGCCAAAAAAATCCCCGTCACATCAATCGCCTGGGTAAACATCCTGGCCTGCTGAATGGCATTTTGCCCCGTCGTAGCATCCACCACCAACAGCACCTCGTGCGGTGCACCGGGGATATGCTTGGAAACCACATTTCGAATCTTGGTCAGTTCCTCCATCAGATGCTTCTGGGTATGAAGCCGTCCGGCCGTATCCAGAATCAGGTAATCCGCCTGACGAGCCAGGGCCGCCGACGCCGCATCATAGGCCACCGCCGCCGGGTCCGCCCCCTGCTTGTGCTTGACAATCTGCACCCCAATCCGCTCCGCCCAGATGCTCAGCTGCTCGACCGCCGCCGCCCGGAATGTATCGCAGGCCGCCACAATCACTTTTCTGCCCCCGCGGCTGAGCATATACGCCAGCTTGGCGATGCTTGTCGTCTTGCCCGACCCGTTCACCCCGGCTACCAGAATCACTGTCGGGCCGGCAGCCGCCGTCCTGAGCCGGCGGTCCTGAGCGGGCCAGTAATTCTTGATATGCTCCTTTAAAAACGGTATCACCTGATCGGTCTTGACAATCTCCTTCTTCTTGTAGGCATTCCGCAAATCCTCAATCAGCCGCTGGGTTGTTTCCACCCCGATATCATCGCTGATGAGCGTCTCTTCCAGACGTTCGAGAATCTCTTCATCCAAATCCCGGCCCAACCCGAGCACCGCGGCCAACCCAGAGGCAATTTTGCTGCGCGTCTTGCTCAGATGTTCACGGAGATACTGAACCGTTTTTGTAAAGAAACCCATACCTACACCATATCTTGTATTATCACTTTTATTGCTGCAATGGTCAGTGTGCCAGAAACCCCCGGTTTTTTCAAGTTCAATTCCGGTGATTTTGTCCCAATCGGCGGTTGTTTCAGGTTGACAGAACAGACCACAATCGATACAGTACCCAATCTGGAAACAGCACGGACAGGAGGGTTCTTACGAATATCTTCTGCCCCGTATCCTCAGAAAGAAAAAATGAAACAGCAGGAACCGGCACAGATTTTGGAGCAGATTCTTGAAGAAGTCCGTTCGACGGACCCGGTTAATGTCCGTACCTGGTTCAGCGACCTGACTGCACTGTCCTTCAGCGGCGGCCATCTCGACATCGGCTGCCCGGACCAGACTAAAGTCGACTACCTGAATGACCATTGCCTGTCCGTTTTTACCAAAGCCGCGCAGAAAATCACCGGCTTCCTTGTTTCCGTCAGTTTTCATTCTACACGCCCCATCGCCGCCGAATCCAGCGCCTTCACGGCTTCTCTGGACGGTTTGCGTCTGCATCCCGATTATACGTTTGACAATTTCGTCGTCGGTCCCTGCAATCGCCTGGCACATGCCAGCTGCATTGCCGTCAGTCAGAATCCCGGCACAGTTTACAACCCCCTCTTTCTGTACGGCAGCGTGGGACTGGGCAAAACTCATCTTCTTCATGCCGTCTGCCATGCCTCCCGCGAAAACAACGGCGATCTGTCCATCCGCTTTCTGAGCTGCGAACAGTTCGTCAACGGTTTTATCAGCGCGATTGAACAGGGCCGGCTGGCCGATTTCCAAAATCAGCATCGGAGCGTCGATGTCCTCATCATCGACGACATCCAGTTTCTCCGCGAACGCGAGCAGAGTCAGGAGGAGTTTTTCCATACATTCAACGCCCTCTACAACAACCGCCGTCAAATCATTCTGACCGCCGACTGCCCGCCTGCCCAGCTGCCCTCACTCGAAGAGCGTCTCATCAGCCGCTTTAAGTGGGGACTGGTTGCACGGCTGGATCCGCCCAGTTATGAAACCCGCATCGCCATCGTCAAAAAGAAGGCCGGCCTTCGCGGCATTCACCTGCCCGAGGGCGTTGCAGAAATGATTGCGGAACACGTCCAGTCTAACATTCGTGAAATCGAAGGCGCCCTGACGGTTTTGTATGCCACCGCCAGAACCGTCGGCCAGCCCATTACTCCTGAACTGACCCGCCAGGCGCTCGGCATTCAGCAGACCGCCGCTCAGCGAACCATCACCATGGCCGACATCATCGAAGCCGTCAGCCGGGAATTCGATATCCGCATTACAGACCTCCAAAGCAAAAAACGAAGCCAAAGCATCACCCTGCCCCGGCAAATCTGTATGTATCTGGGCCGACAGCTTACTCGCCACAGTCTGGAGGAAATCGGCGGTCACCTCGGCGGACGAGACCACTCCACCGTCCTGCACGCCTGCACCAAAATCGAAGAAATCTTCAAAACCGATGAACAGATTCGCCTGCGAATTGAAAATCTCACACGCCAATTGACTCAAAAACAATAAAAAAAGCAGGCATCAAGAAGTTCTCTCGATGCCTGCTGAATTCGCCGCACATCTTCCGCCGTTATTTCTTCAGCGGCAGCACCACATAATACGTCATTCGATCCGCCTTGACGGATAAAATAACCTTGTCCTTGCCTTCGGCCTTTCGAAGAGCTTCTTTGAACTCCTTGACCGAATTGACCCGTTCGCGGTTTACGCTCAGAATAACCATCCCCGACTGAAGCCCTACCCGCGCTGCATCGCTGTCTTCCTTCACATCCGTAATCACTACACCGACTCCGTCATCGCTGTTCTTGACCTGAATCCCCAGCTGCTCAATCATGTCCTCCGCCACCGGACGGGCCCCGACCGTCAGAGTAATCTTCTTCTCACTTCCGTTCCGCAAAACCACAAAGGTCAGCTTCGTCCCCGGTGCCGAATATCCAACCACATTGCGGACATCCTGACTGTTGTGAATCTCCCGGTTGTCAATTGAAATGATAATATCATCCGCCTGCAGACCGGCTTCCTCCGCCGGCGAGTTCTCATACACCTGTGTAATAATCGCCCCTTTGCGAATCTTCAAATCCAGACCCTGTGCAATATCCTCCGTCAAATCCTGCAGCCCGATTCCTGCATACCCGCGGACGAATTTGCCGGTCTTCATCATCTGTTCGGCCATCGACTTGGCCATATTAATCGGCACTGCCAGCCCGATTCCCATATAGCCGCGGACCCCCGTATCGCCCGTCACAATGGCCGCATTAATCCCCACCACCTCCCCGTCGATATTCAAAAGCGGCCCGCCGGAATTCCCCGGGTTAATCGCCGCATCTGTCTGAATAAAATCCTCATAAACGCCGGGGTCATCGCCTCGGATTCGCCGCCCCTTGGCACTCACAACCCCGACCGTAACTGTTTCCGTCAGCCCGAACGGATTGCCGACCGCAATCACCCACTCGCCCACCTCAAGCAAATCGGAATTGCCCATTTTCACAGTCGGCAGCCCCTTCACATCCGGAATCTTCAGCAAAGCCAAATCGGCCTTCTCATCCGAACCAACAATCTCCACGTTTTCAAAACGACGGCCATCATGCAGCAGAATTGTAATCTTGCTTGCATCCGCCACAACGTGATGATTGGTCAGGATATACCCATCTTCGGAAATCAGAAAACCGGAACCCTGACCAACTCGCTTTTCCTCTCGGGGCATAGGCATCCGGAATCTCGGCCCGAAAAATCTCTCAAAAAAATCGTCTTCAAACGGTGAGCGGTAGGAAATCCCCTGCACCGTATATTCCGACTGCACCGCAACTACCGCCGGCAGGACCTTTTTGACTGCTTCCGTGAAGGCCTTCGAGGTTTGCTTCAGCGCCGCCGTCTCTTCCGAGACCGCCCGCGCCGGCACACTCAGCATCCAAACTCCAGCAAGAACCGTTAAGACCGCTCGACTCCGGATGTTTCGAAACATAGATCCCTTCCTTTCCATTCAAATGTCCAATCTTAAAAAAAGAAAAAAGAGGGCCTTCCGGGCCCTCTTTTGGAAAGCCGGGATTATCCGGCTTTGACCTCAATCTTCTTGGCGCGAGCCTTCTGGTTTTCGGTTTTGGGCAGGCGGATCTTCAAGACACCGTCTTTATATGTGGCTTCCACCTTGTTTTCATCCACCTCCGCAGGCAGCGCCACCGACCGGCTGAAAGCCCCGAAACTGCGCTCGGAATGATAGTAGCCCTCTTTCTTCTCTTCAGACGACTGCTTCTTCTCCCCTTTCAGGGTCAGAACGCCGTCTGCCAGAGAAATCTCGATATCTTTCTGCTCAATCCCAGGCAGTTCGGCGGTGACCGTGATTTCCTTATCGGTTTCAGCCACATCCATTCGAGGATAGAATCCGCCGTCAAAACCCGTCCATCCTTTCCAGGGCTGCAGACCGAAATCACTGAAGAACTCATCAAAGAGTCGGCTCATCTGCCGCTGCAGTGCCACGAAAGGATTTTCAAGCTCACTGCCTCGTACCGAAAGATTTCTGCGTCCTGTTCTCCAAGGTACCAATTCCATCAGTGCCATAGATCTCACCTCCCTTTCCTGAAAGTACGATTGACTTGTTTTTCTTGTTCAACCGTCACTTTTCTATAATACAAAATCCGTGCCAGCGTAAATAAACAATCACAAGTCCTTGTGATACAGAAAGATACGAAATTTTCAATCTCCGATGTTTTTTAGAAAAATCCTGCCAAAATGACAAGACAACCCGTCAGGTTTTTCGAAAAGAAATGTTTCGGCCTTACCACGCAGTCCAGGGCTGCGCTTCCCAGTCCGCTGTCCATTTTTCGGCCGGATTTTTCCAGACCAAACAGAGCGGCTCTGAACCCTTTTCCCAGTCCGGTCCCTTTTGTGTCTCAACTGAATAGCAAAACAAACCGGTTTCTTTGTGTCTGTACTCGAACAAGGGAACAAGGGCACGACTTGAATTTTTCGTCCCTGCCGGCATGGCATAGAAAAGAGGTTTTCCCGTCCAGCCGCCCGACTCTTTGCTTAATCGGACTTGGCCGTCTTCCATCCTTTCTGCATAAATCGGAATCAGCCCTTTGAAGGCCCGTTCCGGGCTGACGGCCCAGAATGCTATCCCTGCAATCTTTCCGTCCTTCCGTTCAGTTCGCACCCGGGAACCAAACAAATACTCCACCCCCCCATCCCTGTGAATTTCATAAACCGGCTCCGGAAGCCGAAGGCGTTCAGCCGACAAATCGAGCCGGTACATTATCTGATTGTAATCATACCGCGGCACAGCTGTTTCCGCTGAACCAGAAAAGGTAAAACTGTACGTCCCCTCAAAATAAATGATGCGCCCGCCCTCCTGGTCAAAATAGGGGTGATGCTTTGGATTGTAAAAGGAATACCGCTCGTGCGAGACAACCTTCTGAGCATATCCCCACGGCCCTGCGGGTGTGTCGGCCTCCGCATACCACACCTCCCCCAAATAGGAAGATTCCCCGCCCTGCTGAACCGCAATCAGAATCCACTTCCTCCGGTACGCATTCCAGGAAACCGAACCGTTATGAGGAACAACGGAAGCCCCGTTCCTGACATCATACAGAAGAGTGCTGTTCTGTCTTTCTTTTTGCAGGGCCTTTTTCAGTTCATCTGCGGATTTCCATTGAGTTTGCAATTCCCTCAAAGAAATCCAATACCCCGCCCCGCTGTCCGAACCCGCCGGAGAACCCCCCAGAGCCGTATAAACTTCATATCGTTCCGGGCAAAGCATGTCGTCCCAACAGGCGGAAATCCGCATTCGAACACCCAGCGGAAACGGCACAGCAAAATAAAAATAGCGTTTGGCTCCGCAGACCGCCCCAAACGGATGACCGACACCGTCGAACGGAACCAAATTCTTTTCGCTTCGAAGCACCGGACGGAACTGACAGGCCGAATCGTCATAGTCCAATAGGCCGTACTCCAGCACCTTTGCCAGCCCCTTTCGGCGGGAAAAGAACGCCGTCATATGCTCCTTCCCCTGTGAATCCTTCACAGAACAGACCCCCTCGATCCAAACGACCCCCTCTTCCGGCAGCGGCACCATCTTTTTGCAAAAGCCCCTCTCATCCGTAAAATAGTGCAGGTCCACCCCCACTGACGGGTCCAGCCCGCCCTGCCGCGGCAGCAGAGATACCGCCCCGGAGGTTGCAAAGTTCCCGAGCGGATAAAACGGACAATTCGTATCCCCCCAAAACCAGTACAGTCTGTCTTTGTACCAGCAGGTCTGAACGGAATCCTGGCCCATCACCTGTCCGTTTAAATCGGGATTTTTCAGCGGCACCGGAAGCCCTGCCAGCAGACTGTCCCGATAGATGCCCTGGCCCGTAATGCGGTATAGTCGTTCGGCAACATTCACACGCCTGACCCGAACTTGGGCCGTTTCCCCCTCCCGAACTTTCAGTCGTACCCCATGATTGCCGAAGCCGTCCGCCGGATAGTCATACCCCGGACCCCGCACAGAAAAGTACACCTCCTGCCCCATCAGACCCGGCTCGAAAAAGGCAATAACCCCCTGACTGTCTGTCCAGAAGGAAATCCCGTTGGTGGTCTTCAGCTCAATGAGAGGCACCCCCCGCCCCGTCTGCTCATCGACAACCCGAATCACAAAAAACGAACCGCTTTCCGGAGACCGTTTTCCAGACGCAGCTTCCCCAAATGAGGGAAAAAACAAAATATAAACGAAAAGCCCGCCGACAATCAGCCGCCGAATCCCCGCGAACCTGCCGGTCATATATCCGCCTTAAACCGCCCCTGTTAGTCTTTCCAATCTTGTTCCTTTGAGGATGACGGGAACTTTTTCTGCTCCATACTCAGAAGGTCTGAAACCGTCGGCTTCTCCAGTTTTCCCCCGCTGATGATGAGTTTGACCTCCTCCGCATCGAGCGTTTCATATTTCAGCAGGGCCTCCGCCAGGCGATTCAGCGCCTCCCGATGCTGGACAATCAGTTCTTCCGCCTTCGCATACGCATCATCCAGCAGCTTCTTGACCTCCCGGTCAATTAACTCCGCCGTCCTCTGGGAATACTCCGCCCCAATCGGTCCGTAAAAATACGAATCCGTCCCGTCCGCCCCGTAATAAACCGGCCCGACCTCCTCTCCCATTCCCCATTCCGTCACCATCTGCCGAGCCAGTGCCGTTGCCTGCCGAATATCGGAATAGGCCCCGCTGTCGATGTCGTTGAACACCATCTTGACGGCAATCCGTCCTGCAAAACAAATCTGCAACTGCGCCAGACAGAATCGTTTCGAATAATACAGCCGGTCCTTCTCCGGCAGTGCAAACGTCGCCCCGCCCATCGGCCCCCGCGGGATAATGCTCACCTTGTGAAGCGGGTCGGCATCCGGCAGCAGCGACTGTACCAGGGCATGGCCGGCCTCATGATACGCCGTCAGCCGCTTGTCATACTCATCAATCACCCGGCTGCGCTTGGCACGGCCCCACCGCACCTTATCCCGCGCCTCCTCCAAATCGCTCATCTCCACATAATCCTTGTTCTGCATGCTTGCACTGATGGCCGCCTCATTAATCAGCGCCTCCAGCTCTGCTCCGCTGAACATCGGCGTCCCACGGGCCAGCCGCTCAAAATCCACATCCGGCCCGCATTTGACCCGCCGGGCGTGAATCTGAAGAATCTTCATCCGCCCCTTCAAATCCGGCAGCGGAACCACTACCTGACGGTCAAACCGCCCCGGACGCGTCAGGGCATGGTCCAGAATATCCGCCCGGTTCGTCGCTGCTATCACAATCACCTGGTCGTTGGTGTCAAAACCGTCCATTTCCAC
>Ga0116167_1002394_pt1 | contig 16017 bp, 18 predicted proteins | sample AD_JPNMR3_MetaG_FD_89794 | JGI IMG/M metagenome (GOLD analysis project Ga0116167, IMG submission 89794) | Active sludge microbial communities of municipal wastewater-treating anaerobic digesters from Japan - AD_JPNMR3_MetaG | ecosystem: Engineered > Bioreactor > Anaerobic > Digestate | place...
GCTTGGGCAAACCCTTCGCCGCCGTGGCGACGGACCTGGAGAATGGCGGGATGGTGGCATTCCGAACCGGTAACACCGGCATGGCGGTGCGGGCCTCCAGCGCGGTGCCCGGGATGTTCAAGCCGGTCGCCATCCGCGAGCGGGAATACGTGGACGGCGGCCTCACCTCGCCGGTGCCAGTGCGAGCGGTTCGAGCCATGGGCGCGGACTTCGTCATCGCGGTGGACGTCGGCAACAAGCCCCAGTGGGGCAAGAGCGACACGATCCTGGATGTGTTGCTGCGCACCTTCACAATCATGGGCAACAGCATCGGCCGACTGGAAATGGCGGATGCCAATCTGGTCATCCGCCCCGCCACGCCCGAGGTGGATTCGACGGATTTCAACGCGCGGCACAATGCCATACTGGCCGGCGAGAAAGCCGCCTCCGCCCTGCTGCCGGAACTGAAAGCCCGGCTGGCCAAGGCACGCCTGGAGAACCACTGATTCCAGTGGCATCCCCGAGCGTTACGGGCTAGATTCCCACACTTGATTCTCCATGCTTTTCATCCATACCCTCTTTTCGTCCACATCCTCATCTCCCGGAAAACTCCCATGCGTACCCTGATCTGCGGCTCCATGGCCTACGACACCATCATGGTGTTCCACGACCACTTCAAGAACCACATCCTGCCTGACCAGATTCACATCCTGAACGTCGCCTTCCTGGTGCCGGACATGCGCCGGGAATATGGCGGCTGCGCCGGCAATATCGCCTACACCATGAAGCTGCTAGGCGGCGAGCCGGTGATCATGGCCACGGTGGGCGACGATTTCCCGGCTTATCGGGACCGACTGAACCAATTCGGCCTGGACCAGAGCCACATACGGGGCATCCCCCATACCTTCACCGCTCAGGCCTTCATCACCACCGATCTGGCCGACAACCAGATCACAGCCTTCCATCCGGGCGCCATGAACCATTCCCAAGAGAACAAGGTGACCGATGCCGGCGATATCACCCTGGGCATTGTCGCCCCGGACGGCCGTCAGGGCATGCTGGACCACGCGCAGCAGTTCAACGAGGCCGGGATCCCCTTTATCTTCGATCCGGGCCAGGGCCTGCCCATGTTCAATGGTGTGGAATTGCAGCATTTCGTCGAACTCGCCGACTATGTGGCGGTCAACGACTATGAAGCGAAGCTGTTGCAGGAGCGCACCGGCCACAAGCTGGAGGTGCTGTCCAAGGAAGTGAAAGCCCTGATCGTCACCCTGGGCGCCAAGGGCTCGCGCATCTACGCCAACGGCGAGGTGCACGACATTCCACCGGCCAAACCCCTCGCCGTCATGGATCCCACCGGCTGCGGCGATGCCTACCGGGCCGGCCTGATGACCGCCATGCAGAAGGGCATGGACTGGCCCACCTGCGGACGCCTGGCCGGCCTGATGGGTGCGGTCAAGATCGGTCACCGCGGCGGTCAGAACCATCGCTTCGGCTGGGACGAGATCGCCGACCGCTTCAAGGCGGAATATGGCTATGAACTTTAAGGAGCAAACATGAAATCCATCTTGGTTCTGCTGATTCCCGCGCTGCTGGCCCCCGCGCTTCTTGCCGGTTGCGCCAGTGGACGCGGCAGCGGCGACTACGAACGCTCGGAGGCCCGCCGCGTCTACGAAGTGAAGATGGGCGTGGTGGAGCACGTGCGCAGTGTCAAGCTGGAAGGTACAGCCTCCGGCGTCGGCACCACCGCCGGCGGTGTCATCGGCGGCGTCGCCGGCAGCGAGGCGGGTGGTGGCAAGGGCAAGGTGGTGGGCGCTGTCCTCGGGGCGGTGGTGGGCGGCATCGCCGGCGCCGCCACCGAAGAAGTGGCGACCCGCAAAAGCGGCCAGGAAATCACCGTGCGGCTGGATTCCGGGCGGGTCATCGCCGTGGTCCAGGAAGACAGCGGTGAGAAATTCACCGTCGGCGACCGGGTCCGGGTACTGGAGTCCGGCGGACAGGCGCGCGTAACTCACTGATTCTGGCGCGCTGCCAGCCGCTAGCGGCAAGTGGCATGGAGTGACTCGCCACCAGCCACTTGCTCTTGCGTGTCCTCTTAACCATTTCTTCATCCCCGCGTCACCGACCCGTAACACCCCTTCCTTACCTTTGCCACATCAACGCAAAGGAAAGGAAATCCCATGCTTCAGGAATCCGTCGGGCAGGAACGCCGGGCCAGGAAGAATTTCCTGGTCACCATGGCGCGGCACCAGGATGAGGTGCGCGAAGCCCAGCGTCTGCGCTGGGAAGTCTTCGCCGAGGAAATTGGCGCCCGTCTGACCACGCCCGAAGCCGGCCTGGACATTGACCTCTACGACGCTCATTGCGAGCATCTGCTGGTGCGCGACGAAGATAACGGCAAAGTGGTGGGCACCTACCGCATCCTCAGCCCCTCCGCCGCGAAACGCCTGGGCAGCTACTACTCGGAAAGCGAATTCGACCTCACCCGCTTGCAGCACCTGCGCGGCCGCATGGTGGAACTGGGCCGCTCCTGCGTACACGCCGATTACCGCAGCGGCGGCGTCATCACCCTGCTCTGGGCTGGCCTGGCGGAATACATGATCAAGGGCAACCACGAATACTTGATCGGCTGCGCCAGCATCGGCATGGCTGATGGTGGCCACAACGCGGCCGGCATCTGGCACGCCACCAAGGAAAAACACATTTCCCCCATCGAATGGCGCGTCTTCCCGCGCTGCCCGCTGCCCCTGGAATCCCTCGACTCCACCGCCTTGCCGGTGCTGCCGCCCCTGGTGAAGGGCTATCTGCGCGCCGGTTCCTACGTCTGTGGCGAGCCGGCCTGGGATCCGGATTTCAACACCGCCGACCTGCCCATCCTGCTGCCCCTGAAGAACCTCAATCCGGCTTACGCCAAACACTTCCTGAAACAGGCTTGATGTCGCTTCGAGCGGCCGCACACCAGAATCGCGCCGCCGCATGGATAATCCGGGGCATGGTCATGCCCTGGAACCCGCTTGTGAATAGCCCCCCCATCAAAGTGCTGCGTGTCGCCCTCCATATCCTGGCGGGATCGCTCACGGTATTGACCCTGTTCCCGCGCCTGGATCGTCCGGCCCGCTCGCAGCGGGTCAGCCTATGGGCGGCGAAGCTGCTGGCCATCCTGCGCGTCGAAATTGTCGTCAAGGGCGATCCGGAAACCGCTCACCGGGCCGGCGCCCTGCTGGTGGCGAATCACGTGTCATGGATGGATATCTACGTGATCTTCAGCGTGGCGCGGACCCGCTTCATCTCGAAAGCGGAAGTGCGCGGCTGGCCGGTCATCGGCTGGCTGGCCGAGGCGGCCGGCACACTGTTCCTGACGCGGGAGAAGAAGTCGGACGCCATGCGCCTGAACCGGATGATGGCGAACCATCTGCGCGCAGGTGATTGCCTGACCTTGTTTCCCGAGGGCACCACCACCGATGGCAGCGACTTGCTGCCGTTCTATCCATCCCTGTTCCAACCCGCGGTGGATGCCGAGGCACCGGTCTGGCCGGTGCTCATCCGCTACCTGACGCCGGAAGGGGAACATTGCCCGGATGCCGCGTACCACGGCGGCACCAGCCTGGGCGAATCCCTGCTCAGGATCGCCCGGCTCGAAGGGGTGCGGGCGGAAGTCAGTTTCCTGGCGCCCATTCCCAGCCAGGGCATGCGCCGGCGTGAACTGGCCGAGGCGGCCGAGGCGGCCATTCGCGAGCGATTCGCGATCCCCCTCAATGGGGCTGATGCCGCGCCTGGCAACGCACCTGGAAGCACTGCTCGTCGTCCAGCCTGAAGGCGGTCAGGGCGCCACCCCACAGACAGCCGGTATCCAGGGCGATGACGTCCTCGCGCAACAGCAGCCCCAGGGTGGACCAGTGGCCGAACAGGATGCGCGCCCCGGTGGCGCGGCGGCCGGGGAAATCGAACCAGGGCGTGAGTTCCGCCGGGGCCTGTTCCAGGCCCATCTTGTGCTGGAATTCCAGGCTGCCGTCGGGGTGCAGGTAACGGGATCTGGTCAGCACGTTGGCGATGTAGCGTAGGCGGTCCTGGCCGCTCAGGTTCAGGTTCCAAGCGCGTGGTTCGTTGCCGTACATGTGCTTGAGGAAGTGCCGCCATTTGGGGCCGCGCAAGGCGTGTTCCAGCTCGGCCGCATGCAGCGCGGCCTGGTCGGCGTTCCATTGCGGTGGCAAACCGGCATGGACCATCATCCAGGGGCCCTCCCGGTGCAGCATGGGCCGGTGGCGCAGCCAGGTGAGCAAGTCATCCCGGTCCGGCGCGCCAAGAATCAGGTCGAGGGTGTCCTTGCGATGGGGCGGCACGAAGCCCTCTGCCACCGCCAGCAGGTGCAAGTCATGGTTGCCCAGCACCGCCACCAGACAATCGTCGTGTTTCCGGCCCCAGCGCAGCACCGCGAGGGAATCCTCGCCCCGATTCACCAGATCGCCGGTAATCCAGACCTTGTCCTTGGCCGGATCGAAGGCCAGGGCGTCGAGCAATTCCAGAAATGCGCCGTGACAGCCCTGGATGTCGCCGATAACGTAGGTGCTCATGCTTCGGCCTCCGAGCCTTGCAGGGCCATCAGCGGTTTCATGGCGGTAAGCAGGCTGGCAAAGAGTTTGGAATGTTGTTTTTCCCGCTCGGCCAGGAGGGCTTTCATCTGGTAACGCTGCATGGGCATGGAGAAGCAGGCGGGACAGTTCTCGAAGATCACCGGCAGTTTCCCGTTGGCGGCGAAATCACGGGTCTGGCGTTCGCGAGCATAGACCAGGGGACGGATGACGCGCACATCACCGGCATCGTTCAGGTAGTGGGCCTGCATGGTGCGTAGTTTACCGCCGAAGAAAGCACTCATCAGGAAGCTCTCCGCCAGATCGTCCAGGTGCTGGGCCAGGGCGAGGACGTTGAAGCCGTTCTCCCGCGCCACCCGGTAAAGGATGCCACGGCGCATGCGCGAACAGTAGGCGCAGAAGGAATCCCCCTTCATGTGTTCGGCGGCGGATTCGACGATGGGTTGGGATTCGTAGAAGAAGGGCACACCCAGTTGCGCCATGTAGTCTCTGAGCGGGCTGGGGTCATACTCCGGCGACTGGGGGTCCACCGTGCAGGCGGCAAGCTGGAATTTGACCGGCGCCCGGCGATGCAGGTGCAACAGGATATGCAACAGGGACAGGCTGTCCTTGCCGCCGGACAGGCCCAGCAGGATGCGGTCGCCGTCCCGGATCATGGCGTAGTCGCCGATGGCCCGGCCGGCGGCACTGACCAGGGAGCGGGAAGGCGTCATTGCCTGGGCCGGGGTCGTCACAACTGCCTCGACACTCACAGCAGCGGCTTCACCAGGGCTTCCAGCCGGGCTTCCGACACCCCGCCGGTGAGCGTGGCCACGGCGTTGCCGCGCCGGTCGAACACCACGGTGAAGGGCAGCCCGCCCAAGCGGTTACCGGCGGCCGAGGAAAGCGCCGCGCCATCATCGCCGCCCAGCAGGATGGGGTAGTTGATGCCGGTTTCATCGACAAACGCCGCCACCTTGTCCGGGGCGTCCAGGGCGATGCCGACGAATTGCAGGCCGGCCTGGCCGTGGCGCTCCTGAAGCCGGATGAAATCGGGGATTTCCCTGCGGCAGGGCGGGCACCAGGGCGCCCAGAAGTTGAGCACGACAACCTTGCCCCGCCACTGCTTGATGGTCTGAATCCTGCCAGCAAGATCGGGCAGCTTGCCATCCCAGACTTCCCCATGCCGCACCTCGTCCGGAGCGCCCACCAGGGGCTCGGCGGGCGAGATGAAACGCTGGGCGACAACCCCGGCGACACCGAAGCCGATGGCCACCAGGAACAACAGCAGCGTCTTGCCGGGTTTCACGCGGGGCTACAGGTGCGGAGTGAGCAACTCAAGGAATGGCCTGCCCCAAACTGGCCAGGAATTTTTCCGGGGGCTCGTAACCCACTACCCGGTATCCCACCTCGTTACCCATCTTGTCGAAAAAGATGATGCCGGGGGGTCCGAACAGTTTGAATCGGGCCAACAAGGCCTTGTCCTCGGGACTGTTGGCGGTAACGTCGGCCTGAAGCAGCAGCACATCCTTCAGGCGGGCCTGGACCTTGGCATCGGCAAAGGTAAAACGTTCCATCTCCTTGCAGGACACGCACCAGTCTGCATAGAAGTCCAGCATGACAGGGCGGCCGGCAGCTCCCTTTACGGCAGCATCCAGTTCCGCGACATTTTTCACGCGCTGGAACTTCAAGTGGGCGCTGTCTTCCGCCGCATTGGCGACCCCCCCCTTGTAGACGGACAAGGGTTGCAGCAGATCCCGGCTGCCCCCCATGGCGCCCAGCAACAGGGCGATGCCCGCCACCAGGGACATGATGCCGACGCCTTTCCAGAAGCGGGCAAATCCGCGAGCGTTGACAGCCAGAGGCTCCAGGGCATGCAGATACATCGCGGAGATGATCAGCAGGGCGGCCCACATCAGCATCTGGGAAATTTCCGACAACAGGGGCGAGATCAGCCAGATGGCCACCGCCAGCAAGGCCACGCCGAAGAAACGTTTGACCGCATCCATCCATCCACCCGCGCGGGGAAGCAGCGCGCCGGCGGAAAGCCCGACCAGAAGAAGTGGCACACCCATACCCATGGCCAGAGAGAACAGTGACACGCCGCCGAGCACCACATCGCCGGTCTGGCTGATATAGAGCAGGGCACCGGCTAGGGGCGCTGCCACGCAGGGACCGACGATCAGGGCAGAAATGGCGCCCATGACGAACACACTGGCAAAACGGCCGCCCTGGATGCGGTTGCTGGCCTCGGTGAAGCGGCTTTGCAGGAAACTGGGCATCTGCAGTTCGAAGAAACCGAACATGGACATGGCCAGGGCCACGAAGATGGCAGCACCCGTTCCCAATGCCCAGGGATTTTGCAGGGCGTTGGAAATCAGGGTGCCCGACAGGCCAGCGGCCACGCCAGCCATGGCATAGGTAGTAGCCATGCCCAGCACATAGGCGAGGGATAGCAGGAAACCCTTGCGCTTGGTGATGTGCTGGCCCTGGCCGACGATGATGCCGGACAGGATGGGAATCATGGGGAACACGCAGGGCGTAAGAGAAAGCAACAGGCCGAAGCCGAAGAAACTCACCACCACCAGCCAGTAGTTGCCACCCTGGAGTATGGCGGTGACGCGGCCGGTGTCGGAGGTATCCTGCTTGGCAACCGGGGCAGCCGAGGGGGTCGATGCCGGGGCCGAGGCTGCGGTCAGATCGACGGTCAGCGATTGGTCCAAGGGCGGGTAGCAGATGCCCTTCTCACTGCACCCCTGATAGGTGGCATCCAGCTTGATCCGGGTGGTTCCGGGTGGAACGCCAACCAGATGAATGATGTCGTGGAAGTCCTGGTGATACACGAACATCTTGCCGAAATTGGGATCGTTCTTCTCGTCGGCCTTGGGCAGATCCATGCCGCCGACAGAAATGCCGGACGGCTCGGTGACCGTGAACTTGATCTTGTCGCGATAGAGGTAATAGTCCTTGGCGACAATGAAGTGGGCATCCAGTTCTCCATTCCGGCCGGGTGTCACCGTGAGCTTGAAGGCCTCCTCGGGCGGCAGGAAATCCGGCTCGGCGGGACCGGAAAACCCGCTGGCCAGGGATTTCAGCCGTGCCAGGACTTCGGGACTCTGCTTGGCAATCGGCGCGTCGTCGGCATTAGCCGGAACCAGACCGGCTGGCGTCTTGGTCGGCGGCGTACTTGCCGGTTGAGCCGTCGCCATCGGGGCAACCGACTGAGTCGCCATCTTGATCGCCGCCACGCCCTCTTGGGGCTGATAGCACACACCGAGATCGGCGCAGCCCTGATAGTGGGCTTTGAGATTGAATGGTTTGGCTTTCCCGCCGGGATAAGTGACCGGGATACGAATGCGGATTTCGCCGCGGTAGGTTTCAACTTTCCCGAAATTGTCGTCCTGCTTTACCTTGCCGGCGGGAAACGCGGGAGCACCGAGAGTGACATCGCCATCCGCGGAGAACTTGATCTTGGCCTTGTAGAGGTAATAGCCCTTGGCGATCTGGAAACTCGCTTCCGCATTGGCCGAATCAAGCAGCCGGGCGGAATAGCGGAAGGCTTTTTCCGGTTCCAGGAGTTCCTCATCCGCATGGGCAAGAGTCGCGAACAAAAGTAGGAAGGCAAGGAAAAAACGCATTGAGAACTCCGCTCAGGATTGGGTCACCGCAGCGTCTGGCACGCTATCGGCCGACCGGATTGAAGTGGATTGCACAACCCACTGGAGATATTCGGGCAGACCGGCAACCACGTCCAGCGCCACGATTTCGGGCAATTCGTAGGGATGCCGCTTTCGCAAAAAGGTTTCCAGGGCAGGATAAAGTTCCGCCGTGGTCTTGATGAACAGGGGAATCTCCCCATCTTCCTGCACAACGCCCTGCCAGCGATAGACGGAACGGCACGGCGCCAGGATATTCACGCAGGCCGCGAGCCCCGAATCCACCAGATTTCTGGCCATTGTGCCGGCGATCTCGGCGTTGGGCAGGGTGGTCAGAACGAGGCGAATGGAAGGCACGGAGAGCGCGCATGAGATTGGGGGGTGTCGGGATTATAGCCGTGGCCTTTCTGGCCCTGGAAATGGTGGGGATGTACCTGATCGCCCAGGAGATCGGGTTGATGCGAACCGTCCTCTGGCTGTTGGCTGCTTTTGCCTCGGGTGTATGGGTGATCCGCCACGCGGGGGCCGGGTTTCTGCCGAACCTGGCGACTTCCCTGAACGAAGGGAAAGCGCCCTTCAGCGTACTCTGGGCGACCGGCCGGCGAGTCCTGGCAGGCGCCCTGCTCATCCTGCCCGGCGCACTCAGCGACATGATCGCCCTGGTTCTGCTGATGTGGCCCGCCCCCAAGCTGCCCCCGGCCCAGAAGGCAACAAATGAAGATGGCGTCATCGAAGGTGAATACCGGCGCGAGGATTAGTCCAATTGTTTTTTCAGGTGGCGCAATGCCACCAAGGTCGCGGCGGCGGCCGGAATGGCCACCAGCAGACCGACGAAACCGAACAACTGGCCGAAGGCCATGAGCGCGAAGATCACCGCAACCGGATGCAGGCCCACCCGCTCGCCCACCAGCCAAGGCGTCACCACCATGCCTTCCAATAATTGTCCGGCGGCGAACACTCCCCAAATCGGCAGCAGGCCGGACACCTCACCGAATTGGGCCCACCCGGCCATGGTGCCCAAAAGCACGCCCACCACTACGCCTAGATAGGGCACAAACACCAGGATCCCGGAGATAAGGCCCACTGCCAGGGCGTAATCCAGGCCGGCAAGCCAGAGGGCGACACTATAGAACAGGCTCATGACCAGGATAACCATGACCTGGCCGCGCACGAACTCGGAAAGCACTCCGTTGATCTCCCGTGCGATGGCCTCGGTTTTCGGGCGGACGGGATCGGGAATCCAGTCCGCCAGATGGGCCATGGTCTTGTCCCAATCCCGCAACAGATAGAAAAGCACCACCGGCACAAGGAGCAGATTGGTGAGAAAACCAATCACTGCCAGACCGCTGTCGGCGATCTTGGGCAAGTAATGGGTAACCTGGGACAACTCGGAGACATGTTCCTTCAGCCAGCCGATCAACTGTTCCTGGTCTCGCACCAGATCGACGCCGAAGGTAGCGCTGAGCCAGGGCAACAAGGACTGACTTCCCCACTCCACCATCCGGGGCACCTGCTGCATGAGCAGGCGGATTTCCGCCTGGACCAGTGGCGTCAGGATCAAAGCGAGGATCACAAAAACCAGCACCAGCCCGAGCAATACGGCCACCGTGCCCAGAGTTCTACTCATGCCTTTCTTTTCCAGCCGGTCCACCAGGGGATCGCATAGGTAGGCCAGGGCCGCCGCCAGCAGGAATGGCGACAGAATGGGCGAGAGCAGATAGAGCAGGTAGGCGAAGGCCGCCGCGACGGCGAGATAGGACAACCAGCGTGTGGGAGAGGGATTGGCGAGCATGTGGGCTAGAATAGCATCGTTTTTTTACCTTCCCGACGGCACTTCCGTGACTTCACCCGCTCCCGCCAAAACCTCCACCCCTACCTCCCTCTCCTATCGCGATGCCGGCGTCGATATCGATGCCGGCGATTCCCTGGTGGAGCGCATCAAGCCCCACGCCAAGCGCACCATGCGTCCCGAGGTGCTGGCCGGCATCGGCGGCTTCGGCGCCCTCATGGAGCTGCCCAAGAATTACAAGGATCCGGTGCTCATCTCCGGTACCGACGGGGTTGGCACCAAGCTGAAGCTGGCCTTCCAGATGAACAAGCACGACACCATCGGCCAGGACCTGGTGGCCATGAGCGTCAACGACATCCTGGTGCAGGGCGCCGAGCCCCTGTTCTTCCTCGACTACTTCGCCTGCGGCCATCTGGACGTGGACGTGGCGGAACAGGTCATCGCCGGCATCGCCAAGGGCTGCGAACTGTCCGGCTGCGCGCTGATCGGCGGCGAGACCGCCGAGATGCCGGGCATGTACCCGGCCGGCGAGTACGATCTGGCCGGCTTCGCGGTGGGTGTGGCGGAAAAATCGAAAGTCATCACCGGCCGCGACATCAAGCCCGGCGACGCGGTGCTGGGCTTGGCCTCCAGCGGCCCCCACTCCAACGGCTATTCCCTGGTGCGCAAGATCGTCGAGGTGTCCGGCGCCGACCTGTCCACGCCGTTCAATGGCCGCACCCTGGGCGAAACCCTGCTGGAACCCACCCGCATCTACGTGAAACCCCTGCTGGCCCTGATGAAGGAAATGCACGTGAAGGGCCTGGCCCATATTACCGGTGGCGGCATCACCGGCAACGTGCCGCGCGTGCTCCCCGAAAATGTCACCGCCGTCATCGAGACCGGCTCCTGGACCTGGCCGGCCGCCTTCCAGTGGCTGCAACAGCAAGGCAACGTGGCCCTGCCTGAGATGCACCGCACCTTCAACTGCGGCATCGGCATGGTGCTGATCGTGGACAAGGGCGATGCGGAATCCGCCATGAAATTCCTGGGTGCCAGGGGCGAAACCGTCTACCGCCTGGGCGAGATCCGCGCCCGGGAAGCCGGCCAGGAACAGACCGTCATCGTCTGATGCGGGTCGTCGTCCTCATCTCCGGCCGGGGCAGCAACATGCAGGCCCTGCTGGAAGCCGGATTGCCAGTGGAATTCGCCTGCGTCATCAGCAACAAGCCGGAGGCAGCCGGTCTGGCCATTGCCTCCCAACTTGGCGTGGCGACGGCAGTAGTGGACCATCGACTCCACCCGGATCGGAAGGACTTCGATGCCGCCCTGGCAAAAGAGATCGACCGCCACCAACCGGATCTGGTGATCCTGGCCGGTTTCATGCGCGTGCTCACGGAATCCTTCGTGCGCCATTACGAGAACCGTCTGATCAATATTCATCCCGCCCTGTTACCGGCCTTTCCCGGTCTGAACACCCATGCACGAGCCATCGCGGCGGGGGTCAAATTGCACGGCTGCTCCGTCCATTTTGTCACCCCCGAGGTGGATGCCGGCCCCATCATCGCCCAAGCAGCGGTTCCGGTACTTGCGCAAGATACACCCCAGACCTTGGCGGCTCGCGTGTTGCGCCAGGAACACCGTCTATTCCCCATGGCAGTGCGTTGGCTGGCGCAGGGGCTCGTCCAGTTCCGGGACGATGGAACGGCGGTCATTGCCGCGGGTGGCACCGATGCCGAAGATAAAGCACTGATCTTTCCCCAGAGCTGACAAATCATGAAACGAGGGCTGCCTATTTTTTTCACGGCCCTTCTGCTCTCCCTGGCAATTCACCTGTTGCTGGCAAGCAACTCATCCAGTTGGTGGTCCATATCGGCACCCGAGGTGCCATTTCCCATCGAGGCCCATCTGCTCAGCAAGAGTCCTCCATCACCTCAGACAACCACCTCGCCGCATCCCGCCGGCTCGAGGCCGGACCCCACCCTACGCTTACCGCCAGCACCGGCACCAGTTGAACCACAAGCGCCATCCATTTCCGAGCCAGATCCGATAACCAAATCACCGGTCTCCACCCCGGAACCCACCCCAGCACCGGCCAGCGAACCGATGCCGTCGCCTCCCCTGGCCTTGCCTCCCCCTTCACCAAGCCCTCCACACGCCCTGCGCGGCTTGCCCGAGCGGCTGTCCCTGCGCTATGCGGTCCAGTCCGGAGAAGGCGGATTCACCCTGGGTCAGGCCGTATATAGCTGGCTACTCCGGGATGGCCGCTACAGTCTGGTCAGCGTGACTGAAGCCAAGGGGATTGCTTCACTGTTCATCGGTGGCAAGATTGTTCAGACCAGCGAAGGACGTGTTACACCTTCTGGATTGCAACCTGAGCAATTCTGGATGGCCAAGGGGGAACGGCGCCAGCCACCAGTGCAGTTCGACTGGGCTCAGAAACGCTTGGTCCTGCCTGGGGGAAGCCTGGACCTTCCCGCCCTGGCCCAAGATCTGCTGAGCTTCCCGTTTCACCTCTCCATGACCGTCAGGGAAGGGGAAGGAGAGGAGTGGCTATTACCTATCACCAACGGCAAGAAATTGCGGGAATACGGCTTCCGCGTATTGGGCCACGAAACTCTGCCATTGGGAGAAGCCCAGATCGAGACTCTGCATTTGCAAGGTGGCCGCACCGGCGAGGGCAGTATGGACGTCTGGTTGGCTCCAGCCCGCCACTGGTTGCCGGTGCGTATTCGCACCCTGGATCAGAAAGGAAAAATGATGGTACTCAACCTGGAAGCGATCGATTAATCCGTGCCGATGCCCAGCGAAGCGCGGGTTTGCATCGCCAGATCCAGCGCGCTTTCCAGGCTTGGCGCCAAGCAGTTGTAATGGCCCATCTTGCGACCCGGCCGGGCTTCCGCCTTGCCGTAGAGATGCAGTTGCACGCCGGCGTGTTTCAGCAGTTCCTCCCAACGGGGCTCCGGGCGCCATACATCCCCCAGCAAATTCACCATCGCCACCGGCGACAACAGGCGTGGATCACCCAAGGGCAATCCGCACAGAGCCCGCACTTGCTGCTGGAACTGGTCAGTGGCGCAGGCATCCAGGGTGTAGTGCCCGCTGTTGTGGGGACGCGGCGCCATCTCGTTGAATACCACGCGGCCATCGTCCAGGATAAAAAATTCCACGGCCATCACGCCCACGTAATCCAGTCCCCGGGCGATACCCGCCGCCATACGATGGGCGGTTCCGGTAATGCCGTCCGACACCCTTGCCGGAACGATGCTGATGTCCAGGATGCCATTGCGATGCCGATTCTCCGCAAGCGGAAAAAAAGCCACTTCGTCCTGCGGATTGCGCGCCAGGATCACGGACACCTCCCGCTGCAGGGGCAGGAAGCCTTCCAGCAAGCAAGGCACTCCACCGAAGCTATCGTATGCTGCAACCAGATCGTCCAGGCTGCTCACTCGGGCTTGGCCCTTGCCGTCGTAGCCCATGCGCCGGGTCTTGAGCAATGCGGGCGCCCCTACCTCGGCCCAGGCATGAACCAGGTCACCCTCATGCCCGATATTCGCGAAAGGCGCCGTATCGCAACCGAATTCGCGAGCCCGCGTCTTTTCCGTCAGCCGATCCTGGGCCACCGCCAGGGCCTCGGCGGATGGTGCGACACGACAATGCTTCGCCAGGATACTCAGACTCTCCGCGGGTACATTCTCGAATTCCGTGGTCACGGCCTGACAAAGCTTACCCATGCGCAACAGGGCAATCGCATCCCGATAATCGGCTTTGAGATGGATATCTCCCAGCTTACCTGCAGGGCTATCCGGATCCGGATCTAGCACCACCACCTTATAGCCCATCACTTTCGCGGCCAGGGTGAACATTCGGCCGAGTTGCCCCCCGCCAAGCACACCTAATGTGGCACCGGGAAGAAGAGGAGTCATTGCCTCTCCGCTGGTTTGTGAAGACGTCATGATTGCTCAGGCAATTTCATAGCCAGCACCGACTCGGTCTGGGCGCTTCTGAAAGCGACAAGGCGAGCCCTGATATCCGTCGACTCTATCGCCAACAACGCTGCGGCGAACAAGGCCGCGTTAGCCGCACCTGCTGAGCCAACCGCGAAGGTGGCCACAGGAATACCTTTGGGCATCTGGGCGATGGAAAGCAGGGAATCCAGACCTGTAAGAAATTTCGACATTACTGGAACACCCAACACCGGGAGATGCGTCTTGGCCGCCACCATACCCGGCAAATGGGCCGCTCCACCCGCACCGGCAATGATGCAACGCAGACCTCGATCCGCCGCGCCACCTGCATACTCGAATAGCAGATCGGGCGTACGGTGGGCGGAAACCACCCGCTTTTCGAAGGGAATACCGAACTGACCAAGGATTTCGGCGGCATGCTGCATGGTTTCCCAATCGCTCACGCTGCCCATGATGAGACCGACCAGAGGGGAGTTCATCCGTCAATCCAATAGAGAAGAAAGGTCCGCATGATACGTTTGCAGGGGCCGTAAAAAAAGAACGCCGGCCAAGGCCGGCGTTCTTCTCAGAACCAGAATAGATCAGGCAATCCGCTCAGTCGACTTACGGCGGCGCAGTTGCAGGCCAACCAAGCCCAGACCCATGGCCATCATGGCCCAAGTCTCGGCTTCGGGGACCGGGATTGCCACGACCGCGTAAGAATACCCACCGCCGGCCAAGCCAGTCGCAACTCCCGCAAGTTTAAGGTAGTACGTCCCAGGCACCACGGATGTGCTCTCAGATACATACAAACCAGTACCGCTCAAACCGGGAACAGCCATGTCAGCCCCATCTACACCGGAAGCGCCCAAATCTTTCCAAAGTGACACCGACAGACTGGGAGAAATATCGTACAAGGTACCCAGGGGAGAATCGACGAGAACGCTACCAATCGTTGACGACAATACTGCAGGGGAAGCACCTGAAACACTGAAGAACAGATAATCCTCAATGTCGTCAACAACTACGTGAAATCCCCCTTTTGCATTCAACAACCCGGTTACATCACCCAAGTCGTATGTATTTACGACAGCCATTGCAGGAGCGGTCACGACCACTCCGGCAAGCAAAAGCATCTTGGCAAGCATCTTCATCAAAACCTCCTTCAAGTTGCGGATAGTTCGCGTATGCAACTACTTTTTAGAGAACGAATCATTGAATAGCTTCGGACTTCATGCTTTTGCGGCGCAACTGCAAACCGACCAAGCCCAAGCCCATGGCCATCATGGCCCAAGTCTCGGCTTCTGGCACAGGGGCAGCCGAGGCACTGAAGAAGTAAGCTCCTTTTTCCACTCCGTTGGCAACATTACCGTCAATCTCCAAACCCCAGCCGGTGACGTTGCCGGTGATCTTGAAGAAATAAGCGCCGGGAGCCAAATTATCCTGACCGAGAACATTGTCCCCCATCCCTACGAGATCCGTTACCGTCTCGTTTCCATCCAAGCCAACCACACCGCCATCCGTGCCGAACTCAACCTTGAGGTTATCAATATTCAGGAAAGTACCAAGCTGGGTAACAAGCTGGATATCTTGAACAATACCGGTTCCCAGAGAAGGACTGGAGACCTGGAAGAAATGGTAATCAGAAAACAGGCCAGAGACGCGTTGGAAAATAGTATCTGTGACGGTCATACCAGTCACATCACCGTAGTTATGTGCATAACCAGCGCCAGCCCCGGATGATGCAAGCAAACCCGCCAGACTCAACGCAATTGCCAAAGGCTTCATATTCATTGGTAGCTCCCGGAAACCAAAATGTCTTAGCAAAATAGCTTGGCAATACATAAGCAATAAACATACCAATAAGTAACCCATTGATTTGACTAGTGAGACTAACCCACATTTCCAACAATGTGTAAGAAAAGTCGACACCCACCAGTAAGCATTCTGTTCGCTTTCCTAACCAAATGGCTTGACCACCAAGCCGGCAGATAGCAAGGCACTACGAATATCTTCTTGTATCCGCTGTAGCGCCTTGACGTTGTCCGCTTCAAATCTCAGCACGAGGGCCGACGTTGTATTTGACGCTCTCACAAGCC
>Ga0116167_1002401_pt1 | contig 15987 bp, 22 predicted proteins | sample AD_JPNMR3_MetaG_FD_89794 | JGI IMG/M metagenome (GOLD analysis project Ga0116167, IMG submission 89794) | Active sludge microbial communities of municipal wastewater-treating anaerobic digesters from Japan - AD_JPNMR3_MetaG | ecosystem: Engineered > Bioreactor > Anaerobic > Digestate | place...
CTCTAACAATAATCCTCTTTCAGAGTTACTACTTAATGAACCCTGCAAATATAAACTTCTTTCACTAAAATCACTAATAGAAGGTTCGCTAAACACCACATTAAAATAATCCGTTGACAATACTTGAGAACCCTGTATATATAGTGTTCTGTAAGAATTGCCAGTATTTTTTCCAAGGATGTACAGCCCCCTTATACTGTTTGCTTCTGTACTCCCTGCCTCCTGTGTTCCTACTGTATAAAAGGTTGTGGGCGTTGCTTGGTTGGTATATTCTGCACTTACCCAATCAGCCGATAAAGTAGATGCCATAAACCTGACCTCGTCATATGTTCCTAACACCTCCTCTGTTAAAGAATACTGCCAACCAAAGTTATATATTGTGAAAGCAGGTGTTATTTTAGAATGACTTGCAGTATGTCGTGAGCTACCGTTAGCATAAAAGGTTACGGAAGAATTAGAGGCGACTACCCAATGGGTTAAAGTCCACTCATTCTCTGGTATTTGATATCCTGTTGTAGGTTTCAAAATGTCTGTTGCCGCCCATCTTACCCAAGGTCTCCTAGTTGTTCCATTTAAGATATTAAATGCTTCTGTTCCTGTCGAAGTATTTCCTGCCCTCCATATACCAGGATTCGCCCCTGCACCCTTTCCAGTTGGGTACATCCACGCCTGAAAAGTTACATTACTACCAGAAGAAAAAGATATCCCTGTGGCATTTCTAAAATATTCTCCAGTATCCTTTTTTATACCTGAACCTAGTTTCCCAGTAGTAAGGTCGTTAGAATCTAAGTCGACATTTGCATTAAAAGGAGTATTCCCTGAGCTGTCTATAACCGTTCCCGTGGGGTCTTGGTTCATATGGTAAACTGCCTTGTAATTACTCCATACTGCATTTCTTCCATATGTACTATCAACAGCAGGTTCTGTTGCACTACTATTTCCATAATAAATGTAAAAAACTGTATCAGTAGTACTAGATAGGCTATTAGCCTTAAAGTGTAGTTCCCCCTTGTCATTAGTGCTGTCGTAAAAAACAACCTCTCTTGGACATTCTGTTGTTCCATCAGAGCGTGTTACCCTAATATCGCCGCCATCACTTTTAACATTGGTGTGAAAACCAGAGGGAAGAGTGCTTAAATCAACGTAAACAGGAAAGTCTGTTAAATCAGAACCAACCTTAGAATGGTCTACTGTTATTTTTACCCTGTATTTCCAGCTACTGTTATACCATGCCATCTTGATATACCCTCACTGAAATTACATAGTTGGCATCATAATAATCCTCTAAGTTAGTAGGCTGTGTCCCGGTTAAAGTAAACTTTGTATTTGCTGGACTTGTGTTATTACTTGCCAATGTCTCCCATTGTCCTAGTGTTCTGTTATAAACCTGTAAGTATACAGTTGAACTACTTGGTGCTACACTACTCTTTCCTTTCCAAGTTATAGTAAACTTCTGAGTGTTACTTTCGTTTTCATTAAACTCCTTAAAGAGAAACTTCATGTACCGTGCAGTTCCTTGTAAGTCTACATAAACATTATCATCATTTTCTACGTCTGTATAATCCTGTTCTGAAAAAGTAGTTGCTAAAGTTGTGTCATTGCTTTCCAAGTCGTCGGCACTTTCCCGTGAGTAGAAGTCATCAGCAAAACCTTGCATATATAAAGACCTGCCACTATTGCTAGTATCAAACCCTGATATATACAACCCTCTTTCAGAGTTACTAGTATCACAACCACCCAAATATAAGTTTCTTTGACTATCACCAGTACTAGAAGCAGAACCCCCCTCTAAATACAGTCCTCTTTGTGAATTATTAGTTAAGAAACTCTTTAAATATAAGGTTCTTTCACTATTTCCAAGGGCTTTTACATAACTAGAACTCTGAATATAGTTTGTATAAAGCGTTTTACCTGTTGCAGTTAATCCCTGCCAGTTTGTTAAGTAAGCAGGTTCACAATATCCATATAAGTAATTAAGCCTACTTGAAGGAACACTCCAGCTTATATTATGACTAGAAAACCACCCAGTATCCCCCTTTAATATCAATGAGGTTAAACTACTACAACCATAGGCATAATAAGACATAAAATAATCTCCTACGGTTGTTAGTCCAGAGGTGTCTGGCACTGATAATGAGGTTAAACTAGTACAACTACGAGCATAATAAGCCATAAAATAATCTCCTACAGTAGTTAGTCCTGAGGTATCTGGAACTGACAATGAGGTTAAACTAGTACAACCATCAGCATAATAATACATAAAATAATCTCCTACGGTTGTTAGTCCAGAGGTGTCTGGCACTGATAATGAGGTTAAACTACTACAACCACGAGCATAATAAACCATAAAATAATCTCCTACAGTAGTTAGTCCTGATGTGTCTGGTACTGATAAGGAGGTTAAACTGGTACAATTATAAGCATAAGAATATAAAAAGTAGTCCCCTACTGTAGTTATAGTACTTCCCGAAGTGTCCCAACCTACAGTTACAGAAGCCTTAATATTGGGCAAAACTGCCGTCGTTCCCGAACCAGAACCAGAATTGGGAGTTCTAAATTGATAAGTTTTTCCAGCTTCTAAGGTACAACTTGTACTTTTCCACTCCCCAGAGGTACCCTCTCTCCAAGTAGTGGACTTTACCATTGTCTTTGTTACAGAGGTTGCGTCCGAAGCTACTACTATTGTTGCTATTACTGCATCATATGCCTGTGCCATTGCTATTCTCTTCCAAATTTATTACATTGACCCAGCACTTTAGAGTATCTTTTTCATCGACCCACAATTGAACTTTATAGTCTTTGTAGATAGCTTCAGCACAAATATATAATTCGTCCTTACTGTTATCTCCAACTAAACTATCCGTACTAACCATTCTGAAACAGTTGTATCCTAGAGGTCTTTCCCCATTAAACTTAGGATTAACGCTAGGGAGATTGAAATGTTGCCCGCCACAGGCGAGATAAAAAGAATTTATTGTGAGATTGTTTTCCTTGAGGTATTCTTGAAGTTTCCACCAAGGGGAAAGTTCCCCTTCTACCCTAGAAGCTATTCCCTCTCCTTCAATTATAGTTTCACCATTAGATAGACCCGCTATCCATTTAAACTTACTTTCTTTAATTTCCATTGTATTAGCCCCTCATAAGGTGCTTTACTAAAATTATTTATTTTTACTGATATGTAAATTCTATTCTTATTTTATTCGCACTCTTAACTCCTATACTTGTAGGACTTGCACTTATTGCTACATAAAAGTCATGTGAGGTTGCAGGTGTTGTCTGGTCGTCCAATTCTAATGCATTCCCCGAACCGTGTGCCTGTGTCCATGAACTGTCTCCTTGTTCTGCTAAATACACATTCATTCCACTAGGTGCGTTTGTTGTTGTAGTTCCATCATAAGCATACATCTTAACATTTGTTACTGTTATATTAGTAGATTCTGATATTGTAATCTTAAGTGGGCTGTTTGCAGTAGTTAATGTACTAAGGTTTGCACTCGCACCCCCGTTTAAACTCATTGTAGTTGAAGTCAAGTACTTTGTATTGTGCGGAGAGTTTGAAGCGGACTTATCAGTACCACCACTTGTTCTTACATGTGTTTTATCGTTATAGGAACCTACTTGTATAGGTTGTCCAAATGTACCATTACTAAATGCAATACTATCTGTTGCATCTATTGTGGTAGCAGTTGTTCCTTGTAGTTTCCATTCTTGCGTTAAAGCCATAATATTAAATTAAAAACTTATATAATTTTTTCCCAAGAGGTTATCTCGAGTAAATCTCCTTCTGAATTATACCTGAGCTCCCTCCTGTAGTCTATTCCATCAATGGTTTTTGTTAAGTACATTGTTGAGGCAACTATATTGTTCTCATTACTCAAAGTGTAACTAGGGTTTAATTGAGTAGCACTCGTTGGACTAGACTCAATACTTCGTACAACTAATGCCCCATAAGAACCCTCTTGGACCACACTTGCTCCACGAGTATGTACATCCGTATCTACAATTTTAACTATCTTCTCTTCTGTCTGTGCCACTTACTTACTTTTTAATCTTAACACCTTTTTCTTGAAAGTCTAGCATTTCTTCTCTCTTATTAAGCAATGCTTCTCTAATCCTCAACTGCTCTTCAAAACCTTTTAGAGTATTAAACTTAGTGTCTAACTTGTTTTGAGCATCTTCTAGTTCAGTTTGCAAGTTGTTAATCTTATACTCTAACTCTTCTTTTATACGCTCCTGTTTCAAGTTTTCAGCAGTAACCTCTTTAAGTTTCTCTTCCTTTTCAAAAAGGGTCTCCCTTGTTTTAGCAAGTGTCTCCTTAGCCTCTTTAAGTCTACCTTTTACTTCTTCTAACTCTTTTTTAGAAGCATCTCGAGCTACTTCAAGTTGCTCTAGTTCTTGCTTAATCTTTTCAACCTCTTCTAAATAATTTGCCTTTTTCTCCGATAATTCTTGTGTATCTTTCTCATAATGCATATTTTGCATTTTAATGTCGTTTACTTTCAAACTAAGGATTCTTATTTCTTCTTCTAATTTTTCTTTTTCTGCTTTCGTTATAGCCATATTTGTAGCTTTTTAAATTATTGTAAGTAAACTGTTAATGTTACTGCAGTCCCACCAGTTGATACCCCTATAGAGGTAATTACCAAATCTTCAGCTTCAAAAGGCGCAGTTGCACCAACAGTAATTACATCACCCCCATTAATCCTTATGTAAGCAGTACCACCAGTAGCCCATACTTTAATTTTAGTCGGAACCCTTTTAAGTGTTACTCCTGGTACAGATGTTGAGTTGCTAAAATTGCTAAGCAATGTAGTAAACCCTGATATGCTAGTTAAATCAGTTCCTGCTGCAGTTCCTGCAGCTGTTACTGAACCAGTAGCCCAACTGTACACAGTAGACTGTTTTGGATTCCCATCTATGTTTTTCTCACTCATAGTATTGTCTTATTAAATTATATCTTGTTATGCTACTGCCCTTAAGACTATATAATTGATTATACAGTCTGTTCCTGGATTTCCCGACAATGTGAAGTTTACTGCATTAGCCGCAGCCGCAGCTTGTAGCAATGTCACATTGTTTTTTCCATTGTCCTCTATTGTTGCAATAACAATATCTGTTGCCAAAACACCTGTTACTGTTGCAGTTTCGTTAGCATCACCACCAGCAGTTGTATGTTGACCTGCAAACTTAACAACAAATGCAGGTGCAATACTCTTGTCTAAGAGCTCTAGTGTAACGCTACCCTTTTCAATAGCTACAGGTGCAGGTAACGTACCACCTTCAGAGACGATTTCTACACCGTCAACTTTAAGTGGTCCTGAAAAATGTACTCCTTGTCCCATGTTATTATTCCTTTTAAATGTTATTTAATATACCACCCTTTCGGGTTTCCTCCGAATTTATAGGTATCGGGTCTAACCATAACTACCTTTTAGCTTTCTTTTGCACTTCTCGTAATTTCTCAATTCTCTTTTTGTGCATTAGAATTTCATTCTTTTTTTCTTGCTCACTAGCATTACTAGCTAGGAACTTGTCCAGTTTTCTCTGGCTTATGGCAACCCTTTGTTTCCATCGAGCTGCCATAAACTTTGGGTCATTCACTGCTCTAAGATAATCTTGTTCAGTTAATGCCATAGCCAGACTAACTCAAATTAAACTCCAGTTGAACCAACAGTTCCTCTCCAATCAGCCCACCCATAAGAGAAGTAATCTCTACTCTTATAGAGTATGGTATCGTTCTTGAACCCTACTGATTCGTCTCTGGATACATTAGCTTTCTCTGCCCACTGCCACATCAACTTATGCTGACTATCGTCAAATAAGAAGTAGGCTGTGTCAGAACCTCCTGCTGCAGCTCCAAGATAATCCCAAACAACTAACTTCATAGTTCCATAGAACTCCTGTAGTCCGTTGTATACGTTAATATCATTGTCTGCAGAATCACTCTTTTTCTCACTCTTTAGAATTTCTAAAGCAGGTTTTCTCAATGCAGGTGGTACAACTAATTTATTAGGGAAGCAGCTAATAAGCTGTCCTCTATCGTCAAGTTGACCTTCCATCATTAAGATTAAAACCTCTAGATTCGCCTCTGTAAGAGGTAAGTTTGAGCGATTGCTTTGTGCAGTTCCACCATCTGCTCTTGGGTGGTCTGTAGCAAACAAAGACTTACCATCAGAGTAAGAAGTCTTAGCAGGATTAAAACCAAAGTTTAAGGTTGAAGCTCCTACTATTTGCTCTGTTGTACTAGCAGCTCTTCCGAGCATTCTAGCTCCGTTCCAAATTTCTTTTGTCTTAGACCATTTCCTCATTTCATAAGTTACAGGCATTGTTTTCCCATACTTAATAGGAATTAAGGTTGTACCATAAGCCTGAATAGGAACATCCTCTGAATAAGTTTCACCCTCTCCAACGGGAGAAAGCTGTGCTAATCCAGTATAATTCCTAAATTCGTCTGAAGCATTCTCTTGACTTCCAATTTTATAGATTATTCCTAAATCTATTTTTGAAAGTTTGTACTCTTCGACGAAGTGCTTTTTGACACCTGGGTCTATGACATTAGGAACTGATACTGTCATTAATGTACTCATTTCCAATTTTCACTAATATTAAATACTTTTACTAATCTTTATGCTAAGGCGTTAGTTAATCCTTGTATTTCAGCAATTTCAAACAACCCTATGCTTGTGTCGCTGTCAAAGCCATAACCCTGTGGGTTAAACTCTATACAAAATAGCTGACCTGCATCAGTACCATCTTGTGCGGCTGTGCTAGTATCTACTAGCTGTGCACCTGATGCACCTGTTATATCAAACCTTGCACCAACATGACTTGCAGCAAATGTTGTTCCAACATTGTCATTGTCCATCATAACAACCATCCCTGGGTGTGCTCTGAGAACTTTAATCTTCTTACCAGCTGCAGATGCAGATTCTAATGCAATTCCGAAGATACCCTCTCCAGCTGCTGTAACCTCTGCTTGACCGTCGGTAAGTATGGTTACGAAATCATTTACTGCAATAGCTTCACCTGCTGTTACTGTTAGTGTTGTTGCTTCTGCTGATTTTTTTACTACTCTTGGGTTATACATATTTATATGTCCCTAAAATTTTAAATAAAATTATTCTACAAATCCGTCTGAATCCTTGTATCGTATATATTCTTCCCTAGTCATGTTAAGTACTGCTCTAGCCTCTTCTTCTTCACGGGTTAGTTTCCTAAGCCCAGTGCTAGAAGCCTTGGCTTGGCTCTCTGAAGGCGTAGACGCAACAGACCTAACATCTGCTTTTATCTGCCCTTCAATTTCGCCTTTTTCTCGCTCACTAGCTAACATACTCTCCCTATTAAATAGGACATTGTATGCCTCTTCTAGTGACTTCTCGTACTCCATACCTTCTTCTCGGTAGCTTTCTGCTAATGTCGCAATCCTGGCTCTTAAAACCCTTGGATTAGGCGACTGAGGTATATCAGGATGTCGTTTTTCGAAGTCTTGAAGAATTTTTTCAATCCTCTGTGCTTCTTCTAACTGTTCCTGTTGCTTCTGTTGCATAAGCTGCCTTGCGAATTGGACCTCAGGAAGACTCTGTACTTTCTTGGATATTTCATCGGGTTCCTTTTCTTCAGTTACGGAAGTTTCGTACCTTTTCTTTGCCAACTCGTAAGTGCCTTTCGGCAACTCACCAGCAGCTTCTAGTCTCCTAGTTACTTCCAATTGAAAATCAGGGTCATTGTTGCTAAGTTTAGCAAGAGTGTCCCATAACTGGGCTTTCTTACTATACTTCTCTTCAATTTCCTTTATTCTCTCTTGGAACTTAGGATTCTTGTTAAAAGGTATTTCTTCTTCCTTCTCTTTTAAAGAGCTTTCTTCTTGGCTTTCTGTGTCTTCAGATGCCTCTTGTTCTGCTTCATCAGCAGGAGTTTCATCTTCATCTACACTAGCCAAAGGCAGTTCTTCTGCCCTAGTTTCAGGTAGCGACTCCTCAGACTTGGTAGTTTCTACTACTTCCTCTGTGACAACCTCTTGGCTGTCTACCGCTTTTTCCTCTTTTGCCATTTTAATGTGCTCCAGTTAATTTATTTGACGGGTACGACCCGTTAGCCTTTCTGCTGTTGAGGTTGCGAACCTTTAAGCAAAAAGAGGCTGTAAATAAGGACTTTAATCCCTACTTATAGCCTCTCTTTCTTAGGACACTATATTGTCTTATTCAAATATAGACTATTCTGACTTCTTTTGCAAGAGTTTATCCGTTTCGTCTATAAAATCATACACATCCTTCAAAATCCATTCAAGTCCCACCACATATCCCCTTGTAAATTCTCTGTTTGCAATGCTCTCATTGTCATACACTGGCATAGTAGCACAAGCCTCTTTAGCATTGTCCCTTTTAGACTTAATAACCCTGAGCAATACAGAGCTCTCTAGTTTTTTAACCTCGTCAATTAATTGACTAAGTTCTTCTTTACTCAATAATTCGTCCATGTTTACAACCTTATTAATTTAGACTACATACCTGCAGGTCCACCAAGTTGCCCTGGTCCCCCTTGCATACCTGCATCAGCAATTGGGTTCTGTTGCCTAGTTCCCTGCTGGTTACCGCCTATTCCAGTAGCTCTTGGCTGATTACCACCTATTCCAGATTGGGTAACTGATTGTCCTATACCCTGTTGTGGAGGCTGGGTCATAGCCATACCTTTTTGTATACTCTGCATTGGCTCGGCATATGCTGGAATACTATCCTCTGCTATATGTTCGCTTATTATTGCAATAGATTCTTTAAGTAAATCAAATTCTTGCTTGTAATTGCCTGGTGGGTTCAAACCCTGTGCCAACATAAATGTAATATCTTCTTTCATAACCTCAAACCTTCTTTGCATTTCCTTATTGAACTGGACATGGATATTAATATGTTCCCTACTCTCTCCTGGATGCCCAATTGGTCTCTCTCCTTTGAATGCTTCGTAGTTTTGTGCCTTAGCTCTAGCAATACTATCTTGCTCTAATAGGTTGTACTGAATAAGATGTTTCTTGTCCCAGCCTTTCTTTTCAAAGACTTCTTCCATAAGAGAAACTGCATCTACTAATGGCATTGGGTGTTGTGCAACCTTGGCAGGGTCTGTGGTATCAACCATAAACGGAGTTAATTGTGCAAGTTCTTCAGCTGCTTCTTGCTTCTCTAGTGCTCTACTTATTACTTGAACACTCTCAACGCTCAATTCTATATCAAAATCATTAGGACTTACTTCTATTAAATTCCCTTCTTTGTCTTCATACTTGAAAATATCTTCTTTTATAGGAACAAAACTTACTTCTCCTGGCTCGTCCCATACAAGAATTTCTCTTTCGTCCCAGTCTATTTCTACTCCCTTATCTTCTACAGGTACTTCATAGTTCTCTGCATTTTGTAATGTTTCTTCTAGTTCTTCCTGTGCACTACTTCCATTAATGAGTTTGTTAACATCTTTTTCTGTCATAAACTGATGCATTCTGCTAACCACCATTTTAGCCACACTTTCTAGGTCTTCCTTAAAGTTTTCTACCATAGCCATAACATAGGCTTCAGTAATTTCCTTGTTAAGAATGTTTGCAGTTGCAGTAGCATTCTTTTGTATAACACCCAATTGAGTTGGGTCTTGTTGACTTGCTATGACTGCATCCTTTTGTAGTATTCCTAATGCTTGGAACACATCTACACTTAAAGTTGGGAATTTAATTGGTGCCATACCTCTATTAATATCAGAAACTGGTATTGCACTTCCTGGTGCACCGTTGCTAGTTTCTAGAGCTCTTGTAACATCTCCATAATCCTGTTTTTGGACTAAATACATAGGATTAGTTGTGTACATTATGTAGTCATAGACGGCATTAGAAATAAGTTCAATCTGTGTAACAATTGGGATAAGTAAGTCTGGCAATCCTATACCATACAACTGATACGGAGCTTTATAAGCACGTAATGTAGCTAGAGGAATATCTTTGTCATTATAAGGCAAAGGACCCTCGTAGATAAACACTCCATTGGCTCGTATCATGTATTTATCATCATCGTAATCATACATTTTAACAACTTCTATATATTCTCCGTTGTAATCACTAGGTTCTGCTAAAAATGTATCTCGACCTCTAGTATCTCCTTCTTCCGTCATATCAATACGATTAGGCTTTACTTTATCAACATCTTTATACATCTTGCCTTTGTATAAACTCTTAAATCTTTTCTCACTAAGAACCTGTGTGACAAAGGCATACCCTGCTCTATTTTCACCAGTATTAACACTTTGAGCCGAGGGGTCAAACAAGACATTCTCTAATCTATGATTTGTAAGTCGTATTCCATCATCTTCGACAAGAATAACTTTTACTGTGGGGACTATTCCGTCCTTTTTATACTTTTCCAACTCCTCTTCAGTCATCTGGTCTGGATTACTCTTAAATATTTCTACTTCTCGCTTTTTTGTAACCCAATCAACACCTAATATTGCCGTGCCATTGGTAACAGCGTCTTGATAAGCATCTCGTAATCTATATGAAAACTGTCTACTTGCAAATAATTGATTAAGCAATATCTGTGTAATATCTGCTGAAAACTTTGCTCTTTTATTCTTAGGTCTTACTACAAACTGAAGATTAAACTTATTCATTTTTTGTAAAGTCCCTTGTATTCTTCCGACTATTTCTGGAGATTTAACATTTGCTCTATATCCATCAGACTGAGAAATGTCGCTGTAGTAATAGTATGCAAACTTACGCTGGATTTCCCACCTATCTGCCCAAGGACCGTCGTCCCAGAAACAGCCTGTCTGATATGCATCAACAGCCCTTTGAAGTTGCTCATTGAACATCAATTGAGATTCAGTCAGCTCTTGAGCTCCAGTTGATTCTTGGGACTTAGTTAGTTCGTTCGTCTTTTTGCTCATTGTAGTTATAAATAAATTTACCGTCTACCACTCTAGGCAAATACACCGCCTCTATATAAGATAGCATTTTTGAACCAAGAATTCTACCATAGGAAATATCACTCCAATCCCCGTTATCAGGAATCCTTACATAAAGGCGTGTTATCTTGCCATCAACGATTACAGCTTCGTAGCTACAGCCACTCTCTCTCAACTGAGCCAAGAATGCCTCGAAGTCTTTGTTTTTCTCTTTAACTGTAATCAATCGCACCATTAGAGTTCTTCCAACTCATTTGAATACTCAATTGTAGCAGACTTCTTAATAGGTTGTAAATCTCTCTCAACAGCCTCAAAGCCATTGTTCTTAATATCTTGAACGGTAACAAAACTATACTGGATTTTTCTTACTTTCTCAGGCTCTAGTCTCTTGAAAACTAAAAAGCCACTCCAATCTGATGCACCTGAAGCAGACACTATTCTCTTTTTCTCAAATCTCTTAAGAGACTCATACTGAGACTGAGTTATAATTGCCGTAACGCCTCTAGGTAGTACAAATTGGGACTTAATCTCGGACATACCCCCTTCGTACACGGTTTCTAAGGAAGGAATTTTCTTTTCTGTCATAAACTGATGTAGGAAGTTAATAGTCCTACCGTTTCTATACAAAGCCACAATCCTAAAATCTAGGTTAGCTTCTTTAATCTGGAACATATTGTACTTCTCACTAAGATACTTATCGAACTCTCCCTTGAGCTCTTCAGGCATAAGGTTTAGGTCCCAGTCGCACACTAAGTCTTCCTCTCCGACATTTTTAACAGCCCAGAGGGTTTGCTCCTTAGCCATTTTTTCTAGTGCTTCGTAGTCAAGCCTACCTATAGGCACATTAGTCTCTTCTGGAAAAACCGCCGTAACTTCCTCCTTAGGAGTTGCGATTTCTCCACTAGAAATCTCTATGTCATTTAAGACATCTAGCATATCATTTGCCATATTAAATAAAATTAAAATTTAAATAATTACTTACTGCCTTTTAAACTACCCAATGTAGTATTAGGCTTGTAATTTCTAACATAAATATCCTCTGGCTCTATTCTTGCAGGAACACTCTTATACATTTGATAAGCAATTCCTGTTGCTATTACTAAATCGTCGTGTGTACCAGCCTGTGCTTCTGGTTTTCCACTCGGACCTTTAACAAAACTCTTCATTTCACCAATTATATCACTACTCCTAATAATCAGTTGTCTTTCAAAAACCACTTGGTTTAAGTCACTGATTAAAATAGGTCTGGTTCTGGTATTAGTTTCCCAGCCTAATTTGTCTTTTACCTTCATTCCTAACTCGTCTAAAACTTCCATTCTATACTGATTTCTATACCCTAACTCGTCTAATTTCTTAACTACGGCAACACCCATGTTATTTCTTTCTATTCCTATGAGTGCTTCGTTATAATAAGTCCCCAATTTATAAGCCACATTAGCCAACTCAAACTCGTCTATATGTCCCCACCAGAGTGCTACTTGTTCCATAGTGTTTCTATCAAGCACTACCAATGCAGAATAGTCTCCTTCACTAGCAATATCCCCACCAATAACATACTGGTGATTGCTCTCAGGCTCTTTGTAAATCCTAAGCTCTCCTAGGGGGCTCTCCTGCACATATGGCGGATTATAACCTACCAATTCACCTCTCTTTATTGGCTTCATACAAATAGCTTGTTCATACCACTCTAAGGTTTCAGGGTCAAAAATGGGTCGCCCTGTGCTCAAGAATGCTTCGTTATCCGTCATTGGATACTCTTGCTTGAATAAGTCTTCTCGAGAATAGTCCTGTGTTGGCGACATAGAACTTATCTTCCATCTTCTCCACATCAATTGCTCGTCCGTTAAGTCATATGCTTCTTGCAAACTCCTTTCTTCTTCTGTAAACACCACTCCAGGCTTAACTTCCATTTGATACTCTGGATTTTGTGCCCAAGAAAAGAAAATTGGCTTGAAAACACTGTCTCCTCTTTTCTCGTCTAGCCAAGCCATGTGGTGAGGTGTGCCATACCCGTTTGCCGTAGTTTCTTTTACTATGTAAGTGTTCTCTAAGTCATCAGGAACGGCATTTAGAAGTCCTGTAACCATTTCCCAGTTGGGGTAGTGTGCGAACTCGGATAAGTGTAGGTTGTGTATGGTATCACCCCTACCAAATGTCTTAGAACCTGCTGTACCTATAATGAAATCTGTGTTCATACTCTTAATTCGCAATCTACTAGAACTAGCCTTTTCTAGTTCAACCTCAAATGGTAAGTTCTCTATGAAATAATACACTTTATCAAGTAGTCTCTTTGTATCTTCTTCTCTGTGAGAAACACATGCACACACACTGTTTGGCACAAACAAGAACTTACAAGTGAATATTGCTAGTATCATACTACTAAAACCCTCTTTCCTAGCCTTGAGTATGTCGTCTCGAGCTGTTCTTTCGTTGTAATAAAGGTTCTGTGGGGCATTAAAAATAAATGGCACCTTCTTACCTGCTTTGTTAACAATAAAAAACATACTCTCGATAATCTTGCGAGGGTCTCTCCTGGCTAAGTCCTCTAATTTAGGGTCATGTAGCATGTCGCTCATTCTAAAATATCGTCAACTAATTCTCCTTCTACTATACCACGCTCCTTTGCATTCTCCTGCATTATATCCCATATAGTTCGTGCATTTTGACTATCTCTGTCTTCTTTCTTTTCCATCATTCTTTGCTTCTCTTTAAGAAGCTCAAATGCCATTTTAGGGTTTTTCTCTGCTTCTGACAAGACCTTCTCTTCTAAAACCATTTCTCCTCTTGCCTGTGCATTCTCTATCATAGTCTCATGACGCTCATCCTGCTTGTAAATATAAAACTCTCTATTGGAAACCCCTAATAGCTTACGAGCTCTCGTTAAATCAAAACCTAAACTCACTAACCCCAGTACATAAACCATTTTCTCTTCTAACTCCATTTTTTCTAAGTCTAATGTCCCTATCTGCGAAAGCAACTCGTTTCTTGATGTCATAACAACTTGAGTTTTTGCACTCAACTTCGCTAGTTCTTGGTCGCTTGGTAACAGCTTTAATAACTCCTTGTTCATAGAACCTCCTCTTTTTTAATTTTATAACCTTTTAAGTATAATCCATACTTCATTGCTTCTTCTGGGTGTGTTCCTATCCAGTCGTGACACTTCCTACACACATTTATCTCGTCTTCTTTCTGTCCCCCACGGCTCTGTGTCACCCTATGATGCTTGTCTAAAGCCGTAAACTCTCCACACAATGCACAGTTTCCTACATTCAAGCCACCAAATACATGCTCTTTCATTTTACTAGACTTAAAATATGTTGTCTTAAACCACTTTCCCATACTTCTTGGCTACCTTTATATCTAAAATATCTCTCTTCTTTCTACACTTATAACAATACCACCCTGGCGAAACTTTTGCATCAAACGGCACTACCCAAATTACCCTGTACGAACTCCCACATATATGACACCTGTGCTCCCCCTTGTTGTTATTATTCACATCCTCCTCCTGTTTTATCTTAATCGCCATATCTTCTCTATACGGACTAAAGTATTTTACTCTCAAGTAACTCCCATCCGCACGTGTTACTATAAACTCCTTGCCTACCTTCCCTAAATACCTCTTGGACTGCCTAATAAACTTCGTCCAAGGAACTCTCTGCTTCTTATCAATACTCTTTTCTCTCATCGAAACTCTCTATTAAAATGAAACCGTCTCCACTTGTCCATATCTTACTCGCTTCCACATGCCAAATATCCCCGTCCTCTACCCTAAAAGCATCAAATAACCCCTTCAAAAGATTGTCTATATCAGGTCGTATCTTGTGCGGTTTACCCAATAACTCCTCCCTCTTCTTCGGACCATAACTCTTTGGGAATGGAATACCAAAAATTACCCTGAACTCATTAGGCAATTCCCAATCCCCTGCTAACAACCTAACCATATCCTTGTAACTATTGTATCTAACTACAATATCCCTCTTCGCCCACCTATCTCTCCTCGTCATTCTGGGCTTCGCTACTGGTGCTACATTGATTAACTTCCTAAAACCCATATTAAAACTGTTATAATTTATCTCCCACTCTGCGTCCCCCCAGCATCCTCCTCGGGCACATAACTCCCACTACTACTCGGACGATACCCAACTACCTTATCAAACCATAAATACATTAAAATAAGCCCCAAAATCACATACCAACCACCTAAATACGGTGCCAAAAACGCTAATAATATCGGAATACTAAACCCCACTAATACCAACACTATACCCAATATTGTCCAAAGTATGTCTTTCATTTCACCTCCTCCTTATTCAAATAATTCTTAAACTCCTTTCCGTCATCCGTCATTCTGTTATATTTCTCTATAATATCAGGGTCCGTTATTCCATAGTCTATCATATCATCATCATTTGCTATAAAAGCCTCTACGGCATCTATAACAAACTCCGTCATAGTCTTTCCCTCTCTGTAAGCCTCTTTCTTCCAAATATCCTTCTGCTCACTACTCACCCTTATTCTTATGTATGTGTCTTTCATTGTTATAACATCTTACCATTGTTATAACAAATATGTCAATATTCTTTACATTTTTGTTATAACACAACCCCCTTGTGATAACAAATATGCCCAAATTCTTTACATTTTTGTTATAACACACCTATTTTGTTATAACAAATTACTTTAACATACCTATTTTGTTATAACATACCTTTTCTAAAAATAACCCCCACCTACTAAAAATATTTTTTGTTTTGTTGTTAAAAGAAGAAGGGGAAGAATTATTAAAACAAGGATATACTATATATATTACAGAACCTCCATACCTTTGGATACCGTACCCATTGGTAATAAATAATCAATTGGCTTCTACTCTGTACAAATTTAAAACCTTAATTATATTTTCATAGTTAATCCCTATTCCCTTAACACATAAAAGGTATTGCATTCTTTTTTTTCTCCCGACCACACAAGAATACTTGAAACATATCTAACAAATACATCCAATTAATACATTCAATTAATAAATCAAATATAAATAAATAAAATAATTAAAGA
>Ga0116167_1002405_pt1 | contig 15959 bp, 10 predicted proteins | sample AD_JPNMR3_MetaG_FD_89794 | JGI IMG/M metagenome (GOLD analysis project Ga0116167, IMG submission 89794) | Active sludge microbial communities of municipal wastewater-treating anaerobic digesters from Japan - AD_JPNMR3_MetaG | ecosystem: Engineered > Bioreactor > Anaerobic > Digestate | place...
CTGGCAGATCACTCCCGCAGCCATCCCGCCTGCGAAAATGTTTTCGCCGGCCTTTCGCGGCGGCTTTTTCATAACGTCCGGCTCAGCTTCCTCCATACCAAGGGATATAGCCGGGAACGTGTCTGTCACGAGATTTATCCACAGTATATGGATCGGGTCAAAAAGCCTGAAATTCAGTAAAGTCGCGACAAACAGCGCCAGGACTTCGCTCAGGTTGGCAGAAAGCAGGAACTGTATCGCCTTCCTGATGTTGTCATAGATCCGGCGGCCTTCCTCCACCGCATTTACGATAGTCGCAAAGTTGTCATCGGCAAGCACCATGTCGGAAACGTTCTTTGACACATCTGTCCCCGTTATGCCCATACCCACGCCAATATCTGCAGTTTTGAGAGCCGGCGCGTCATTGACGCCGTCGCCCGTCATTGCCGTGACCATGCCGTTATTCTTCCATGCTTCCACTATACGCACCTTGTGCTCGGGCTGTACGCGCGCATAAACGCTATATTTCCCGACGTCCCTGGTAAACTCTTCATCCGGTATCATGTCGAGTACGGAACCTGTGACCGCCTGGCCTTCGTCAGCAATGATGCCCAGTTCTTTCGCTATCGCAACAGCCGTATCCCGGTGGTCTCCGGTGATCATGACCGGCTTGATCCCGGCAGCGCGGCATTTGTCAATGGCATCCTTCACTTCGGGGCGCACCGGATCGATCATGCCTGCAAGGCCTATGAATACCAGGTCTTGTTCCAGAGTCTCAGGCGAAACAGTTTCGGGAAGGGAATCCATCTCCTTCATTGCAGAGCCGAGCACACGGAGAGCCTTTCCGGCCATCTTCCTGTTTTCTGCAAGTATCATCTCGCGCAGTTCGTCGGTCAGAAGTACCGCTTCACCCTCCAAAATCATACGGCTGCATTTTTTGAGCAGTTCATCAGGCGCGCCCTTGGTATACTGGACATATCTGCCTGACGGATCCCTGTGTACCGTGGACATCATCTTCCGCATGGAATCGAAAGGAGCTTCGGCGACCCTCGGCATTCTGCTTTCAAGCTCCGACTTGTCATAGCCCGCCTTATACGCAAATCTCACCAGGGCGCTTTCGGTGGGCTCTCCTGTCACATCGCTCTTATCCCCGGAAAGCTCGGCATCGTTGCACAGTACCATGGATATTGCGAGTTTTTCCTTATCCCCGAATGTATCTGTCACAGTCATCTTATTCTGTGTCAATGTTCCTGTCTTGTCCGAGCATATCACCTGTGTACAGCCAAGTGTTTCAACTGCGGTCAGCCTTCGGATTATAGCGTTGCGCTTCGACATTTTGGTGACACCGACGGACAGTACTACAGTAACCACCGCGACAAGGCCTTCAGGTATCGCGGCTACTGCCAGGCTGATCGCAAGGAGGAACATATCAAGTACCTGCGTGCCTGAAAAACCTCCGTTTTCCAATACGCTGAGCACGAATATAAAAACGCTGATCCCGAGCACACAGTAGGTAAGCACACGGCTGAGTCCGGCCAGCGTCATCTGCAGCGGAGTCTTTTCATCCACGGTCCTGGTGATGATATCGGCTATCTTGCCCATCTCGGTCGACATGCCGGTGGCAACGACAACACCTTCGCCGCGGCCGTAGACCACAGTTGTCCCCATATAAGCCATGTTGCGCCTGTCGCCAAGCGGCACATTACCGGTTTCCGACGACATTGCCGCCGTGTCTTTCTCCACCGGTACCGATTCGCCTGTGAGCGAAGCTTCCTCGATTTTCAGGCTGTACGCTTCTATCAGCCTCATATCTGCCGGAACCGCATCTCCGGCTTCCAGCAGGACTATGTCGCCGGGCACCAGTTCCTCGGATTTTATATGCATCACATGGCCGTTCCTTCTTACCCTGGAATACGGCGATGATAATTTCTGCAACGCCTCGATGGCCTTTTCGGCTTTTCCCTCCTGAACGACCCCGAGAATGGAATTGAGGATCACTACCGCAAGGATAACAGCCGCATCCGCTGTTTCACCGACGACGCCCGAGATTATCGCGGCAGCTATCAGGATAATGACCATCGGATCCTTCAGCTGATCTGCGAATCTCTCAAAGACAGTCTTTTTGCGGCTTTCAGCCAGCTTGTTCCTGCCGTGCCTTTCAAGCAGCAGCGCCGCCTTTTCGGGGCTTATCCCGTTTCTGTCGGTCCCAAGGGACCCCAGTACATCCGACACTTCCTCCAAATAATGCTTCATCATTACTTCCCTCCAATATTGGTTTTCGGTGATCCGGGCATTTGATGGTATTAAATACCATCAAAGCAATTATACCGGTTATGACTTATAATTCGTATACAATACGAAAAGAAAACTTGCAATGTTTCACAAAACATGTCAATTCGTACTGCCATAGTTTTTATAGTGCCCCGGAGGATGTCCGAATTCCTTCCTGAAGGAGCGGATGAAGTTGGAATAATCTCCAAAGCCGCACTTCTGGCAGACCTCGGTGACCATGAGACCGTCCTTCAGAAGCACCCTGGCTGTTATCAGGCGTTTCTTGCGGATGTACTGGTAGATGGTATAGCCGGTGTGCTTTTTGAATTCCCTCAAAAGGTGATACTTACTGGTGTAGAACCTGCCGGCCAGCGATTCGAGGGACAGGTCCTCCTGCAGGTTTTCGTTGATATAGCTGATCACGCTGCTGACTTTCTCGTCGTACACGACGTCCAGTTCTATATCTTCGTCCTGGCTGTCGAGGAAAGCGCGGTTCAGGTAAACCAGGAGTTCCGTGAGATATGCCTTCTTCAGTGCGCCGTTCCCGTACCCTTCGCTGAAAACTGCATTCTGCAGGCATGTCATCGCGTTTTTTATCATGATGTAATATTCGGTCCGCGGCCGCAGCAGGTTATAATTCCTCATGGCGGAACGCTCGAAGCACATGGTAAGGTCAGTGTCCCCTCCCAGGGTCCTGATGAAGTCGGGGTCGATCCACAGAACACAGCGTTCGTATACCTTTCCCGGCTTCACGAACGTTTTGTGGATCTCCCTGTTATTTATCAGGATGATATCGCCGGGTTTCAGCCTGTAGGATTTGCCCTCGACTATATACGTCACGTCGCCCGAAATAAAGGAAAACACCTCATAGAAGAGGTGGTTGTGGTATTCCACCTCGACCGGGTGTTCATCCTTGTAGTGGTAAAACTCGAAATCCCTGCTTATCATGTGCTGCCGGCTGGTAAATTCCTGCCTGACTGGCTTCATAGCATCATCCTCGATCCGATGATACTTAATTATATACTAATATACTAAAGCAATTTTTGCATGCAATCAACCGATCAGCATTTTTTATTGCATTTACATGCATCAGGCAGTCTCTATCTTGCTTGCCTCCTGCAGGCTGAGTTTCTCTATGGCCCATTCGCGCATCTTGTACTTGAGTATCTTTCCTGCCGCGTTCATCGGGAACGAGTCGACGAATTCCACATAGCGCGGGGTCTTGTGTTTCGCCATGTGTGTGCGGCAGTACTCCTGCAGTTCCTCGGCGGTCATCGTGACCCCTTCCTTCAGTATGACACAGGCCATTATCTCTTCACCGTACTGCTTGTCAGGCACTCCTATGACCTGTACGTCGCTGACCTTCGGGTGGGTATAGATAAAGTCCTCGATCTCCTTCGGATAAATGTTTTCACCGCCCCTGATGATCATATCCTTGATGCGGCCGGTGATCTTGAAATATCCGTGCTCATCCATCCTCGCCATGTCGCCCGTATGCAGCCAGCCGTCCTCGTCGATAACTGCTGCGGTCGCCTCGGGCATCTTGTAGTATCCCTTCATGACGTTATAGCCGCGGACAACGAATTCACCGTCGGTATTAGGAGGCAGATCCTTATTGGTCGCGGGATCGACTATTTTGCACTCGATCCCTGGCAGTGCCCTGCCCACGGTGTTGACGCGGATCTCGATGGGATCGTCCACGCGGCTCTGTGTGCAGCCCGGTGATGCCTCGGTCTGTCCGTAGACGATCGTTATCTCCTTCATGTTCATTTTATCCACAACGTCCTGCATCACTTTGATAGGACACGGGCTCCCCGCCATTATTCCCGTCCTCATGTGTGAGAAGTCCGTTTTTGCGAAATCCTCATGCTCCATCATGGCGATGAACATTGTCGGAACGCCGTGCACGGCCGTTATCTTTTCCCTGTTTATGGCATCGAGCGACACCCTCGGGGAGAAGTACGGGATCGGACACATCGTCGTGCCGTGCGTCATGGCGGCAGTCATCGCCAGCACCATGCCGAAGCAGTGGAACATTGGCACCTGTATCAGCAGCCTGTCAGCCGTGGAGAAATCCATGCAGTCCCCTATGCATTTGCCGTTATTCACAACGTTATAGTGCGTGAGCATGACGCCTTTCGGAAATCCCGTCGTTCCGGACGTGTACTGCATGTTGCATACATCGTGTTTGTGTATGGAAGCGGCACGGCGGAACACTTCCTCAACAGGCACCTTCTCCGCAAGCGCCAGCGCCTCTTCCCATGTAAGACAGCCTTTCACTCTCGATTCTATCGTTATGATATTGCGCAGGAACGGCAGCCTCTTTATATGGAGCGGCTTTCCGGGCTCCGAGGTCTCGAGTTCGGGACACAGTTCCTTAATGATCTCCACGTAATTCGAATCCTTGTAACCGTCTATCATGACAAGTGTATGGGTGTCGGACTGGCGCAGCAGATACTCAGTTTCGTATATTTTGTACGCAGTATTGACCGTAACGAGCACCGCCCCGATCTTGACCGTCGCCCAGAATGTAATGAACCACTGGGGCACATTGGTCGCCCAGATGGCCACATGGTCGCCTGGCTTGACTCCAAGGGCGATGAGGGATCTTGCAAATGTATCCACATCATCCCTGAACTCTTTATATGTCCTGGTATAGTCATGTGTCGTATAACGGAAAGCATACTGGTCAGGGAACTCTGCCACGACACGGTCGAGCACCTGCGGGAATGTCAGGTCGATGAGCACGTCCTTTTCCCATATATACTGGCCGGTCTTGGCGTTATTGTAGTACAGGCGTCCTTTTGACGTGTCTTTTTCGATATAGGAGTTCATATAGTTCACAAAATGCGGGAACACGACGCCGGCGTCACTGAGATCGCTTGCCCACCTTTTGACCCATTCCAGGGATATATATCCTTCGTAGTTCACAGAATGCAATGCCATCATGAAATCATCCATCGGGAGGTCCCCTTCGCCCATCATCCTGTAGGAGACCTTTCCGTCCTGCATGACGGAGTCCTTGACATGCACGTATTTTATATATGCGCCAAGGTTCTTCACCGTGGTGTCTGCCGATTCGCCTGCGTAACGGTAAGGATGATGCACGTCCCAGAGCGCGCCGACGTTATCGCTTGCGGCACTTGCCAAAAGCTCGCTCAGGCGCTTCGTATCTGCATATACGCCGTTAGTCTCGATCAGCAGGGTAACTCCCTTTTCCTCGGCGATGGGTATAAGGCGCCTGAGTGCCGCGAGAACTGCTCCATCGTCCACTTCGCCTTCCGGCTGGGGCTCAAGATCCGCCAGTATACGCACATAGGGCGTGCCAAGTTTATTCGCAAGTTCGATATACTGCACTATCTCATTGTGGTTCTGTTCTGCCTTATCCGCAAACTTCAGGCAGCAGCCCGAAGAAAGGCACGGGATCTCAATACGCAGTTCCTTCAGCTTTTTGATGGTGTTTGGAAGTTCATTCTCGGTAAATGGCTTTGCCCTGACCGCAAATATGTCCTTTCCGAGGCCCCTGATCTCGATGCCGTCAAATCCAAGGTCCTTGGCCATTGAATAAATGTCGGGCCAGTCAAAATCGGGACATCCCAGTGTTGAAAATGCAATCTTCATCTCAATCTCCTCCCAGATCAAATAAAATCATTGCAAATGAGCATTTTGCCAGGTTCGGCCGGCATCAGCCGGCAAAATAAAAAGCTTCCGTCTCCGACATTCCTGCCAGAGACGAAAGCTCAGCTTCCGCGGTACCACTCTGATTGGTATGGATATACCCACTCTAAGGCATCGATCGTTCAACGAGTAATGCCCTCCCGTTGTAACGGCGGGAAGCCCGGTCGCACCTACTTGCCACGGGACGGCGTTTCCTGCTTCGCCATGTTTGTCTGCCCCGCTTACGGCTTTCAGCTGACTGCTCGGAGGTGAGTCCACGATCCGCCCCGTGTGCTGTTTCACACCGGCCAACAGCTCTCTTGAACACAGCCGGACGGCATGTTTTCCCCGTCATTGCATTTGATCTTTTTTTGTATGCTACCAGAAACCCGTTGTTTTGTCAATATGTATCAAGGCTGTCGGGTGTACCAGGCTGCCGACAGGTTTCGCATATTTGCTGAAAACCGGTATTTATTTCTCCATACGGGACATTATAAGGAAATGGATGAAATGATCGGCAACATATTGTATCGGAGGAAGCGGCATGCAGCGAAAACCCGTACTTCTTATAGCGTTCTACAACAAAAAGGCTCTCGGGGTAAGGTACCTGGAAAGGTCGCTGGCCAGGGCAGGCCACAGGCCGGTCGTACTGTTCCTGAAGGATTTCAGCAGCAGGATGCCCCGACCTGTGAACGACAGGGAACTTATGCTGCTCAGGAACCTGGTTTCGGAACTGGATCCGGGTCTGATCGGGCTGAGCGTCATGTCATCGCTGTACCTTGAACAGGTCATGGCAGTCAGCAGGTTCCTCCGCCATGAATTCCGCATCCCGCAGGTATGGGGCGGAGTATATGCATCGATGTTCCCGGAAAAATGCCTGGTATACGCAGACTTCGTATTGCGCGGCGAATGCGAGGAAGCCATCGTCGAGCTTGCTGACGCCGTGCTTGGGAACCGGGACTTTCATCATATAAAGAATCTTGCGTACAAAACCCCTTCCGGCGGAAACGGCGCGACAGCAGTGATCAACGAACTTCGTCCGCTGTGCGGAGACCTGGACAGGCTTGGATATCCCGTGTTCAGCAACGAAAACAAATACTTTATCGACAATGGCCGTATCATATCCGGCGATCCTGCGCTGGACTCGGTCAGCTATGAACTGTCCGCTTCAAGGGGATGTCCGTTCGTATGTTCATTCTGCTCATCTGCAAACATTAAGAGGATGTATGCGGGCAAAGGCAGGTTCGTGCGGTTCAGGAGCCCGACGAACATTATAGCCGAACTCGGGGAAGCGCTGGAAAATATAAAACGGCTGAAAGTCATTCATTTCTGGGATGAGATATTCCCCGACGACAGGGAATGGATCGATGATTTCGCCACACAGTACAAATCGCATATAGGCCTGCCATTTGTGATATGGGTACACCCGCTGAAAACAGAGGAATACACCATATCGAAACTCGTGGATGCAGGCCTGTATAAAGCGGTCATGGGAATACAGAGCGGATCGCAGCGCATCAGGAACGATATATTCCACCGCCGCGAGACCAGGGAAGACATACTGAAGGCATCGGGAATACTTGCCGGATGCGGGGTACGACAGATCACATACGATTTCATACTTCGCCACCCTTTTGAGAATGAAGAGGATATAAGGCAGACATATGAACTGTGTACCGAACTGGAACGGCCGTCGGAACTGCAGCTTCACGGCCTGGGCTTCCTGCCGGGGACCGATATAACCGGGATAGCGGAAAAGTACGGAATAGACGCACCATTATCGGAATCCGGTCCCGGCATCCCGATGAAAACGGTGTACAGGGATTACTGGGGCCGAAAGAGCAGCGATCCTGCAATAAATTTCTGGTATTCGCTCATATATATGAGCCAGTTCGGTCCTGGCCTCCGTATGGCCAAATACCTGAGCAAAGCCCGTAAGGCACGCATTGTCATGAAAATGGCGATGGTACTGTCAACTCTGCTTCGCCCCGCCGCAGGCGCAAGGAGCCTGTATAAAAAGGCCCGGATGCTTGCAGTTGCATACATCAGGAAGTTCAGCGCCGCCAGGGCGGAAAGGCAGGCTGTTGGATGCCACGAGGGCAAATGATGTCCGGCGGTGGAGCGATCCATGAAAACTCGTTTCGTCCGTATCTCATTCATAATACTTGCGGCGGCCGCTGGCCTGGTGATCCTGCTGATACTGTCCATGGCTGCTGTGGAGCCGATGGCGCATATATATCCTGATTACCCGATGGTCGACCTTGAGCCTGTCCTGCAAAAAGACACGTTCAATGAAGAGGATTACAGGCTGCTGTATCTGCAGACAGGCCTGGGTAAACCTGCCGTGGATGAGATCATGGAACGGTACAGCGACTGGAGGGAGCGGCTGCTGCGCTTCCAGCGCGGCTTCTTCAGCAGCATCGATTTCATTTGTGAAAAAAACAGCCCTGTATCAAGGGAAGAAGCCATCATCGATGAAAACGGCAATTATGCGCACGGAACGGATCTTGCTCCTGTCCACGACGGTTACATACTTGTGACAAAATCATCACATACTTACGGCTGGCGGAACGGGCATGCGGCGCTGGTGGTAGACGCACGGAACGGAAAAACACTGGAGTCGGTGGTTCTGGGGCAGAACTCTGCCATACAGGGCATAGAGAAATGGACGGTCTATCCCAACTTTATGCTTCTAAGGCCAAAAGGCGCCACATACGAGGAAATGCAGGAGGTCGCACAGACAGCGCTGGAACTTCTCCACGACATACCCTATGATCTGACGGTCGGCATATTCAGCCCCAAGTCCGCGGCCAGGGATAAGATAAAAGGGACCCACTGCTCCCATCTGATCTGGCAGGCATACATGTACCACAGTTATGACCTCGACAGCGACGGAGGGATGCTTGTCACTCCGAAGGACATTGCCAACAGTCCGAAACTTGAGATCGTACAGGTCTATGGAGTCGACCCGCGCGAAATATGGCCGTAACGCCCAGGCCTGACCATGGTGGCATGTCTGTCCGCCGGTCCCTGCTGCTATATTGTTACTTTACATAACAACTGTGGTATAGTAATTATTGATAATCGCTTGAATCGTGCCAGGAAAAGCGCTTGGGCACATATTATACAACAATAATGTAAAGCCAGGTGTATAAAAATGCAAGACATGCACGACGTGATCATAATAGGCGGCGGTCCGGCAGGCTATACGGCAGCGCTCTACAGCGCCCGGGCGGGTCTTGACACGCTCGTACTCGAGAAGCTGGCTCCCGGAGGCCAGATGGCAACGACGCTGTCGATGGAAAACTACCCGGGGTTCGAGGAACCGATCAGCGGGCCGGACCTGGCATTGAGGATGGAAAACCAGGCAAGGAAATTCGGCGCTGTCGTGGAATATGACACGGTTACGGAAGTCATCCCGGACAACGGTTTAAAGACTGTAAAAACCCTTAAGAACACTTACCGGTGTAAGGCCGTGATATTATGCATGGGCGCCGCGCCAAGGAAACTTGGTATCCCGAAGGAAGACTTGCTGAGGGGTTCGGGCGTTTCATACTGTGCAGTATGCGACGGCGCACTTTTCAAAGGGAGGCCGGTCGCAGTCGTCGGAGGCGGCGATACCGCAGCAGAAAATGCGCTCTACCTTTCCAGGTTCTGCCCGAAGGTATGGCTCATACACAGGAGGGACAGGCTGCGCGCCTCAAAGGTACTGCAGAAAGAACTGTTCAGCAACAAAAATATAGAGTTCATATGGAACGCCGTGGTCGAAGAACTCCGCGGGCAATCCAGCCTCGAAGGCATAACGGTAAGGGATCTGAAAACCGGCATCACAAGGGTGCTTGACGCGGAAGGCCTGTTCATATCGATAGGGGTGACTCCCAGTACTTCTCTTGTCCAGGGGAAAGTGGCCATAGATGACGGCGGTTATATCATCACTGATGAAGGCATGCGGACAAGTGTGCCTGGTGTGTTTGCTGCAGGCGATATCCGGAGCAAAGTCCTCAGGCAGGTCATCACCGCAGCATCCGACGGCGCCGTGGCGGCCCATTCGGCAGAGCAGTACATCAATGATACCTTCTCCAAATAAAGATCATCGGAATGGCAGAAGCCTGCATCATGCCGTCGATCGCATGTCAATGCAGGCTTTTGCGCGTCTTTGCTCACGTCCCGGTACCTCAACCTGGTCCCGGGGCTGCACAGCCATGGTTATTTCTTCCCGCCATCATCCCGGCAAGTTTCTCAGCCACAGGTATATCGGCGGGAAGCAGCTCGTATCCGGACAGTTCATCAGCATCGACCCACCTGTAATCGTCATGGACACTGAGATGCATTTCCCCGCCCGTTACTTCGGCGAAATACGCGAGCAGGCGTATCGTACCCTGCGGATACTCATATATGCTTTCACAGAAAAAGTCCTTTACAGCAACTTCTATGCCAAATTCCTCGAAGAGTTCCCTTTTCAGGCATTCCTCGGCAGTCTCGTACTGTTCGAGCTTTCCCCCGGGGAACTCCCATCCGCCCGCCATGTTTTCACCAGGCGCTCTCCTGGCGATAAAGACCTTATTTTCGCTGTTCAGAATTATCGCAGCGGTGACATCCTTCATTTTCCGCATATCTGTCTCCTGAATATATCTATTGAGTTGCCCCCTGGTTTGCAAATCTGATTTTTTGCTGAAATTGCAACGATTGGTCGAAAAATACTATAAATAGTATATAGCATATTCAAGTATCTGTCACTCAGGCTTTGTCTATTCTCCTGCCTGCAGGATGCCGTGGCGGGAACGGGCATTTACTGTCGGTTCGACAGTCTTACGGCTGCAGGACATAGATCCGGCCATCTTATTAAAAGAAAGCAGATTGACGAATATACGCGCATAATTTAATATATAACTGTACAGGAGTCGCCTATGAACGCAAAGTACAGGGAAAGCCTGAAAAGACTTGGCATATTCGTTCTGGTCGTCATATCTGTAGTGGGAGGAGTCTTCCTCGCTGTCAGGCTGGCGTTTTTTCTCCTGCCTTTCCTTATTGCTTTCGCCCTGTCATCACTGATGGAGCCACTGATCAGGGTACTTGACAGGAAACTGCATATCAAAAGGAAAATATCGGCTCCGATTATACTCCTGCTGCTGATGATGGGGATAATAATAACCCTGGTCGTACTCGGGATCCTGAGGCTGGTCGAGGAGATAAGAGGGCTTATCGCTGCTGCTCCCGCATTTTTCTCAAACATGTACGCAGAGATCGTCGAGTTGATCAAAAAGAGTGCCGAGCATATCGACTGGGTACCTGTGGAGATCACGGACAACCTGGGAACCATCATAGCCAATCTTTCCAATACTGTCACCAATTTTGGCAAGACACTCGTGAAAGGCGCCTATACGACCGCATTGTCGCTTCCTGAAGTGATCATATTTACCATAGTGACTATACTTGCGACTTATTTCATGGCAAAAGACCGTCATGTGATTGCTGCCGTACTCAGGCGCCATTTGCCCGAAACCTGGGTGGACCGCATCCTGTCCATCAAGAATGACCTGTTCATGGCGATATTCGGCTATCTGAGAGCAGCGCTCATCATAATGGTGATAACTTTTACAGAACTCCTCATCGGCCTTACCATCATCGGCGTCAAATACACGCTGCTTCTTGCATTCCTGATCGCTGTCATAGACGCGCTTCCGATCCTTGGCACCGGAAGCGTCCTTATACCGTGGTCGCTGTATTCCTTCATCACCGGCGATATCAGGATGGGTGTTTCAGTCATCGTGCTTTACCTGGTCATACTGGTCGTCCGCCAGTTCGTGGAACCGAAGGTGGTGAGCCAGCAGATCGGCGTACATCCGCTGCTCACGCTTCTTGCGATGTACACAGGCCTTAAGCTGATAGGGTTCATAGGTATGATACTAGGTCCGATAGCCTTTATCCTCATCCGCAACATCCTCGTGACGATTTACAGGAACAAGCCCATCAAGGACATAATACATTTCGAATTTACCGAGTCGGACGCCGATACCGACGGCTCCGGCCGCGATATGCATATCAGCGGGACTGCTGATCCGACTCCGGGTGTGCATGGCGATCCGGACGGACATGACAATTGAGACATAAAAGCCATGCAGTGCGAAGCTGTCACCGGTCCAGCCGGAACAGGCACAGGTGAGCCTGCAGCCGAAAGAGGCGTCACAAGCGAAGATCCTTAAGCGATTCGCAGATCGATGCGCATATATTTTACCCTTTGGAAAAAACTATTGACGGAGGTGTAAAATATATGACGACTATCAGTTTAACGACGAAGGAAAGGATGCTTCTCGAGGATCAGAAAAGCCACGAGGAGATATGCATCGAAAAGTACAGCAAATATGCACAACTTGCTTCAGATCCGCAGCTCAAGAACATCTTCATCAATAATGGAAAAATCGAACAGGAACATCTGGATACGCTGAACCAACTGCTCAAAGGACAGGTACCTTCGATGGGACAGCAGGGCGGCAGCCAGCAGAGCGGTACGGGCATGCAGAACAATGCCGGCGGGCAGCAGATGCAGCAAAACGCCCAATCGTCCCAGCAGGCCAGCCAGGCATCCGGCGTGGTATCGGACGAGAGCCTTTGCAACGATATGCTTATGACCGAGAAATATGTATCCGGCACATATGACACCGCCATTTTCGAATTTAAGGACACACAGGTACGGGATATCCTCAATCATATCCAGAAGGAGGAACAGAAGCACGGGGAAGCGATTTTCAAATACATGCAAAGCAAGGGCATGTATAAGCCGAAATGAAGGTCTCATGGGCATAGCGCCCCTCAGTGGAGTATCGAACTGAGTGAAGAACTGATCTATATGGACATATGTAAAGGCCTGTCCTGATAACATGAGCCGGTTCGCTCCCTCCGCTTTGCTGCAGGAAAAAACATCCCCTCCGCTGAGGAAGGGGATGTTTTTATATCGGTTATCAAGCAACTATATACGATCGCGGATATGTCCGGTCCGAAAACAGACCGCCGGTCATCAGCCAAACAGTGAGATCGTTGCGAACAAACCTGCCGTAAGGGACGATACGAGCGAAACAACTGTGATCTGCGTATTTATGGACGGACCTGCGGTATCCTTGAAAGGATCGCCTACCGTGTCGCCGACGACCGCTGCTTTATGGGCTTCAGAGCCTTTTCCGCCTTCATTGCCCGCTTCGACATACTTCTTGGCATTGTCCCATGTACCGCCTGCATTGCCCATCAGAAGAGCCAGGAGTATACCGCTGAGGATGTTGCCGACGAGGTATCCGCCAATCGCATGGACGCCGCCGATAAAGCCGACCACAAGAGTCGCGATTATTGCGACCAGTCCAGCAGGTATCAGTTCACGAAGCGCACCTTTCGTCGCTATGTCTATACACTTGTCGTATTCGGGCGCAACGCCTTCCCTGCCTTCCTTGAGCCCTGGTATCTCTTCGAACTGGCGGTGTATTTCGGCCACCATGCGCTGGGCATTCCTGTCAACTCCCAGGATCAGCATTGCCGAGAAAATAGCGGGGATTGCCACACCGACGATCATCCCGAAGAAGACCACCGGATCCATCACGTCAAAACCGGCCAGCAGATCGAGTCCGTGTTCAGCCAGGGCCACATTTGCCTCGGACATATACGCTCCGAGCAATGCTATGACGGTCAGCCCTGCTGCGCCAACAGCAAAACCTTTCGTAATTGCCTTCACTGTATTTCCGGCACTGTCCAGGTCATCGGTGATCTCAAGCGCTTCTTCTCCAAGATTCCCCATCTCCACGAGCCCTCTTGCATTATCGACTATAGGACCGTAGGCGTCGTTGGATATGATCATGCCGACTATGGAAAGCATACCTATCGCTGCCATCGAAATCCCGAACAGGGCATCAGTGCTGCCGGGGCCAATTGTGTCGCAGATGAGGTAGGACGCCATGGAAGATACACCGATACCGACCAGCGACGGGAACGCACTAAGCAATCCGTAACTGAAACCTGAAAGGATCGTAAACGCCGGGCCTGATTTGGATGCCCTGGCCACCATCCGTACAGGCTTCTTCTCATCATTGGTGAAATAGTCCGATGCCAGGCCGACAACAGTCCCGACCAGGAGTCCGATAATGGTTGCCGACCAGTAACGCCAGTCAAACCTGAAAAAGTATGTCGCAGCGGCAGTCAGGACTGCAAAAAGCGCTGTCGTTATATATGTGCATTTGTTCAGTGCAGTACTGGGATTGCCGTTTTTGCCAATACGCCCGAACAGGATGCCTATAATGGAAGACAGAAGGCCAACGGCTGCATAACAGAATACCATTCCGGTGTTGATGCCGATATTGCCGTCGATGGCCATTGCAAGCACCAGCGCGGCAGCCATGGATGCGACGTTGGAATCGAACAGGTCAGCGCCCATACCGGCAACGTCGCCTACGTTGTCACCAACGTTGTCAGCTATAACAGCCGGATTACGCGGGTCGTCCTCAGGGATGCCGAGTTCCACCTTTCCGACGAGGTCAGCGCTGACATCGGCGGTCTTTGTGAATATACCGCCTCCGGCTTTTGCAAACAGCGCCAGTGACGATGCGCCGAAGCTGAATCCGAGTACGGCCGTGGCATCACCCGTAAGCATCAGGATGCCTGCGACGCCCAGAAGGCTGGTTCCGACGACTGCCATGCCCATTACCGCACCGCCGCGGAAACCTGCCATGAACGCCAGACTTTTGCTTTTAGTCGCCGCTTCGGCGCTCTTCACATTTGCGATCGTCGCGACAAAAATACCGATCTTGCCTGCCAGTGCCGACAGGGCAGATCCAACGATGTAAGCGACAGCCATCAATATATTCTCGCCGATATCGCCTCTCCAGAACGGTCTCGGCAGGAATAAAACGATAAGTACAGCTACGACGGCAACGAATATTGCCAAAATCTTATACTCCCTCCCAAGAAAGGTGTTCGCGCCTTTCCTGATGAGTTCTCCAACCCTTGCTACCTCGGGGTTGGAAGACGGCTGGGATTTTACCCAGGCATAGAGCCATGCTGCTACACCTAAAGCGAGTAAAGATACCAGCATTGCTACGATTGGCCAGTTCATACCAAACATGCCCCCTAATCTGTTATTTTTGCGCAATATGCGCACTGAGTAATGCTTTGGCGGTAAAAACACGCTGCGGCGTTCAGCATAGCCAAGAGGCCGGCGCAGCCGAAGCGGACGGCGCAACTGAAGCGGTCAGCGCAATTTTCACCGACTACCATTATAGTCATATAGTTTGGGAAATGCAATTAAAATATTCTGAAACAGGTTTTTTCGGTAAAGTTTTTTTACTGTTTATTACCGTCATAATTTCAGGGCCGCATGAATGTATTTCTCCCGGGAACTGCATGTGCCGTTTTGAGGACCGCGCGTACCATTTTCCTGGAGACCCGTATGCACCGTTTTTCTGAGGACCATGTGCATGTTTTTCTTTTAAGCCGTATGTACAGTTTTTCGATTTATGGGCATAGCACTTCATTTTTCGATCAAAACCTGTACCAAATTTTCATTTGTGGGCATATAAATTCCCATTACATCGTACAGTAGTTTACGGTAATGCACTGATCTACCAGATTATGTAATCCAAATCATGGGACCCTGTCCGGAGAAGCGGCCAAAAACGCAAATTTGGTACAAAAAACTGCTTGCAAACTGCCGCTGGCCCGGGGACTGCACCGATATCTGCATACAGCAGTTCGCTGTCGCGGGCATGGTTCAACATGCAGAACATGAAATCAAGGTTATAGTTCCGGTAAATGCTGTCGATACTTACGATGCAGGCACGCATGACGGCGAACTTGTCAGCGTGATGGCTCTTTACAACTTGATATTAAACGGGATAGAGGTAGCGGACGGGCTTGAAACATAACTTTCAGAAATTTGCCGCGGTTGTGAAAAAATCTGGTAAGTTGTAAAATTAATTGCCCAAACATGATAAAAAAGAAGTGACTCAAATCAGAACCTCTGATAATGTTTTAAGTGACAAAACCAAAACATATTGGAGGATCCGAAATGAGTCACC
>Ga0116167_1002415_pt1 | contig 15897 bp, 20 predicted proteins | sample AD_JPNMR3_MetaG_FD_89794 | JGI IMG/M metagenome (GOLD analysis project Ga0116167, IMG submission 89794) | Active sludge microbial communities of municipal wastewater-treating anaerobic digesters from Japan - AD_JPNMR3_MetaG | ecosystem: Engineered > Bioreactor > Anaerobic > Digestate | place...
CATTATACCACAAAAAAGGCGGTAGATAACCTACCGCCTGAACAACACAATCCGTGCTCAAATTTACCTAAGCGTTTTACTAACCGCTGCTGCCGCCAGTAGTTGGCGTGCTAGTAAATTTTCCATCTGAACTAATACCGCCAAATAATTCAGGAACAACTTCATAAAGTTTGGCATTTGCTGGTTTACCATTTAAACCATCGACATTTTCCTGGGTAATTTCGATAGTCCATACACCATTTGATGCTGTATAAGTTATCCCAGCGCTGCTTGCGGTACTTGTCAGCATATTAGTTCCTGTATATGGGTTGATTGGCGCCTGCGTGAACATTGAGCTAAGATCAGCTAAATTTGTAGGATAACTAGGATAACTTGGAGTCGATGGGCTAGCTAGCGCTCTTTGTGCACTATACTGTTCCAATGCTGTAATAATCTCTCTAACGTTGATAGCGAATGTTCTAGCCTTAGCATACTTCTGTGCTTCCATATAACGTGGTACACCCAAACCTGTTAATACACCAAGGATAAGTAGCACAACCAATAGCTCTATAAGCGTGAAACCAAACCTACGCTTGTTTGTTTTACGCTGTTTTTGTTTCATGGATACACCTCCTACTCACATATATAGCACATATATAACACAACATAATGTGCTATATACGAATTATGAAACGTACATTCACGCTAGTTGAACTGATGGTAGTATTAGTTGTTATTTCTGCTACATTACTGATGGGGTGGACATCTTTAGCAGGTTATGAATCAACTAGTAATTATATACAATTTTGCAGCCAATTACAATTAATACAAACTACAATACAAAATTACCATTTAAAACATGGTAGATTACCAACGCATGATGAACTACGTAATGTGTTATACAATATGCAGATGGATTTTATTAACCCATATACTCATAATTACATATATATGGATGATCTTACTAATGGAACGTTAACAGACACAGGCCAATGGTTCTATACTGAAACAGGCTGTGTATTAAGTAATCCTATATGCGATTGGGAAAATAGATGAAGGGAATAAGTCTATGCGATGGGGAAAACAGATAAAAGGAATAAGTTTGATAGAAGTAGTAGTAGCTGTGTTAATTACCAGCGTAATGTTGGCTGGTTCTGTTGGTATAACGCATTATCTTATGTTTGAAGCGCCATTTGATATGTCAGATTACATGCCTTTATTAGACACATTAAGCGAAGCTATGGCAATTGAACAGGCAATAGCTGTTAGCGAAAATACACATCAGATAGTTGCTTGGGTTTGGGATTCTTCTACTTCAAGTGTAAGTTTGCATTATATAAATAAAGAATATGGACAAGTAAGCACACAATTACTACCTGACAAATCAGTTATTATACAGACAACAACAGGTGAAAAATGGACAATTAAACCATTAGTTAAACCAATACCTTTTGTACGATCTATGGATGTTGGCACAAATACAGCTACTATTACATTATTGTATCCAGCGCTCAACATGTTATCTATAGCTCCAGCAGGGACAGTTATTTGTACAGGACGTGTAGAAATTTCAGGTATAGACGCTTGCTACCAAATCTCACTAACTGTACCTACAGCTACTAGTAGTTATTATATCCAATTGTATTCATTAGATGGACAACCACATACAGCTACTATCTCCGCATGGCAGCCAGGTTATATAGAGGTGTTACAGTATTGAAACGGCGTGGTTATAGCTTCTTATTTGTAATGATATTTTTTATATTGGTTAGTGCTGTACTTGTAACCATAACAAATGGAGTAAAAACACAACAGCAGATTACTAGCGGATTGCAATATGGATTAACCAATATGTATGCTAAACGTTCTCTAGTATCATTAGGTTACAAAATGATACAAGCTGGAGATTTAACAGAACATATTACACTTGGTGATATGCAATACGATGCTACTGTTTTAGTACAATCACATGACTATATAACAGACTATTCATATTGGATAATAGAAGGAACATGGAAATACGGCAACTTGACTGGCACGTTTCAAATGCAATATGTAGGTAGTTCCGATAATCCTTATTGTGTATCAGTCAAAGTTAAGGACTAACAAACTCTAAATATCCCCAATTTTCCGTACTATATGTCAATAATTGGTTTACACCGTCACTCCAGTATGTATTAATCATAGGAGAAATTGGATCAGACCATTTTTGTAGTGTTTGTTCTATGAGCGCTGTTCCAACCGCGCTATGGTTACGTAATGACACCATACCAGGAAGCATAGATACTATTATTAAACTAAATATAGTTAACGATAATATAATCTCCAGCAAACTATAGCCTTGTCGTTTCATATTTAGTATATAACACATATCAAGTTGTCGTGTTATAATATAGATATGAATCGTAAATCTAACAAAAAAATAGAAGAATTATATAAAGCGACGCTGTCTCCTGTTACAAGCGCTGGGCAATTGTATAATATAGCTGTACTTTATAACGAAGTGCTAGGGATAGTAACCATTCCTATGTTTATTAAACGTGCTGCGGCTGGTACTTCGTGGGAAAAAATAATACGCGCGCCATGGAAGCAAGTAAAATCTTTTGATGATGTAAAACAACTATATGACGAAGCTTATCTCACTAAACAGCGTCAATTTAATCACGCCGATGGTTATGGATTGGCATCAATTATGGGATTGTCGTCTTACATTTGTATAGATGTAGACAACGAAGAATTGATGCAACAACGCACACCGGAACTAGCAGCTATACTACAATCATGTAGACAACAAACAATGGTAGTTCGTTCAATTAACGGAGGATTGCATTATTATTTTCGCAAACCAGATGGTGTTATTTTAAAGGATAAGCTGTTCGCTGGAATATATGGTTTTGACATACGAGCACAAGGTTTAATTATACTTCCGCCTAGCGGCACTACACAAGCTTGGTATACTTGGGAAAATGTAGCTATGCCTATGGAGTTACCCAAAGAGCTACTGGCTATAGCTCAAGAACAAGATAATGCGGCTAAACTGGCTATAGAAACAATGCATAAATTGAATATGCAATTTGAACAAATAATGTCTTTATTAGAACCTTATTATGTAAAGGGTAACAGAGACGCTATAGTGTTTGCTTTATCTGGGTTTTTACGAAAAAACCGCGTTCCTTTAGATCAAGCACAAGAGTTTATAGAACAATTATTAGACAAATTCGGGGATGAAGAACGAGAACAGCGTATAACTGTGTTACAACGTTCATACAGCCCTACTGTTGATCCAGACACTTTATTGGGGTTAAGTGGATTGTCTACTATAATAGATGATCCATTAGTACTAGCGCAGTTACGCGATGCTTTTAGAGGGTGGAAAGTAGATACTGATAGCAGATATACAATAAAAGATAATTGTTTTTACTATGTAAAAAGCCCTGAAAAGTTAGAGAGATTATGTCCATGGATTGCACGTATAACACGTATTGTTACATATGATGACGGATTTGTCAAACGATCATATTACACAATAGAAGGTACAGCCGCTGATGGCACACCATTACCAACTGTTCAAGTACCTGTAGATGAATATGAAGACATGAAATGGGTAGCGGAATGGGACCGTTGGGGACAGTCATATAGTGCAACTGTACCACAAGCTTTGCAAAAGATACGTGAAGCTATACTGTTGTTTACAGATTTTGACAGCGTTGAGCGTAAGACGTATTATTTACACACAGGATGGACTCCAAACAAAGAGTATATTACAGCTGAACGCATGGATGCAGCAAATGTAGATGAAGCTGCGGCCATGGTGAGTAAAATATTTGTGCCTGTTAGTGACCAATTTTATGATGAAGCCAAAGCTAAACAGGGGTTGTATTACAGCATGCAGATTGCAAAGTTGCACAAAGGTGACAATTACTTTGTGCCTGTGTTTATGATTCCATATTTCAGTGTATTACGCGAATTCTGGGTAGATAAACCTCCATTCATATTCTTTTTCCACGGCCCAAGTAGTAGCTATAAAACCACTGTCGCGAAGCTGCTCCTTAACCACTTTACTAACGGTAACCCAACTGATTTACTATTCCAATTCACAGATACAGCCAATTATATAGAAAAATTAGCGGCATTTATGAAAGATGTACTTATGGTCATAGATGATTTTCATCCATCACCTGTAGAGTCAGAACAACGACAAATGGAATATATACTACAGCGTTTAATACGTAGTTCTACAAATGTAGGTGGTCGTGGTAGATTGTCTAGTAAGGGTGAAACACTAGCTAGGTACGTGCCACGAGCTACTATACTGATTACTGGTGAAAACTTAATCAACATACAATCTAGTATATCTAGGTTGTTCATTACCAGTTTTATTAGCACAGAAATAGACCTAGATTTACTAACAACAATACAGGATAACCAAGATTTGTTGTCTTATGGATTAGCTATGTGGATACGTTGGATACAGGACCAGTGGCAGCAAAACGATATGTTCCCAGCAGAACTAAATGATCTTAAGAATAAAGCACGACAATTCTACTTAAGAAACGGTAAATACCGTAATGTACAAGAAACAATTAGCCGTGTTGTAGAATCGTTTGGCTACTTCGCTGCTGTATATGTACTGTTTAGACGGTTTATAACAGATGTCGGTATGTTAGATGAAGCTTACGACTGTGCTATATTGGATGAAGCAAGTGATGAAGAAGAAGATTGGTTTTACTTGATGGATATTATAGATACATATATAGATACGCTGCAGGATTTGTTGTTCCAGGATGACCCAGTAGAAGCTTTTCGTGAACTAATGGAAATTAATTACAACAACAAGTATTTTAGGCTCGAAGGAGTAGGAGATTGCGCAGGACAAATTGTAGGTGATTTTAACGGACGATTTATAGGATACTTTGATAGCAAATACTACTATTTTTACCCGCAAGAACTATGGAGCGCTATTACTGCATCAGAAAGACGTATGCAAAGTCATTTCCCATTGTCTAAATCAGCACTGTTTAAAATGTTAGCCCAAAAACACATTATAGAAATGCATAATAACAGTACATATTACACACTAACGGTGGGTAATGAAGATCTACAAAAAGAAGTTAAAGTAGTTCGTATTCCACGTAGTGTGTTTAAGTGGAAGCCGCACGCAAATGCCATAGGGTTATAACAAAACAGGCAGGTGTTAACACCTGCCTGTTTTACAACATGAATACTAACCTAACTCCGCCAAGTATAATAATCCACAGACAAATTTTAGACACAATATCAAACCTATCAGCAGCACGATACTGCTTAGCTAATACTTCTTGTTCATTATAAAATCGCTGGTTAATTTTGGTCTGTGGTTCGTATGCTCGTAACAACGGTATGGCTTGTAATACCTCTTGTGTTATATCACTTGTTTTTACAATAGGGTTCCATGCAGCATTACACTGTGCTACAAATGCAGGAGGTGGCACAGTATTATCAGCTATTACAATAACTGCTGATCGTTTACCATACTTATTATGGGTAGTGAACTGTAGCCTATGTATATGTTCATCAAGCCTTTGAAAACCATCATCATATCTTATAATATACGCGTCATATTCTGGAAAGTCTACCCCAGCGAGCACTTCGGGAGCAACCCGCTCTACGATTACGTCAGTAATGTTTTGTACAGCCAAATGATTACGAAACATCCTTTCGTAGGACGGGTTGCTTGTTACCAATCCTAAGTGTAACATGACTATGGAGATGTTGTAGTAGCTGTGCAGGATGGGTTAGTAATCATTGTAAACTGAGTAGCTATACCAGCTGGGTCTGTAGAGCCATGCCAAATAACAACACTAAAGTCGCCTGCAGGAATATCGGAATCAAAAGTGTTAGTAGGTGGTTGTTGTGTTGGTCCACCACTTACACTAAAAGCTTTGATGGGTGCTCCTGTAAATACATTTTTCTTAACAGTGTCACTAATATAAGTACTATCTGCAGCTGTAACGGCAGCAATAGCTTCTTGCATTTTATCAGTTGTTAGTGAAAATACGCTATTATCATTGAACCATGCCTGTATTGCAGTTTCTATTGTGCGAATATTGTTGCAATATGAACTCTTTAACGCACTTTGTCGCATATTGCCATAACCTACCCATCCAGCTAACATCAAGATACCTAGCAAGATCATCACGATCATTAATTCTACTAGTGTAAAACCATGTTTGGTTTTGTTCAAAATGTTTCACCTCCCTTATGCTGTATATATAGCACATTTAAAAACAGCCGGTAGATATCTACCGGCTGTTTTGTGTATCATTTTTATTTAATTAATCTAACTGTAGTAGGTGGTATCCACTGTACCTCATATCCTAGTGTTTCAGCTACAAAACGTAACGGAACCATTGTACGTCCATGAGATAGTACAGGAGCAGTATCCAACGGCACCATTACACCATTGACCATAGCTATGGGGTGTCCTATAACAAGTATTATATCTGGTACCTTACTGGTGTTATCCTTCTTATATACAAATACCATTTGGTTAGCTGGATCTGAGAAATCCCAATCAAACCTAAAACCTATAGCTTCACCTAAAGCTCTAATAGGCACCATAGTGCGTCCATCTTTAACAAATGGTGTAGCATCCCAAAATCTTACTTGTCCATTTATAGTATAAATTTCAAGATTAGTTGTTAGTTCTATTACTACTTGTGGTTGTTCCTCTTCGTGTTCCTCTATGTATAATTGCACATTAGCAGGTTGATAGTTCTCGACTATCACTATAGCGTCAATAGTACCAGTTTGCTGTAGTTGCACTTGTACTTGTGTAGTACCATTAGCTCCAACAATAAATTGCCAGGTCATCGTTCCCACTTGCAGTATTCCCCGCGCACCTATTGGAGCATTAGTAGTTAATGTGACTACACTAGGCGTTACATTAACTACATTAACAGATAGTACCGGAGATACCACATGTAATGGCATTGCCGTAGCCCCATACCCTGTGCTTGATACAACAAACGCGTAATTTCCAGCTGGCAGAGGTGTTGGAAGACTTACACGTACTACACCTTCAGCTTCTACAACTGCTGTGTATGTAACACCTAATAGATTGATCGTTAGTTGAGTGCCTGTAGGTAACGGCTGTCCATTAACAGTAGCTTTTAACTCTAGTAACTTATCTGTTGTATTAATAGTGACTGTTTGTATATCTAATGGGGGTAGTTGAATAATCACAGGTAGTGCCCATTTAACATTTCCTTGTCCTGTTAGAGTAATGGTCGCACTTGTATTAGTACCGGTAGTAACCAAACAGTAAATAATATTATCTAACTTGCGAATATCAGTTAATGTCAAACCTGTTGCGCTAACTTGTGTCACGTTGGCAATATCTATATCAGACGACGTAATGCTAATTGTTGCTGTATTATTAGCATATAGTACTGACGGAGTTATAACAAACTGCGGATCTCGTACTACAATGTCAGCAGATCCTTTACTCGTATTAGTTTCTACCACTAACTTATAATTACCAGTAGCTGTCCACAATATTGGTATGTCAAGCGTAGCTGTTGTAGATGAAGTGTGATACATATAATGAGGCCAATCTACTGTTACGCCACTCGCTGTTTGTATATAACAATCTATATCGCCTAAGCTTGTAGATGCACTAACTATAACATGCATAGTAGTAGTTACACCTGTCCACATATCAGGATTAGCAATTTTTACACTCAATGCATGCTGTTTGGTCACAGCTACAGGTTGATAAGCTACTACCTTTTGGTCATATAAAGCTACAACATATGCGTTAGGATCAGGATTTGGTATAGCCGTGCCACTTATAGTTAGATTGTATTTGCCATTGTTTACATTTGTAATACGACCGTTTACTTCTGTAATAATTCCACCATTTGCAGGACTAACAAATTGCACAATTGCGTTGTTTATATAATCCCCATATTTATCCTGCAATTGTGCACTAATAGTTGTAGTAGATGAATGTTCTATATTCGTTGGTGTAACTTGCATAACCATACCTGGTATCTGTGTTTGCAATGTACGTTTTACATTACCAGCTTCTACCACTAATGTAACTGTGCCATACCCTAAAGGTGTGAGATTGAACGTTGCAGTATGCAATACCTTACCTGCCTCAACTACGTTACCTTGTACAGTAACTGTAACTGTTTGTTGTTGTCCCAACAACACAACTTGTACTTGGTTCGGTTGACCAATAACCCATTGTTGCGGCCATACCACATTAATACTGTATTGTTCGTTTGTAGTAACAGTAAATGAGCCTTGAGCAGTTCCTACCAATGCGCCCACTACTTCAGCGGCTATATGAGCTACACCATTTGTAGGTAAATTAACATTGTGTACGATAAGTACTCCATTTTCATCTGTAGTACCAGTGAATTGCAATTTAGTATTACCTAATGTAATTGTGCCTGTTACATTCGCATTTGGTACAATAGTAGCGTTATGCATAAACACTAACCTAACATCTTGATTCACATCGGCTAATATAGTGTCAGGTATTGTTGTCACACTTATTTGTGCTTTATCTGTAATTTTGACTGTTGTGTATACTACACCATTAAATGGAACTGTATCGGGTTGTACAGTGACTTGATAAGTAGTACCAACAGGCCCTCTAGCGACAAAAGATACACTATACGCGTTATTAGTAATCGTAGCAGTTGCTATTTTTGTATTAGCGTCCCAAACTACAATTTTATTATTGCCTATTGGTAAATCACCGCTAATAGTGCCAGTTAAGGTAACATTAGCTCCTGATGTTACATTGACTGTAGCTGGTATACTTAAATTCCACCATTTGATAGGTAGCGGGGATTCCAAATCTATATCTGTGGCAGTGTATTTTAGTGTCAATATAGCGTCTGTAGAACTTGTAAGTTGCGCCAAATCATCAGCAAACGCATACAACCTAAATTGCGAGAATGGCATCATTGACCAAAATGGCTGTATTGTGCCCACAGAAGACGTAATAGTAAACTTAGACCCATCAGGTACCGTGTTAAACATTTCACCATCAATTTTCAGCAGTTTGTCATCTACATTGTTGTGATTTAAATCTGTGCCTAATGTTGATTCCTTGATCCATGTTGTATCAGTGATGCGCATAGCGTAAAAAGGAGCCGCTATTGTTGGAACTGCACCCATTAACATACACAATAACATAAAAAGGGAAACAAATTTTCGCGTCATTATCCTACCTCCTTGAATATAGTATAACACATAATGTGGTAGCATATAAATGAGGTGATATGATGAAACCTATAGAATTAGAAACACAACAATTCAAATATTTGATAGGCACTAATATAAAATATAATGGACTTAATTATAGAATACAACGGCTGGTATTAGAGCCGTTAGACAATATCTATGTGAATGCTCAAACATTTGATGAATTTAAAGCAACGCTTAAAACACACATGTACACTCTAATAAAAGAAATTAATGACCCATTCAAAGCTACATTAACAGTAACAAACGGAGAAACACAACAACAATTGGATATAGTAAACTTACTGCCTGGTGTTCCTATAGTACTTGTTAATATAACCCCAACTAAAGATGTTAGTTTCGCTAAAGATATAGATACTATAGATGATATTATACGCACCATAGCTGATGATTCAATGAAAACACCGATGTTTGCTGTATCTATGCACCCAAGTGTATATTTTGAATTGTTTAAACTAACAACGGCTATTGACAATAATTGGTTAGAAAAATGGATAGCTTGGAACCAGGATATATACAGTAAACAAGTCCATATGGTACGTAACTACACATACCCACTAAAAGTTGAATGGGTGAATAACGAAATACCGATACTCCGTGCTAATACAGTAGCTTTGGACGAACATTGGGATGTCACTTCACTGGTAAACAAGCAACTAGCACAATCTATAGAAGAATACATCTCTAAGATTGCATGGCGGTTAGCAACTACAAAGCACTTGGACTTCAAGGATTATATACAGCAGTTACCTGAAGCGGAACTATTTCAACAAATAGCTAATGATTGGACATACTACACTGATACCCACAGAGTAGAAGGTAGGGTATTAAGCTAATTGTTCACGTAACTTATTTATAGCTTCAGCTAATAACTGTTCCACTTGCGCTGTGCTACACTCCAGTTGCTCCGCGATCTCCTGTTGTTGATACCCATCTATGTATAATTGAAATACAGTGTATTGATCTCTTGGTAGATTGGATAGAGCTAATTCAAGGAACACTTCTTCGTCAAAATCGCCATTAGAGGATATAATATCATCTAGCCAATCAACATCTAGACTAGATTGAGAATTGCGCATGGCAGCTGTTTTAACATTTTCGGCTGCTGCAATAGATATCTTGTGAGTTTCAGCTATCTGTTCAACTGTTTGTTCCATTATGTTATCTGATGATTCTTTAACTAATATATCTGATATATAAGTAGGTGTGTGAACAGCCCATTTGGTCGATCTTAAATACTTCTTCAGATTATAAAACACATAAGTAATGATAAACGTAGAATATTTAGTTGAACGATTAGGGTCATATTTATCTATTAAGTCCCATAGAACACGGCGGCCTTCTTGCACTAAATCTTCATTATTGTTATAATCTCCTATTTTTTGTACTACATAATTAACCATTTGTAATGAACCCCAGAATATCTGTTCTTTTAAATGTCTATCAGTACGCCCAGTTTCCGCATATTTTCTAGCCGCTTGTTCTATGTCCATATAATGTATATATCATAAGTCGTTTATGTGGGCGATGGTGGAATAATATCCGTGATTTCCTTTAATTCCATAATAAAGGCTATTGATAAAGAAGGATCTATTATAATTGTGTCGTTGTTTGGAGTATTTATCGCTATACCCATTGGTTGAAGTTCAAAAGATAAGCCTATTTTGTCAATATAGCCTATAGGTTGCAAATCTAACGACACAGCGTTAGACAAATATTGTGGTAGAACAGTACTACATTCTTCCAACATTAAATGTACAAGATCTGTAGATATTTCAAAATTATTTCCTAACGAATCTATAATTGTTAGTTTGCCATTGCTTATATAATAACGATTACCTGTAACTCCAACAAATGCATATATACTAAGATAATTTAACTTCGGAGTTTTTCCGTCTGTAATATCAGTAATAGCTTGATATAATTTTTCAAGTTCGTTTATAAACTGAATAACAACAGGTAACTTAATTTGTATGTAATTAGTTTGTTCCCATTCGCTTATAGTAAGCGCAGTTTCCGTCAGTTTATATACTATGTTAGCTTTTGATCTAAACTTAAACGGCCGTAATAAATCATCTGGCTGTTGTTCTAACGCTATATATTTGATGTCGTTTATCATTGATGGCAGATAATCAACGGGCATATCTATTTGTTCTTTATCGTTGATATATAGCTTAAGATTGCCTTCATCTGTTATAAAATACTTAATATTAATGCTACCTTCAAAACCGTAAGGATGTAAATAATCCATTATAGTTTATTTAATGCTCTTATAATGTAGTCAGCCATTATATCTTCTTTCTGATCCCAGTTATCTACAGCGTCTATAATTACCCAGTTATTATACTGTTTAGCTAATTGTTTGTACCCGTTAGCCACACGTTCTATAAAATCTAGATCCATAGAAGGTGTTCCGTCACGTTCAATTATGTTCTTTAACGCACGCTTAGGTGGTATATTAAGATAAAACACAATATCTGGTTCTAGTCCTCGCGTAGCTATTTTGTTTAGCTCCACAATAGTATCTATATCTAACCCACCCCCATAGCCTTGATATGCAATATTGCTGTATACAAATCTGTCGCAAATTACATGAACTCCAGCTTGCAGTGCAGGTTCAATTACAGTTTGCACATGATAAGCACGATCGGCTACCATTAAACCTAAGAAGTATTCTTGAGGCAGATTGTGTTCTAATCCATAGTTATTTAGTTGCTTCGCTTTATATGGCTCATAAGTGAACATGGCTTCTTCGCCATACTCCCTTAGTAATTGCACAAGCTTACGTGCACTATATGTTTTACCACTGCCGTCTATTCCTTCTATAACAACAAACATTTATTATCCTCCTAACTCTTTATTAGTCAACAATTCTTTTTTCAACGTCTCTAATAGTAACTGTCCTGCAGCGCTCTTAATAGACTGTGTAAATTCTACGCTTATATTATCGTTACTACCTTTGATATATGCTATAGGTTGTGATAACAAGGTAGCTTCATCTTCTGCATCTATGGGACCGATAATAGGTTCCAAACGTGAAATTACACTGCCTATTGCAGATATACCATCATTAGTAGCCCAGATCGTGCCTGACCAGTTTAAATGGTCGTCAAAAGAACAATCCATAGTAGCATATTTAACATTATCTTCATCTACAAAATCAACAGTATAAGAAATTGGTTTTAACTTCCAGATGCCCATTTTGCATCACCTCTTTGTTAATTATATCACATATATTTGGCTGTTTGTAATATAACGTCTACTAATTCTTCCTTTCCAGCTAGCTTGCTATAACCAACAAGTATATTTATTATTACACTATATGCCGATAACATGCCCAGCTTCAAATATTGTATTAACATAGCTATACGTTCAATAGCTGGTAAATCTAGTATAGAAACTATAGAGCCAAGTACTGGATGCGATTGGTCTTCAGATGTATTTAACCACGCTTGTTGGTCATATACGTTGTTTAAATTAGTAATAAACGTTATTATGTCATTATATAGCGATTTTTCTCGCTTTTCCTCTAACGCGCTCTCTAAATCTACGACTATCTCGATCATGGATACATTATACCATAACGGTAAATACTATATTTGGTGTATATGGTATAATATACCTAGGAGGTGTTCAAATGAACAAAGTAATCTTAGTAGGAAATTTAACTGCAGACCCAGAGGTTCAAGATAAATCTGGGAAGAAAGTGCTTAAATTCACCGTCGCAGTAGACACTTATAATGGAACTGAGTTTATCGATTGCACAGCGTTTGATAAACTTGCACAAGCTATGGGCGACCACCTTAATAAGGGTAGTAAAGTACTTGTGGAAGGTCATCTATCAGTTGACAAATGGGTAGACAAAGATGGACAGAATCGTAAAAAACTTGATATTATAGCAGACAGCGTAGAATTCCTTAGTCCCAAGCGAGTACAACAGCAAGAAGAGGAAATGTCGCTGTAACAACTAGTTAGTTTTCACTAGGCGGGGGAGGTCCTCCGCCTTTTTTGTGTTATAATGTAATTGTGAGAAAACAAAATACAGTAAGTAAACAAAAAGCATTTGCTTTAATTATGGTTCTTGCTAGTTTATTTTTGTTAAGCATTGTGTTTGTAATGTTAAATGATACTTTAGCTTCAACACAACGTATGACACAAATGTTTGCAATTTATCCTGAAGCACAAGAAGCATGGAATACTGGCAAAGTATGGTGTAACTACATATTATTAACAGATAAACAAGGACATATAAATGTTACCATTGATACCTATTCAGGTATAAAAACTAGCGAGATGCAGGGTTTTGCAGCTCCTGGTAGTACTAAAGAACAACCAGCGCCTTATACATCTACTATAATTGATTACAACGAAGGAAAATTAGCTGTCAACTTGTACAAATCTGATTTTAATGACCCAGATCAACCTTTTATAGAACAATATATTTGTAATGTAAATTATTTTCCCCAAGTAACTCCAGGTAAGCCATCGCCCGACTTTAAAGCTTCTATAAGATTTACTCGTTACTTAAGCATAGATCCATTAGCTACTTATATAAGTGTATATCCTACAGGTATAACTATAGAAGTTCCTAAATTTATTAATTGGAAGGGGGTAAATAGTGCGACAACGACACCTTAATAAAGCATTTACAATGGTAGAGTTTGTGTTAGTTCTTGTATTGCTTGGAGCTATTTCTGGTCTTGTATTGTTGAACAATAACGCAATAATTAATTTTGCGCAGTATAGAATGATCAAACAAGTTAATCTAACAAAAACCTTATACAGTACCTTTGGTGAATTAACTCACTTAAGCAATATATTAAACATAGAACCTGTACAAACTGGTACTCACGTTTCATTGTATTATTATAATACGAAAAGTAGTACTATTAGTTATGTGAACACACAGTATGTACAGTCAGTAAGTATTGGAAAAGATTTTGTGACAGCTACTATTGACATGGGGTTATTACAAGGTCTACCAATGTGTTATGATACAGGAGGACGTTTAGTAGATTGCACAGCTAATGTAGCACAAACTCCAACCCTTAACAAATTATATATCCGTAGGTTTATAACAGACTATCCAGTTATTCAATCTGTTAACAACCATGTCGTTACGTTCAGCGCTCCATTTGAAGAAATATGGGACCAGTTTAATTACAGAGTAGTGCCATGCACAACACCAGTGCAAACCGAAGTAGCTCCTAAATCGGGCGGTGAACAGGCTTATATTACTACATTAACTGGGGGAGGCACAGTTAAATTGCCAAACGGAAAAACAGCATGTAAAACATTAACTATAGGAAGTAACGCAAAAGTAGGTGATTTTGCTCTTATTCCTGCAGTATTTGTCAACACAGCCACAGTCAATGCTATAATTATAATGGTGAAATAGATATGTGGGCTAAAATGATAAAAACTATAGCGTTAGTTATTTTAGCGTTGTTAGTTATGAATATGCAGCCTCCATTTCAACCGTACGAATGGCATCAGTATTTACCTAACTTAGACCGTAAATTAACTAATAGTCCCGTGGGGGATATGTGGGTTAGTATAAAACATACTACACAAAAATATGGACAATCAATATTCGGTTTTCTTGTATCAAAAAAGATACTTGTACTTTCATTAGATTTTAATCAGTGCACCATTAATATAAGTGGGCAAAACTATTATTTGGCTATGATACCTTGTGATGAACAAACTAGTAAAAATATAGCCAATTATTTTAGTGTACATACAATAAACGGTAAATATATATACTTTAAACAAGCACCTGATGTAAACGATTACCGACAACTATATAACCTTGGAGATGACGTAAAAGTAGGGTATCTTTGGGTCAATGAACCAAATTTTGATGAACCAGCTAATGGAAACATAAACTACGATATAATAAAAGCATATAAGATAACACCTAAATTATTAGATACAGACGATTTGGGTAAAAAAATCCTAGGAGTAGCACAGTAAAAACTGCTATTTCTCCTTAACATCTATATGTTATATATAGATTATGAACAACAAACCAGGATTTACACTTATAGAGCATTTGATTGTACTAGTAATAGTGGGTGTATTAATAGGCATTGCAGTGCCTGCTGTGCAACGTAACTTGCCGGTAGCTAAACAAACGGCATTCCGTGAAAATGTCAAATAGATTGTAGATGCGCTAGAAACTTACCGTTCACGTGCATACATAGCAGGTGATAGCTGTTACTACCCTGCTAGTTTGCAAGAACTAACAGGGTATTTTACGCAAGAGCCTGTTAACCCATACACAGGCACTAGTATGCTAACTGGTGACAGTGCACTATCTGGTATGGAATATACGCGTAGTGATGATTGTCACAACTACACAATCGCTGTAACACAACAACAAATAATAGATAGTGGCGGTTTACCTACTACTATTACGCCCACTACAACAGTGCCAGGTGGTAGTGGCAACCAGACGGCTGTATTCAGGGTGACTGTAACCAGCAGCCCAAGTAATGTAGCAGCGCCGCAGCAATGGTTAGCAGCTGTGGGATCGACAGTGCAACTGCGTGCTGTAACTAACACTTGTTGGACATTCAACGAATGGACAGGTAATGTGGCTGTAAACGATCCCACGAGCGCAAACACAAGCTTTGTGATGCCTGCACATGC
>Ga0116167_1002439_pt1 | contig 15787 bp, 13 predicted proteins | sample AD_JPNMR3_MetaG_FD_89794 | JGI IMG/M metagenome (GOLD analysis project Ga0116167, IMG submission 89794) | Active sludge microbial communities of municipal wastewater-treating anaerobic digesters from Japan - AD_JPNMR3_MetaG | ecosystem: Engineered > Bioreactor > Anaerobic > Digestate | place...
GTCTGCTTTTGAAGAAGGACTTGGTTTTGATGGTTCATCTATTCGCGGCTGGCAGGCAATAAATGAATCTGATATGCTTGTCATGCCAGAACCACAAACTGCTAAATTAGACCCATTTACAAAAGAAAAAACTCTATTTATGATTTGTAATATAAAAGACCCAATAACAAAAGAAGCATATCCAAAAGACCCGCGTAATATTGCAATAAAAGCAGAAAAATATTTAAAATCAACTGGTATTGCTGATACTATTTATTTTGGTCCAGAAGCAGAATTTTTTATTTTTAATTCTATCCGATTTTCTTCTAATCCGTGGCATTCTTTTTACAAAATTGATTCTGATGAAGCAGCATGGAATACAGGTAAAAAAGAGGATGGCGGAAATAAAGGTTATAAAATAAGAAACAAAGAAGGTTATTTCCCTTGCCCGCCAACTGATAAATTACAGGATTTAAGAACAGAAATGGTATTAGAATTAATGAAAATGGGAATAGAAATAGAAGCACATCATCACGAGGTCGCAACAGCAGGTCAGGTTGAAATTGATATGAAATTTGATACTCTTGTAAATATGGCTGATAAAATGTTAATGTATAAATATGTTTGTAAAAATGTAGCATATAAAAATGGCTATACAGTAACATTTATGCCAAAGCCAATTTTTGGTGATAATGGTTCTGGTATGCATTGTCATCAATCATTATGGAAAAATGGAAAACCATTATTTGCAGGTGACGGTTATGCTGGTCTATCAGATATTGCATTATATTATATTGGTGGATTGTTAAAACACGCAAAAGCATTAACAGCAATAACAAATCCAACAGTAAATTCATTTAAGCGATTAGTGCCAGGTTTTGAAGCACCAGTAAATTTAGCATATTCGAGCAGGAATCGTTCTGCGGCAATAAGAATACCAATGTATTCATCAAATCCAAAAGCAAAGCGAATAGAATTTAGATGTCCAGACCCTTCTTGTAATCCATACATAGCATTTGCAGCAATGTTATTAGCAGGAATAAATGGAATACAAAATAAAATAGATCCTGGTGAACCACTTGATAAGGACATATATGATTTACCGCCAGAAGAATTAGCAAAAGTAGAACACACACCATATTCATTACGAGATGCATTAGATGAATTAAAGAAAGATAATGAATTTTTATTAAAAGGTGATGTATTTACAGAAGATGTGATAAATACCTGGATAAATTACAAATTAACAAAAGAAGTTCAGGAAATTGATATTAGACCTAATCCTTATGAATTTTTCCTGTATTATGATATTTAATAAAATATAAAAATAGGTATAGTTACAATTTTTAGAATATTATAATTAGATTAGTAAAAAAATAATTACAAATGGAAATGTAAAAAAAATTAAAAATAATTTATGAAAAAAATTTTATTATTATTTTTAATATCATTTTATTTATTTATCTCATTTAATTGTATGGCAGATAATAAAATTAAAGTTGAAATAAAAAATATTAGTAAACCAATTTTATTTATTATTCCGCCTGATAATTTTCGTGATGAAGAATTATTTGAAACCAAAAAAATAATTGAAAATGCGGGCTATAAAATTCAAATATCTTCAACAAAAACAGACACACTATACGGTATGCTGGGGGGTAGTATCGAAAATCAATTAAATATTGAAAATGTTCTGGAAAATGATTATTCTGCACTCGTTTTAATTGGTGGCAGTGGTACTGTAAAAATTTTTAATAATCAAACAATTCATAAAATAATAAATGCCTTCAATAAAAACAAAAAAATAATAGGTGCAATTTGTTTAGCTCCTTCTATTCTTGCAAGAACAGGTATTTTAACAAATAAAAATGCAACTGTATATGAATCAGAAAAAGAAACATTTAAAAAATATAATGTAAAATACCAGAATAAAAATGTTGTAATTGATGACAATATAATTACTTCACCTGGTCCTTTTGCAGTTCAAGATTTTGCTAATACACTCGTAAAAAAAATTAGCAAGTATTTTCGAGAAGATTATTTTAATAAAAATGATAATAATGAATATAAAGAATTGCGTATAAAAATGGTTGACTTGCAATTAAAAGGAAGAGATATAAATGATGAAAAAGTATTAAACATAATGCGATATTTACCAAGACATTTGTTTATTCCAGAAGCAGAACAAAAATTTGGTTATATTGATAGTCCAGTTTCAATTGGTTATGGTCAAACAATTTCACAACCTTATATTGTTGCTTTTATGACGCAGGCATTAAAATTAAAAGGTGATGAAAAAGTTTTAGAAATAGGCACTGGCTCTGGTTATCAAGCAGCAGTTCTTGCTGAACTTGCTAAAGAAGTTTATACAATTGAAATTATACCAGAATTAGGTAATCGCGCAGAAGATCTTCTATTAAATAAAATGCACTATAAAAATATAAAAGTAAAAATTGGTGATGGTTATAAAGGGTGGATTGAATATGCGCCGTTTGATGCTATTATTGTTACTGCTGCACCAGACCATATACCTGAACCGCTTATTGAACAATTAAGTTTAAATAATGGCAAAATGATTATTCCTGTTGGTGATTTTTATCAAGAATTAATTCTTCTTACAAAAACAAAAACTGGTATTAAAAAAGAAAATCTATTACCTGTCAGATTTGTTCCTATGACTGGCGAAGCACAAAAAAAGAAATAATTTATGCAACAAAAAATTTTATATCTTAATTTTTCAAATGGTTTTGGCGGGCTTGAAATTTTTTCTTTCAATCTCTTTAACTGGCTTAATCAAAAATACGATATTTTTTTCTTTCTGCAAAAAGATTCGCCTTTACATAAAAAATTATTGAATTATAAAAATGTTTTTCCCCTTGATACTTTTAGATATTTTGATTTTGAAACAATTATTAAAATTCATAATTTTGTAAAAAAAGAAAAAATAAAAATTATTCATACTTTCAAATCATCTGATATCTGGCTTGCTGTATTTGCAACAAAAATCTTAAAAATAAAAGGAATTAAAATTATTCATCATTTACAAATGTTACCAACCCATAAGCGAAAAGATTTATTTCATATTTTTTTATATAAGCATTTAGATAAAATAATTACAATATCAGAACAGATGTGTGAGCGTGTTCGCTCTTTCTGGCCTGTAAAAAAAGAAATAGTTGAAACTGTTTATTATGGCATTGATTTAAATAAATTTGATTATACCTAATTTAATCAAAAAGAAGTAAGAAAAAAATATTCTATACCAGAAAATAAAATTGTGTTAGGAATAATTGGACAAATATGTTATGGCAAAGGGCAGTTTATTGTTTTAAAAGCAATTAACGAATTATTAAAAAAAAGAAATGATATTTTTTTAATCATTGGTGGACAACCTCCAAAAGGTGATGAACAATATTTAGATGAATTAAAATATTTTATTAAAACACAACAATTAGAAGATAAGGTATTATTTACTGGTTTTTGTGATAATGTGCCTGAATTATTGGCTGCTCTTGATATTTTTATTCTTGGTAGCAAAGAAGAAAGTTTTGGATTAGTTGTAATCGAAGCAATGGCAATGGGCAAAATAACAATAGGAACAAATGCTGGTGGTGTCCCTGAAATTATTATACATAATCAAAATGGTTTTTTATATGAATCATTTAATATTGAAGAACTTACTTCATTATTAGAATATGTTTTAAATATGTCTGCAGAAGAAAAAGAAAAAATAATTATAAACGCAATAAAAACAATAAAAAATAAATTTTCACTATCTATATTTTTAGAAAAAATTGAAAAAATTTATAACAACTTTATTGACTAAATATAAGATAAAGATTTATAATAATCAAAATTTATATGATAAAAAATAATTATTTTTATTTTATAAGTTTTTGCTTATTTATTTTATCAGGATTTTGCTGTAATAAAGTTGCTGATACAAATAATGAAAATATATCAAAAATAAAAATAATGCAATTTAATGTAGATGAAAAATATATAAATGAGCAAATAAAAATAGAAGAAATAAACATATATTTTTCAGCACCAAAAAATTTAATTTTGATGGATACTGTTTCCTTTAACAAAATTCAATCCGATTTAGAAAAAAAAGTAAATATTCTTCCTAATACATATAAATTAAATTTATTAAATATTTTTTACGATGAGAAAATATCTTTTTTTTGCATTATCTCAAAAATAATGACTGAAAATTTTGATGAAATAAAGAAAATATTTAATGAAAATAATAAATTAAAAAGTGATGAATTTATTTATAATGATTTTAAAGTATTTCAAATTTTATATACTAATGAAAATATCCTTAATTTTAAATTATTATTTAATGATACAAAAAATTTATTTGAGATTGATTATATAATTCCAAAACAAAATTATAACGAAGAAATAGCAAGAAGAATCGAATCATCAATTGGTTCGATAAAAAAATAAGTGAAAGGAGGTGAAACTAATGAAAAAGATTACAGTTTATGTATGCCTATTTTCTTTACTTTTTGTAATGGCTTGTTCAACACATATTCATAAAATTGGTGCTGGTGCAAAAGGCGGCGAATCAATTGAAAAAAGACAGTGGTATGCACTCTGGGGATTAGTTCCAATTAATAATGTTGATTCATCAGAAATGGCTGGTGGTGCAGCAAATTATGAAATAAAAACAGAACAATCACCATTGGATATTATTATTAATTTCTTTACAGGCATAGTAACAGTTTATTCAAGAACAGTTACAGTTACAAAATAATTTTTCCCAAAGAGGTGAGATATTAATTCTCACCTCTTTAATTTCTTTTCCTTTTTTTGTGAATTTAAAATACAATTATAATTAGAATAATCGAAAATAAAAAATAATTCTTCTATAAATTAAAAATATTTCTTTATTCGTTTCTCAAAAATATAATAAAGAACTGGTATTAAAAATAAGGTAATAAATGTTGATGATAATAAACCACCACAAACAGTTCGTGCGAGTGGAACTTGCATTTCAGAGCCCTCGCCAATGCCTATTGCAAGTGGTATTAAACCAAGAACTGTTGTTAATGTTGTCATTAAAATAGGTCTTAATCTACGGCGACCAGCTGTTATTATTGCTTCTGATAATTCTATCTTATATTCTCGCCTTAATAAATTTGTATAGTCCACTAATACTATCGCATTATTTACTACTATTCCTGCAAGTATTATTAAACCAATAAATACCTGAATACTTACATTTGTATTTGTAAATAATAAAATAAAAATAACACCAATTATTGCAAGTGGCACAGAAAATAAAACTATAAATGGGTCTATAAATGATTCAAATTGAGCTGCCATTATCATATAAACAAGTAATACTGCAATCACTAATACAAATATAAGTTCTTTATATGATTTCTGTTGCTCTTCATATTCGCCACCTAAATTCACTGTAAATTCTTTTGAGATTGGTATTCTATTTATTGCTTCTTTTATATCATTCATTATACTGCCTAAATCACGACCTGCATAATTGGCATTTATATAAATCACTCGCTCTTGATTTAATCTTTCAATTGCTATTGGTCCTGATGAACTAATAAAATCAACTACTGTTCCTAATTTTATTTTACTGCCATCTGCTAAATTTATTGGTAAATTTAATAAATCATCTATACTATATTTTTCAGCATTCTTATATTTTACAAGTATGTCATATTCTTTTCCACTTTTTCTTAAATATGTTGCTACTTTCCCGCCCAAACCTATATTTATCATATCATTTATTGTTGATACATTTATCCCTAATTTTGCTGCTTTTATATAATTTATTCTTATCACTTTTTCTGGCCTACCTGCTTCACTACTTACTTTTACATCAGTTATATTATTTATTTTACTTATTTCATCAGCAATTTTATCTGCTATTTGTTTCCCCTGCTTTAAATCATCGCCTCTTAATTCAATCGAAATTTTATCAGATGAACTTGCAAGTCTGCGCATAAAAAAAAGTCCTGATGATGATTGAACTCTACATTTTATACCTGGTATTTTTGATAATCTTTTTGTTAATTCCATTGCTATTTGTTCACTACTTCTTTTTCGCATTTTTAAATTAACTAATTTTAATCTAATATTGCCCTGATGTGTGGCACTTGATTGCCAGCTACCACCTATATTTGCTGTTGAATTTTCTAATTCCGGTACTAATTCTTCTATTATTTTATATATTGATTCAAATCGTTTATAAAATGTCTCTATATTCGTGCCAACCATTGTCTCTACATTTATTCTTATTTCACCTTCATCACTTGCTGGCATAAATTCAAAACCAAGTCCTTTTATAAATAACAAACTTATTACAAATAAAATTATTACAATAGAAAAAACAAAAATTTTATGGTTAAGACAAAATTTCAAAACTCTTGTATAAAAGTTATCTATACTGATAAAAAACTTTTCTGAAATTTCAAAAAATTTATTCTTATGCTCAAAATCAATTCTTAATAATCTCGCTGTTGCAGTTGGTATTATTGTTATTGCTGTAATATAAGAACAAATCAAAGAAAAAGTAACTACAAACGCAATTTGTTTAAACATTATACCTGCTATACCACTGATAAAAATCATTGGTAAAAAAACTGCAATTGTTGTTAATGTGGAAGCTAAAATTGCACCATTGACTTCACTTGCTCCTATTAGTGCACCTTTTTTTCTATCTATTTTTTCTTCTATTATGTGTCTATATGAATTTTCTAAAACTACAATTGAATTATCAACCAACATACCTATACCTAATGCAAGACCACCAAAACTCATTATATTTAATGTAAAATTTAAACCATACATAAATATAAATGTTGCTATTATTGAAATAGGTATTGTTATACCAATTATTATTGTGGATGGTATATTTCTTAAAAAAAATAATAAAACTAAAATTGCTAACATTGCACCATACATTGCTGATGTCTTTACATTATTTATCGCATCTTTTATATACTTGGATGAATCTATTAATGGAAATATTTTTATAAATGAAAAATCTTTATTTATCTTTTTTATTTCCTCTAATACTTTCTCTGCGATTTGAACTGTATTTTCGCCTGATTGCTTAAATACCATTATTCGCACTCCTGTTTTACCATTTACATGCACTATTCTTGTTACTTCTTCTAATCCCATTTCTACTTTTGCTATATCTTTTATTAATATTGGCACACCATTTCTTGTTTCTACTACTCTATTTTCTATATCTTCTATATTTTCATATTGACCTAATGCTCTAAATATTATTTGATATTGCCCTTCTTTTATATAGCCTGCTGGCTGATTTATATTATTCTCTCTTAATACTGAAACTATTTTTGGTAATGATATATTTAATGTTTCTATTTTTTCTTTATCAAGTAAAATTCGAACCTGTTTTTTGCGACCGCCATTTATATCTATTGATGCTACGCCTTTTATTCGTTCAATTCGATATTTTATTTTATCTTCGATAAATTCCTGTAATTCATTTATATCCATATTACTATCAACGCCTAAAAATAATATTGGCATTGCTGCTAAATCAAATTTAAAAATAACTGGTGCGTCAGCATCATCTGGTAATCTACCTTTTATTCTATCTAATTTCTCGCGTATATCATTCGCTGCTGCATCTAAATCTTTCCCCCATTTAAAATTAACTGTTACTTGACTCGAACCTTCTGATGATACTGATGTTATATCTTCTACATCTGCTATTGAGGCAACTGCTTCCTCGATTAATTTTGTTATTGAACTTTCTATTTCTGCAGCACCTACATTTGCATAACTTGTTGAAATTGACAATGATGGTAATGTTATATCTGGCATTAAATCTATTGGTATTCTCATTAATGAAATTACACCTATTAAAATTACTATTAATGTTATCATTAAAATTGTAATAGGTCTATTTATCGCTACTTCTGTTATTTTCATTTTAGTTCTCCATCTTTTTTTTCTTACCAGTTTTTTTATTTCCACTTTCTTCTATTATTATTACTTTATCGCCTGTTTTTAATGTATAACCACCAATTAATACTATTCTCTGTTCTGGCTTTATTATTTCGCCATTTAACAATGAAATACCTGCTACATTATTTTCACTCGCTAATATTTCTATCTTAACAAATTTTACTGTGTCATCTTCATTTATTAAAAATATTCCTTGTTCTCCATTTATTGTATAAATTGCATCAAGCGGAACAACAGGTATATTTTCATATTTCATTATATCAAGGATTATATTTGCTGTCATTCCTGGTTTTAATAAATAATTATTATTATTTACTGTTACTTCTATTTTTGCACTTCGATTTTTATTATCCAATATTGGTGATATATTTGTTATTTTGCCAGAAAATTCTTGCGATAAGCCCGGCACTTTAAATTTTACTGGTATTTCTTTTTTTATTAATGGATAATACATTTCTGATATATCAAATTGTATTTTTATTTTGCTTATATCTACCATTGATAAAATAACTTTACCAGCAGTTGCTAATGAACCATTCTGATAATAAATATCACTTATAAATCCACTAAATGGCGCTCTTATTATTGTATAATCAAGATTTATTTGTGATTGCTGTATCTTTATTTTTTCCTGTTCTATTTGTGTTTCTAAATATTTTAAATTCGCTTCTGCTATTCGGTATTTTGCTTCTATGTTTTCAAAATTTTCTTTTGATGTTAAATTATTTTGATATAATTCTTTTGTTCGTTCATATTGCGATTTTAAATTTTCTAATTCTATTTTTTGTTTTTCATAAGAAACTAATACAAGTTTATATGATATATTCGCATTATTTAATTGTTCTTGATATTCTTTATCATTTATCTTTATTATAACATCATCTTTTTTTACATAATCGCCAAGTTCACAATTTATCTTATCAATTACTCCGGTTATTTTTGCTGATATTTCTGCTTTTAAATATGCTTCTACATCACCAATTAAATTTATTTTTTTTGTTAATGTTCTGTATTCTATTTTGGCTATTGTTACTGGTGTGCCTTTATTTGCCTGCTTTTGATATTTCTTTTGATTTTTCTTATTCTCATTTATTTTTGTATAAACACGCCAGCAACCGAAAATTAAAATTATTATTATTATTATTGATATTATTTTGTATTTCATTTTCTCTCCTTTATTTTATAATTATATTGAATTTATCAAATATTTTTCCTGTTATTGCACTATATTCTATTACTGCATTTTGATTGTCAATTATTGCTTTTAATAATTTACTTCTTGCTGTATCTAATGCTTCCTGAAATTTTAAAATATCATAAGTTGTTGTTTGTTGCAATTCATATCTTTTCATTTCGCCGGCTAAATTTTCTTCTGCTAATTTCACTGCTTTATTTGCTGCTTCTACTCGTTTTATTGTTGCTTCTATTTCTTTTACTGAATTTAATATATTATTAAATAATTCATTTTCAAAATTTTTTATTTGTGCTATTAGTTTTAATTTATTTAATTCTTCATTATTATATTCTGCTTTCTCGCGTTTCTTGCCTATTGGCATTGTAAATGATAATGTAATTTTATAATCTGGATAATCAGGTTCAAATAATGAGTTATATGTTTTACTAATATTTTGATTTATTCCATTTGCACTTAATGTTGCTACTAAATCTATTTCTGGTAATAATTGATTTTTATAATACTCTATTTTTAAATTACTATTTTCTATATCTTTCTTTAATTTCAAATAATCAGGATTATTCGCTAATGCATATTTATATGATTCTATTACATCTGGAATTTCTGTATTTATTTGCGGTGTATCAGTTAAATCAAGTGTTATGTTATATTTTGTTATATCGCCCTGTATGTTTAATTTTGTAATAAAATTATTCTGTGAACTTATTAAATTATTTTCTGCTATTATTATTCCTTCTTGTTGGGCTGCTACACCTGCGGCTGCGCTTGTTATTTCTATTGGTGCTAATACTCCTAACTTTACTTTCATTGTATTATTATTATATAACTCTTCTGCTAATTTTAATGTCTGTTTTTTTACATTTATTAATTCTTTGTTATATATTATTTCCCAATAATTTTTTAATATTTCTTTTATTGTTCCTCTTATTTTATTCTTTAATTCATACTCACTAATCTCTTTATTATTCTTTTCTATATACAAAAATGTTTTTGTAATTTTTGAACCACGGTCTTTTAATATTGGCATATTATAATTTAAGGATAATGATGATGTATAATTTACAGAACTATTTTCTAATTTATTCAATTGATGATTTAATGATATTTCATTTCCGCTTTCAAATTTTTTACTTATTGTATTTGTTATATTTATATTTTTATATTCGCCAGTTTGATTTTCATATTCTCTATATGATATATTAGTTGAAAAATAAGGCGAAAAATCCGCTTCTCTTTTCTGTATGTTATTTTCCTGTATTTTTATATTGTATTCAGAAACTAATATATCCAGATTATTTTTTAAACCTATTTTTATTGCTTCTAATAATGATAATGAAATCGTATCACTAAAACATATTGTTGATATAAATAAAATAAAGAATATTATTTTTATCTTCATATTTTTTCACTCCATTAAATAAAATTACATATTTATATAAAAAACAATTTAATATTAAATTTATTCAATTTTTTTTAATACTGCTGCAAAAAAGCCATCAGTATTATGTTTTATTGGTAATAATTTTAAAAACTCATCTGAAAATTCTAAACTTATTTTTTGTCGTTTTAATATTTCATTAACTGGAATTATTTCATAATTTTTATTTCTTTCTAAAAATTTTTTTATTACTTCTTCATTTTCTTTCTTTTGTATTGAACATGTTGCATATATTAATCGACCGCCTATTTTTAATATTGGATTGTATTCATCTAAAATTTCTAATTGTTCTTCACTTAATTTTTCAATTTTTTCTTTTGTTAATTTTAATAAAATATCTGGTTTTCGTCTTATTACTCCTGTACCACTGCATGGCGTATCAATTAATATTACATCAAATTTATTATATAATCTTTTTATTTTTTTTTTATCAAATATTAATCTTATATTACTTATATTTGCTCTTTTTATTCTTGGTTTTATTTTTTTTAATCTATTTTCATTTATATCAAAAGCATATATTAATCCTTTATTATTCATTAAATTTGCTATATGAAGTGATTTACCACCGCCGCCAGCACAAGCATCAAATACTTTTATTCCCTGTCTTGCTTCTGCTAAATATGAGATTATCTGACTACCTTCATCTTGAATTTCAAAATACCCTTTTTTAAATAATTCTAATTCAAATAAATTTTTTCGCTTATCTACTATTATTCCATCTGGACTTATTTTTGTTGGTTTTGCTTCTATTCCATTCGCCTCTAATTTTTTTATTAATTCATCTCTTTTTATTTTTATTGTATTTGTTCTTATTATTAATGCTGCTTCTTTATGATATTCTTCGCATATTTTTTTTATTTCAAATTCACTATAATATTCTGCCCATTCTGAAATTAACCAATCTGGTATTGAATATTTTATTGATAATGGTAAATTTTCTTCATAAATAAAATTATTTATCTTTTCTATGATTTCTTTTATTTCTTGATTAGCATTTATTCTATTGATGTTATCTATTTTTTTATTAAATACACAAAATAACAAAATTATATTTCGAGCATTTATTGTCATTTTATTTTTTGTCAAATAATATTCTAACAAAATTTTATTTTTTAAAATTTCATAAATTATTTCTGCTATAATTTTTCTATCATTACTGCCAAGTGAATGATTTTTTTTAAAAAAATATTTTAATTCATTTTCAGCAGAATTATTTGAATTTAAGATTTTATTATAGATTTCTTCTGACTTCTCTAATATAAATTGATTAAATTTTGTAAATTGCATAAAATAGAAATTAAATAAAATTTATATCATACCAGCCAATAGATACAATAGCATAAAATTTCTGGCTGTGTTCTGGAATAAATTCAACAATCAATGAATTTCTTGCTGCTATTCTATCACCTTTGCAATATAATCCTCGCGATGTGCCCATCATTGGTATTAAATAAATTCCATCAAATAACCAAAAATTTGTTTTTGTATAGACTTTTTTAAATTCACATAATTTTACTCGCGGCGGTGTTAACATATTTTCTTCATCACTTAATACTTTCCCTTCAAAATAATCTATCGAACCTATTATATTTACTCTGCATCTAAAAAGAAAATCATTTTTAATATTTTCCAAATTTAAAAAAGAACAAAATATCATTGGCGAATTATTATTACATTGAATTTTGATTTGATTTAATATTACTCTTAATTTTCTGCTTTTAGAAATCATTGCAAATAAATTATTTTTTACGCCATCATAAATAAAATCACGATATAAACGAAGTCGCTCAATATTATCTAATAATACTACATCAAAATCTTCTTTATCATTCATATCACCAAATGATGTTGAACCTGTTACTCCAATATTTGACCAATTTATTTTTCCAAATTTTGCAAATGGATATTTATGAGATTCATTTAATAACCAATCAGCACCTTTTACTACTGGTTCAAATTTTTTTACTTTATACATATATTCAAATGCTTTTCTAAATGGAAAATAAACAACAAAATTTTCTCTGCGAAATATTGGTGTCTGAATTATACTATAATCTCTGCCATTTACTTTCTGCTTATGAAAATAAAAAGGTAAAATTGGATACTTTGTATTTTTTTGTGCTTCAAATATTTTTATTGCTTCCTGAATTTGCCGACCATAATCTTTTCGCCCATTATGTATTACTTTTGTGATACATTTCATTTGAATGCCAAAAATATCAGGTTCAATATTATGACTAAAATAATTTGCTTTTACTTCTCGCATATAAGGAAAACGCAATGGATGACCACAGATTATTTCGCCGTCGTTATCATATAAAGTTGCTTCTGTAAAAATAATTGAACCATCTAATCGCATATAATATTGGCACGGGTCAACAAGAGTATTTTCATCAAATGGTTCTGCTATACTTATAAATCTCTCATCTTTTAAAAATACATTAAAATATAGTGCGCGCCACTTTTCCAGACATTGAAATAAATAATTTTTTAATTCTTTATTTTGTATTTTATTTGACCAATCTTTCCCTCTTTTTTCTATATAGTTTGTTATGTGTTTTTTTAATCGTTCGTAATTATTCATTATTTTTTTCCCTTTCAATAAAATTTTTTATTTTTTTCAAATATTCTATTCCACCAATTTGATAAATATTATTATGCCCTGCATTTTCTATTATATAAAATTCTTTTGGTTCTTTTGCATTTTCATATAATTTTTTCCCAAGTGAAAATGGTATTGTTTCATCTATTGTGCCGTGAATTATTAATTTTGGCACATCTATTCTTTTTACTCGTTCTAAATTATTAAATTTAACTCTCATAAAATATTTTAAAGGTAAAAAAGGAATTATTATTTTTGACATATCAACAGCATTAGTAAAAGGTGATTCAAGAATTAAACATTTACATTGATATTTATCAGCAATATAAGAAACAACAGTGGTGCCTAATGAATGACCCCATAATATTATTTCTTCTGGTTTATATTTTTTTTCTTTTATTAAATAATTATATGCTGCTTCACCATCATTATAAATTCCTGCTTCATCTGGTTTTATTTTAGCACTATTACCATAATTACGATAATCAATAATAAAAATCGAATAACCCAAACTATAAATAAATTGAATAAAACTAATGTTATGACTTATATTGCCCCCATTACCGTGACAGAATAAAATAACTTCATTACTTGCAGCAGGAAAAAACCAGCCATTTAATTTTATGCCTTCTGAATTTGTAAAATAAATATCTTCATATTTTAAATTTTCAGGAAAAACAGAAATGTTATGGTCTGGGAAAAAAATCATATTATGTTCATAAAACATAACAAATAATTTCAAAATAATAGCAATAATAATAAGTAAAATAAAAATCTTTAAAAGCATTAATTTATCCCCGTTTTATTTCCCACAAAAAAATAGCAACAGCAGTTGCAATATTTAAGGAATCAACATTATTAAATAATTTGATAGTAAAAGTTTTATCAGCAAATTCTTTTATTGATTTTGAAATACCGCTTCCTTCATTGCCAAATACTAAAATTTTTTTTTCATTTGTAAATTTATTTTTTTCTAAATATTCACCATTAACATCAGCACAAAAAATTTTATAATTAAATTTATTTTTAATTTCTTTTATTTCATTTTCATTTGATAAATACTTAATTGGAACAAACAAATGCAGACCTGTTGCAGCACGCACCACTTTTGGATTAAAAATATCAACTGAATTTTTTAAAAGTAAAATACCATCAAAATTAAATGCAATAATAAGTCTGATAATAGCACCAAAATTTTCAGGGTCCTGAATTCTATCAAGTAAAATTAAATTTTCTGCTTTCTCAAAATTTATTTCTTCTTTTAACTCATTTTTATAAACACCTACTATTGGTTGTGGCGTCTTTATTGTTGATATTTGTTTTAATTCTTTCTCTTTGATTTTATATGTCTCAAAATTTTTGTTATTAAATATTTCAGGACATTCAATTTCTTTACTATAAAGAAGAAATTCTGGATATTTCTTTCTTCTTATTATTTCAATATTATTTTTAATTCCTTCAACTAAATGTAAATCATACAATTCTCGATATTTCTTATCTTTTAATTTTTTTATTTTTTTTAATAATTGTAATGAAATATTTTTATTATTATTCATTTTCTAAAAAAATATAATAAAATTGAAATAATAATTGACAATAAAATTGATGTAGTGATAGGAAAATAAAAAGTAAAATTATCTTTTTTGATTAAAATATCACCAGGCAATTTACCAATAAACTTTATTTTATCAGAAAAAAATAATAAAATACCAACAATACATATTATAAGACCAGTTAAAAATAAAAACGCTCCTATTTGTTTCATCATTATTTTTTTCTATTCATTTTTATTATTTCTATAATTTCATTAACTGCTTTTTCTACTATATCATTTATAATAATATAATCATATTTATCTTTATATTCCAATTCTTTTTTAGCATTTGCAAGACGGCGCTGGATTGATTCCTCACTATCTGTTTTTCTATTTCTTAATCGCCGTTCTAATTCTTCTAATGATGGTGCCATAATAAAAATAAAAATTGCATCATTAGTTTTTTGGCGAACCTGCTCTGCACCTTGAACATCTATATCTAATAAAACATCTTTTCCTGCTTCCAAATTTTTTATAACAAAATCTTTTGGTGTGCCATAATAATTATTATGAACTTTTGCCCATTCAAGTAATTCATTTTTTTCTATCATTTCTTTAAATTCTTTTTCTGAAATAAAAAAATAATCCACACCATCTATTTCGTTTGTGCGACACGGTCTTGTTGTAACTGAAATTGAAAAAATTATATTATCTACGCGTTTTAATAATTCATCACATATTGTTGATTTACCTGCTCCTGATGGTGCTGATATGACAATTAATTTTCCTTTCATAATTACTATAAAATATTTAATATTTGTTCGCGAATTGTTTCTATTGATTTCTTTATTTCTATTGCTAATTGTGTAATTAATATATCATTTGATTTTGCTGATAATGTATTTGCTTCTCTTAAAAATTCCTGCATTAAAAAATTTAATACTTTACCTTTTTCAAAATTATTATTTTTGACTATTTCTCTAAATTGTTTTATATGGCTTTCTATTCTTGTAATTTCTTCTGTTATATCTGATTTTTCAGCATATAATGCGA
>Ga0116167_1002472_pt1 | contig 15648 bp, 8 predicted proteins | sample AD_JPNMR3_MetaG_FD_89794 | JGI IMG/M metagenome (GOLD analysis project Ga0116167, IMG submission 89794) | Active sludge microbial communities of municipal wastewater-treating anaerobic digesters from Japan - AD_JPNMR3_MetaG | ecosystem: Engineered > Bioreactor > Anaerobic > Digestate | place...
ATTACGCCGGGGGGAATGTGATGAGAATTTCCCGGTCTTCGGCCTGGTCGATGTCCCGGCAGAAACGGACGAAGCCCTCGTAATCGGCCGGCTGGATTTTTTGTTTTGGAATCAAGAACGAACGTTTCACGACGATGTGGTTCCCTTCCCACGCGTAGAAGAGGGAATAGTAGCCGTATTGGGTGAGGAGAAGCACATTGTCCGGCAAGGGAATGGAGGCGCCTTGCTGCAGATAAAGGCTCATGTCGAAGCGGAGTTCCAGCGGATTCCAAACGGGGCTGCTTTCGAAGACCAGCGGGAACACGCGGGCGGGTTCGCGGACGAGGGAGGACGCATTGGCGCGCACCAGGACAGGGGAAATCTTGAGGCGGCGTTCTCCCGCTGGCTTGGCGATGTCCGGGAGCCGGCCCGAAAACGCAATGCGCGGGGGACGGGTAAGGTCGTCGACATCTTCGAGGGAAGATGACTCGACCCGGATGCCCTGAAATTCAGTGGTAAGTTGCGCGTCCACCAGGCGTTGCTTGACTTCGGGGTTGGTCAACGCCTCGCGCACGAGTTGATCGAGCATGTTGTCGTACCGGTAGGTTCCTTGAATCGTGGCGGAACGGTCTTCCTGGAGGCGCAGAGTGGCTTGCCGGTCCAAGAGCCCTTCGTCCCAGAGAGTAGGATCGATTGGTTCAAAATAGGGAACCGGTCCGTCGTGGACGAAGGCCATCATCCGCCGCAACGTGGGAGGCACGCGGTCGTAGGGCAAGAATCGGCTGCCGAAATCCAGAATGATCCGTTCGGGAATGCCTTCCTGCCGGGGGATGATCAACACCGGCGCGCCGGGGTAGTTGATCGCGGGCATGGGGCGGAAACCGTCGTGTTCGTCGTTTTCCACCGCGTAGGCCAAGCGGGTTTCCACACCGGCCTGGCGGAGCAGTTGCCGGGCAAGACGCAGTTTTTGATAGCGGTTGCCGGCGCGGAGGGCCACGGTATCAGCCGTGGTGGTCCCACCTTGGGTTTCTTCGATATTGTTCTGAATCCAGTTATAGATGCCTTCCACGGCCTGCTGACGGGACGGGGCCTTTTGTTGCAGTTCCGCGGCCAAGCGGGAGATTTCTTCCGAAGGCTCCTCGTATCCCCAGAAGGAGAGGCGTTGCCGTTCGGCGAACGGGAGCCAATCGGGGCATGTGCTCCATTGAATGGCCGGCACGCGTTCGGCTAACGGGGGAGAGAAGCTTTCTGGCTTGATGCCATCGGACATCCGCTTTTCCCATACATAGATCATCTTGTTGCCTTCCTGGGAAATCGTGGGGGTAAAGCCGTTGGGATTGGCATCCAGGTGGAAGGGAATGTTCAGGGGCCGAATAATGGTTATTTTTGAAAGCAGCATGGCATCGTCTTCCGCGGCGAAGAAATAGCCGCCGCTATGGACGTTGGCGCCCGGATCGTTGCTGCCCGCGCGTTCCAAGTAAGCATATTCCAGAATGGCCCCCGGGGTCAGCCCGTAGAGAGAAAGCGACTGCTGCTGGCCCAAGTCCTGGACATTGGCGACATCCCACTCGAGGCCGTCGGGTGTGAGAGTGCGGGCCATGAGGATTTCGACATGGTCTCCCTTGGGGATGACCGTTTCGGCCCACTTTTCCAATCCTTCCTGGTTGAACACCTGGATGGCCTGGTGGATATATTGGTCATACGTGCCATCCTCATGGAGGTCCAGCACCATCAAATCGAGCAGATAGACGCCCGAAGCGCGGGTGTTTTCCCACTGTTTGGCCAGGGAGAGGTCCAATTCCTCCAAGTGGTTATCGTACTTTTGGTAGGGAAAATCGTTCTTGCCGCCCAGATCCCGCAAGGCTTGGAAGGGCCGCATGGCGCGGGGATTCATCCGATGCGCTTGTTCGTAGCCAGCCAGGGCGGTCTGGGTATCCGACGCCAAGAGGGCCAACTTGGCTTCTTCTTCCACCAAGGCCGCGTTGTGGGGATAGCGTGTCCGCAGCGCGGCGTATAGGGCGCGCGCGTCGTCCCATTTGCCCTGTTGGACCCATAAATCCGCGGTGAGGAAATGATACTGCAACGTATGCGGATGCAAACGGGCGGCCCGGTTCAGAATGCCGGGGAGATCCACCTCGTCAGGCAAGGCGTCCCACAACCGGCTCGCGTTTTCCAGGAAAGGCATATAAGCGGGAAACACGTCCAAGGCGTGTTGGATCACCGCCGCCGCGCCCTGCTGGTTGTTATGGCGCGTATGATAGTCAAACAAGTGGCGGAACACCTCATACGAGGGGATAAAATCCCGCATGGATTGCTCGAAGGAGCAGGCGGCCTCGGTGGCAAAATTTTTGCGGGAATACAAGATGCCGTACGCATACCTCAGCAGGTTGGAGTATCCTTCAGTCAACAGGGTGGGATTCTCCTTGATCCGGGAATTCAGCAGGTCCAGAGCCTGGTCGACTTGGTCGCGGTCGAGGTAGTAGCTTTGCAATCCCACCAGGGCCGCGCGGGAACGCGGATCCAGCTCCAGGGCTTTTTGGAAAGCGGTTTCTGCCTCCTGATGGAAGCGGGATTTGGATTGGGGCCGGTCCGCCGCCCGGCCCAGCGCGGTGGAACCGGCCAAGGCGTAAAGGAACGCAAAACCGGGAACTTTTTGGGATGCTTGTTTCAAGTATTCTTGCGCGGCGGCCGATTCCTTGCGGTCCTGGTGCCAGGCAGACAGGAAGATCTCTTGGACGGCCTGATCCAATGGGGTTTTCGCTTCCGGCAACCCGAACGGATAGGGAGAACGGCTTTCCTCCCGTTCGATCCCGCGGGGCTGGGCCGTGTCGAAAGGCAGCAGGAAGGTGGAAGAGAAATCCGCGGCCTGGAAGGGCACGGAACTCCAGAAAGACTCACCCTCGGCACTCTGCAACACGGACCGGATCCACCACGCTGGATTGGTATACTGCGACTTGATCACCAGCAGATTCTTCCCCTGCCGGACCGGCACTTGGATCGATCGCGCCCGGGCCGTGTCGAGGAAATAATGGGCTTTTTCCATCACCGGCTGCCCATTCCACCAGATCCGGAACGCGCAGGGACTATGCACCGTCAGACAGGCTTCGCCTGCCCGGGTGGCCTCAATGGCGTTCAGCGCGTAACCCACGCCGGTGCGGGGATTGATCAGGGTTCCGAGTTCGAGCAGGCCGGTCTGGTCGACGGGATCCACCGGCATGAGGCGTACGGTCCGTTGCCAGCCGGGGTATTCGTCCTGGATGCCGGTTTCCGGACCGAAGGGAGCGAAAAAGTCGGCGGCGCCATAGCGGCCGAAGGGGCCGGTCACCTGCCAATGATCGATCAAGACGCCGGCCTCACGGGCGGCGGTGGCGGCTTGTTCCTCGGCCCGCATGTCCAGGGATTCCATCCGTTCGTATTGGAGGTACTGGCAGAAAGGGGGAGCGGGATTTTTCGCCAATGCGCGATCCAATGCCTCCACCCGTTCGCGGGGTGTCCATCCCTGCATATCGGGGAGACTAAAGAGCGACAAGTAGGCCGGCAGAAAAGGGCTATCGGGAAACTCTTCCACCAGCCGCCCGAGAACGCGGGCCATGGCGGGGAAATCCTCATCGGCCCATGCGGCCACCAGAAGGCCCTGTAAAGAAGGTTCGAATGGCTGGGGCCGCCCGGCCAAATCCGCCTCGAAGGCCGTCTTGGCCTCCGCGTACTGGTTGTTAAACAAATCCTTCCAGGCTTCTTCCCGCGGTGTGGTCGCCATGGCCGGGGGGAGGGCCATCCACAAACTAAGGGTGATCATTCCAATCGCGATGCCGGTGACGGTGCGGTCAATTTTCATCTCAATGGATCCTTACTGATTTTCGGGTTCGTTGGTCTGGGGAATAGAGATGGTCTCGTCTTGGTACAAATCGGCCAGGCGGCAGAATTCACGGAAATCCTGGTATTGGTCCTTTGGGACACGGACCGGTTTGAAGACCAATTCTTCCTTGATGAAGATCTTGCCATCTTGGAACGTGCTTTGGCGGAGGAAACTCCCAAACTCGCTTGCCAGGGACCGGTCTTCAGGGATCTGGGGAGAGCGCATCGTGGCGGGGAGTTCAATGGTGAACATATTCGTGCGAGTGTAGGGATAGCTGAGTACTAAATCATATTCCCGGGAGGAAAGTTGCGTGTACCGTGGCGACAATTTTTCTTTGAACAGGGTGGTAGGGACGATCCAACGGCCGCCTTGCTGAACGGCGAACTGCGGAATGCGGAATTCGTACACCAGCCGCTCATCCTTGGAATAATCCTGCAAGTCGGAAAGTTCGATGTTGGCGGATTCGGCGCCGGGATACGCGGCCATCAATTGGCGGTCAATGACCTCCTTGGTTTTGGCGGTGTTTTCGTAGGTCCGCCGGGTGATGGGATTGTACAGGCCCCGGAATTCCGCCGCGCGGTATCCCTGGGCGTTTCCCTCGGCGTCCAGGGTCAGACTGGTGGTATAGAGCGCGCCGGTTTCCTCGGGCTTGGAATAGGGGATGCGTTTGAATTCGTATTGCCCGCCGGGTTTGATGATCAGCGAGTTGGCGCCCATATCGCCGGGCGGCAGTTCGGCGGCGTCAAAAAAGGTGGCGGTGCCGTCGATCCAGTATTCCTTCCCGTTGAGGTTGGGGAGGTAATAAATGGCGTGGTTGAAGATTCCCAAAGACGGCAGTTCGTAGTCGATTTCTCCCCGGTCGGTGGTCCGCAGCAGCGCCATATGGGCCTCGATGCCTAGTTCCTTGAGCATGGCGATGGCCAGGACGGCTTTGTCCTTGCAGTCGCCGTACTGGGCGTTGCATATTTCATCCACCTTGTGGGGCTTGTAGCCATGAATACCGAATTCCAGCCCCAAGTAACGCACACCGGTGTTCACGAATTGGTTCACCGCCCGGACACGGTCCCATTCGCTGAGCGTTTCCTCCGAATGCATGAGGTGTTTTTCGCGGTATTGGGCGACGATTTGAGTCACACGGTCCTTGGTCACCGCGCCGGGCCGGACCTGGTCTTTCATGAGGTTCCAGTACCATTCGGTCATGTCCGACCAGGTTTTGAACGTCGACACTTTGATATAGGGCAGAATCTCCGAAGCGGCCGGCATGTACGGTTCACGCGGGACCGTGGGCAGGTTCTGGAACGACCAGTGATGGACGGTGTCGAGGCCGCTGCCGGTCACCGCGGGTTCCGGTTCCAGCTCCGGCGCCTGGCCCGCGATAGAAGGCGGGTAGTGGGGTCCCGTGAATTTCCAGTAGATGTTCCTCGACTGGGGGGTGATCAACACATAATCAGTCCTCACCGTAGGCTCGAAATATTCATTGCCGATGAAAAACTGATCGCCGAAATAGTCAGCGTACACGTTGTCTCCCTTACTTTCCTTCTTGTATTCAAGTTCCAGCACCGCGCCTTTTTCGAGGGCCTGAAATTGCAGGATGGCCACGTTGTAATCGCCGTAGAGCCGGGCGGCGGCGTCGGAAGCGGAAGAGGCGCTGCGCCGGACGGCCGCGGGGGCGTCATAAAATGTCCCGTCTGGCTTCCACACCCGCGCCCGGATGATCCGCACGTCTTCCGAACCGCCTTCGTAATAGATCCCCCGGACCTGGTTGTAGCGGATGCCGGTTTCGGTCAGGATTTTCACCGCTTCGCGCACGGTTTCGCTCGAGTTTCCGTTTTGATGCACCTTCACCACGCGCTGATGCAGCAATACCAGATGATTGGCCTTGGAAAGATCCAGGGAATCGGGCGCCTGGATGGTTTTCCAGTCGATTAGATAGGGCGTGGCGTATGATTCTTCCTCGGGTTGCAAATATTCCAAGTAATCCAGGCACCATGGGTCCGACGGCCGGCTGGCGAGGGCCGCCTGGATCGCGGCCAGCGCTTGCTCCCCGTTGCCCAGGTGATGATACGCGATCGCGGATAGGCGATGGGTCTCGTAATCCTCCGGGGCGATGCGGCGGGCCTGTTCGAGATAGTCCAGCGAGGCGGTGAAATCCCCCCGGGCTTGTTTGTATTGAGCGATCTCGATGAGGCCGGCAATGGAGAAGGGCGCGATGTGCCGCTCGTGTTCCAACAAAGGCGGCAGTTTATCTTCCTCGCCGCGGCGCAGCGCCAGGCTCCGGAGGGCGTGCACCGCCCGGCTTTCGGTGGCGTCCTCAGCCAGGATTTCTTGCAGCAGGGCTTCCTTGGCCGCGTCAGTCATGTGGGAACCGTTCCAATCATACAACGCCCAGCGGGCTTCATTCCCCAGTTCTTGGGTCAGATCCCGGATTTGAGCGATGGCCGCTTCGCGCAATCCGTCGGCGTTCCACAGGTGGGCCTGGATCAGCCGGGCCTGGGCGGGCAGATCGTGTTGTTGCCCCCATGCCCGTAGGCGTTCGTAGCCTTTTGTAGCATAGGGAGAGTTTTGATCGTATCGGAGAAGGCGCAGGAAGCAGGCCAAGTCATCGGGATCGGTCTTCATGACAGTCTCATAGGCCAGACGGCGGCGGTTAGCCTCTTTTTCGGAATCCCCCAAGGCCCGCAGCAATAGGGGATTTTGGGGGCACATCTTGGCGAGTTGCGAGAGCAACGTATGGGCCCCAGGGTCGTTTTCATCGGCGATTTGCCACCGCTGGATGAGCAGGGCGTAGAAGAAATGCGGGTGAACTTCGCTGAATCCAGCGGCTTCGCCCTTCGCCTCCACCTGCCGCACCAGGATGGGTTCAAAATTGATCCTTATCGAAGATTCTTCTTCGTGTTGAGGGGTATGGGCCGTCAGGTCAGGCCGTTCGGTCCGAGACAAGGGGGAGGAAACCGTGACCGATCCGGATGCCTCGGGCACGGCCCGGACTTGAATTCCGTACCGTCCCGTTTTGCCTGAGGAAACCTTCAGCAGCAGCGTGTTGGGGCCTTCGGCTAGATTGACGGCGAGATTCACCTGATCGGGCATGAAATCGTGGTACCGGTTGACATCGGCGATCAATTCGCCATTGAGCCAGACTTTCAAGGCACCGGCGTGGCCTAATGACAGCCGGCAACGTTGTTCCTGGGGGGATTCCAGCACGGCGGCCAAATACGCCGTGGATTCCACCGAGGGAGAGAGAATGCCATGCAGGTCGATGTAACCGTCGAACGGCTCAGCAGGGACGGGGCGCCAGCCCACGGTTTGCCGCCGCCCGCTGTAGGTGGCGTTCAGATCCAGATTCTCCTCCGGCCCGAAGATCCGGGTATGGCCGCCCTTTTCGGCGTTGTCGAACGGCCCGCAGTACCAAAAACCGGTGATGAGATTTAGGGAGCCAAACGCGGCGCGCGCGTCGTCCCAACGCCCCAATTTTTTCAGCAGGTCACCCCGGTGGTGAATCAATAACGCCTTCAGGGATTCGGAAGCCCGGCCCGAGGCCAAGGCTGTATCGAGACAAGTCAGCAGGGATTCATATTCTTCCCGCTGGGAAGCCCGGTGCATCGCTTCCATCAGAAACAAAGCCCCTTCGGGTTGATCGAGGCTGGCGAGGAGGGCTTTTTGAAAATACCGCAAGGCTTCCGCCTCGCCCGTCCGGCTGGGGGACAGGTAGGCCAGTCCCGCGTAGGCCAAACCATCCTCCGGATTTTCCTCCGCCGCCCGGGTGAATGCTTCCAAGGCTTGGTTCACGCCGCCGGAGCGGAAGAAAGAGGTCCAAACCGCAACGCCGGTTTCCCCCCACGCGCCGGGAAGAACACTCAGGGGGATCACTAAGCCAATCACAAAGCGGGTGAATAAAAAAAATCGATTAGGCCGGGATGGATGGTTCATCTTGAATCCGTTTCCAGTCGGGTATGTGAATCAGTGCCTGCCAGGTGAGGCAAAACCAACAAGCCCATAACGGATGAAAGTTTAGATGAGTCACGGAAGGAAAGCGAGGGAAAAGGCATCGGGATGTATCGTATGCCGTGAGCGGTGTGGAGCATATTTTTCACGTACCGTTCCCGTTTCCTTCCGGCAAGATTTCCTTTAAGGGGGGGTGGCCTATTTTCCGATAATAGAGATAAAAAATGGGGCAGTCTATCTAACTTGATGGCTTTTTTATTTTAAAATATTGTAAAGTATCCGACTGGTGGGATAAGAGCGTTCAATTCACACGAAGGGGGTGTGCGCCGTTAAATCCGCGCCTCCGGGACACAGTTCATGAATGATAAAAAGCGAATCCCGAAAACCGCGGACGCATGGAGAGAAAGCGAATCGCTGCTCGCGGACTTGGAGCGGATCGGGAAAATGTTTTCGGACCCGGACCCCGATACCGTACCGGACGAAGCCGCGGCGATGGACCCGGGTGCCCGCACGGAAGAAAGTTCCCCCGTGGCGTCTCACGAAAAAATCGTGGAGGCTTTGGTCAAAACGGTGGAGGTATCGGGCAATGTCCACGAAACCGTCCGGGAGCTGGTGCATGAAACGGTCAAGGATTTTTACGAGGCTAAGAACCCGCCGCCGGGGGAGGGCGCCGAACCACCGGCGTTGGATGGCTTTGAGCTGATGCGCCAAAGGCGAAACGAGCTCAACGCCATTATGGAGAATCTCGATCGGGAATTGGCCGGAAAAAGCCCGGAGGAAGTGGCCGCGTATTTCAACTCGCTCTTGGATCTGCAAGGCCAGCTCTGCCTGCAGAAAACGGAAGGCGTCATCGCGGTCCGGACGCGGCTGATTCACTTTTTCCCCACGGTCAAATCCCAGCCGGGCGTGGTGGATTGGCTGCGGCAGGAAATTACCTTGATTTTTTCGCCGGAGGAGATTTCGGCCATGCGGGCCAAGTTTACGTCCATGCCGGCCGGCGATCCCTTGAAAGCGTTTTTCACGACTGTGCTCGATAGTGCCTATGATGTCGTGCAATACAACGAGCTGACTGGCTGCTTATTGCTGGAAATGACCCAGTATTTTCTCAAAAAACTAGAAGAGCACGGATTCGGGGAGACTCCCAAAACCTTGGAATTCAAGGAACGGCATGAACGGTCGCGGATCGCGTTGAAAAAGGCCATTGGGGATCTGCGGGATATCGAGCGCGTCGTCAACCAGCATTTGGAGGAACGTCCCGTGCTCAAAGAATTGCCGAAATATCTGCGGGCGTTGATCCAAATCAAACTGGGATTGCTGGATCATTCGTATCTAGCCCGAACCATCCGCCTCATCCACCGCTGCCTGGGCGATTACGCCCGTGCCCGCAGCGCGGTGGCTTTCGATTTTAACCGTCTGCCTTCGTTTCAGCACGGAGTCCGGCTGCGCCAAAGCATCATCCTGAATCTTCAAAAAGACGTGTTGGAATACATGGGCAAGCAATTTGAGAAAGAATTCCGGCACGTCCAGCGGGAATTCGATCAGATGCTGGAGGAAATCGAGGCGGCTTCGGAAGTCCTGCTTCCAGGATCTCCCGAGTACGAAGCGGTGATGCGGCGAAAGGCCGTGCTGCAAGAAAAATTGGAGAAACACCGCCGCCAGTTGGATATCGTGAAAAGCCAAGCACGGCTCGTGGACGTGCAGCACCAACTCATCACGCATTCCATCAAACGCTTTACCAAGAACGTCGCACTGCATCAAAAGATTGAAGAAGAATTAAAGGCCCGCGCCAAAATCGATCCCGAAAAAACACGCCTTCCCGCCCCCCCCTCCGAAAAAACCGTCAGCCGCATGGTCATGGCCAAGCGGCGAAGCTGAGGCGGGATTTGGCCTCACGGATCTCCCCCTCCCGCCTCCCTGGATTCTCGCGTCCAACTCTGGAACACTAAACAACCGGCAAGCAGGTCAATCGGGGCGGAAACCTGCCCGGAATCGAGGGGAGGCCGCCTCTCGCAAAGGAGATGATCATGAGCAAAGAGAAGAAATCCCGCCGGGATTTTCTGAAAGGATCGGCGATGGCTGCCGGGGTGGGGATGGCGTCCCTGCATGGGATTACCCCGGCCTCCGTGTTGGGAGCCAATGACAAGGTCCGGTGCGGAGTCATCGGCGTGGGCGACCGGGGAACCTGGGGCTTGCGCGAACTGATCAAGCATGAAGCCCAGGTGGTGGCCGTCTGCGACGTGTACGAGGCGCGCCTGATGCGCGCGCGGGACCTCACCGAGGACGACGCGGGCCGGAAAGCCGATGTGTACTACGAACATGAACGCCTGCTGGAACGCGGGGACATCGACGCCGTGTACATCGCTGTGCCGGATCATTGGCACCATGATATCCTCATCGACACGGTGAAGGCCGGAAAAGACGCCTACATCGAAAAACCGTTCTCCAAGACCATTGAGGAAGGCCGGAATATGGTCAAGGCCGTCCGGGAAACCAACCGCGTAGTGCAAGTGGGAAATCACCGGCGCAGCGGGGAGCACTGGCTGCGGGCGCGCGAGTGGATCCGTTCGGGCAAACTGGGCCATATCGCCTGGGTGAAGGTCTATGACACGCGGGATTGGTCCAAAGGGGATCCCTGGGCCGCGCAAATCGCTTCCGGGATTCAAGGCCGCCTGGACTGGAACCGGTTCTTAGGCAAAGCGCCCAAGCGCCCCTTCGATCCTCACCGGTATTTCACCTGGCGATGGTATTGGGATTACGCCGGCGGGCTGATCACCGACATCGGCGCCCACGAGCTGGACATCAACCAATGGCTGATGGACCAAGACGGGCCGCAATCAGTCATGTGCCACGGCGGCAATCATGTCTTTCCCACGTGGGAAACGCCGGATGTGGTGCACGCCATCCTCAATTACGGTTCCTTCACCACGCTGTTTACGGTGCAGTTTGTCAGTGGGGTCGATGGCAACGGCGAAATTTTCTACGGGACGGACGGCACCCTGGTCGCCGATGCTACCCGCAACGTGATCCGGGTGTATATGCCCCAAGGCGCCACGGAACCGGTCGAGGAATGGGCCCAACCCTACGAAGGCCCCGCCCACGTGGCCAACTTTTTGGAATGTGTCAAATCCCGCAAGGAACCCAACTCGCCCGTGGAGACCGCCAACAACGTCATCACGGCCGCCCACTTGGCTAATCTGTCCTACCGTACCGGCCAGCGGGTGCAATGGGATCCCAAGACCGGGGAAATGCTCGAAATCCGCCGCGTGACGCCCTCGGATGCCTGGCTGCGGAGCCGGCTATAAAGCAAAATCAGGCCGGCCGGGATCAATCCCGCCGGTCCATCGCGCCTTCGCGCAGGGGCACCCCATGCCGTGCCCCTGTTTTGTTTTCATAGTAGGACAAGTGGATTTTATATGCTGATGAAGAAATAAATGAACGCGTAAAACAACACGGTGAGGATGAACGCGTACAGCAACGGTTTTTTATGGAATTCCCACCCGTAAGCCTCGTAGGGGGATTCCTCCGCCGCCGCATTCGGCGGATCGGCGGGGGCATGCTTTTGTTGCTGATCGTCTTTCTCCATCTCCATGGCCGGTCACTCCTTTCCAAACGCCATTTCACCCGTCATGCTAAATGGATTCGTGCCGGGGATCAATCCTTATGTTTTTACGACTCGTTCGGATGAGATAAACCGGTTGGATCTCAGAAGAATAACCGGTTTATGAGATTTTCCCTCCGAATTCAAAAAAGTAATTTTTTACTGGTTCGCGAGACAGATTTCGAGCGCCAGCGGCGTGGCATGAGTATAGCTCAGGGCGTAAGCACAGGGAGGATAGATAGGAAAAATAGTAAATACTCTTCATTCCCTGTGGCAAAAAATTAGTGAAGGAAGCCCTGAAAAGGTGAATTTTCATCCTGTCTACGCGATCGAGTAAGCCGTTACCAAGAATAGTGAATAATAGTGAATTTTTTCCTCCTCTTTCGCTTCTCCTTTCCCCTTGTTGGATAAAATCGTATTCTTTTCCGTGCCTGAAGATCATCAAGGTTTTCTTATTCCAACGGAAGGCAGGACAAGGCGATGAATCCGCAAAGTGTCGAGTCATCAAGGAGAGGATTGTTTTATTGGGGCATCGCGTGTTTTTTGATCCTACAAAGTGGCGGGGTTGGTCCCGTCTGGGCGGTGGATATTTTCGGGGAGGAGTTGGGCGTTACGATCGAATCCTCCTATGTCTCGAAGTACCTTTGGAAAGGGTATGACGTGCTTGACGATCACGGGGCCTGGCAGCCCAGCCTGACCCTGGATTACCGGGGCTTTTATGTGGGCGTATGGGGTTCGTGGCCTACCTCCAGCGGATTTGTGGACGCCACGGAGCTGGATTACTACCTGGGATCCGCGCAGAGTTTTTTCGAGGAAGAGTGGTATGCCCTCGACGCGGACATTGCCTGGTATTATTACGACTATCCCCATTCCGACAGCCATGCCGGTGACGATGGAATCAGCGATTCGCAGGAGATTGTCCTGGCGCTCTCCATGCCCAACCTGATTCCGCTCGGTCCCAGCCACCTGGTGCCATCCTACACGGTGGGATACAACTGGGATGGTATCCAAAGCGGGGAGGATGTCGACAACGGCTGGATTCACACGTTCGGTCTGGCGTATGATATTCCCATCCCGGCCTTGATCCCCGGTCAGGAAGAGGCGGCCATCAGCCTGGGATGGGATATTTCGTATAACGACGGGATGTTTGAATCCGATTCGGGATGGAGCCACTCGACCGCAAGGGTTTCCACGGTGTTCGAATGGCATGGCTTTTCCTTGACTCCCGCGCTCTTTTATCAATGGTCCTTTGAGGATACCGTGAATCTGGAGGATGAATTCTTCGCCTCGGTGAGTTTGAATTACGCGTTTTGATGGATGGATTAAGGGGGAATCGGCCCCTTGTGGGATTTCTTCAACGCGTCAGTTGAATCCGTCCCACGGTCTTGCGCTTTTCGATGTAGCGGAGAATCGAATCGCGCATGGAGAGGCCGGTCTCTTCCCATTGGATATCCGCGAAGGAGGGAAAATCATGCTCCCACTGATCGCGGACGTAGCTGTTGGTCACGATTTTATACGTCTTGGCCGGATCGACCGGTTGCATGCCATAAAAGTTTTTGGGGATCCGGCTGCCGGGGACCTGGGCCACGACCAGTGTGTTTTCGAAGGGGTAGATCGTCCAGACGGCGCGGTAGGTGAAATTCCCGGCGGGCAGCGTTCCCCGCGTGCCGCCGGAATTATGGTACGCGTAATCGGCGCCGGTGCTTTCGAGAAACGCCGCCATCGCCAGAAACACGAGGTCTTTTTGCGTCAAACGTTGAGAGGCGGAGCCTAGCGGCCGGTCCACGAGTTCTTCCACTTTCGATTCCCATTCCTTCACCGCCTCGAGCGTCGCGGGATCTTCCGGAGCCAGCTCCTCCCGGACCTCGAGCAGCCGGTAGGACCAATCCATGATCTGGTCTGTATCCGTGTCCACCGTCAAATCCACCCGGCCGATGAACTGCCCCTTGCTGCCTGCGTGGACAATGGGCACGCCGTTGATTCGACGCTCAGTCTTTAACCGGATGTGACTGTGTCCGCCCACGATCAGGTCCAGGCCCTCCACCTGCTTCGCGAGTTCCAGGTCCTGCTCCAGGCCGGCGTGGGTCAAGGCGATGATCAGGTCGCATTGGTCTTGCACTTCCCGCACCAGACGCCGCAAGGCCGGGATCGCCGGAACGAAGGTGACGCCCTCGGAGGCCTGGCGGGTAGTAATGTGGGGTGTATATTCGGTGATCACGCCCAGGACCGCGATCCGCAGCGCCCCGCGTTGGAAAATCGCATATTCCGCGTCACCGAGGATATGTAATTTCCCATCCGGCCCCATCACGTACGCGTTGGCGCAGAGAATGGGAAATCCGGCGATTTCCCGATACACTTCGATCCGCTGCCAACCGGAATCGAACTCGTGATTCCCCAACGCCGCTGCGTCCAAACCCCAATGATTCAAAATCCGGAAGACCGGATTGCCCTTAAAAAGGGAGGAGATAGGGGTGCCGCTGATCATGTCGCCCGCGTCGAGGATCAGGACGTTGGGTACCTCCGCCCGGACCTGTTGGTAATAGCCCGCGATGCGCGCCGCGCCGCCCCGGCCGTTCTCATCCGGTGAAACATGGGCGTGGAAATCGCTGGTGAACAATACCGTCAACGGGACGATCTCCGCCGGGCATTCCCCACCGGCCAGAATCCATACCAGCACCCATACCAGCCCAATCCGCCCAAGTCCGCGCGTCATGGAGAATCTCCTCCTACCGGAGGCACCGTTCGAGGACCAACGAACCGCCTTCGCCCGCCTGGGCCATAAAATCCAGTTGTTGTTTCAGACAAGAGCCCAGGTAAGGATCGTCGCGGGCTACCCAGCGCGCTTCCAAGATATCCCGCTGGTTGGGCGTGGGCCGGGGAGCGAATTGGCCCAGCGTGTAGACATTGATCCAATGCGCGAGGTACATTTGGCCCCGCAGCGGATCGAGGGCGTACCCATAGGCCAGAAGCGTGCCGCCTTTGGCCAAGACCGCGATCAAAGTCTGTTCGTGCACGTACTCGGTGGCCGCCCGGATCAGATCCATGTTATCCTTGGCTTTTTCTCCATACACTTCGGGATTCACCACCCCGCCGGGAAAAGTCCAGCCTTCGCCGCCAGCGCGTTGGACCATGAGATAACGCTCGGCCAGCGGGACGACGCTGATGACCAATTCCCGCCCCGTCCATTCTTCCCGCCGCGCCCAGTGATATTTGGTTTTGATCTTCGTTTTGGGGACGTTGTACTCGGGGCTGGAAGAGACACACGCATACGCGAAGGGGCCCGCCAGCAGCAGGGGGCCGGCCTGGAGGAAAGTACGCCTGGAGAATTTCATTTGATTTTCCTGCATAAAGATGACCTCGGTTTCTCACCGGCATTCCTGTTTGTTGGATCAGAACCACCGCGATCCCGGCTCCCTGGCACTCTAGCCATATCGGCCAGCAAAATCCATAGCCTGAACGTGAAGCCAGTCAAGAAGGAGAATTGGATGCTTTACGACGGAATCGCCTTTCCCTATAGTACGTGCGGTCTGCTTGTGGGAGATAAGAAATGAACGGCTGTGACAAGGATCGGCTGGGAACGTGGACAGGCCGGAGGGGGATAGATCAGCATAAAATGAGCATGGCTCATGAATTTTGGTGGCCGCGGGTGGCGGCATTCCTGGCGTTTCTCGGCGTGGGGGCGGCCGTGGTGTGTCTGCCCGGTTTCCGTTTTGCGTATAGCGATACCGATTACCTCAGTTTTTTGCTGGCCCGGGGATTTTTTCAAGAAGTCTTGGTGGATCAAGGGCTGCCGGAGTGCCTGCCGTTGCAGAATGGGAATTTGTTGGTCATTGCGCTGATCCGGTTGGCGGAGGCCATCCCGGTTTCGCCCGGGATTCTGCTAGGCATGGGGCAGGGCATTTTGGCCGCGATGTTGTTTGGGCAGATGCAAAGGCTGGCACGGCGGTGGGTGGCGGCGGAAGACCGGATGTATGTTTTCTGGCTGGTCTTGGCGCAACCAGGGATCTGGCGAATGCTATTTTGCGCGCCCGGGGAGGGGGTAACCGCTGTTTTGTTTATCGGCGCGCTGGCCCATTCTCCCCTGAAAGGAGAAAAGGCTTCCGGGTGGCCGGTTTGGTTGTTTCTGCTGAGTTTTAGCGGTTTGGACGGATTCTTTTTGGCCCTTTTATTGGCCTTGTGTTGGCCCTTAGGAGAGGGAATCGCCACAAGACAGGGCGATGAAACCTCCGGATCGTGGCCGGTCACCGCCGTCTTGTCTATTGCCGCCATTATG
>Ga0116167_1002474_pt1 | contig 15638 bp, 12 predicted proteins | sample AD_JPNMR3_MetaG_FD_89794 | JGI IMG/M metagenome (GOLD analysis project Ga0116167, IMG submission 89794) | Active sludge microbial communities of municipal wastewater-treating anaerobic digesters from Japan - AD_JPNMR3_MetaG | ecosystem: Engineered > Bioreactor > Anaerobic > Digestate | place...
CGGAAGGCCACATTTCCAAGATGGTTATTTTCCGTCAGCCAGCCGGCGTATTCGAAATTACAGGTCGTGGGCGCTCCCGTCTTACACGCGTGGATCCACTCCTGATGATGCCCCAGCGATTCGGGGATAAACGGCTCGGGGCGCTTGAATTCCTTGTACCCCTCCTGCAACAGCAAGATGTGCTTGCCGTAGTCCGAAAGCAACATGCTGTTTTCTCCCACGAACAACACGCCATCGCTCCAAGGCGGGATAACCCCCTTCTTAAAAAGGTCGGGCTTGTTGATCCCCTGGTACCAGGTGAGTTCCACCGGCGGACGCCCGCCGCGCGCGCCGTAGGTGTATTTCACCTGCATGGAGGCGGGGGCGATTTCAGGATGCGGCGCGGGGCCGGACGCCTCGATGGTCAGAGGATAATCGAGGTTCAACGCCCAGAAGGGCAGGTCGATCCAGTGGCTGCCCAGGTCCGACATGGTGCCGTTGCCGAAATCCCACCATCGGTACCACTTGGGCCCCGGGAAATAGACGTTGTTGAAGGGGCGCGCGGGCGCGGGGCCGAGCCACAGGTCCCAATCAAGCCCCTCCGGGATTGGATCTTCTTCGGCAGGGCGTTCCTGCACACACACGATATCATGGGCCTGGTGGCAGGCCTCTTCCGACTCGTGGCGGCCCCAGGCGCGCGACACCCAGACGTGGACTTCCTTGACCGTTCCGATCTGGCCGGACTGGATCAGTTCGACCACCCGCCGGTAGTTGCCCCCCGCGTGGATCTGCGTGCCCATCTGCGTGGCCACCTTGGCTTGGGCGGCGGCTTCGCGGATGACACGCGCCTCCCATACGCTATGCGTGAGGGGCTTCTCGCAGTACACATGCTTGCCCAGTTGCAGCGCGGGCAACGTGGCGAAAGCGTGGGTATGCTCGCAGGTGCTGACCACGACCGCGTCGAATTCATTCGCGTGGTCGAAGAGTTTCCGGAAATCGGTCACCTGGCGGGCCTTGGGGCATTTTTCCGCCGCCGCGGCCAGACTCTTGCCGTTCACGTCGCTAAGCGCGGTGATGTTTTCGGAAGCGACCGATTGCAGGTTGCCCATGCCGCGCCCGCCCGTTCCGATGATGGCGATGTCGAGGCGGTCGTTAAGATTCTGCCCCCGCGCGATCACCGGGCCGGCCAGCGCGGCCGCCGCCCACGTTCCCAGGAAATTCCGCCGTGAAAGAGGATATTGGGTTTTGGATGAGGAAGCGCCGTTGAATTTCATGGTGAATGAATCCTTTCCCGGATGTGAAATCCAATTCCGGATCCATCATGCAAAATTATCCGTGAAAAGTAAATAGAACGGGTTCACCTGTCCCGTGTGTTCACAACTCCCCCTCCAGGTTTCCCGCATTGACGAACGCCGCGTGGGTGTGGAATCATGCCATCTCAGTTCTATGCCTATTCCCGGAGAAAAAAATATGAACGCGGCCGGTCAAATCCACGCAACGGCGATCCCAGCAACGCGCATTCGCAATCCTCCGGATAATTTATGGTCTTCCCTGCGTTATTTAGGGCCGGGATTGATCCTCTCGGCGGCCATCGTGGGCTCGGGCGAGTTGATCGCCACCACCGCGTTGGGAGCCAAGGCGGGCTTCGCCCTGCTGTGGATGATCCTCTTCGGATGCCTGGTGAAGGTGGCGGTGCAATTGGAATACGGGCGGAACTGTATCATCCATGGTCAACCAACCTATCAGGCCTGGAGCCGGGAAGGCGGTATCCACATTCACGGCGTGCATTGGACGGTGTTCATCGCCCTGCTGTATATGATCTCGATTTTCGTGGGGCAGGCGGGCGTGCTGGGCGGAGCGGCGCAGGTGGCGGCCTACGCGTTCCCCCAGGTTCCCATGGAACAATGGGTGATCATCGTCGTGCTCGTGTTGGGTTCCCTGGTGTTTCATGGGAAATACCGGCCGGTGGAACTTATCGCCACGGGAATGAATTTCCTCTTTGTGGCGGCGGTGCTGTATTGCGTCATCGCCGTGCAATGGACTCCCTACGCGTATTCTCTGAAAGACGTGGCGGGCGGATTTCTGTTCCACTGGTCGCCCGAGCTGGCCCCTTTGGCGCTGGCGGCCTTCGGCATCACCGGCGTGGCGGCGGGCGAGATCACGGCCTATCCCTACTGGTGCCTGGAGAAGGGCTACGCGGCGTGGACCGGCCCGCGGGATCATTCAGACGAATGGGCGCGGCGGGCGCGGGGATGGATTCGCGTGATGACACTGGACGCGCTGGTGTCCATGGTGGTCTATACACTGATGACGGGCGCCTTTTACGTGCTGGGGGCGGCGGTGCTGCGCGGCCAACCGGCGCTGGCGGACGGCAACGAGTTCATCGTGCAGCTGTCAGTCCTGTTCACGGAGATTCTGGGGGAAGGGGCGCGGGACATCTTCATGCTCTGCGCCTTCACGGTGCTGTTTTCGACGGTCTTTTCGAACACGGCGGGATTTTCAAGGCTGTGGACGGATTATTTCGGCCTTCGCGGCTGGATTGACTGGCAGGATGAAAAGCAGCGCCGGTTTTCGATCTCCCTGATGGCCTGGATTTTTCCGGCCTTTTGTGGATTGGCGTATTTGACAGTTCAAAAACCGCTGTTGCTGGTAAAGTTCATGGGGATATGCAACGCGCTGTTTCTGATCGTCGTCGCCTATCAAGCCATGAGGTTCCGCTACCGGCAAACGGATCCCCGGCTCTTGCCTTCCCGGTTTTATGATGTGGCTTTGTGGGTGAGCCTGTTCTCCATCGGGTATCTGGCCGTGCGGGCGGTGTGGTGAAAGCCCTTCCGTTCCGCCATACCTCTTTGGAATGAATTGGTGTATCGCCCGTAGGGGAGTCCCCTTCAGGGGACGGCTTTACACCTGTCCAGGGTTTTAATCCTAGGACAAGAACAAGCCCGCAGGGCTGCAAGATGCCAGCCGGGACCTAGGTAACCAATTCCCTCTCCCCTGGGAGAGGGTAGGGTGAGAAATGCCTTGAAAGGGAGAATTAACGTCTCTTCCCGCAAACGGATAACCAGTTCCATTCTGCTCCTCTCCCCGCGTATGGAGAACGAAATACAATGATCCCGTGCCGGGCAATCTATCGAAAATAGTCGAGTCCCAATCATGACCCTGTATCCCCGCATGGCGATAGTCGAACAAGAATTCCCCCGGCCGCGCGTTGAAGCGGTCGGCCGGCGAGTCCAGGAATGTCTGGGCGGCGGGATTCCCGCTGCCCTGCTGCGGGGGAAGCGGGTCGCCGTCACCGTGGGCAGCCGGGGCATCGCGGAACTGGAGGCGATCGTCCGGGCGGTGGTGAGAACGTTGCGCGAGGCGGGCGCGGAGCCGTTCCTGGTTCCGGCCATGGGTTCGCATGGCGGAGGCGTGGCGGAGGAGCAGACCAAAATCCTCGCCGATTACGGCGTGACTCCGGACCGCGTGGGCGCGCCGGTGCGCTCGTCGCTCGAAACGGTCTGCCTGGGGAAAACGGTGGACGGATTGCCCGTGTTTATGGACCGGAACGCCTGGGAGGCGGACGGGATCGTGGTCCTCAACCGGATCAAACCGCACACCGATTTCAGCGGCACGGTGGAAAGCGGGTTGCTGAAAATGATGGTAGTGGGGCTGGGGAAGGTGGACGGCGCGCGGATGTTCCACGGCCGGACCATCGCGTATCCGCATGATCAGATGATCCTGAGCATCAGCCGGGTGATATTGGCGAGCGGCAAGATCCTGGGCGGCCTGGCGATTTTGGAAAACGCGTATCACGAAGTGGCCGGGATCGAATGGGTACCCCCGACGGGGATGGTGGAGCGGGAAAAACAACTGCTGCTCCGGGCCAAGGAACTGATGCCGTCCTTGCCCATTGCGAAGGCCGACATCCTCATCGTGGACCGGATCGGCAAGAATATCAGCGGGGTGGGGATGGATCCCAACATCACAGGGCGCTGGTACCGGATTCATTCCCGGTGGCAGAAAACGCCGGATATTACGCGGATCGTGGTACTGGATCTGACCGAGGAGTCGTTGGGCAACGCGGCGGGCATCGGGCTGGCGGATTTTTGCAGCCGGCGGGTGGTCGAGAAGATGGACCGCCCGGCCACCTACCTCAACTCCGTGACCTCGTTGAACACCGTCGCCGCGAACATTCCGCTGTACTATGACACGGACCGCGAAATGATGGAGCAAGTCTTTCTTTCTCTGGGCGGTGTGGACCGCGGCAACGTGCGGATCTTGCGCATTCGCGATACGTTGCAGGTCAACCGGTTCGAAGCCTCGGAGGCACTGTGGCCGGATCTGCGGAGTCACCCGCGCGTGACCGCTATCGGCAAGCCCCGCGATTTGGCGTTCGATGAATCCGGCAACCTGCTGCCCGGTTTGATTTCACTTAATGATTGAAACCGGCCGCCGATAAGAAATCATAGGAACGCAACCTCGGCTTTTCACCATGGGGAGCGCAGGCATCCAGGTGGACCGCAGGCATCCTGCCTGCATCGGGGCTAAAGATATGGTATGAACACGACTCCTTCGCTCTTTTCTCGAAAATCCGAAAAACCCGCGATTCTCGGTGGTGAACCATTGGGCCGGACTCCCCTGCCGTTTGTGCGCCCGCAATTGCCGCCGCTGGAGGATTTGGAGGGCCCTTACCGCGAGATTTTAAGTAACGGCATGGTGACCACCGGCCTTTACGCGGAACGCCTGGGAGAGGCATTGCGCGCGCATCTGGGCGTGCGCCACGCAGTGGCGGTGTCGAGTTGCACTACCGGCCTGATGCTGGCGGTTCAGGCATTGAATCTCCCGCGTGGTTCCGTGGCGGTCCTCCCCAGCTTCACCTTCATGGCCACGGCGTTGGGGGCAGTGTGGAACGGCCTCCGGCTCCACTTCGTGGACGTGAACCGGGAGACGATGAATATCGATCCGGCGCGGGTGGAAGAGGCGCTCACGGCGGATACCTCGGTCATCATCGGTGTGCATCAATTCGGCGCGCCCGCCCCGGTGGAGGACTTGCGGCGCGTCGCGGACACGAAGGGGATTTCTCTCCTGTTCGATGCGGCGCATGGATTCGGATCACTGTGCCAAGGCCAACCGCTGGGCGGACACGGGCGGGCGGAAGTGTTTAGCCTGTCGCCGACCAAACTGCTGATCGCGGCCGAGGGGGGCGTCGTGGCAACCGGGGAAGAGGATATCGCCACGCATGTCCGGCTCGGACGGAACTATGGCAATCCGGGGAATTACGATTGCCGGTTTCCCGGATTGAACGCCCGCATGAGCGAACTGCACGCTATCCTGGCTTTGAAATCCCTGGAACGGCTGGAAGAGGCCGCGGCGAACCGCAACCGCTCGGCGCATCTCTATCGGGAATTGTTGCGAAATGTCCCGGGCGTTTCGTTCCAGAAAGTCCTGGAAAATGACCGTTCCTCGTTCAAGGATTTTTCAATCGTCGTGGATGAGCACGCGTTTGGCCTGACACGGGATCAACTGGCGCGGGCGTTGGCGGCGGAGGGAATCCACACGCGGGTATATTACGCGCCGGTGCTGCATAAAATGGAGGCGTTCCGCCCTTATGCGGGAGAAAATCCAGCCGCGGAGTTGCCAAATACCCTCTATCTGGAATCCCATGCCTTGAGCCTGCCGATGTATTCGGACATGAAAGAAGAGGAGATCGAACGCGTGGCCGCCAGCCTCGTCCGGATTCAGCGCCATGCCCTCCCTATTGCCTCGTTGAATCTTTCTGCCTGATTTTGGCGCCGGAAAGGTAATCTTCCTGGTGAGCCGCGGTATACCCGGATCGTCCATATACAACCGGCCCGGCGGGAGGCTCGCCCATCCCCAGCACGGCCGGCTGAATTCGAGCATGGATCTACGCGTCTCGCGCTATCCAGCAAAATCACCTGCCTTCCTCGGCTTGAGATGGTTATCAAAAAAATCCAACACCTTCGACTCGATGTAGGGATATCCCGCCATCCCGGTGAACAGGACGGCACTGTAATGACCAGTGGGAAGATAAATGGTGCGGGGATAACGCAAGGCTTCCCGCAACAATTCCCCGTTTCGCCGGGGAACGGTGTGGTCCATCCGGGCCAGGATGAGCAGCGTGGTCTGGGGATCGATATACGGGGTGAAGCGGAGCGGTTCGGTTTGGAGCGCTGTGCGCAATTGCTTTTCTGCTTCGTAGTTTGTCAAATGGTGGCTTTCCGCGTAGCGGCGGAAAAGAGCCCGCAACTCAGGCAAGTTGCTCTGCGATAGGATAGTAGGCAGGTCGCCGCCCGCCAGCGCGATCACGTTGGCCTTCAGACGGCCGTCCACACCCGCCAGGACCGTGTTCTTAATTCCCCCGTAACTGATGCCGAAACTGCCGAGCGCGCCGGGATCGACCTCCGGCTGGCGGCTCAGCCAATCGAGTGCCACCCGGTCGCGGATGACCGCCAGCCGCAGGCGCTCATCCAGTTGCTCCGGACTTTGAATATCCCGCGTCAGGTCCTTGGGACGGTGCACCACGGCGCAATGGTACCCGTGGCGCGCGAAATACCGGGCAAAATGATTCGCGATCCGGTTGCGCCCCCCCAGGATGGGCGAGATCAACAATCCGGGATGCCGTTCGTGGTCTGGACAGGGAAAATAATCCAGCAGGATAGGATCATCGTCCGCCGGGGAATTTCCGCCAGGCGCTGAATCCGCAGGCGTTAGGATCACCCGCCGGCTGTCCGGTTCCATTGGACCCGCTTGGACGGTCCAGTCCCGGGTCGAGGTGTAGATCAGTTGATGATGAGCCGGGCGGAGCGCCAACGCGGCGGCCTGGGGATTCGAGGGGATGGTGGCGCAGCCTCCCTGGCACCAGCCGAGGAGACCCATCAGTAACAAGGGTAATAAATGCCAATCGCTTCGGGGAAAGATCATGACCCGCTTGCCTGCCAGGAGAAGGATTCGTATGATAGTTGCTATCCAACCGGTGTCCGTTCCAGACCGGACGGTCCGGTCATTCTATTGGTATTGGAGGGAACTATGAAGTACAAGCGATTCATGCTGTTCGTGATGGTGGGTGTGGTGTGTGTCTCCCTGCTCGGATGCGCCACCGCTTCCCGAAGGACCGCCATGGACGACCAAACCATCGCGGAACGGATCAAGGCATCACTCGAATCCCCTATGGGGCCGCCGGGACCTTTCTCCATCCAGATCAATGTGTATAAAGGAATCGTGTCGCTGGACGGCCAAGTGCCGAGCGACGCCGTGAAAGCGCAAGTCATCCAAACCGCCCATACCACCGAGGGCGTGCAGGAAATCAAGAGCTATCTGCGGGTACAATGAAACGGGCCGTTTTGTCATCCCAGGTCGAATTAGTTCAGGGAGACATCACCCGGCAGGATACGGATGCCATTGTCAACGCCGCCAACAGCTCCTTGTTGGGCGGGGGCGGCGTTGACGGGGCCATCCACCGCGCTGGCGGTCCAGCCATCTTGGAAGAATGCCGGCGGCTGGGAGGATGCGCGGCCGGAGACGCGAAGATCACCACCGGCGGCAATCTGAAGGCCCGCTATGTCATTCACGCCGTGGGACCGGTATATCGCGGCGGGTCCTCTGGCGAGGCCGATCTTCTAGCCCGCTGTTACCGCCGAAGTCTCGAAATCGCGGTGGAACATGGTCTCCGGACTATTGCGTTTCCCTCGATCAGCACGGGAGCGTACCGCTACCCGGTCCGGGAAGCGGCGCGGGTGGCCCTCAGAACGGTGAAGGAGTTCTTGGAAACACAGCCCGCCATTCAGCTGGTACGGTTCGTGTTGTTTGATGAAACTGCCTTCCATGCCTACGCGGAGGCCATGGAGGAAATCTGGCCGTAGCGAGGGATGCGGCTCACGCTCCCGGCGGGGGCGGCGGAAAGAGGATTGATCCGCCTGAGGGTGGAGCTTCGTTCGTTTCCCCGGTAGAGGAAGAATTTCCCGGAGAAATGGGAATATCCGTAAAGGCGGTGCGTATGGCTTCGGACGGTCCAGCCCCCGGAATCGGTTCCTCGAATTCCGGTTTTTTTATGTCCGTTTCGCCTCCATGGGGTTCTAATTCCTCCGCACCCGTCAATTGGGCCATAAAGGAGAGGGCATAGGCATTTTGCCAGACAGGCACCGGAAGCAGAATCCAGGTCAGGAAAAAATCGAACGGAAGGGAAATCAGCCACAGGAGGACAACGCGGGAAACGCCCAATTCCAACGGATTGAAGGAGGGTTTATACAAGCCGAAACTGAGAATTCCCACAATCAGGCTGATCCAAAACAGGAGGAAAGCATAACCAAGGACGATCAGAAAACGGAAAAAGGCATAGCCCAAAAATTCCCCCATGTTTTCCAGAGCCAAGCGCAACGAGATCCGCCAGGCCGCGAAAATCCCCAGTTTCAGAATGGCCATAAGCGGCGCGACCATCGAATTGAGCATGACGAGATAGAACGCCACGAAAACGCCCAGGATCGTCAGCAGGAGGACATTCAGGGAAATTATCAAAATCAGTGCGGTGGTTTGTTCGAAGGCGGCCGATAACATCCAGGCCGCCAACACCATGACCACGAACCCCAACCCCGCCATAAAAACAAACAGAGCTTTGACGATGAAATACCACAAGAAAAAAGCGACAATCTGGGGCAAGAGACGGTGAAAGGAAATAAAGTAAGTCACCATCCCTTGCGCGATGCCGTCATAGAACAAAAACCGGGAAACAGCGTACAGGAAATCGAATAAGATCGCCAGGATGAAATATATCCCGAGCAAGGTCACAAGTACCGGCATTTGGCGCATGGCTTCTTCAACCCATGTTTCGTAATTGGAATCCATAAGGGCTTCGTAATCGAGATGAAAATTCAAAAGCGATATTCCCTGAATCAAAAAAACCAGCAGAGTCGCCTTGAGCCAGAATACCAAACGGAACGGTTGAAACGTCAACCGGATCGCATGAGACCAACTTCGGGATAAAGCGTCGGTGCAGGCAGCCATGGCGGGTGTGTGCTCCTCCATCGCGTCCGTGGATTCCGCGGGGGGATTATCCCCGCGGCCGGAGGCAACATAATCAACCGATCTTGCGTACTGAATATCAGGAAAGGCCATGCTTCATCATACACAAGTTTTGATCGATCGGCGAGCGTACGAACACAATCTGAACGTCTTGCGCGCCGGATTGTCACCCGGATGCCGGATCTGCGCGGTGCTCAAGGCCGACGCCTACGGGCATGGATTGGACTTGTTGGCCCCAGTGGCCGCCGCGTGCGGCATCCCAGTAGTGGGCATCACCGACAACTGGGAAGCCGAACTCGTCCGCCGGATGAACTTGCCCGTCACCCTGTTACGGTTGCGGCCCGCCACCCTCGAAGAAGCCGTTGAAGCCCGCGCCTGGGACGTGGAAGAGGTGATTGGATCCCTCCAACAAGCAAAGGCTTTCTCCCGCGTAGGGCTCAACGGGCACCGCCCGTTTCCGGTCCATCTGAAACTGGATGTGGGCATCGGACGGATGGGTTTTTCTCTCCCCCGCCAACTTGAAGAATTGCGGGAAGCATGCCGGCTCGAAGGCTTGCGGATCCGGGGCGTCATGACGCATTTCCCCTGCGCGGACGAAGCGGATCTTCAGCAAACGCGGGAAGCGCTGGAACGGTTCAACCACGACGTGCGGCGCATCCAGCCCTCTCTGCCGGAACCGGTGATCCGCCATGCCGCCAACAGCGCCGGCGCTTTGCGTTTGCCAGACAGCCACCAGGAAATGGTACGGCTGGGTATTGTCTCGTACGGCCTCGCTCCTTCGCCCGATGCGCCCCCGCCGGGAACACTGCAACCGGTCATGCAATGGATTACCCGGGTGGCACAGGTGCGCTGGGTGCCGGCGGAATCCACGATCGGCTACGGCCGGACGGTCCGGCTGGACTGCGACCGGCTGATCGCTACCTTGCCCGTAGGATATGCCGACGGCTATTTGCGGGCGTTTTCGGACCGGGCGACGGTCTTGATCCGGGGCATCCCGTGCCCGGTGGTGGGGCGGATCTCTATGGACATGACCACTGTGGATGTCAGCCACGTGCCGGATGTGCAACCGGGCGATACGGTGGTGCTGATGGGCCGGCAAGGGGATAAGAGCATCTCCGCGGATGACTTGGCCCGCTGGGCTGGTACCATCAATTACGAAATCACTTGTCTTGTGGGGAAATGCAACCGGGCCTGGCGGATACAATCTCCTTGAAAAGAGATAGAAACTTCATCCCCAAATGCCATCTATTCTTACCATTCTATTTTTTAAATAAGAGTTTTTTATAAAAACCTGAAATTGGATCGCTTTACAATTCCCTCTCCCACCCGCGGGAGTCAGGGAGTGGTCCGGAAAAGTGACTCTCCTGGGGAACGGCTATCATCCTGCATTCCTCGCCAAATGAATCGGCTTGGCATCAGTCTTGCCCTTCCATGCGAAGAGAACGTCGAGGTCGGGGACACCAAGAAATGACGATAGGCTTGACGATAGGCTTCTTTATACTGCGAGCCGTAAATGGACGCTCACAAAGAAAAGATGTATCGTATTGGAAAGATTGCCGGTACCGGGCTGTCGATTAATTATATATAACACATAATTTATATAAATTGTGCAATAGAATTGCAATAGAATATAGCACCACTTTGACGAATCTGAATCATAAGAAAAAAAATACCGCAACATCACAAATCTTTCTTGACAAATTTTTCGAATTCTATATTGTTACTCTGGGCTTCCAACCTCCGGGCCGCTACCTGGCCTTAACTGATATTCCCCCGGTAGCGGCCCCTTTTTTGATTATGGGCCGAAATCGAGGGGTGGATCCCGTCTGGCTTATGTGGGAATGGGATAAAAACTGTTCTCCGTACGCGCTTGACGGAACAATGTGCCCATTTTCTCGATGAGATCGGGATGGTGCGCGGCGATGTCTGTGGTTTCGCCCAAATCCGTCTCCAGGTCGTAGAGTTCGACCGGGGGTTTCCATCCCAGGCGCACCGCTTTCCATTTTCCCATCCGGATGGCTTGCTTGCCCCCTTGTTCGTGAAATTCCCAGTACAGGTATTCGTGGTTTTGCTGCGGGCGTTGGAATAAGGCGTCAACCATGGAAATTCCGTCCCCGGGATTGGGCAGGCGGGTTCCCGCCAGTTCCGCCGCGGTGGCGGGAAAGTCCCAAAAGGCCCAGACCTGATCGCTGACCGCCCCCGCCGGGAGATGGCCGGGCCAGCGGACGATCATGGGGACGCGGATACCCCCTTCGTACAGGTCGCGCTTGATGCCGCGCAGGGGGCCGTTGCTGTCAAAGAAATCGGGATTGGTCCCGCCTTCGCGGTGCGGGCCATTATCACTGCTGAAAAAAACAATGGTGTTTTCGTCCAATCCCAGTTCCTCGAGCAGCGTGAAGAGGCGGCCGATATCCGTGTCCATCAGGGTGATCATGGCGGCACGGTTTTTTTCGTTCTGCGGCCAGGGTTGATCGCTGTACGGCTGGTCGCTGGGGATGGGCATGCCATTCACTCCTCCTTCATTGAAGGCGTGGGGAATGGTGTAGGCCAGATAGAGGAAAAAAGGCTGCCCGTGGCTTCGCCGGACGAAATCAAGGGCTTCCTGAGTGAAGGCGGTGTGCGTGTAGGTCCAACGGTCGAAGAAAAAGCGTTCCGTGTTCTTCCAAACGTAATCGGGGTAATAATTATGGGCGCGGCTTTGGTTCAGAAATCCAAACCAATAGTCGAAGCCTTGGCGGTTGGGAATGCCGGTCGTGTCCGGTTCACCCAAACCCCACTTGCCCACGATCCCGGTCGTATAGCCGGCGTTCTTCAGCACTTCGGCAATGGTGGTGTCTTCCGGAAGCAGGGGGTGGAGTTTATTGCCCGGGATGCGCGCGTGGCCGGTATGCAGGCCGGTCATCAGGCAGCACCGGGAGGGGGCGCAAACGGTGCTGCCCGCGTAGCATTGGGTGAAGCGGATGCCTTCGCTGGCCATCTGGTCGAGGTGGGGCGTCTGGATGACTTTCTGACCGTAGCAGCCTACGTCGCCGTAGCCCAAATCATCGGCCAGGATGAAGATGATATTGGGCGGTCGGCCGGAGACCTCACCGGCCCTCAACCGGCCGGGATTCAAAATCCGCGTGCCGGTCATCAGCCCCGCGGCGGCGAGGCTGGATCGTTTCAAAAATTGCCGCCGGGTGGGTTTCGTCATAAGCAGGATACACCTTTCTTTTCTGCGTTCTTGACCGTCATGCCATGCGATTATGCCATACAAAACAACCCAGTGTCCACATGAAAGGGATTGGAGAAGGATGGTTGGGCGAGGGGGGAGAGAGTAAATCGGTCCGGATTGCGGCACGGAACGGTCATAAATATACAGACCAAGATCTCGGTACTCAACTATGCGGATTTACACAAACGAACCCGCCCCCATTTCTGCTCCCTCTCCCCGGGAGAGGGCCGGGGTGAGGGAAAGCCTATCGCTGCCCATTTCCCCCCGGTTTTCGCGGGAATCGTAGGATGGATTAGCGCGTGGCGCGTAATCCATCCGATCATTCCTGCCAATGTAGGGTAGGCTCAAAGCGCCGCGTAGCCCGCCATAAACAATCATTCTTTATTGGACCAGAATACGAATCCCGGCTCACTTCCCCCGTGAGAAGGTGTACAATCTTTTTTTCCTTGAAGCGGGGACCTGGGTCTCGCAACCAGTGGCTCTTAAGGTGATAGGGAACATGAAACATTGTGTCGTGGTTTTCATAGGGATCTTTTTCGTGTGTGGCGGTGCGCAGGCCCAATGGGGAATTCCGCCGAACGATTACAACATCATGATCTTTTATGAACTGGGCATGCACTGCACCGGATTCGATATCTCCTATTGCTGCGTCTTGCCGCCTTATAACAGCGTGCTGGCGCAGATCGTGAAAACCAGCAAAGATCCCAAAGAGAAGCCGCAGTTGCTCCGGCCGGAGCATCTCCAGGAGCAAGGATGGGTGTTGTGGTATGAGCACGACCAGAACACTTTTTCGGAAGGCCCCAAAATGCTGTACTGGAATGTCCCCTACGACGTAAACGGCAACGGGACCACCACCGATCCCATCGATTCGTTCGCCAATCACGAGTTCAGCCAGCTCTTCACCTACGCTGAAGCGCCGTTGAAATTCAAGCCGGAAGGGGCAATGAAGCGGTTGTTCGTCGGGCCGGATATCCAGATTCCTCTGGATCATGGCCCCACGGGCAAACCAATCAGCTTCGACGTGCTCGATTTTACGGGAGAGCAGGGGACCATTGTTTATACTTTTCTGAACGATGGAAAAACAGAAATCGCCATCCCCCTCGGGCAGCGGTATCTGTGGGAAGCGTTGGGCCTGCCTTTGACGGCCCTGTTCGATGGCGCCACGCCTCACATCCGGGCGGTCCGGGAAGAAATGCTCCGGCCCTACCAGATCGCGCGCGTCAGCCTGAAGCAATGGCAGGACCGCGACGGGAATGGCAAGGCGCGCTTGGCGGAACTCACGCCGGTGCGCCACGCCAACGGCCTGCCGGTTTCATTTATCGGGACGAATCCCATCGACACCCCGGCGTGCACACGCTGCCATTCCAGTTATGTGGCGAACGGGGATGAATTCCAACTCTACAAAAAAGAGTACGATTACTGGAAAGACACATTTTCCAACACTTCCGATTACTACGCCAGCGTGAAGGCGGCGTCGATCAGCATGCTGGAAATCCACGACAAGCGCATCGGGACGGATTTTCTTTCGAATTACAACCCGAATGACACCACCGGCGCGTCGGCCACGCGTCTGGGCCGTCCTCCCGTCAAATGCCAGGAATGCCATGCCGACAACGTACTGGGCGTCCTGCGCGGCGTGACCGATCCTTTGACAGTGTCGATCCATGTGAGCCACCTGCGGACCACACCCGAGCCGGACAAATTCGGCCGCCCGGCGAATTGCCAGGTGTGCCATCCCGCGCATTGGCAAAACGGCTCGCTGGAACATTACCCGGTGGATGATTTCGGGCGGTTCAAGGGCGTGCGCACCGGCGACGTGCGGCAGTTCTGGGGCGGCTGCTTTATCGGCCGCGACGTGCATTCCAATCCGCGCCACCGCCAGATGGTTTCCACCCGCAGCCACTTGAACGCGGTGGGGACTTGGATGTTGCAAAACGTGATGAACGATGGCCAGGGGTTGTACTGCACGAATTGCCACAACGTAGGCTCGCGCCTGCTATATAAGGCGGACGCGCTGGAGAACTTCGACCAGGCGGGCGAGACCCTGCGCAACCAGCCGATGGATACAATTACGGAGGCATTCCAGTCGATGGACGGCGGCCGTTACGCGGATTGGGGCACGGCCGATTTTTGGGATCCTAAGGTCTCCCCGGTGGACAGGGTACGAGCGGTGTGGGAAGATCCGCCGGTGGAGCCTTACGGCCGGGTCAGCGACGCGGGGGATTTTTGGCTGGCGGCAGGTGAACCCAAATGCGCGGATTGCCACAAGCCGCCCTTCGTGGAAAGCCTGGGCGGTTCGTATTTTCCTATCGACCAGGAGAAGAAATATTCACTGATGCGCTATTCGAAAGGGCATAGCGGCCTGGCGTGCCAGTCGTGCCATCAATCCACGCACGGCCTGCATCCGGTGAATCCCTTAGGGCCCGATCCCACCACGCATCAGCAGGCGGCCAGTCTGAACCCGGACGGTTCGGCGGGGCCGGTCAAATGCGCGGCCTGCCACACGGTGGACGCGGACGGTGTTCCCGGCCTGGTGCAGGAAGCGATGCTGGTCCTCTTTCCGGACGATGAATATCCCACCCGCTACGAAAAAGCCGTGGCCCTTTCTCATGTGCTGAGGAAGGAATATTGAGTGGCGCAAGAGTTGCCCGGTTGTGGAAAAGGGATGAATTTCGCCCTTTCAGGGCTTCCCTCACCCTGATATGGAACGACCTAGCTCTCTCCCAGGGGGAGTGGTGATAATTGGGTGTGAGATGATGGGAAAACATAAAGAGGATCAGAATCGATCCGGCATACAATACGAATCGCGCGGAGGCATGGATTCCGAAACACGTTCCTATGTATAAAAAGCCATCATTGGCGTTCCCTCTCCCCGTGGGATCGGGCCGGGGTGAAGAAAAAAAATCTTTTCTTCACGTTTTCACTTCTCGAATTCCGCTTTCTTCACTCCTTCCTCTCCAGCGCCCCTTTCAAGGGGCCGCCATACAGCAGCCCAGGGTTTCAACCCTGGGCACAATCCACCCCTGGGCATAATTCAACCTTGGGCCCTGGGCATAATTCAGCCCTGGGCGAATTAACCTCAGACTATACTCACTTCTGCCAAACCTAACACAAAATCAACAACCTCGCTTTTCTCCTCCTTCCCCCCGCAAGCCTATTACTCCCTTTCTTCCCCAGCGCCCCTTTCAAGGGGCCGCCATACAGCAGCCCAGGGTTTCAACCCTGGGCATAATTCAACCCTGGGCCGAATCAATCCTGGGCACAATCCACCCCTGGGCATAATTCAACCTTGGGCCCTGGGCATAATTCACCCCTGGGCGAATTAACCTCAGACGATACTCACTTCTACCCAACCTAACACAAAACCAACAACCTCCCTTTTCTCCCCCCTCCCCCCGGGAGACTTCTCTTCCCTCTCCCTCCGGAG
>Ga0116167_1002486_pt1 | contig 15609 bp, 14 predicted proteins | sample AD_JPNMR3_MetaG_FD_89794 | JGI IMG/M metagenome (GOLD analysis project Ga0116167, IMG submission 89794) | Active sludge microbial communities of municipal wastewater-treating anaerobic digesters from Japan - AD_JPNMR3_MetaG | ecosystem: Engineered > Bioreactor > Anaerobic > Digestate | place...
GACCTCAACGTTGGCTTGGGGTTCTGAGCCGGCTGGCGCCGATCGTGGGGAGGCCGAATGACGATGCGCAGCGAACCAGGATCGGTACGACTGACGCGCCGCGCAGTGATGACCGCCGCCGGCGCGGCCGCCGCTGCGGCCGGCTGCGCGGTAGCGTGACCCCGGCGCGCTCCACGCAGCGCGTGGTCTGCTGCTGCCGCGACTGCCGCGCCTACGCCTGCCACCTGGGCGGCGGCGGCGTACTCGATGCGCAAGGCGGCACCGAGATCGTCGCGTCGCTGCCATCGAAGCTGCGTTTCGATGCCGGCAACGACACCCTGGCCTGCCTGTCGCTGAGCCCGCGCGGGCTGCTGCGCTGGTACGCGCGCTGCTGCGGCACGCCGATCGGCAACACGCCGCGCAACCCCAAGCTCGCCTACGTCGGGCTGGTGCACAGCTGTTTGGAACAGGACGCGCCGTCGCTGCAGCACAGCTTCGGCCCGCTGCGCATGGTGGTCAACGCCGGCGGCGCGCCGGGCGGCGTGCGCAAGAGCCCGGCGCTGGCCGCGGCGGCCGGCCTGGCCGGCATGGCCGCGATGCTGCTCGGCGCCCGGCTCGGTGGCGGCTGGCGCGACAACCCTTTCTTCGAAGCCGGCACGGCAGCGCCGGTGCGCACCGTGCACGTGCTGACGCCGGCCGAGCGCACGCAAGCCTATGCCGCGGCGGACCGGCCCGCCGGCTGAGAAGCCGCCCGCACCGCGCCGCTGCGCGGTGCGGCGCCCGGTCGGCGGGTGCGCATGGAATATTCCGGGCCGCCGCCGTGTTTACCGTGGTGCCACCCCTTACGGAGAACCGATCATGCCGCGCAAACCTTCCCTGTCCGCCATCGTCTTTGCCAGCCTGCTGGGCGCCGCCGGTGCGGCGCTGGGTGCGGACGCACCGGCCAATGCCGTCGACGGCGTGCTCGCCGGCGCCAACGGCATGACGCTGTACACCTTCGACCGCGATACCGCCCCCGGCAAGAGCGCCTGCAACGGGCCCTGCGCCGCCAACTGGCCGCCGCTGCTGGCCCCCGCCGGCGCGGCGGGCGGCGGCGACTGGAGCATCGTCACGCGCGACGACGGCAGCAGGCAGTGGGCCTACAAGGGCAAGCCGCTGTACCACTGGACCAAGGACCAGAAGCCGGGCGAACGCGGCGGCGACGGCGTCAACGGCGTGTGGCGCGCCGCGCAGCCCTGAGAACGCCGCGCCGCGTGGGCGTCGAACAGGCCCTGGGCCACATCCCTGCGCTGCGCCGCTATGCGCGGCTGCTGACGGGCGACGCCACGCGGGCCGACGATCTGGTGCAGGACACGCTGGAGCGCGCCTGCATCAAGTGGGCGCTGTGGCAGCCGGGTTCGCTGCTGCGCAGCTGGCTGCTGTCGCTGATGCACAACCTGCACATGAACCACGTGCGCGACTGGCGCCACGACGACGGCCATGCCGCCCTCGACGAGGCCGCGCAGCCGTCGCACGACCCGACGGCCGACCTGGGCCGGCGCCTGGACCTGCAGCAGGCGCTGGCCGCGCTGCCGCCGCCGATGCGCGAGGTGCTGCTGCTCGTGGGCGTCGAGGAGTACACCTATGCCGAAGCCGCCGGCATTCTCGAGGTGCCGGTGGGCACGGTGATGTCCAGACTGCACCGCGCCAGGGAGCGCCTGCGCGAGCTGATGGCGGACCCTGCACGATCCGCCCCGTGTGCGCCTGCGGCGCCGCTGCAACTGGTGAAGCGATGAGCGAAGTGAGCGAGCGCGTGGACGACGACGAGCTGCACGCCTTCGTCGATGCCCAGATCGACGCCGCGCGGCTGCCGGCGGTGCTCGCCTGGCTGCAGGCCCATCCCGACGCGGCGGCGCGGGTGCTGCAGTGGCAGGCGCAGCGGCTGCAACTGCGGCAGCTGGCGCGCTCGATCGATGTCGGCGACACGCCCGCGGCGCTGACCGATGCGGTGGCGCTCGCCGCGGCGCGCGCGCGGCGCCGCACCCGCCGCACCCTGTGGCCGCAGGCGGCGGCGGTGCTGCTGCTGGTCGCGGCAGCACTGGCCGGCGGCCGCTACTGGGAGCGCTGGGCCGCGGCCGATGCGCCCGCGGCGCTGGCCGCTTCGCCGGCCTTCGTGCACGATGCCGTGCTGGCGCACGCGGTCTACGTGCCGGACAAGCGCCATCCGGTGGAGGTGGGCGCGTCCGACGAGGCGCACCTGGTGCAGTGGCTCAGCCGGCGCCTGGGCTCGCCGTTGAAGGTGCCCTCGCTGGCCCGGTACGGCTACCGGCTGCTGGGCGGGCGCCTGCTGCCGGGCGAAGGCACGCCGCGCGCGCAGTTCATGTACGAAAACGCGCAGGGCTCGCGCGTCACGCTCTATGTCGCCGTCTTCGAACCCGGCCAGGCGCCGGATGCCGCCGCGTTCCGCTCGGTGCGCACGGGCGGCGAGGAGTCGTTCTTCTGGGTCGAGGACCGCTTCGGCTACGCCCTCAGCGGCAACGCCGGCGGCCCCGACATGCAGGCGCTGGCGCGCGAAGTGCATGGACAGCTGGCACGCTGAGCCGCATCCAGGCGATGCCGATGCCGCGCGGGAGCCGACCGATGCACTGGCTTTGCCGAACCCCGGCCGCCGGCGTGGCCGCCCGGGCCGCCCGGGGCGCACGCTGGCGTTCGCGGCGGCGCTGGCGGCGGTGGCGGCGGCCGCGCTGCTGGCCGGGTGCGCCGCGCCGGTGGCCCCACCCATGGTCGCGCCGCCGCACGCGGTGCAGCGCGAACCGGCCGGGTTCCCGGGAAACGACTATCGGGCGCTGGCGGCTCGGGGCAAGCCGGTGTTCCGCGTCGACCCGGCCCGCTCGATCGTGGTCATCGAAGTCCGGCGCGCGGGGTCGATGGCGCGGCTCGGGCACGACCACGTGGTCGCGAGCCATGACGTGGCGGGTTTCGTCGCACCCGGCGAGGGGCGCGCGGATCTGTGGCTGCCGCTGGATGCGCTGGTGGTGGACGAACCGGCACTGCGCACCGAAGCCGGCTTGACCACGGAACCGACTGCGGACGACATCGCCGGCACGCGGCGCAACATGCTGGGCCGGGTTCTGCAGACCGACCGCCATCCCCACGTGCTGATCGGCATCCGCGAGCTCGCGGCCGGCGGCGGCTCGGTCCGCTCGAGCATCCGCATCACGCTGCACGGCATCACCCGCTCGTACGAAGCGCAAGCGAGCTACGAAAAAAGCGCCGAGGCGCTGTGCGTGTCGGGAACGATGGCGATCGACCAGTCCGATTTCGGCATCGTGCCGCTGTCCGTGCTCGGCGGCGCCATCGCGGTGCAGGACCGCCTGGAGATGCGCTATCGCATCCAGGCCCTGCGCATGCCGTAGTGGGCACCTGGCCGGCAGCCGGCCGGCACCGAAGGCGTCTGGGCTCGCGCCGACGCCGTGCACGACCGTGTGGCCCCGTGCGCCGCGGCAAGGCGAACAGCGCCAAGCTCATCCGGCGGCAGCGCGGTGCGCCAGGCAGCGCGCGCGGGCGGCCGCCCCCGGCGCGTCGCGCCTCGACTTCGCCCACGCCAAGCCAGCCTCGCCGCAAGCCCGGAACCCTTGCGCACGCTTGCGGCGCCGCCGCGCCGCCGCGCCGCCGCAAGAGTGCGACCGTCACTCCACGGTCACGCTCTTGGCAAGGTTCCTGGGCTTGTCGACGTCGGTGCCGCGTGCGCAGGCGGTGTGGTAGGCCAGCAGCTGCAGCGGCACCACGTGCAGGATCGGGCTCAGCGGGCCGTAGTGTTCGGGCATGCGGATCACGTGCACGCCGGGGCCGCTGTCGATTCGCGTGTCGCTGTCGGCCACGACGTAGAGCTCGCCGCCGCGCGCGCGCACTTCCTGCATGTTGCTCTTGAGCTTTTCGAGCAGCGCGTCGTTCGGCGCCACCGTCACCACCGGCATCTGCGCGGTCACCAGCGCCAGCGGGCCGTGCTTGAGTTCGCCCGCCGGGTAGGCCTCGGCGTGGATGTAGCTGATCTCCTTCAGCTTGAGCGCGCCTTCCAGCGCGATCGGGTAGTGCAGGCCGCGGCCGAGGAACAACGCGTTCTCGCGCCGCGCGAAGTCCTCGGCCCAGGCGATGATCTGCGGCTCCAGCGCCAGCACCGCCTGCACCGCCAGCGGCAGGTGGCGCAGCGCTTTCAGCTGCCGCGCCTCTTCGGCCTCGCCGAGATGGCCGCGCAGCTGCGCCAGCGCCAGCGTCAGCAGGTACAGGCCGACCAGCTGCGTGGTGAAGGCCTTGGTGCTGGCCACGCCGATCTCGACCCCGGCGCGGGTGATGTAGGCCAATGCGCATTCGCGCACCATCGCGCTGGTGGCGACGTTGCAGATGGTCAGCGTGTGCGCCATGCCCAACGCGCGCGCGTGCTTCAGCGCGGCCAGCGTGTCGGCGGTCTCGCCGCTTTGGCTGATGGTGATGACCAGGGTGCGCGGGTCGCTCACGCTGTCGCGGTAGCGGTATTCGCTGGCGATCTCCACCGTGGTCGGAATCTTCGCGATCGACTCGAGCCAGTAGCGCGCGGTGCTGCCGCTGTAGTAGCTGGTGCCGCAGGCCAGGATCAGCACGCGGTCGACCTCCTTGAAGGCGCGCCAGGCGCCGTCGCCGAACAGCTCGGGCGTGATCGCGGCCACGCCGTCCAGCGTGTCGGCAATGGCGCGCGGCTGCTCGAAGATCTCCTTTTGCATGTAGTGCCGGTACGGCCCCAGCTCGGCCGCGCCGCTGTGCGCCTGCACCTGCCGCACCGGCCGCTGCACCTCGCGCCAGCGGCCGTCGTCCTGGCGTACGCTGATCCAGCTCTTGCCCAGCTGCAGGTCGACGACGTCGCCTTCTTCCAGGTAGACGATCTGGTCGGTCACGCCGGCCAGCGCCATCGCGTCGCTGGCCAGGAACTCCTCGCCGACCCCCACGCCCAGCACCAGCGGCGAGCCGGCGCGCGCGCCGACGATGCGGTGCGGCTCGTCGCGGCAGAACACGGCGATGGCGTAGGCGCCCTTCAGGCGCAGCACCGCGCGCTGCACCGCGTCGAACAGGTCGCCGTCGTACAGGTGGTCGACCAGGTGGGCGATGACCTCGGTGTCGGTCTGGCTGGCGAACTCGTAGCCGCGCGCTTCGAGCTCGATGCGCAGTTCGTCGTGGTTCTCGATGATGCCGTTGTGCACCAGGCCGACGCGCGCGGTGCGTGCGCCGGCGTCGATGCCGTCGAGTTCGCCGAAGCCGGTGCTGGCGGCGTCGACGCCCGGGCCGGCCGAAAAGTGCGGGTGCGCGTTGTGCACCTCGGGCGCGCCGTGTGTGGCCCAGCGCGTGTGCGCGATGCCGGTGGTCGCGCTGATGCCGTCGCGCGCGGCGCTGGCAGCCAGCTCGGCCACGCGCGCGGTGCTGCGCGCGCGCCGCAGCTCGCCGCCCAGGTGCACGGCCACGCCGCAGGAGTCGTAGCCGCGATATTCCAGCCGCTTCAGGCCTTCGATCAGGATCGGGACGATGTCACGGTGGCTGACCGCAGCGACGATGCCGCACATGGGGAAACCCTCGGTTCGAGTTGAAGTGCCCGAATGGTAGGCAGCGTTAGAGCAACATGCTTGCAAGATTGATGCTTAAGTGCATCAATCATTCTTACAGCTTCACCACGTGCAAGAATGCGTCTTTCGCGATAAGAATTGGACGCGTGATTTCGTGAACGGCATCACACTCGACGCCACCGATCTGCGTCTGCTTGCGCTGCTGCAGCAGGACGCCTCACTGTCCAACCAGGACCTGGCCGCCGCCGCGCACGTGTCGCCGGCCACCGCACTGCGCCGCGTGCGCCGGCTGGTACAAGCCGGCGTGATCGAGCGCCGCGTGGCGCTGCTGTCGCACGAGCGGCTGGGCCACGGCCTGAGCGCGATCGTCGAGATCACGCTGGACCGCCAGGGCGCCGAACATCTGGCCGCCTTCGAGCAGCGCGCGGCGGCCGACCCCGGCGTGCAGCAGTGTTACCGCGTGTCGCCGGGCCCGGATTTCGTGCTGGTGGTGTGGTGCGCCGACATGCCTGCCTACCAGGCGCTGGTCGAGCGGCTGTTCACGCAAGACGCCAACGTGCGCCAGGTCAAGGCCTATTTCAGCGTCAAGCGCGCCAAGTTCGAGCCTGCGATCGGGCTGCCGGCGCCCAGCGCACGCTGAACACGGTTCCTCGGGCCTGACCGTGCGGGTGTGCGAGCCCGGGTGTGCGAGCCCGGGTGTGCGAGCCCGGGTGTGCGAGCCCGGGTGTGACAGCCCGGGTGTGACAGCTGTATCGCGCGAGACAGCTCGCGCACCTGGGGTTGGCCCTGGGCCCCGGCAGATCTGCACCTCGCAGCGGCGCTGCGCCGCGCGGGCCGCCGCGCCATGGCACGGCACTTGCTGCCTGGGCCGCAATGAACCCGCTGCCCATCAGCGACGCCTGCATCGGCGTGATCGCCAACCCGGTGTCGGCGCGCGACATCCGCCGTGTCGTCGCCAACGCCGGCAACCTGCAGATCACCGACCGCGTCAACATCGTGCTGCGGCTGCTGCAGGCGGCGCGCGCCGCGGGGGTGGGGCGCGCGCTGCTGATGCCCGACCGCGGCGGCATCCGCGCGCTGCTCGAGCGCCACCTGAAGCGCGGTGATGCCTCGCTGCCGCACATCGACTGGCTGGACATGCAGCCCACCTCGACGGTGGAAGACAGCTTCACCGCCACCAGGCTGCTGCAGCGTGCCGGCGTGGCGGCGATCGTCGTGCTCGGCGGCGACGGCACGCACCGCGCAATGGTGCGCGAGCTGCACGCCGCCGGCTCGGCGCTGCCGATCGCGGGGCTGTCCACCGGCACCAACAACGCCTTCCCCGAGATGCGCGAGCCAACCATCACCGGGCTGGCCACCGCGCTGTATGCCACCGGCCGCATCGCGCCGCAAGAAGCGCTGGTGGCCAACAAGCTGCTCGAAGTGCAAATCACCGGCGGCACGCACGCCGCGCGCCACGACGTGGCCATCGTCGACGCGGTGATCACGCACGACCGAACCGTCGGCGCGCGTGCGCTGTGGAAGGCCGGCTCGCTGGCCGCCGCCTACCTGGCCTTTTGCGAGCCCGAGGCGATCGGCCTTTCCAGCATCGGCGCGCTGCTGCAGCCGGTGGGCCGGCGCGAGCGCGGCGGCCTGGCGGTGCAGATCGCCGCCCACGCCGCCGATGCATTGACGCTGCTGCACGCGCCGATCGCACCGGGCCTGGTGCTGCCGGTGCCGGTGGCCGGCTGGCAGCGGCTGCTGCCCGACGAGCCGCTGGCGGTGCAGCAAAGCGCCGGCACCGTGGCGCTGGACGGCGAGCGCGAGCTGATCTTCGAGCCCGGCCAGCACGTCGGCGTCACGCTGCGCGAAGCCGCGTTTCGCACGCTGGACGTGGCGCGCTGCATGGCGGTGGCGGCCCGCGACGGGCTGCTGCGCACTCCCCCCCACCCCTGAAACGAGGAGAGCGACGATGGCAGGCAACCCGTTCCCATTGCCCAAGGAGCAACTGCTCCAGGCCTACCGCACGATGCGCACGATCCGCGAATTCGAAGAGCGGCTGCACATCGATTTCGGCCGCGGCGACATTCCCGGCTTCGTGCACCTGTATGCCGGCGAGGAAGCGGCCGGCACCTGCATCATGATGCATTTGGGCGACGGCGACCGCATCGCCAGCACGCACCGCGGCCACGGCCACTGCATCGGCAAGGGCGTCGACGTGGTGGCGATGATGAAGGAGATCTACGGCCGCAAGGGTGGCGCCTGCGAGGGCAAGGGCGGCTCGATGCACATCGCCGACCTGCACAAAGGGATGATGGGCGCCAACGGCATCCTCGGTGCCGGCGCGCCGCTGGTGTGCGGCGCGGCGCTGGCGGCCAAGATCCGAGCGAAAGGCAAAGAACGCAGTGAAGTCGCGATCAGCTTCGTCGGCGACGGTGCCAGCAACCAGGGCACCTTCCTGGAGAGCCTGAACCTGGCGGCGGTGTGGAATCTGCCGGCGATCTTCGTCGTCGAGAACAACGGCTACGCCGAGAGCACCAGCCGCGACTACGGCGTGGCGGTGGACAGCTACGTCGACCGCGCCGCCGGCTTTGGCCTGCCCGGCGTCACCGTGGACGGCACCGACTTCTTCGCGGTGCATGAGGCCGCCGGCGAAATCATCGAGCGCGCGCGCAAGGGTGGCGGGCCGGCGCTGCTGGAATGCAAGATGGTGCGCTTCCACGGCCACTTCGAGGGCGACGCGCAGACCTACCGCGCGCCCGGCGAGAACGAGCACAACCGCGAGCACAACGACTGCCTGAAGAAGTTCGCCGCCGCGGTCAGCGGCGCCGGCGTGATCGCTGCCGACGAGCTGAAGGCGATCGACCACGAGGTGCTGGGCCTGATCGAGCGCGCGGTCAGCGAAGCCAAGGCGGCGCCGCAGCCCACAGCCGCGGACCTGCTGACCGACGTCTACGTCAAGTATTGAGATCGAGGAGACCCGACCATGGCACGCAAGATCAGCATGAAACAGGCGATCAACGAGGCGATCGACCAGGAAATGGCGCGCGACCCCTCGGTGATCATGATGGGCGAGGACATCGTCGGCGGTGCCGGCGCCGACGGTGAGCGCGACGCCTGGGGCGGCGTGCTCGGCGTCACCAAGGGCTTATACGCGAAGCACGGCGACCGCCTGCTCGACACCCCTCTGTCGGAGAGCGCCTATGTCGGCGCGGCCATCGGCGCGGCCTGCTGCGGCCTGCGCCCGATCGCCGAGCTGATGTTCGTCGACTTCATGGGCGTGTGCTTCGACCAGATCTACAACCAGGCGGCCAAGTTCAGGTACATGTTCGGCGGCAAGGCCGAAACGCCGGTGGTGATCCGCGCGATGTGCGGCGCCGGCTTTCGCGCCGCGGCGCAGCACAGCCAGATGCTGACGCCGCTGTTCACGCACATTCCCGGGCTGAAGGTCATCTGTCCGAGCACGCCCTACGACACCAAGGGCTTGCTGGTGCAGAGCATCCGCGACAACGACCCTGTCATCTTTCTCGAACACAAGAACCTGTACGGCTTCGAAGGCGAGGTGCCCGAGGCGCTGTACGCGATCCCCTTCGGCGAGGCCAACGTGCTGCGCGACGGCAAGGGCGCGACCATCGTCACTTATGGGCTGATGGTGCACCGCGCGCTGGATGCGGCGGCGGCGCTGGCCAAGGAGGGCGTCGAGTGTGAGGTGATCGACCTGCGCACCTTGAGCCCGATCGACATGGACACGGTGCTCGACAGCGTGGAAAAGACCGGCCACCTGGTGTGCGTCGACGAAGCCAATCCGCGCTGCAGCATCGCCGCCGACGTGTCGGCGCAGGTGGCGCAACAAGCCTTCGGCGCGCTGAAGGGCCCGATCGAGATGGTCACCGCGCCGCACACTCCCGTGCCGTTCTCGCCGGTGCTGGAAGATCTTTACATCCCGAGCGCCGCGCAGATCGCCGCGGCGGTGAAGCGCTCGCGCGCTGGAGGCAAGCACTGATGGCTGCCGCCGCACGGCCGCTCCGAAGGCGGCAACTCCCCCTCGGGGGGACGGCGCGCAGCGCCAAGGGGGCACTATGAATCAGGCAATCACCCCACTGGTCATGCCCAAGTGGGGGCTGGAAATGCGCCAGGGCACGGTCTCGGGCTGGCTGGTGGACGAAGGCACGCGCATCGCCGTGGGCACGCCGGTGGTCGACGTCGAGACCGACAAGATCAGCAACGCGGTCGAGGCACCCGACGCCGGGCTGCTGCGGCGAAAGGTGGCCAAGGACGGCGAAGTGCTGCCGGTGAAGGGGTTGCTGGCGGTGCTGGCGGAGCCCGAGGTGTCCGACGCGGAGATCGACGCCTTCGTCGCCGCCTTCGAAGTGCCGGCAGTCGGCGAGGGCGAGGCCGACGAGGCCGCTGCCTTCGCCTGGACAGAGGTGGCTGGCATCCGCGTGCGCCACGCGCGGCGCGGGCCCGAGGCCGGCGTGCCGGTGCTGTTCGTGCACGGCTTCGGTGGTGACCTCGGCAACTGGCTGTTCAACCTCGACGTCGTGGCCGAGAAGGCGCCGGTGCTTGCACTCGACCTGCCCGGGCACGGCCAGTCCGATGCCAGGTTGCCCGGCACCTCGCTGACGGCACTGGCCGACTTCGTGGCCGCGTTTCTCGACCAGCTCGGCATCGAGCGCGTGCACTGGGTCGGCCACTCGATGGGTGGCGCGGTCGGCGCGCAACTCGCGCTGCAGCAGCCGCAGCGCCTGGCCTCGCTGACGCTGGTAACCAGCGCCGGGCTCGGCCCCGAGATCGACGCCGCGTACATCGACGGCTTCGTGCACGCCGCGTCGCGCCGCGAACTCAAGCCGGTGGTCGAGATGCTGTTCGCCGACCCTTCGCTGGTCAGCCGCCAGCTGCTCGACGACCTGCTGCGCTACAAGCGCATCGACGGCGTCACCGAACTGCTGGGCGCTCTGAGCGGCGCGCTGTTCGGCGGCGGTGTCCAGCACACGTTGCCGGCGCTGCAGCTGCAGCCGGCGCAACTGCCGCTGCTGGTGGTCTGGGGCGAGCAGGACCGCGTGATCCCGGCCGCGCACGCCCGGGCCGCACCGGCCGGCGCGACGACAGCGGTGCTGGCCGGCGCCGGCCACATGGTGATGATGGAGAAGGCCGGCGAGTTCAACGCGCTGGTGTGCAAACATCTGGCGCGGTGAAGCTGCCGCCTTTCGGATTCGTCTGCGTGCACGAGCGGCCGCTGGCCGACGGCATCGCCTGCGAGGCCGAATGGATGGCCGGCGCCGCGCAGCGCGAGCGCGCCGTCGCACATCTGTGGCAGGGCACGCCGGGCTGGGTGCTGCCGCGGCGCGTCACCGCGCTGCCGGCGTGGCCTGCGGTGCAGGCCGCGCACGGGCCGGCGCTGCAGGTGCGCGGCTCGGGCGGCGGGCTGGTGCCGCAGGGGCCGGGCATCTGGAACCTGAGCCTGGCCTGGCCGGCGGCCGACACCACGCCGGCCGACATGCACGCGGTCTACGCCGCGCTGTGCGAAGCGCTGAGCGCCGCCATCGCGCGGCTGGGCGTCGCGGCCACACCGCAGCCGGTGCAGGGTTCGTTCTGCGACGGGCGCTGGAACCTGGCGGTAAAGGGCCGCAAGCTGGTCGGCACCGCGCAGGCCTGGCGACGCTTCGGCGCGCGGCAGGTGGTGCTGGCGCATGCGCTGATCGTGGTCTCGGCCGACCCGGCGGCGCTGACCGCCCGCACCAACGCGCTGGAAGCCGAACTCGGCCACGGCACGCCGTACCGCGCCGGCGCATTGACCAGCCTGGCGCTCGAGACCCAGGCGAGCCCGGTGGCCCATGACATCATCGCCCTCGAGGCGCGCACGCTCGAGGTGCTGGCCGAACAGTTCGCGCGCGTGGTGCCGCCGCGAGCAACCCGGTAGAACCAGGCAAAGCAAGGAGTCCGACGATGGTCATGCTCGAATTCGCGATGGCGCCGCACGGCCAGGGTGAAAGCCTGAGCGCCCACGTGGCGCGCATCCTCGACGTCATCGACAAAAGCGGCGTGCCCTACCAGCTCACGCCGATGGGCACCATCCTCGAAGGCGAATGGGACCAGGTGATCGGCGTGGTCACCGCCTGCTTCCGCGAGCTGGAGCGCGACTGCCCCCGCATCGGCGTGAACCTGAAGGTCGACTATCGGCAGGGCCCCGCCGGGCGGCTGAAGGGCAAGGTCGACAAGGTCGAGCAGCGGCTGGGGCGCAAGCTGAACACCTGAGCACGACGGCTGCCGACGCGGCGCCGGGCGTGGGCCGCATCACGCTGCGGCGCGCCGTCCGCCGGGCGCTCCTGCCGCGCTGGCCGCCGCAGCGATGCGCGGCTACAGTCGGCCTGCGACCCACGGTCGCGCCCCATGGCCCACGCTTGCCGAGGCCACGATGGAATCACACCAGCGCGAGCACATCCACGCCGTGATGCAGCTGGCCGGCGACGGCCTGCCGCTGCCGGCCGCTGCCGATGCCCCCGATGCCCTGATCGCCGCCAGCTGGCGCCGCTGCGTGCACCAGCACCGGCTCGACCCGGCGCGCATGCAAGACGCAGTGGTCCTGCCGCAGCCGCAGTGGCGCGAGCACCGCGAGCGCATCGACGAGTTCCTGCGCATCGCGCGCCACGGGCTCGAATCGCTGTACCAGCAGGTGGCCGGCATGGGTTATTGCGTGCTGCTGACCGACGCGCGCGGCGTGACGGTGGACTTCATAGGCGACCTGAAGCTCGATGCCTCGCTGCGCCGCGCCGGGCTGACCCTGGGCAGCGACTGGAGCGAACACCACGCCGGCACCTGCGGGGTGGGCACCGCGATCGCTGCCGGCCAGGCGCTGAGCGTGCACCAGGGCGACCACTTCGACGCCACGCACATCGCGCTGACCTGCACCGCCGCGCCGGTGTACGACCCGCTGGGCCGGCTGACCGCGGTCCTGGACATCAGCGCGCTGAGCTCGCCGCAGGCCAAGAGCAGCCAGCACCTGGCGCTGCAGCTGGTCAAGGTCTATGCGCAGCGCGTGGAGAACGCGTTCTTCCTGCGCTGCTTCCGCCACGACTGGGTGCTCGAGCTGCACCCGAGCCCGGAGTTCGTCGAGATCAGCCCCGAGCATCTGCTGGCGCTGGACGCGGCCGGGCGCATCGTCGGCCACAACCGCGCCGCGCAACTGCTGCTGCAGGCCGAACACGGCTCGTGCGTGCTCGGTCTGCCCTTCGAGCAGCTGTTCGACGCGCGCTTCGACGAGCTCGGCCGCTTCATGCGCGCGCTGCCGGGCGAGCGGCGCGCGGTGGTGCTGGCGCGCACGCGGCGCGTGCTGTTCCTGCACGCGGTGCCGCCGCCGGCGCGCTGGGCCAGCGCTTCGCCAGGGCTCGCCGCTGCGCCCGACCCCGCAGCGCCACCCGCACTGGCCGAACTGTCGGGCGGCGACGCGGCGCTGGACCGCCTGATCCAGCGCGCGGCGCGGCTGGTCGACACCCCGGTGAGCGTGCTGATCAGCGGCGAAACCGGCAGCGGCAAGGAGTTCTTCGCCAAGGCGATGCACGCGGCCAGCCAGCGTGCTGCGCGGCCCTTCGTCGCCGTCAACTGCGCGGCCATTCCCGAGACGCTGATCGAAAGCGAACTCTTCGGCCACCTGCCGGGCAGCTTCAGCGGCGCCGGCCCGAAGGGCAAGCGCGGGCTGATCGACGAGGCCGACGGCGGCACGCTGCTGCTCGACGAGATCGGCGACATGCCGCTGGCGCTGCAGGCGCGGCTGCTGCGCGTGCTGGCCGAGCGCGAGCTGCTGCCGATCGGCGCGACGCGCGCGCACAAGGTCGACGTGCGCGTGATCGCCGCCACCCACGCCGACCTGCGCCAGCGCGTGCGCGAAGGGCGCTTCCGCGACGACCTGTACTACCGGCTGGCCGGCGCCATGCTCGAGCTGCCGCCGCTGCGCGAACGCCGCGACCTGCCCTGGCTGATGCGCAAGATGCTGCGCGCCCAGCCGCGCGCGGTGCAGCTGTCGCCCGAGGCCGAGCACTGCCTGCGCCATCACGCCTGGCCAGGCAACCTGCGCGAGCTGAAGAACGTGCTCGACTACGCGGCGGCGATGGCCGCCGGCTCGGGCCTGATCGGCCTGGCCGAGCTGCCCGATGGCTTGCTCGCGCGCGGCGGCACCCCTGCGGCGCCGCCGACGCTGGCGCCCGAGGGCCAGCTGCTGCTGCAGTACCTGCGTGCGGCGCGCTGGAACATCAGTTCGGTCGCACACCAACTCGGCGTGACGCGCATGACCGTCTACCGGCGCATGAAGCGCTGGGGCATCCGCGAGCCGGGTCGCGATTGATGCCGAGTGGCGATCGAACACGCGGATGCGACGTCGGCGGCGCAGCGTCGCAAGCGCCGCCGCCGCCGTGGACAAGGCTGCATCGGCTGCCACATCCACACCCAGGAAAGCGCCCGCGGCACCAAGTGACCCACCCGGCACCGGGGTGCCAGGGCGCCAGGGCGCCGCGCGGATAACCCGGCCGGCTTCGTTGCGCGTTGCTGGCGGGCAGCGTCCCACGCTGATAACGGCCCGTTGCCCTGCCATCCGGGCGGTCACTCGGACACCCCACCCAGGGTGCCCGCGATCGCCCGGAACGCTGTCCGCGATCAGTTGGAACGCGCACGCCCTGCGCGCGATCGTGCTCGAGCACAAGATCTGCGGGCCCACACGATCGCGACGCGGCGAGGAGTTCGTCGCCCACGGCTGCACGGCCTTCGAGACCTGCCGCCAGGGGCGCGACCTGCTCGACGACCTGCATCGCGCAGTCGTGGCCTGGATCGACAAGACGCCCCATCCCAGCCTCGTCACCGCCAGCGCGCCCCCAGGCTGAGCCTGCGCGTGCGCCCCAGGGGAGGGGCTGAATACGCACGAGAGAAGAAAGGCCTGGAGAGAGCGAAAGGTGGCCGAGAACGGTCCAGATGGCGAACCGGCGACGTCCGCAGGTTTTCGCAGAAACCCGCGCTAACACGCTAAAACTGTCGCCATCGGACAAGAAAACACCAACTGAGAACAGTTGGGGTTTCATAAATGGTGGAGCCGGCGGGAATCGAACCCGCGTCCGCAAGCCATCACCGGGCAGTTCTACATGCGTAGCTGGCTGATTTGCGTCTCGCGCCCCGGGTCGCGCAGCAGCACGCTACCCTTGGCGCCAGTCACTTGATCTTGCCCCGTGCCGAGTGACCCGGCGCGAAGCGCAGCCCATGTAGATGACCTCGCAGCCTTCGGTCTTGCGACTTCAGGCCCAGCCCATGGGCCAACTGTTGCGAGGCTCACCGGTTTTAAGCGGCGAGGGCGAAACGTTCGTCGTTCGCAGTTACTTCGTTTCCAGTGGATTTACGAGCGAACTGGTGCTCGGCATGCCCTGCGTCGATTCCGAACCCGCGTCGAAGCCAGGTCGGCCCCAGGGCATGGATTTTAGGTCATTCCCAGCCAATTCAAGAGCTCGCCAGGCTGCTCCAGCACGGCCTGCGCTTGCCAGTCGTGCGCCGACTCGCCGCGACCCAGGTAGCCCCAGGCGGCTGCCAGTGTGGGCATGTGTGCGCCTCGCCCTGCTTCGACGTCGCGGCGATCGTCGCCGACGTAGACGCAGTGCGCAGCGCCCAGACCCAGGCGATGCGCCGCTTCGAGCAGCGGCGCCGGATGCGGTTTCGCGTAGGCCGTGGTGTCGCCGCTGATCAGCACCGCGCAGCGCGGCATCAGCCCCAGACCCTCGACCAAGGGCACCGCATAGCGCGCGATCTTGTTGGTCACGATGCCCCACCGCAGGCCTTGCTGCTCGATGGCCCGCAGCACCGGCTGCATCGGCGCGAACACGCGCGTGTGCCGCAGCAGGCGCCGCTCATACAGACCGAGGAACTCGGTGCGCAGCGCGCCGAAGCGCGAATCGTCCGGCCCGATGCCGAATGCCGCATCGAGCATGCCGCGCGCGCCGCTGCCCACCAGGGGGCGCAGCGCCGCGAACGGCAGCGGCGGCAGACCATGGGCCTGGCGCAGTTCGTTTGCTGCGCCGGCGAGATCGGGGGCGCTGTCCACCAGCGTGCCGTC
>Ga0116167_1002488_pt1 | contig 15605 bp, 12 predicted proteins | sample AD_JPNMR3_MetaG_FD_89794 | JGI IMG/M metagenome (GOLD analysis project Ga0116167, IMG submission 89794) | Active sludge microbial communities of municipal wastewater-treating anaerobic digesters from Japan - AD_JPNMR3_MetaG | ecosystem: Engineered > Bioreactor > Anaerobic > Digestate | place...
AGTTCGGCCTTTAGCATTTCTTCGACCCCTTGTTTAAAAAGGTCATTAAAAAACGAATGGAAATCTTCCTTACTTTTAAATTGCTTGAAGAAATCTTTTGGAATAAGGTTTTTGTACTCTTAGTTTTTAAATTTTTACAAAGATAGTGCTGCTCTGATACATTTCGCAGGGCAGCATTATATGATTACCTAATTATGAGTGTTTACACACTTTTTTATACTACCTTTTCCAGATATTTTTGTTTATTTGTAGGTAATACAAACAGGTTGCTATATGTCGAAAATTTCCTCACTAATCGTGATGGCTTTTCCCTTATGGGTATTGCTTGGCGTTGTGCTCACGCTTATAGAGCCATCGCTTTTTACGTGGTTTACAGGCGATTTAATCACCTATGGGTTGGGGATAATCATGTTGGGGATGGGTATGACGATAAAAGCCGAAGACTTTGCCAATGTATTGAGGATGCCTCGATGGGTGATGACAGGTATAGTACTGCAATACACTGTAATGCCGGCATTGGGTTGGTTTTTTGCATGGGTTTTTAGTTTGCCTTCCTATTTTGCTGCCGGCTTAATTGTGGTAGCTTGTTGTCCTGGAGGCACAGCGTCCAATGTGGTTTCGTACCTGGCTCGTGCCAATGTTCCCCTTTCGGTGACGATGACCAGCATTTCGACGCTGATGGCCATCGTACTTACCCCTCTTTTGTGTACCTTTATTATTGGTAGTAAGGTAGAGGTGAATGGCTGGGGACTATTTTTCGATACCCTGAAAGTAATTTTAGTGCCTGTAGGCGCTGGCGTTTTGATGAATAAGTATCTGCCACGGCTTACACGAGTGGTGTTGCCCTATGCACCGGTGGCGGCAACTTTTACCATTGTGCTTATTGTAGCCAGTATCATAGGGGCAGGTAAGTCGATTATTCTTACCAGTGGTTGGAAATTATTGCTCTCGGTTATAGGATTGCATGCAGGTGGCTTTTTACTGGGTTATCTGTTTGCTATGCTTACGGTAAAGAATGTACAAGCAAGGCAAACCATTTCCATTGAAGTAGGTATGCAAAACTCGGGATTGGGGGTGGTTCTGGCCCGAAATAATTTTCCCCATCCGGCTACGGCAATTCCGGCGGCAATATCCAGTGCAGTACATAGCCTCATTGGAAGTATTCTGGCGGGTATCTGGCGATGGAGAAACAAAGAGGTTAGCTAACTCATTTATTGCTCAAAATAAACTCCGAAAAAAATTGATACTTCATTGGATGATGCCTATATTTGCATAGGGGTAAAAAAAAGCTAATCTACTCATGAAAGCATATCGATTCGTACACCTATTTTTCTTCTTAATTTTTATGATGCTAACCAATTTATCGGCTCAAACCGATCAGACATCGGTGCTCGATACTATTGTTAAAAAGTCCGGTGTCACTGTCATAGGGAAGGTTGAGGGAAAAACTAAATTTGAGGTTCTACTTCGCGTTCCGGGTATGAAGGACCTGCAACGTGTAAATAACAGTGTTATCAAGGAGATTCGCTATGGCAATGGAACCATCGAAGTTGTTGAGGCCAAAACTGGCCAGATGAGTAAGGAGCAGATACAGGGCAAACAAAAAAGTAAGGACTGGACCAGCATTTTGGTGGCGAACGAAGGAAGCGATTTGAGTGGATATACCGAAAAAGGCGAAATTGAAGTCCGATACGATGCTACGCGAATTAATATGAGCAATTCTGAGCTTGAGCGAAATGCCATAGTGTTACTTCGCAAAAGGGCTGCTACTATGGGCGGAAGCGTTATTAAGGTTACAGGAAAGAATATCGTTCGGGAGTATGGTTCTTTCCCTTTCATTACCATGAAAGCAATGGTGTATAGCGTTGACTGAAATATCTGATGAGCTACATTGATACACAAAAATGACAGTTTCTGAACTAAAGTTTAGTTTCCCTTACAATTTAATTTAACAAGATGAAACGAGCATGTATTGCAGTATTCACAAACGAGAATGAAAATAATTTTTCATGCCTGCTTGATTTTAGAGCACAAAACATATTACATGCGAGTTCCATCCGACCGATTTAAAAAACATTTAAAAATATTTTCAGATGAAGTATACGCTTGTCGAAGTTACCGATAAAAAGTTGGCCAAAGAATTTGTGCGATTTCCTGTAAAGCTTTATAAAAACGATCCTAATTATATTCGTCCGCTCGATGTAGACGTGGAAAAAGTATTTGATCCTAAACAAAACAAGCTATTCAGGCAGGGGGAGTGTATCCGATGGATTTTACGTGATGAAAAAGGAAACACAGTGGGACGTGTAGCAGCTTTTGTCGATCATAAAAGTGCGGTAAAGAATGATCAGCCTACTGGTGGGATGGGATTTTTCGATTGTATCGATGACCAGGAAGCAGCCTTTGTCCTTTTCGATGCCTGTAAGCAATGGCTGGCTGCTCGGGGAATGGAGGCCATGGATGGACCAATCAATTTTGGGGAACGTGACCGTTGGTGGGGATGTTTGGTGGAAGGTTTTACACCACCCAATTACTGCAATAATTATAATTTTCCATACTATCGAAACCTTTTTGAGGCATACGGATTTCAGGACTATTTCAGGCAGATTACTTATCATGTCCCCATTGACGATAGCAGGGTACATCCGGTAATTCGCGAGAAGGCAAAGCGAATTTTCGCTAATCCCCATTATCGCTTTGAACATATTCGCAAGGGTAAGGATGATAAATATGTGAAGGACTTTTTGACCATATACAACAAGGCATGGGCTAAATTTCCCGGTGTAAAACCCTTGAACGAAATACAGGTGAAAGCTATTTTTAAGGCAATAAAACCTATTATGGATGAAAGGCTGATATGGTTTGGTTATTACGACGACGAACCTATTGCCTGTTTTCTTATGATTCCCGAGATTAATGCCATCATCAAGCATTTGAATGGTAATTTTAACCTCTGGGGTAAGCTTAAATTTTTGTACTATAAATGGCGTGGTGTGTGCAAAAAATCTTTTGGTTTTGTATTTGGTGTAGTTCCCGAGTATCAACGCAAGGGGGTGGAGGGTGCTCTGATAATGGCATATGCAGCCGAGGCTGTTAAACCCGACTTTCCCTATACCGAATTGGAACTGAACTGGATTGGCGATTTCAACCCTGCTATGATGCATCTGGTGGAAGAGGTGGGTTGTACCCCGGCTAAAATTCACATTACCTATCGCTATTTATTCGACCGCACCAAAGAATTTAAGCGCTGTCCCAGGGTTAGTTGATTTATCCACGTTGTGATTCTTAAATGATGACGTGTATATTAGGGATTTTATTTTGACACTAAGGTAGTTACCATCTCCAGTACATTTGCACCGAGACCTCTGAATTAGTTGATGAAGTATCGGTGGTGACGTTTCTGCTGCTATAGTGGGTCGTACTATATCGAATCCAACAACGTAATTGTCGGCTGATGTCGACTTTTAGCATGAGCGCAGTACGGATGCCTTTACCGTAGTAGAGTGCAGAGGAGTATACACGCCAGATATTTTTTTCATAAGCATATATGCGCGAGTCCCAGTCGTCGGTGTTAAATATCGCATAACGAGCTGAAAGGGAAAGGCTTCTATGAAATTTCCAGTCGATATCCTGGGCAATCAATGTGCCTTTTGACCCTGCAGGTGTTGGAATCATATTAAAATCGATACGATGATGTATTCTTAGACTTTCCCAAATCTGTTGCCAGACCTGCATTGTGATATGATGCTGTTTCGTTGTAACTGTTTCGCCTTCTTCCGTAATATTTCCGATGTTACGGTTGTATCGATATCGGAACGATGCCTTAATAGATTCATTTTCATAATTTTGCTGTAATAATAGGCTATATCTATTGGTGGGTGCCCTTTCTGCGTATCGTAGCCATAGATTGTTTGCAAAATCGAGTTGAATGATGGTTGTATGTATATCGTTGTAATGATAATTTAATGCCATACAGTACCCTTTTTCATTGCTTGTCTTGGTATTTAAGGCATAGGCGTTGGCATACGGCGAAAAGTATCCTGGAGTATAGTATCGATAGAGCCAATTTAAGGTTAGATCGGGTAGGGGCATGTAGCATACACCTCCAATAAAAGCGTAATTTTGTAGTGTATTGGAAATAGCGTTTTCGGCGTAAAAAATTGCCTGGCGGGTATGAAAACGCATATAACTACTGGTTACCCATATCCGGTTTCCTGCAAAACTATATGATTTGTAGGGCAGAGAAGAAGGTAGGATATTGGCCGAGAATGTGGTTTGATATCCACATAAACCCCACACAAGATTTTTCCAGGTATAATGAGCATCTCCGCCCCATACCATTTCACGTACACTGTGTCGATTTTTAAGCTGGTTTGCGGTGGCATGGGTGCCCGACGACAATAAATTACTGATGGAAAGTACGTTCCCGTTGCTATCGACGCTATTGATGGTAGCATCTCTGTATTTCGAACTACCCCAGGCAGTGAATTCCCAACCATTCGCACCAGCTGTTATGGATAAACCCCTGAAAAAATTATTTTCCTCGTAGCTTCGATGCATTGTTGAGCCACTATTAATCCGACAAAGGTTGGCCGTATAAATATTTTGCGAGATATCCCATCGATTCCATACAGCAAGTCCCTGGCCAAACTGACAGGTATAATCGCCGACAGTTATTTTACGGATAAACTTATTGGGACGATACTCGAAAGCTGCCGATACATAGTCGAAGGTAGTTATTTGACCAGAAAACCAGGGTTCCCCTTCGTCTTTTTCAGTGAGTAGCCTGATGGATAGCTGTGGGGCTTCGAAACTATAATTGTTCCTGAATTTAAAACTACTGCCCAGGTATTGATTGCTGGAATCGTTTTCGAAACGGTTTTTCCAGTAGGATAGCAGTTCATGTTTACTCCGGGATAAACGAGTAAAGGGTTCGGTTTTTACATATAAAAAGGGAAGAATCTGACGAAGCGTAGGTTCGGTTATCCCATTTACTGCTATGAGCTCGTATGTAGATAAAAAATCGCCGTGTTTTTGACGGTGTTGAAGAATGGCTAAAATTTGCGCAGGGGTTAAAAGTCCGAGTTGTGCCCAATCGTGGTATGTGGCAGTATTGATATCAATTTTATGCAGAGATAGATCGATAGTGTTTTCACTTTCATCCTCTCGATTGGTATTCTCTATAAGATTTTCGTAGGCTTCTTCGTATACAGGTTGTGAGCTGATATCGGGAAAAGTATCGGTTACCTGGGCTATGGCCTGCCATATCGATAGAAATTGAATAAAGAGAATGCAATAAAGATTTCTATTTCCGGCCAAAGCTATAACTGATCTGTAAGGATGGGTTAATACCCAGTTGAGGGTGTTGAACAACGGCCAGTCCCAATTCATAATTGCTTATCCTGTAATTAAAACCAAAAGAGATGTTGTAAGCATAATCATGGATTTGTGCTCCGGTAAATATGAACAGACGATCGGAAGGTTTAACTTGTAGGGCGCCAATCCACGAATACCTTGAGGTACCTGTTAGTTGCATTTCCGACATTACCTGTATGTTTGTACTGATGGTATAGGCAACACCAATTCCCATTATGGTAGGTAGCAAATTATCTTGACCTTTGCGTACTTTTGTTGGAATTAGAGAATGAATATAACATCCCAGTATAAAATTTTCGTGCAACCGACTGATAATGCCTGCATCGACATTGTACATCACATATTGATTTAAACCCTGACTCATGTAAGTATTGTAGCGATTGAATCGCAGACCACCGTAGAAATTCTCGCCAAATTTTCGAGCTGTGCCCAGGGTGATACGATTTTCACGGTAGCTGTTATTCCCAAAAACCTGCCACGAAAAACTCATGTGGAGAGGGCGGGTCGGATATACAACGGCTATTGACTTATCGGCCAGTTCGGATAGCATAAATCGTTGCCGGTAATAGGAGGTAAGCACTGGCGATTGAATATCGGCAATACCAGCCTGATTACCCCATACCTGCCAGATACCAATGGTGGTGGATGTGTAACCAGCAAGGGCATCAGAAACAGCACCATATGAAAAATAATTATAACAAAGGCATGCAGAAATATCGACAAAAAGGCCTATTACGATAATAATACATTTACGCATAGGGTTATTTTTATCTTAAAGCAAGATAAGAAAAAACCCAATGCAGACAAATTTTTTTTGCAGGTCATCATTTGTTTTTTTCGCAGGGACATGGCACAGGCTTGTGCCGATGGTATTTCTTTGTAGCACAGCCTTCGGAAACTACGATCAGACCAGTAATTATGATGATTAGAAGACTAATATAATATCTTTTCATCATGGGATAAGCGTAAAATATCTATTTCACGTTATTGTTAGTTTTTTCAAAAATGATTTTTACAATTTTCATTCCTTTGGCTTCGGGTATATATCTGGCCTGATAGCCAGTAGTGGCATTGATGGGTACATAGAATAGGTCATCGTCGGTGGTGTTGAAGGGGTATCCTGGGTTAATGGGTTCTCCCCAGCTACCATCGGGCTGACGGATACTCAAAAATATGTCGAACCCCCCAATGGTGGTATGACCCTGGGAGGCAAAATATAGGGTATCGCCCGTTACCGATAAAAATGGGGTTTCTTCATTCAGGGGTGTATTAATTATAATTCCCACGTTGCGTGGTTCCGACCATTGGCTGTCGGGCAAAAGTTCGCAAAAAAATATATCAAGTCCCCCGATGGACGACGGTTGGTTACTGGTAAAATATAGTGTTTTACCGTCGGACGAAAGGCAGGCATGCGATTCCCAGTATTTAGTATTAATTTGTTTAAAAGGGACAGCGGGAGTATAACGTTTGCCATTCCATCGGGAAATGTAAATATCGCTTTTGTCAAGCTCAACATAATTTAGTAAAAGTATTTTTCCATCGTCGGACAGGAAGACAGGAAACATATTCCCATCGCTTAAAATTGCCGTATTAAGCAAAACGGGTGATGACCATTTGTCATTCTTTTTTTGCACCCAATATATGGCATTATAAAATTTTTGTTCTACCGTATATACCGCCATCTGTTCATTATGGGTAAACACCGGATTCATTTCGTTCGTTTTTGTCCCAAAGGGTCGCCCCATGGTAGTAAAGGTAACTGCTATAGGATTTTTTACAGCATCCTGTGCTCTTTTGCAAGCAGCTATTTGGCTTTGTACCCATTCCTTCTCGAGAGAAGAAATTTTCAGATTTTTCTGCAGGTATGTTTCATAGGCTTCGATGGCTTTTTCTAGCTGCATATTGATACGATAAGCATTACCAAGATACAGCCAGGTATCGAGGGGGGCATTGGTCTCTTTCAAACTACTTTTTTTATAGTTAATGCTTGCTTTCTGACTGGCTTTTTCGAGATAACCAATGGCCTGTGCCTTTTCTCCAGGGATATTCAGATAGCAAATCCCAACGCGATATATTATATTGGCGTTATCGCGATAGTTACGCTTTAAAAGCTGAAGATATAACGGTAATGCGTCGCGGTACGATTCGGTAGCAAAAAAATATTCAGCATCCTCAAAGGTAGTTTTCTCAAACTTGCTCTGTGGAAATAAAGATGTTGTAAGTGAAAGTGCAAGAATGATATGAAAAATTATCCTCATCGGGTTATGGTTAGTTAATGCAAATATAAAAAAATACCATTACCCCGGGTAATTTTAATTATTCCCCACATTAAAAAATGATGCTGAATAGTACGATAGCTAATACCCTAACGCACAACAATTTGTTCTCGTGCTGGTCCAACCGAGATAATTTTAACCGGCACTCCTGTATTTTTTTCGATAAATTGAATGTAATGTTTAAGATTATCGGGTAGTTGATCGTACTGATTAACGGCGCAGATGTTTTCTTCCCAACCTGGTTGTTCTTCGTAGATTGGTTCTATAGGTTGTGACAGGTCGTAGGGTAGTTGGTCGGTTATTTTTCCGTTGATCTTGTATTTGGTGCAAACTTTAATTTTTTCAAGTCCTGTAAGTACATCGGCTTTAGTGAGGATAATCGAAGTAACTCCATTGATCATGATCGAATAATTCAGCGCTACCAGGTCGAGCCAGCCACAGCGGCGTGGGCGACCAGTAGTGGATCCAAACTCAACTCCCTTGTTTCGTAGCCATTCGCCAGTGCTGTCGAGCAGTTCGGTAGGGAAGGGTCCTGAACCTACACGTGTACAGTATGCTTTAACAATCCCATATACTTCACCAATGGTACGGGGTGCAATCCCCAATCCTGTACAGGCTCCAGCACAGATAGTATTCGAGGAAGTTACATAGGGATAGGATCCAAAATCGATGTCAAGCAAAGTACCCTGTGCGCCCTCAGCCAGAACTTTTTTCCCTTCCTGAAGAGCACCATTTATTATGTATTCACTGTCGACAAGATTAAAATCTTTCAAAATTTCAATGCTTTCCATCCATTCTTTCTCGGCTGGTTGTAGATCGTATTCAAAGGCATATTGTCGTAAAAGTTCTATATGCTTGCGCTTTAAAAATTCATAACGATCTTTGAAATCCGACAAAAGGATGTCGCCTACCCGCAAGCCGTTTCGTCCGGTTTTGTCCATGTAGGTAGGTCCAATACCCCTAAGTGTTGAGCCTATCTTGGTCGATCCTTTGGCTGCTTCGGAGGCAGCATCTAAAAATCTATGCGTTGGAAGTATTAGGTGAGCTTTTTTCGAAATAACCAGGTTTTTTCTTAAATCAACCCCCAAAGCCTGTAAAGCAGCATTTTCTTTCTGGAAAACTACTGGATCAAGCACTACGCCATTACCTATCAGATTTAGTTTATTGTCGTGGAAAACCCCCGACGGTATCAGGTGAAGTACGTGTTTGATTGAGTTAAATTCGAGCGAATGACCCGCATTGGGTCCACCCTGAAAACGAGCAATGACATCATAGTGCGGGGTTAATACGTCTACTACCTTTCCTTTTCCTTCATCGCCCCATTGAAGTCCTAGCAAAACATCAACCTTCATATAGATATTTTTTGTAACACTATTTTCCAAAAACACGGCAAGTTATAATAAATTTTGGTGATTTGGGAATAGTGTGTGAAATTTATTTTAACATGTTTAAACGTGCATGTATAACAGTCTTCCGAATGCTCGTCTAATATCCGTCCTGACGGGCACCTCTCAACAATAACCTCATCTCGCCCTAACGGCCAACCATCTCTTTATCAAGGAGAAGGGACGGGAAAAAGGTGGGCATCCCATTGCAACCAAAAGAGCCAACCCTACGGGGTTGGAAGGACTAAAATTTTAGGCTCGTATTTGCCAAAGGATAGGCTGAAATAAAAACTGACCTTTCTTACCGGACACCTCTCATCTGCATCCTCACCCCGCCCTGGCGGGCACCCCTCTCCTTGGAAAGGAGAGGGGACGGGGGAGAGGATTGAAGAGACAGCGCAGGGGCTAAAATTAAAACATAGATAGGCTTTGGGGGAAGAAGTTTTAACGGCCTTGAAAATTAGCACAGGCCATCATCTATGCTTTGTGCGGTGGGTGGCACAAATGTGCGGAGGTGCAGAGCGGGTAGGGGATCATTTGTGCTTGATTTTCTTTGCTACTTTCTTGTATCAAGACAAGAGAGTAGGGGAAAGAAAATATTGGCTGAGACGAGGATGGATTGCAGTTAAACCTCGCCTTGCCCTGCAGGCACCCCTCTCCTTGGAAAGGAAAGGGGACGGGGGTGAGGATTGAAACGGCGAGGGGAAGGAATGAAATTATATAAAGTTCGTTCCTGCAGGGTTGTAGTCCGCCTGGTAGGATTGTTAGCGAGGAAAAACTCATAGATAGGATTCATGATTATCCGATAAATTAATGATAAAAATGCTGCTAACCGCTCAATATATTGGGCATGGAATTATTTTTAAAGTTATTATAGAAAAAGATGTTATATTTTTTTTCAATAAAAAAATACTGGGTGAAAAAAAAATATAAATTGCGCAATCAATTAGAAAAGGATGAATACAGAGCTATTACTTGGAGATGAAGCCATAGCGCTTGGTGCTATTGATGCAGGAGTTTCAGGGGTATATGCTTATCCAGGAACTCCATCGACTGAGATAATGGAATATGTTCAGGAGTATGTAAAGAATTTCCAGGAACCTATTCAGGCTTCGTGGTCGGTAAACGAAAAAACTGCTTACGAAGCTGCACTGGGGATGTCGTATGCCGGTAAGCGGGCAATGGTGTGTATGAAGCATGTCGGGCTTAATGTGGCATCGGATGCTTTTATTAATTCGGCTATTACAGGTGTTAATGGAGGACTTGTGTTGGTTGTAGCGGATGATCCCTCGATGCATTCATCTCAAAACGAGCAAGATTCGAGGTTTTATGGCAAGTTTGCCATGATTCCCATCATTGAACCAGCTAACCAGCAGGAAGCTTATGAAGCAATAAAGTATGCCTTTGATTTATCGGAGAGCCTGAAATTGCCTGTAATGCTTAGAATTACTACCCGATTGGCTCATTCTCGCTCATTACTAAAGCGAGGTCATCAACGTGAACAAAATCCTTTAAACCCTGAGAAAAATTTGCGTAGGTTTGTTCTTTTGCCTAATAATGCTCGAATCAATTACAATTACCTCATTGAACAACAAAAAAGTATTATCGAAATTTCTGAGAATTCACCCTTTAACAAAATATTTGAAGGTACACATCTTTCGAAAGCCATTATTGCATTTGGCATTGGATTCAATTATGTTATAGAAGTATTGCAGAAGTATAATCTCAGTATCCCAGTGCTTAAAATTGGACAATATCCTTTGCCCGAAAAGAAAATAAAAATGTTTTCCGATAAATATGATAGCGTGCTTATTGTTGAGGAAGGGTATCCTATATTTGAAGAGATATTGAAAGGTTTTTTTGGAAATGATAAATTCAAAGGTCGGCTCGATGGCATACTTCCGCGGACAGGCGAGCTTAATCCTGATATCATTTCAAATGCATTATCTATTAAAACAAAAGTATATTATGAGGTACCTGAAATTGTAAGGCCTCGTTTACCCCAGTTATGTCAGGGATGTAGTCATAGAGATTTATTTGACTACTTAAAAAAGATATTGAGCAATTATCCTAATTATCGAGTTTTTTCTGATATTGGGTGTTACACACTCGGCGCATTGCCTCCTTACGAGATTATTCATTCTTGTGTTGATATGGGCGCATCGGTTACTATGGCAAAAGGCGCTGCTGATGCTGGATTTAGACCTGCTATTGCAGTAATTGGGGATTCCACTTTTACCCATTCGGGTATAACAGGTTTGATTGACGCTGTTAACGACAATTCTCCTGTAACTATTATAATCTCCGATAACAGAACCACTGCTATGACCGGAGGGCAGAAATCGTCAGGAACCGACAGGATAGTTTCAATTTGCAAAGGGGTGGGCGTTGAAGAAAATCATATAAGAAAAATCGAACCTCTTAAGAAAAATGAAGAACTGAATATCAAAATAATTACAGAAGAAATTGAATACAATGGTGTATCTGTAATAATTTCCGAAAGAGAGTGTATTCAAACAGCTGTAAGAAAAAAAAGACAACAATCATGAAAAAAGATATCATATTATCGGGGGTAGGGGGGCAAGGAATATTGTCTATTGCTTCAGTAATCGACCTTGCTGCTATCAAAAGTGGGTTGAATGTAAAGCAGTCGGAAGTACATGGTATGAGTCAGCGAGGTGGTGCAGTTCAATCGCATCTTAGAATTTCCGATGGGATTATTTATTCCGACATCATAAGTCTTGGAACTGCCGATATGATTGTCTCGGTTGAACCTCTTGAAGCTTTAAGATATCTCTCGTTTTTAAAACAAGATGGTCGTATCATTACCTCTGTCAATTTTTATAAAAATATTGAAAACTATCCCGACGAGACCGAGTTGATTGATGAACTCAACAGGCTAAATTGCCTAATGATTGATGCCGAAAAAGTAGCTCGTGAGGTAGGGAATGTTAAAACCTCTAATATGGTAGTATTGGGTGCAGCTATGCCATTTTTGGATCTTCCTCAACAAAATATTGAATTTGCTATTGCTGAAATATTTAAAAATAAAGGACAGAATATTATTGATGTAAATATAATGGCCTTGCGCAAGGGTATTGAACTAATAAATTTATAAGGTTATGATATGGAATGAATATATAGAATGCATGGAACGTGATTCCTTGCAAAAGTTACAGGGAGAGCGGTTACGCAAAATGATAGACCGATTGTATTTTAATGTTCCATTCTATCGAAAGAAACTTCAGGAAATTGGTTTTTCGCCTGGTGATGTTACCAGTGTTGAGCAGTTAAAAGATCTACCATTTACTACCAAGGATGATTTACGGGATAATTATCCTTTTGGTTTATTTGCGGTCCATCAATCAGAAGTAGTTCGTGTTCATGCGTCCAGTGGAACTACAGGCCGACCAACGGTAGTGGGATATACCCGCAAAGACATTGATACCTGGAGCGAAGTGATGGCGAGAACATTAACTTCGGCTGGCGCAAACAGAGAAGATATTGTACATGTAGCATATGGATATGGACTTTTTACGGGTGGTCTTGGGGTTCATTATGGCGCCGAAAAAATTGGAGCAACCGTTATACCTATTTCGGGAGGCAATACCAAGCGTCAGATTCAGCTGATGAAAGATTTTGGTTCGACTATTCTTGCCTGTACCCCATCATACTCTTTGTTTCTTGCGGAAGCCATGCTTGAAGAAGGGCTGAAACCTTCCGATTTTAAGCTTCGAGCTGGTGTATTTGGAGCCGAACCCTGGACTGAAGAAATGCGAAAAGAAATTGAAGAAAAACTAGGCATTCTTGCCATTGATATTTACGGTTTGAGTGAAGTTATTGGTCCCGGCGTTGCTGCTGAATGCCCTCATAAAAAGGGGTTACATATCTATGAAGACCATTTTATCCCCGAAATTATTGATCCCGTGACTTTAGAAGTACTGCCTTATGGCGAAATTGGTGAACTAGTTTTTACAACAGTTACCAAAGAAGCATTGCCTCTCTTAAGATACCGTACGCGCGATCTTACACGACTTACCCTCGATAAATGCGAATGTGGGCGTACCCTTGTTCGAATGGAAAAATGTCTTGGTCGTTCGGATGATATGCTTATTATTCGGGGAGTAAATGTGTTCCCTTCGCAGATTGAATCTGTCCTTCTCGAAATGAGCGAAACCAAACCCCATTATTTACTCATTGTCGATAGAGTTAATAATCTCGATACCCTTGAGATTTGGGTAGAAGTCGATGATCAGTTTTTCTCTGATGAAATAAAACAACTCGAAAATTTGAGAAAAAAAATTCAATACAACATCGAAACTACCCTGGGTATTGGAGCTATCATAAAATTGGTCGAACCTAAAACAATTGAACGAAGTGAAGGAAAAGCTAAAAGAGTAATTGACAAAAGAAAACTAAAATAATATTGGGAGGGTAAGAACATGATAATAAAGCAGCTTACTGTGTTCCTTGAAAATAAGAAGGGACGCCTTACCGAAGTTACCAAAGTATTGAGTAACAACAAAATTAACATTTCGGCGCTTAGTATTGCCGATACCGCCGATTTTGGCTTATTGAGAATGATTGTTGACAACCCCGAAAAAGCCGAAGAACAACTTAAAAGTTCAGGGTTTGCTGTTCATGTCAACGAGGTTATTTGCATGATAGTACCTGATGAACCTGGTGGTCTTTATCGAGCGCTCGAAATTCTTACCAATGCAGATATCGGTATTGAATATTTGTATGCCTTTTCAAGCGAAAACAAAAAGGCCTCGGTAGTCATACGAACGGATGAGGTTCAAAAAACTATCGATATCCTTCAAGAAAATCAAATTCAATTAATAAAGGCTAACCAGTTGTATAAGTTATAAAATGCAAAAATGATAAGATTTTCAAAGCTAACAAGCGAATTCAGGTCTTCTGCCATTAGAGATTTAATGAGTATTGCCACACGACCTGATATTATTTCATTTGCAGGTGGTATGCCCGATAATGATTTGTTCCCCATAGAAGAAACAAATGAAATTTTCAATAATCTTACTATTGCACAAAAAAAGATAGCATTTCAGTATGGACCTACCACAGGACTTCCATCGTTATTAGAGTCTTTATCTCTTTTTCTCGAAAAAAAAGGACTGCCCGTAAAATCCAACAAGCTTATCATTACCACGGGTTCTTTGCAAGCAATAAACATATTAGCCAAGGTTTTAGTAGATCAAGGAGAGAGAATACTGGTCGAAAATCCTTGTTTTATTGGGGCTCTCTCTGCCTTTAAATCGTATGGCGCTATACTTGAGGGTATTGATATCGATAACGATGGACTCATTATTGAACAGCTGGTAAACAAAATCAATGCAGGCAGTCTTCCAAAATTTCTTTACGTTACACCTTACTTTCATAATCCAGCGGGCATAACCTATAGCATTGAACGAAAGAACGAGTTGATAAATGTCTTGAAAAATAAAAATATTCCTATCATTGAAGATGATGCGTATGGTGATTTGTGGTTTTATGAAGAAGATAAAGAGCGCATAAAACCGATTAAAGCCATCGATCCAGAAGGTATAGATGTTTGCTATACGGGTTCGTTTTCAAAAATTTTTGGACCCGGATTAAGATTGGGCTGGATGCTCGTTCCAGAAGAAATGTATCGGCCATGTGAACTTGCAAAACAATGCTTTGATGCTTGCTCGCCAAGCTTTACGCAAGTTTTGGCTGATGCATTTATTCGAACAGGTATGATACACAAATATATTGACAAAGTAAGAGTTGAATACAAGCTGCGAGCCGAAGCTATGCATCAAGCTTTAAAGGAAAATATGCCCGAATATGTGAAATGGGTGGAACCAAAAGGCGGTTTTTACATCTGGCTTACTTTGCCTGATAGTATAGATTCGACTGAAATTCTTAAAGTAGCTTTAGAGAAGGGGGCTGTTTTTGTAGTGGGCAAAACTTTTGACCCTGATAATAAGAAAAATAATTGTATCAGGCTATCATACTGCAATACTTCGGTTGATAAAATCAACGAAGGAATAAAAATAGTGGCCGATTCTATTAGAATAATTTGTGAACGAAATATTAACTTTTAAATGCTAAAAACATGAATAATGGCAAAGAACTAACTACTAAAATTAAATTTTACAAAGGGGAAGATTTACCTTTAGAAATGCATAAGGTAAGAGTTGTTCAAAAACTCAACTTGCTTCCAATTGATCAACGTCTTAAAGCAATGAGTGAAGCGGGGTATAATACTTTCCTGCTGCAAAACAAAGACGTATACCTTGATATGCTTACCGATAGTGGAACCAATGCGATGAGCGATAGGCAGGTAGCATCAATGTTGGTGGCCGATGATGCTTATGCCGGTTCCGAAAGTTTTAACAGACTTCATGCAGCAATACAGGATGTTTTTGGAAAAAAGTATTTTTTGCCAGTACATCAGGGTAGGGCTGCCGAACATATAATTTCCCAGGTTTTTGTTTCGAACGATACGGTGGTGCCTATGAATTATCACTTTACTACAACAAAAGCCCACATTGAACTGGCGGGTGGTAAAGTGAAAGAAATA
>Ga0116167_1002494_pt1 | contig 15567 bp, 20 predicted proteins | sample AD_JPNMR3_MetaG_FD_89794 | JGI IMG/M metagenome (GOLD analysis project Ga0116167, IMG submission 89794) | Active sludge microbial communities of municipal wastewater-treating anaerobic digesters from Japan - AD_JPNMR3_MetaG | ecosystem: Engineered > Bioreactor > Anaerobic > Digestate | place...
AGGCTGTGTGCGGCCGCGTGCACCGGCTAGCACCGGCTGAATATCGGCCAAGCACCGGCCAAGCAACGGGCAAGTACCGGCTTTGAAGGCGGTCGACTCGGCAACATAAGTAGAGTTGCCCGACACACACAAAGCACCTAGCGGGTACTTGACAAAGGTACACAACCTGTGGTATAATAAAAGTGTAGGGAGGATGAAGGTAGGGCCCGCCGGAGGCCGCCAACTCCGGCAAAACACCGAGGAGGAGGAATAAAAATGAAGGTTAAGTTCTGGTGCAGCAAGGAAAGTCTCCGCCAGGAGGGGATGCCGTGGGGAGCGATTGTAACATTTAATGACGAGGAGGGGAAGATGTTTTTTGACTATTCAGCCGGAACATTCCAGGGTAATTATATGAAAGGAGGAATGTTATATGTCGATTGCAAGCCCGGTGACGTCATCGCTGTTGGGCAGGGTAGCTACGGGGGGTGTATGCCCATGGAGGACATCGCGTTTTACACCGTGGAGAAGAACGGAAGCTTGAAGCGTTTTACTGGGGAGTAATGAGGATAGGCCCACCGGGAGCCGTCAATCCGGCGAAAACAAATTAATGGTAAGGTAGAAAAAATTGTTTTAACATTTAGATACTTTAAAAGGAGTGATTATAATGTCGGCTAATTTGACACAGAAAAATAAGGTGATCAACAAGATAGATAGGTTTAAACTATTTTCGGCTAAAACTTGGGATGGTCCAGATTATGATGAATTAGCTTTTGATGTAATTAGTAAAGATATTATGGTAGGTAATTTTAAGATCCCTGATCGTAAAGCAATTTTTAGAGTATCTGATTCGGGTGAAGAAGTATATCTTTCTACAGTTTCAAATAGTTATCCTATAATAAAGCATAGTGATATTGTAGCTAAAATTGAAGAAGGTATGGGATTGGCTCATAAGAATATATCCATAAAAACCATACTATCAAAAGATGGTGCTCAAATGCAACGCATCTACACTTTAAATGATTATTCCGTAGAAATTAGACCTGGAGATGAAGTATCACCTTCAATTCGTATAGTTAATAGTTATGATGGTAGCACTTCAATTGGTTTCTATATTGATGCCATTCGTCTTATATGTATGAATGGTATGATTGCTACAAAGCAGTTTATGTCTATGAGTTATCGTCATTTTGGTAATCGTTTTAATTTAAATCTTTTCGCTCAAAATGCCAAGAAACTCATTGACGGTTTTAATGAATATATACATAACTGGGGAAAATGGACCACTGAGAATGTTAGTAAAGAACGAGCTGATCTTTTAATTAATTACATGCCAGCTCGTTTACGTCCCATGATAGTCAAGCGTTATGATGAAAATTTTGATGGTACTAAGTGGGGTCTATATAATGCATATACAGCTGCTATAACACATGATTATACACCTAGCCGTTCTATTAATGCTGATGCTCAAAAAATAACACTGGGTGCTGAAGTCACTAAAATATTCTCAACTAATTGGTATTGGACTGCCCCAAAGGACGCTATAATACGAGATCTTATTTCAAAGCGTCGCATAAAGGAGGATTTAGATAATATTAGTGATACTGTAGATGTAAATGGTGATTTTGAAGGATAATGAAAGCATGTAGTGTAGTTATAAAATTCTAAAGGAAGGGATGATTTTATATGAGCCGTAAAAGTACTATTAACCGTATAGTATTAGCTATTGGTACTTGGTTATTTATTTATGTTGCTTTGCGTTTGCTTGGAGTACGACATGCTAAGACTGTTACATTTATAATTATGTTAGTAAATTTAATCATATTCCCATTTGCTTTAGAATATCCATATAATATAGGAACTGATCTTACAACTATAATAGGCTACACAGTTCTATTTTTTACGTTTGGTCCTCTTTCTTTACTTGCAAATATTAAGTTCATATATCTTATGTGTACCGGGGGTTAATTCATAGCTATGACTATTGAACATATAAATGACAATGGATTTCAAATTACTGATGATGAAATAAAACGTTTGGCTAATATGAGCCTTGAACCTGATATTAATGGTGAAATATATGAAATAGTAAATTTGGGACAATATCAGTTGATATTTAAATTTAAGGATGGTAATACATACGTATTAATTACAGCAAATTCTATTAATGAATATAAGGAGTTAGTTAAAAATTTCTTTAGAAAATTTATTGAGTATGGTGGACAAATTAGATTAAATAATAATTTTATAGATGATCAGAATTTTGATCGACAATGAAAAGTCCTACCTATGGCGAATTAACAAAATCTGAAATGATAGATATTATTTTAGATTTTGTTAAAGTTAATTCTGAAAAGTATAAAATTAGTATCGGTACTGATTCACAGGTTCAAGGTATGTATGTTACATTTGTTACAGCCATTATTGTTCATAGAGTAGGTAAAGGTGCAATATATTTTTATGATAAAAAAATAGTTAATAAAAAATTTAGTTTAGCTGATAGACTATTCACTGAAGCCTTATATAGTATTGAGATGGCTCATGATTTAATTAACGACATTAATATGCGCCAATATGTATTTGACGATAACAGTATAACTAATTTGGAAATACATGTAGATGCTGGACAAAATGGTGAAACTAAGAACATTGTTAATTCTATAGTAGGAATGGTTAAGGGTAGTGGATTCAACGTTAAAATAAAACCTGAATCATATTGTGCTAGTACAGTTGCAGATAAATATACAAGAAGATAATAATATGAGAGGATATGAGAGGAGAATTCAAAATGGAAGAATTTAATATAATAGGTAGTAGCGTTTTATCTAGAGCCGTATATGACGAAAAATTGCGTATTCTTACCATTACATTTAAGAATGGCAAATCTTATAGTTATTATAATTTGCCTCAAGAAATTTGGCAGGCTTTTAAGGAGGCAGATTCAAAGGGAAGATTTTTTATTAGTAACATAAAAGGTAAATACATAGAAGGATAAGATGAGTGGTTTACTGTATAGTAGTTTATAAAAATAATATATTATAATATTATAATATGAATTTCATGAAATATTTATATATATATACAATTTTAGAGGCAGTGTACATATTAGGGATGATATGGTATAATACTTCTAGAAGATATGGAACATATTTGAATGGTATGGAGGATGTAAAATGCCTAGGACTAAGAAGGTTATAACTACTGAAATTTCAGAAAATGAAAGCAGTAGTAATTCTAAAAAGACCAGGACTAGGAAAGTTAAAGTCGACGGCAAAACCGCTACTATGTCTAAAAATAAGAGATCTAAATCTGAATCTAATAGGTCTACTAGAATAAGAAGGTCTAAATCTGATATTCAAAAGAGTTATAGTGATAATGGTCAATTTTTTGAAGCTCCATACATAATATTTCGTATGATGAATGATACTGATTCAAAAGATATTGTAAGAAAATTTATATGTCCAGTTACTATAGGAAAGGATAAGATTGGTAAGATGACTAAGCTACCGGACGGTAGTAAAGTTAAGATAGTTGATATAATAACAAATGAAAATGATTTGGTCTTTGTTGTTGATCCGGTTATATAAGAAATAATAATTGTGTCAATTACCCACCATTTATAGAAGTTGGATAATTCACGTAGAATAATATTAAGGGGATTTATTTATGATGTATAAAATTGGTGATGTGATTTTTCTAGCCATGGCTGATTCTAGTAGTATGATTGAACATTTAGTTAGAGTAGATGATATTATTGATGATAATTGTATTAAAACTTTTAAAGTGGTATCTATGCATAAGATGCCTCAGCAATCTGGCAATTTAGGATATATATTAATTCCAGGATTTGGTATATTATCTAACAATTCAACATTACATGGAGGAGAATTAAAGGAGGTTTATATAAATTTAAAAAATTTTGATGTACACGGTAAAGTTACTGATAGTGAAATACTTAAGGCTTTTGAAAATTTTTCTGCAAAATTAATTGTACCTGAAGCTGTTAAGAAAGGAATTATTGGTTAATGGATATTAATTCATTGAAATTTAATTATGAGCTTTATATTAATGATCCTAGATGGGTTTTCAGTGTATCAGATATAAGATGGCATAATATTTTTCTGGATATGGCTGAAATCATAGCTAAAGGTAGTCATTGTGTATCGAAAAAGGTTGGAGCTTTGATAGTAAAAAACAAAAGAATAATTTCTACTGGTATTAACGGAACGCCTCCTGGGTCAAAAAATTGTGATGATATATTTGATAAATTTAATTATAATGTAGATGAACATCATGAATGGAGTCTAAAAAATGAGCTTCACGCTGAAATTAATGCTTTAATGATAGCTGCTAAAGAAGGTATATCTGTAAAAGATGCAGATATATATATAACATATTCTCCATGTACTAATTGTTGTAAATCGATTATAGCAGCTGGAATAAAAAATGTTTTTTTTAGATATATATATGAGAAAGATTTAGAAGGTTTATCTTTGTTAAATTCCAATGGAATCAAAATATATAAAGTTGAGGTTGAGGTATAATGCCAAAAAAGGAATTAGATTTAAGCTTCTTAATTCAAGAATCAGAAGAGATTGAGTTACCATCTAAAGGCATATTGTATAAAGACAATGATTTTTCAAAAGGTAGGGTTCATATTAGACCATGGTTAACATCTGAAGAAAAATTGATTGATAAATTTAATCGTGGAAATTTTTATAGTATATTGAAAAGGTTAGTTCAAAATGTAATAGAAGAAAAAACACCGGTAGATGAGTTAACTATAAATGATTTCTTTTATATATTATATTTAGTGCGTTCTATGAGTTATGGGCCCATATATTATACTGAAATTGAATGTCCAATATGTGAATCTAAAATACAGTCAAAGATAGACTTATCTAAATATAAAATTAAATATTTAGATTTATGTAAAGAACCTTTTGAAATGAGAATGCCTAAAAGTGGTATAGAGATTAAATTTAGATTGCCTAGAGTTAAAGATTTAATTGAAGCCACTGAAAAAACACATTCTGATACAATGAAATTTGGTATTAATATAAGTCCTGATATATATAAATTGGCTAGATGTGTAGAAGAAATGGTATTAAATAATAGTGAAAGGGATATTTTAACACAAAAAGATGATTTTGATACAATGTTATATAAAATTTGGCCTAAATTACCGGCAATAGATGCAGCGGCTTTACGTGAAGAAATTTCTAAATATGATCATGGTTATGTAATAAATGAGTTAGCTAAATGTCCAAAATGTGAAAACTATTTCGAACAGGCCCCTATATTATCATTTGAATTTTTTCGTCCTAGCAACACAAGAACCACAGATGATAGTGGATCTATTATCGATATATAAAGACCCTGAAATAGATATTGAAAAAGAATTAATTCAATTAATATATTATGGTAAATTAAGTTATTTAGATGTACATTTAATGACATATTCAATACGACAATTATGGTTATCTGAAATTAAAAAGATTATAGAGACTACGTATAACAGTGACGGACTAGATATTTAGTCCGTCATTTTTTTATTTAATATTAAATATTTTAACTCCGATTATGTAAAATTAAAATTAATAATATTAATAATATTTACATTAGAGAGTGATTAATATGTCAGAATTAAATGAAGCTTTAATCAATGCCATATCTGCAGAAATAAAAATTAAAAGGCCTAAAGCTACATCAGATGAAATAATAGACTATTCAAAAACGGTAATTGATATATTTGAAAAGATTACCGGTGAAATTATGCGTTTAGAAGATGTATCAAAAGAAGTAGTTGATTTTTGTTTAAAAATGTCAGAAAAATCTACTAATTTTTCTGTTACTAAAGAATCAATTATAAATTCAGTTGATGCTGTTATATTAAGCATAAATAAACTGATAGATGGGTTAAGGTCTTTAAATAAAGGTTTTAATTCCATTTCAATGCCTACTAATGTAATTCTAAAAGAGTTAAATAAAAACAAAATTTCAAATAGACCAGATATTAATGAATATGAGATGAAAACTATTAACAAAGCTGCCCATCCATATTTGACTAAAATTATGAAACAAATAGGCAAGAATTTATATGATACCATAATTACCTATATAATAAAAGGACCAAGTCTTACCGATTTTAATATTTTTAAAGGTGTTTCTGAATTAATAAAAGAAAGTTTAATAGATAGTTTTAATATCCATTTCCGTAAAGACAAAAATGAATACGCTAAGGTATATAAGGCTTCTCCACCTGATAATACTTTAGATGAATTATTTATGTCATCTAAGGAAGAAGACTATAGAATTGCTAAGGTATATAAGGCTTCTCCACCTGATAATACTTTAGATAAATTATTTATGTCATCTAAGGAAGAAGACTATAGAATTGCTGGAATAACTTCTAGATCTATATCTGAAAATTTGGTTTTGAGAAGAAGTGCTGTTGGTGTAGCAGTTTTTTGGTTATATAAAAAGATAGTTCAGAGTAGAACCAGATTGATAAATGGTATTAGTGGAGATAGTGGTTGGTTAGATAATTTAGCTGATACATATTTAGTTGGTAATGCTATAAAAAACCTTCTTAAGGGTAGAGTATTAAAATTGGCAATGAGTGCAGCTACTTTAATTTACGGTACAGGTTTAATTGGTGCTGGATCTCTAATCGCATATTTATTAGGTAAAAGTAGAATTAATGCACTAGAGAGACGTGGTGAAACACCAGAATCTATTTTAGGTGTTAAAAAGGCTACTAGATTCCAAAAAGCTATTGTATATGGTTCTGAAGCCATTGCCGGTGATGTTGGAAAAGGATCATTTAAAGAGCGAACATTCAATGCTATAAAAAACGCTGGATGGGGCGGATCAATTGGTGCTTTAATTGGTGGTGGTCTTGGGGCTTTAACTGGACCAGCGGGAATAGTAGCTGGAGCAATGTTGGGTTCAAAACTTGGTATTGCAATAGGTGCTAGTACAGGATTTGCTGGGGGAAAAGATTTAGCCAATGGTATAAATGCTCTATCTAATCTATCTAAAACAATTAAAAAATTGTTTACGGCCTCTCCGGCCTATGCAGATGAATTAAATAATAAAAAAACGTTTGAATCAACTAAAAAGGTTACTGAAAATTTATCATCATATTCAGGGGCAGTAATTAAATCTACAGATAATATTAAAGAATTTAATAAAAAAATATCTGAAACCAATAAGAAAGTGTTACCATCTTTTTGGGATTCATTAAAAGAATTTTTCTTTGGTTTTATTGGTAAAATCAATATATTTAAATCTACTAAAACCAATGAGAATTCATCATCTTTTTTTGAATTAATAAAAAGTTTCTTTAAATCTAAAGATAATAATAATACATCTCAATTAGATAATAATGGGCTTATTAAAGTTGATCCAAAAGATAATGATAATATATCTCAATTAGATAATAATGGGCTTATTAAAGTTGATCCAGTGGATTTATTTATTAAAGAATCTATTTCAAAAAACACTGGTAAAACTAAACCTTTAGTGGATCCGGATTCTTTAAAGGATTCTATTAACATACGAGATAGATTTATGAGTGTAGTTAGAAGTGTAATATCAAATCCATATGCTTTAGCGGCTATTGAAGCTACTGGAGCTCGAGAGACAGCATGGAAACGTTCACGTATGACAAGTGATTGGGATGATTTAGGTGAAAGATCAGGTGGAATAATGTCTTGGCGTGGCCCTCGATTAAAGGCCTTAAGAGCGTTTGCTAAAAAGCACAATTTATCATTAGAATCTCCAGAAACACATGCGTTATATTTCTTACATGAGCAGAGAGGAATTTTAAATGATTTGAATTCAGTAAAGACACCGGAAGATGCAGCTAGAATAATGGCAAATGCATGGAGATTTGCTGGATATAAGGGTGGCCCTGAATTATATGCTCGTATAAAATTAACTAAGGAATATGCTAAAAAATATACTGATTTAAATTCTGATGTAGTTAAATCTAGTGTAATTAAACCTGATACCTCAAATAAGAAAACGAATTCTATTAATATTACTGAAACCACTAAAAAGATACAAGAAAATAATAGGTCTAGAGTTATTAATCAACAAGAAATGTCTATTAAAATAGCTGAACAATTATCCAATTTAAATCAAAATATAAATAAATCTATATCAATTTCAGAAAATCAAAAACAAAATAATAGATCTGATAGTAATAATATTAAGGTTGCTAGTGATATACATAATGTTCCTAAATATATTATGGAAATGGTTTTTGGCTTACATCAAGGTAGTGAAAACGGCCGTTTAGGAATTGTGTAAAAAGGAGCTAATAATATGCCAAGTCCAAAAAATCCAAATTCAACAAGTATAGAAGAAATACAAACTGCTATTAAAAATCCAAATTCAACAAGTATAAAAGAAATACAAACTGCTATTAATCGATCAAATCAAATAAATCAAGTAGAAATGTCAGAAAGTCAGTATATGACTAATAGTATGGGAGATTATAGTGCGTTAGAAAATATTGATTTCTTCCAATTATATAATTTACCAAAGTTTAATCCTACTAATGAATTTGGTATTGGTAAGGAATTAAATTATGGTGGGTATGTACCTATAATTATCCAAAATAGTGCAATTTATAATTATAATAATACAAATATTGATAATGGAATAAAAATAAAAATTGTTTTGCCATGGAAAGTACATGAAATATCTGATAGTGTTTCAGTAACTTATTCACGTAAAGGTGAAGGAAATACTCAATGGTATGAAGCATTTGGTGCTCTTATATCTAGAATAGGTTATGAAGAAATAGCAAAAATAGCAGTTTCTATATACAACGCTAAAGATCTAAATAAATCTTTAGATTTAGATTTTATATTGCCGTTGACAAATTTAATTAGTGAAGGAAGTAATTCATCTAATTTAAAAGATTTTCCTCATGAAGTAAGAACTAAGTTAGGTTGTTTACAGGGTTTAGTATATCCAAGAGATTTTGGGTATTTATATCCGCCTCTACTTAAAGTCACTTTTGGTGGATTGTATCGTGGATTTAAGGGATTTTTGAGAGAAGTTAATATACGATCTTCAGAAGAAATGGTTGATATAGGTGGACAAATGTTTCCACTGATTATCACTGGAAGTCTTAAATTTACAAATGTATTTTTATACACATGGTCAAAAAATATAAATTTTAAATCAAAATTTATAGAGCAGTTTAATTTATCTAAAAAGCCATGGATTTTATTTGGTGAAGATAAATCAAAACCAATATCTGTAATTTCTATAGCAGATAAAATTAAACCTAAAAATTCTATTAATACTAATGATATTAAAGAACATGTCCAAAAAGATATTGATAAATTGGTGCATAGAAAAACATTAAAAAACCTAAATAAGTTAGATCAAACGAATATAAATAGCTTGTCTGCTGGTATGCAAAAATTCGCTGATAATTATATAAAAATGGACATGAATAAATTTGATATTGATGTTATCAATAATATAGCTGATGGTTATAATAATATATATTCAAAAATCGATTCTGATCAATTAGAATTATTTAATATAAAATCAAATTCTCCTATAATAAATATAATAAATTCAATTCAAGAAAAAATATCTAATATAAAAGATTTATTAGATTATATTAATATATTAAATAATCTTGATACGTCTAATAATTTAAACAAAATTTTATCTTTTATTAAATTGATTGATTCATCTGGAGTTGTTTTAGATGAAAAATATGATTTAGTTATGAATATGTATGATACATATATAGGTATTTTAGAAAAACTAGATGATATAAATATCAATGTTGATTTTAATAAAGTTTCACATTACTATAATAATAAAGATACAATAATTGATAGTATAGAAGAAATAAGTAATAAACAAACCGCTATGGAGACTGTTTATGCAAGTACATTACGTATTGAAAAATTATTAGATACAATAAATGATATAAACTTATATATTAATTCTATACCTAATAATATTATTGAGATGGTTCCAATTAATTCTATTGCTACATGTAGTATGATTTTACTTCAAACTGAATTATTTAATAATATAAATGATTTTGCTACAATAAATACAGAATTATATGAAAAAACATATAAATTATATTTAGATAAAAAATTAGATTATACAACTTTTAATAAAATAAAAGATTTATATAATATATCATATAATATTGATCTAAATTATATTAATAGTTTACATGATGTTTTATCTAATGATCTTATTGTAATAAATGAGGTTATTTAAATTATGACAACTAAATTTGATCTAGATTTAAAACCAACATTATATAGTGAACAGGTTGAACAATCGCCCTATGTAAGTAAACATCATATGGGTAGCAATTGCCATTTATATAATTATATAGGATCAGGTTATTTACCAATGTTTTTAAAAAACTTTGTTAATATACCAGATTATGTAGAAAATGAAGTTTTACATATTGTTACATCTAATGAAGTTAATAGATTAGATTTAATTGCATGGAAATATTATCAAAATCCTGAATTGTTTTGGGTTATTATGGCCGTTAATAATATACTAAATCCGTTTGAAATAAAAGAAAATACAGTTCTTAGGATATTACCATTGAGTTATATTGAGTATAATTTATTGAGATATAGCGATTAGATAATGAATAGGTGATTTTAGAATGTCATTACAGGTATTATCTACTTATAAAGATTTTAAAACAAAAATAAGATTTTCTTGGATGTTAGATAAATCTTATCTAGTAAAACAATTTACATATAGTTTATCCCAATATATGCCATCTATATATGCAGAGATAGTTTTAGTATTAGATTCTAATAAATTTTTGGAATTTAAAAATATTGATCAATTAAAAATTCAAGATAGATTAATTGATATATGGTTCGAACCGGAATTATATAATATCAAATTGAAGAAAAAATTTTTTTCTGGACCATTTCAATTTGTTGTAGTACAATATGAATTTGCTCAATGTCAAATTGCAGATATGGATTTAGAATATGAAAATATTAATGATACCAAAGTAATATTATTAAGATGTATAGATCCTACATTTTATAAAATGACATTGGATCAAAGAGTTACTAGTTATGGTAAAGTAAATATATCTTCAGTCATTAAAAAAATCGCTGCAAGAAATGGAGCTAAAATTAAAAAGTTAGTTGATACAGATTTTGCGTTTAACTGGTTACAAACACAGTATACTGATTATGAGATGATTCGTTTTTTATTACCATATAGTAGATCAACAGATGGAGAAGATATGTATACATTTTTCATGATGAATAATGAATTATATTTTGCACCAATATCAGCTAATAAAAAGTACCCAATACGTTTTAAATTAGATATGATTAAAAATTTAGATGGTACTTATCAAACATCTGATATGAAAGCTATAATTGAAAAATATGGATCCAAGGATTCATTATATTCATTTCATCATGGATTTAGTAATTTTGAAAGTGTCAATCCTAAACCAATGGCTACTCAGAGTTTTATTAGTAATAAATCTCATAATAAACAACATACAGGTGTAGCTACTAGATATATTGATAGTATTATTGAAGAAAAAACGTTACAGGAAATATATATTTCAAATTTAAGACATCGTATACATACATTTTCTAGATTATTAACATTTAAAGCTGAAGCTATTCCTGAAATAACACCTATTAATTGTATAGAGATAATAAGTGAATCTAATGGAAAAACTAAAGAATTGGATGGCATATATTATGTGGCTTCAGTAAAATACACTTTTGGTATGACAAATACATATCCAGATTTGCCTTATATGGATTTATATTTATGTTCAGAATTAGATTCTAAGGGGTTAGCTAATCCAGAAGGAAGGCCGATTGAGTAATGCATAAATTCAATGGTTTATATGTTGGAAAAGTAGTTGATAATAATGATCCATCTAAAAAGGGGCGTTTGAAAATTAATGTGCCCATGATTTATGGATCTATACCTGTTGAGGATTTACCGTGGGCAGATCCATGTTTTCCATATGGTTATCATGATAGCGGAATATTTTTTATACCTGAAATTGGTTCTCTTGTAACTGTTATGCTATTAAACGGTAATGTATATCATCCAGTTTGGCTTGGAGTAATATTTAGGGAAAATGATAACGTTGTTCCTCAAGAGGCCAAAAAATCATATCCCAACCGTAAAATAATAAAAACTAAAGTTGGTTATATTATGATGGATGATGAAAATGATTATATTGAAATAAAACATAGAAATGGTTCAAGTATTACATTATCAAAAAATAAAGATATTGTGGTTCATTCTGGAAGAGATTTTGTTGTATTAGCAGATCGTTTCGTTTTATTAGATCCTGAAGGACATGAAAATGTCACACCAATACCAAAACATGAATCAAAAAAATAGAATCCAATTATTATAAGGAGTATTATATAAGATGCCTAAAGTTACTAGAGTATCAGATACAACCTCTGGAAAATGTGATTTAAAATTAGATTGTTGTCCTCATTCACGTTCAGGTACAAATACAACCGGTAGTCCAACTGTATTTATAAATGGATTGGCTGCACATAGGTTAAATGATACTGGATCTACTAATTGTCCTCATGGAGGTACATATAAATCAATACAGGGAAGTCCAACGGTGTTTGTAAATGGTTTACCTTTAACTAGAGTTGGAGATACTACACAATGTACTAGTTGTGGAGAGCCAGGTAAACATTCATCCGGCAGTGAAACTGTTTTTGCAAACTAAATTTAATAATAGGTGATTTTATGGGATATAAATATGAATATACATATCCAATAGATGAAACTAGTGCAGGTTATTCTGGACCTATTGCAATTGAACTTGGTCAAGATAGGTTTGCTGCTGGAATTTTAGAAGCGACAGATCATCGTAATTTGATAAGATCGTCTATTCAAAGGATATTAGGCACTGTATGCGGCGAAAGGGTTATGCAACCGGAATTTGGTTCAAATTTAAGAAAAATATTATTTGAGCCTATAGATAATATATTAGTTGAAGATATAAGAGAAGGGATTAAAAATACAATTGAATCTCAAGATCCTAGAGTAATTGTTACAGGTATAGATTTTAATTTTGACTATGATAATCATACAATATATATTGCAATTTCATATAAATATAATAGAACCGGTCTTGAAGATTCATTTAATTTCATCATTTCTTAAGGTGGAATAGGTTATGTCTAATTTAGATTTTAGAGACATTGAAAAATTACCAATAGATTTTGAAGATATTGTACAAACATTAAAAACTCGTATACAAAACCGATTACCTAATCGATGGACGGACTTTTTGGCTTCCAACTTCGGTATAGAATTACTAGAAGCATTTGCATACGAAGCCACTTTAATGAACTACTATATTAATGCTAATATAAATGAATGTTTTATGCCTACAGCTAAAACTAAAAACGCCGTATATAATTTAGCGAAAACTATAGGTTATAAACCCCGTCAGCCATCACAAGCGATAGCAACTGTTAAATTTTATCTTGAAACGCCTCATGATAAAAATATATACATCCCTATGTATACTAAACTAATTACAGATAGTGGTATACCATTTTATACTACTAAAAATGTAATATTATATGCTGGAGAAACAAGTGTTGAAGTTATAGCTAAATCTGGAACTTTAAACAGTGAAACATTTATTAGTACTGGTATTGTTGGTTATAAATATAAATTGAGACAATTTCCAGTTAATGCTATTGAATATGTTAAAGTTAATGATGTAGAATATCAATATATTGATTTTATTGATATAGAAGCTCAAGAAAGGTATTATACTACTGAATATTCAAATGATTTTTCTTGTTCAATAAAGTTTGGTGATGGTGTTTACGGTATAAATCCAGCAAAAAATTCAATTATTGAAGTATTTTATGTTACTGGTGCAGATAATACACATAATGTAGCCCCATTTTCAATTAATAATATTATAGATCCAATATATGATTCTTCTAATATGTTAGTGAATGTTAACGTTACTAATACACATAATGCTATAGGTGGTTCTTCTAGTGAAAGTGTAGATGAAGTAAAAAGAAACGCTCCTAGTATTTATAGGACTCAACATAGATGTGTTACTACACAAGATTTTAGAGATATATTATTAGCACAGCCGGGTGTTAGTAAAGTTTCTATTATTGATCACTATACGATGAATGAAATAGGAATATTTGGTGTTAAAGCTGCTGTAATACCTGATGGTGGTGGGTATCCAAATAGTGCTTTTAAAAAGAACTTGTTATCATTATTAGAAGAAAAGAAAATTGTTGCCACTCAAGTTGAAGTTATTGATCCTACATATATACCATTTGATGTTGATATATCAATTCAAACACAACCTAAAATTCCATCTAATATAATTACAAATAATATTCGTAAAGTTATATATAATTATTTACATTGGCAAAATCGCGATTTCGGTGAAAGTGTATCAAAATCAGAAATTTATAGACTAGTATCTGATGTTCCTGGTGTTTTAGCTATTAATAGTCTATCACTAAATGAAAGTGCTAAAATATATGTAAATGAAATTCCTGAAGATAATAGTAATAAAATAAAGGTAGTAGATTTAATTAAAACATTAAATGTTGGAGCTAAAATAAATATATTAAATTTAGATGGTATTACTGTATTAACTACAAAAATAATAGATATAGATAATGATACTATAACAATATCTAATCCTATAAAATCATACATGAATATTGGACATGGTAGTTTAATATACCCAGTTTTAGAAGTAGATGGTTATCATAAATATGGTACAAAAGAAATTAGAATAAAAAATCAATTATCATCAAGTGGAAATACTAAAGAATATCCATTATTAAATACGTCATATTTGACTGTATATTTTAATAGTAACCCTGAAAAAAAATACCAAATACTATTTCGTAACGGTGATATAATTTATTTAGATAAACCTATTGATACTGATATATTAGATGGTACTGAAATAATAGTAACTCATAAAAAGAATACTCCTACATTAGATTCTGTAGTTACAATAGGTAGTTCGGTGTTAAAATTAAAATCTTATCCTAGATTTTCAAAGGGCGCATCTTTAATTAAAAATGAAATGATAACTTTTACTAACTCTACAATATCAATGATTAGAACATCTTCTGGTATTGATAATATTAATTCGGCCATGAATGATGAGTATTTATCTAAAATAGAAAAGATATATATTAATGCTAATAATGTTTTTACTCCGAATATTGATTATATATTAATAAATAATGGTAAAACTATTGTATGGACTGATATTGGAAAAGCTAAACTACCTGCTAATACCAGATACTATATTGATATTGTTGAAAAGGTTATTAATACGACATCGAAAGATATTATATATTATGTAAAAAATATAACTGGAAAATATGTAGAAATATCTCCAACTGCAACGGAAAAAATGTCTGAAAATACAACATTTGAATATATAACTGACATCTACCAATTATTGCCATATGAAATTGCAGATATTGGAAATATTAATATTAATTTGGTTTAATAGGAGTTATATAATACATGTCA
>Ga0116167_1002500_pt1 | contig 15548 bp, 14 predicted proteins | sample AD_JPNMR3_MetaG_FD_89794 | JGI IMG/M metagenome (GOLD analysis project Ga0116167, IMG submission 89794) | Active sludge microbial communities of municipal wastewater-treating anaerobic digesters from Japan - AD_JPNMR3_MetaG | ecosystem: Engineered > Bioreactor > Anaerobic > Digestate | place...
CTCATTAGGTCCACACATTCCAACATCTGTTATATATGCTGAACCTTTGGAGAGAATCATTGCATCATTCGTTTGTACATGAGTATGTGTCCCTAATAAAGCACTAATTAAGCCGTTTAAATAATAGCTAAGGGCAGCTTTTTCGGAAGTGGCTTCAGCGTGAAAATCAACAATTATAATATTTGTACTTTGCTTTAGTTTTAATATTTCTTCATAGCCAACTCTAAATGGACAATCTATTGCCTGCATAAATACTCTACCTTGAAGATTAATCAGCCCAATTTTTACATTTTTTTTTGTAGGGAATATTATGCTTCCTCTGCCAGGAGCATCTTTTGGATAATTCAATGGTCTTAATAGTGGATAATCTTTATTTAAATACGGTATTATTTCTTTCTTGCTCCATATATGATTTCCTGATGTTAATGCATCTATTCCAAAGGAAAGTAACTCCTCTAAATTATTAGGAGTTAACCCTTTACCGCTTGATGCATTCTCGCAATTAGCAATGATTACATCATATTTATCTCTATTTGAGCTTAAAAAATCTTTAACAATTTCTCTTCCAGGTCTACCAAATATATCACCAATAAATAAAACTTTTATAGTATTATTTTGCATAAGAAACAGCCCTTGTTTCTCTTATCACTACTACTTTAACCTGTCCCGGATATTCCATCTCATTTTCAATTCTATGAGCTATATCGTACGATAATTTAGCAAGCATTACATCATCTACTTCTGTTGATTTTACTATTATTCTTATCTCTCTACCTGCTTGTACTGCAAAAGCTTTTTCAACACCTTTAAAATCATTACATATTTTCTCTAATGATTCTATCCTTTTCAAATAAGCTTCAACTTCTTCTTTTCGAGCACCAGGCCTTGATGCAGAAATTGCATCAGCTGCCTGCACAATTGATGATATAATTGAAGTAGATGGAACATCTCCATGATGCGATTCAGCTGCATTTACAACTTCTTCTGCTTCACCATATTTAGAAAGAATTTCGGCTCCTAATTGTGAGTGAGAACCATCTGTTTCTCGATCAATTGCCTTTCCAATATCATGCAATAAACCTGCTCTTTTAGCTTTTATTGGATTTTCACCTAACTCAGAAGCCATTATCCCTGAAATAACAGCAACTTCTTTAGAATGAGCTAATATATTTTGAGAATAACTTGTTCTATACTTAAGTTTCCCTAAGAGTTTTATAAGTTCAGGATGAATATTAGTAATTCCTAATTCAAGAACAGTATTTTCTCCTTCTGTTATAATTGTTTGTTCAATTTCGTTTTTAGCTTGTTCTACAAGTTCTTCAATTCTTGCTGGATGAATACGACCATCAAGAATTAATTTCTCGAGAGCAATTCTACCAATTTCGCGTCTTATTGGATCATACGAAGATATTGTTACAACTTCTGGAGTATCATCAATTAAAAGGTCTACTCCAGTTAAGCTTTCAAAAATTCTTATATTTCTACCTTCTCTACCAATAATTTTTCCTTTAATATCATCGTTTGGAAGCGGAACAACAGATATTGTAGCTTCCTGGGTTTGTTCTGCTGCGACTCTTTGAATAGCAGAAGTTATTATTTCTCTTGCTTTCTTATCTGCTTCTAATTTAAATTGTTCTTCTAAATTTTTAATTTTTCCTGCTATTTCGTATTGTATTTCTGATTCAACCTTATTTAGAAGGATTTCTTTTGCCTGTTCCTCTGTCAAATTAGCTACTCTTTGAAGTTCTAATCGTTGCTCTGCAATTTGTCTTGTTAAAGTATCTCTGAGTCTATTTAATTCGTTTTCTTTTATTGTAATATTTTTTGACCTTTTTTCTAATTGCTCATTCTTTCTTTCAAGTTCTTCTTCTTTGAAAGCCACTCTCTTTTCTAATTTCTGTAATCTCGATTGCTTATCTCTATATTCTAATTCGTTCTCTGCTTTAATTTTTATTGCTTCATCTTTAGCTTGAAGGAGAATTTCTTTCTTTTCTCTTTCAGCAGATTCCTTTGCCTCTTGAATTATTTTGTTAGCTTTTTCTTTGGAAGCTTTTATGCCACCTTCATTTATATAAATTCTTATAAAGTATCCTGCTAAAATACCTACTATTAGCATTAATATTGGAATAATTATATTCATTCTAAAACCTCCTAAATTTCCATATTAACTATTTAAATTGCTTGTTAAGTTAACAAGATAGGATTCTTAAAATCCTCTTCTCTTAAGATATGTATATATTTTTTGTTTTGCTTTATATTGTTCTTCATTTATTAATTCTCCTTTCTTTTTTTCTATTAGTTCATTTTGGATTTTATTATGAGCTTCAAATGAATAATATTTTTCAATCATATCATCAATAAGTTCTCTTTCCGCCCCTCTTTTAAAAAGCTCATATTTAATTCTATTAATGCCAAATTTTCTAACATTTTGATAATAATTAATTAGTTCTTTAAATCTTTCCTCGTCGGATATAAGTAAAGATTTAATAAGTCTATTTATAGTATCATTAACTTCGTTTTGATTAAAACCTTTATCTATAAGTTTCTTAGAAAGTTCAAAGCTAAAATAAGGTCTCCTACTGATTAAATTTAGTGCAATTTTAAATGCATCATTTTCTACTTTTTTCATTGTTTTCAGATACAATAAGATTAAAACTCTGTCTTACTTTGTTTTCAATTTCTTTAAGCAAACTTTGATTCTCTTCAAGAAATTTTTTTACATTATCCACACCTTGTCCAATTTTATTATCTCCATAAGAGTACCATGATCCACTTTTATTTATAATGTTTTGTTCAAGAGCCAAAGCTACAACTGAACTAACATGAGATACACCCTTACCATAGATAAGGTCAAAAGTTGCAGATTTATATGGTGGAGCAACTTTATTTTTTACTACTTTTGCTCTCACTTCCTGACCAACCGTTACTTCTCCATTCTTTAAAAGTTCTCCTCGCCTTACTTCTACCCTAACAGAAGAATAAAACTTTAATGCTCTTCCTCCTGTGGTTGTCTCAGGATTGCCAAACATAATACCAATTTTCTCTCTAAGTTGATTTATAAAAATTGCGGAACATTTTGATTTGTTTAATACTGCTGTAAGTTTTCTTAATGCTTGAGACATTAATCGCGCCTGTAAACCCATTTGGGCATCGCCCATATTGCCGTCTAATTCTGCTTTTGGAACCAAAGCAGCGACAGAATCAATAACTATTAAATCAACTGCTCCACTACGAATTAGTATTTCAGCAATTTCCAATGCTTGCTCACCATAATCAGGTTGTGATATAACCAGATCAGTTAAATCTACTCCTAAGGTTGCTACGTAAGATGGATCTAAAGCATGTTCTGCATCAATATAAACAGCTTTACCACCCTTTTTTTGAACCTCTGCAATAGTGTGAAGCGCAATAGTGCTTTTACCAGATCCTTCAGAACCATAAACTTCTATAATTCTTCCACGAGGAAATCCTCCTATTCCCAGAGCAACGTCTAGGGAAAGTATACCGGAAGGCAGTATATCTTCTTCCAATCTAGTATATGATCCTCCAAGTTTCATAACTGAACCTTTGCCATATTCCCTTGTTACCTGCATCATTGCGGATTCAAGAGCTTTTTCTTTCTCATCCATTTTGTTTCTAAACTCCTTTCAATTTAAACTCTCTAATAACTGAATAAACAGGACCTGATGGATTAAGTACTGACTCCATCAAATTAAATCTATCAGCTGTTTCGGTTAAGTTGATACTTTTATTAAATTCTAAATCTAAATTTCTAATAGGTATTTTTAATCTTGCTATAGTTATATGTGGGAAAAATTCTTCTTCCTTCTTAAAATTAAACTTTTCTAAGGACGAATCTATGTCTCTTGATAAATCAATAAATGGTTCTGGTGGCACTATCTTGTAAAAAAGAACCCTTATGAGCTTTAGTGATGGAAAAGCTCCCAAATCGGTAATAGTAAATACACATTTTTTATGTTTTTCTCTAACATCATCCATGTTTTCTTCTATTTCTTTAACTATATCCTTCTCCACATTTCCTAAAAATTTTAATGTTATATGAAGATTCTCTTTTGCAACCCACTTTGCATTTATTTTTCCAATTAATTCATTATATGAATTTAAAATCGATTCTTTTGCATTTATACTCAATGGTATAGCAAGAAATAATCTCATACTTTAAAGCCTCTCCAAAGAATCTAAAAGCACATTTATTGCTTCAACGACAGCTTTATTTCTTATTTCTGTTCGGTTACCTTTAAAATTGTACGAGTGACATTCAGTAAAAAATTTAGTTGATAGTCCAATGTAAACAAGTCCAACAGGTGTGCCTGCTTGATTAACTGTGGGGCCTGCATTTCCAGTAATTCCTATACCAATATCATTATCGAGGAATTTTCTAACCTGTTCTGCCATTGCTTTCGCAACATATTCCGATACTACACCATATTCAGCAATTGATTCTTTACTTATTCCAAGCCTTAAAATCTTACTATCAATACTGTATGTTACCAATCCTTCTCTTAGGTATTCAGAGCTTTTAGGAAGTTCAGTTAATGCTGCAGACAATAACCCTCCTGTACAGGATTCAGCAATACCTAATGTAAGTTTTTTTTCTCTCAAAAGTATGGTTAATTTTTCTAAATTATTATACATTTATTTACTTATTGTTACGCTTTCACTTATAAGATTATAATCAATTGAGTTAGTTATTTTTGCTTTTATGATTTTTCCAACATTCTTCTTTAGATATTCTGTATCTCCCTTAACTATTATTCCTTCATCAATATCAGGGGCATCACGTTCGGTTCTTCCAAAAGCATAACCTTCTTTATCTAAAAAGTTCTCAATTAAAACATTTATTGTTTTTCCAACAAACCTTTTCCTAATTTTATCGGATATATCTTTTTGTGTTTTATAAGCTATTTTTAACCTTTCCTGTTTTATCATACTATTAACTTGATCAGTTAAAGAGTATGCATTAGTAAACTTTTCATTTGAATAAGCAAAAAATCCAACTCTATCAAGCTTATAAGTCATTAAAAAATCAATAAGTTCATTGAAAGCTGTCTCATCTTCTCCTGGAAAACCGACAATAAATGTTGACCTAATTGCAAGATTTTTAAATTCACTTCTTAATTTCATTAAATTATCAGTAAAGCTTAGAACATTAGTAGGTCTATTCATTCTTTTTAATATCTTAGCTGAACAATGTTGAAGAGGTATATCAAGATAACTAACAACTTTATCAATTGATAATAAATTTCTAAAAAATTCTAAATTATCGGTTGGATAAAGATACATTATTCTAATCCACTTTAGGTCTCTAATTTTTGATAATTTTTTAGTTATCTCTACAAGTCCATTTTTAAGTGATATGTCTTTACCATAACTTTCAGTATCTTGAGCTATGAGAATCAGTTCTTTAATTCCATATTCAGAAACAAGCATAGAAGCTTCATCAAGAATAGATATTATTGATCTACTTTTATATCTTCCTTTTATCGAAGGAATTAGGCAAAAAGAGCAATTCCTATCGCATCCATCGGCAATTTTTAAGTAAGCATAGTAATTAGTTGAAGGTATTCTTTTATAACAAGATTCATTTTTATTATTTAGAAAATTTGACAAGTCAACAAAAGACTCATTAGAATTAATAAAATCTACATCAGGTACTTTTTCTCTAAGCTCAGTGGCAAATCTCTGCGCATAACAACCAGTCACTACAACTTTTTTACACATTCCTTTATCTTTATACTCAAGAACTTTTTTTATTGTATTTATTGCCTCTCTTCGAGCACTTTTAATAAATGAACAAGTATTAATTAAAACAATATCAATAGGTTGTGATGAGGTAAATAGATTTGTTAAAGTATATCCGTTTTCTATAAAGTATCCGCATAGGTTTTCAGAACTAACTAAGTTTTTAGGACAACCTAAACTTATTACAGATACAGATTTATTATTAGTCTTTGAGTATTTTTTTCTCAATGCTTCCATTTCCTCTTTTAATTTCGACTTCTATGGATTCTTTTGAATTAAGCGTAATCCTTAAATCAATAACTTCACCAGATTTGCCTAAGTTGCCAAGGTCAAAACCATTAACGTTAATCTTTATTCCACTAGCATTGCCAATTCTAAGATTAACGCTTTTCCGAGCATCAAAGGATTCGCTTTTATTTGGAAGCATTGTATATGAAGTGGTATTTTTGCCATCTATAGTCTTACTAATCCAACTATATGCATTGCTATCAATTTTTAAAGCTAATTTATCAAAGTTATGTGTTATTTTTTGAGGTTTTGGTGGAGTTACAATTATTTCTTCGATAGGTACTTCTATTTCAGGAGGTTCAATTTGATTATTTGGTAACGGATTTTCAATTATTTTTTCATCTATTATATTAGAAGTTGTATCACTACTCCTCAAACTATTAATTCCCCATACAATTAAAACTATTCCTATAATTGTAGCAATGATATAAAGAAATAATTTTGTTCGTGAAGCTCTCTTTGATTTTTGATTATTAATAGGCATATAATATGTAGGAGGAATAACAATATTTTGTTCTGGCATTATTTCACTTTGATATCTCTTTAAAATATAAAACCTGTCGAGTCCGAGAAAATCAGCGTATATTTTTAAAAAACTTTTGGCATAAACTGTTCCAGGAATTTCATTATAATTACCACTCTCTAATGCTTCCAAATATTTTTTTCTTATTTTAACAAGATTCGAAACATCTTCTAATGTTAAACCTTTTTCTAATCTTTTATTTCTAAGTATATCACCTATTGTTTCCATATATATAATTTTACATTAAATTTAGAGTATTTCAAAATTTACATAAAGTTAATTAACTTAAAAATTACTTTTTTTCTAAAAAAAGCATTTTGTATACCTCAGAAAAGTCACTTACTTCTTCTATTTTAAGCTCTTTTAAAATGTTTTGCGGAACCTCAGTTAAATCCTTATCGTTTTCCTTTGGAATAATAACAACTTTAACTCCAGCTCTTTGAGCAGCAAGTAACTTATCCTTAAGTCCACCTATAGGTATAATTCTTCCTTGTAATGTTATTTCACCTGTCATAGCAATATCTGCTGGAATTTGTTTATTTAGTAAAAGCGAAAATAGTGATGTACATATTGCTACTCCAGCAGATGGTCCATCTTTTGGAATAGCTCCTTCTGGAACATGAATGTGAATATCGATATTTTCATAAAATTTTGGATCAAGTGAAAACTTAGCAGCATTACTTCTTATATAACTTAGAGCGGCAGAAGCGCTCTCTTTCATAACATCACCAAGTTGTCCTGTTAGAATCAAATTCCCCTTACCTGCCATTTTAGTCGATTCAATAAATATTATTTCACCTCCATATTCAGTTATTGAAAGACCTGTTACTACACCAGGATCATTCTTTTTGCCTGCTACTTCATGTCTAAAAACTGGAATTTTGAGAAAATCAAAAATGTTTTTAGGTGTTACAACAATCTTTTTAAATTTAATTTCTGATTCAGCTTTCTTGAGCGCAACTTTTCTAAAAATCTTTGCAATCTTACGCTCTAATTCACGCACACCAGCTTCAAGAGTATAATCTTGAATTAACTTATACAAAGCATCATCTGTAATTTCAATGTCAGAAGTTTTCAAGCCATTAGCTTCTAATTGTTTAGGTATTAAAAAACCTTTAGCTATTTCTATTTTTTCTTCAACAGTGTAACCTGGAATTGTAATAATTTCCATTCTATCTCTAAGCGCTGGTGGAATAGTATGAACAACATTTCCGGTAGTTATAAAAAAGACTTTTGATAAATCAAAAGGTACTTCAAGATAATGGTCTGAAAAAGCACTATTTTGTTCTGGATCAAGAGCTTCCAGCAAAGCTGATGCAGGATCACCTCTAAAATCTATACCGATTTTATCAATTTCATCAAGAAGGAAAACTGGATTTTTTGTTTGAGCTTGTTTAATACCCTGAATTATTCTACCAGGTAATGCTCCAACATAAGTTCTTCTATGACCTCTAATTTCAGCTTCATCTCTAATTCCGCCTAAGGAAACACGAACAAAATTCCTACCCATAGCTCTTGCTATTGACTTCCCGAGGGATGTTTTCCCAACACCTGGTGGACCTATAAGACACAGAATTGGAGATTTAACATTCTTACTTAACTTTCTTACTGCTAAATATTCGAGAATCCTCTCTTTAACGTCTTTTAATCCATAATGATCCTCGTCAAGTATTTTTTTAGCTTTAACCAAATCAAGTTGATCAACTGTTTCTTTGTCCCATGGAAGAGCAAGGATCCAGTCTAGATAATTTCTTACAACTCCAGCTTCAGCCATCATAGGAGGCATTTTTGCTAATCTTTTAAGTTCTTCATCAACGATCTTTTTAACTTCCTCTGGTAAATTGATTGAATCAATTTTATTTTTATATGTGGCTGCCTCCTCAGAGTATTCTTCGCCTTCTATATCTCCAAGCTCCCTCTGTATTGCTTTAAGTTGTTCTCTTAAATAAAAATCTTTCTGTGTTTTATCAAATTTATTTTTAATTTCTGTCTCAATCTTTCCTTGTAACTCAAGTACTTCTATTTCTCGCTTTAATATCTCAATAAGCTTCTTAAGCCTTTCTTCTATATTAAACAAACTTAAAATTTCTTGTTTCTCTTCTATGTTGATGATTATTGAGGATGAAACGAGATCAGAAAGTTTGTTAGGATCTTTAATATTAATAAGATCAATATAATTTTCAGGAGAAAGCCTTTTATTTAATTGATAGTATTGCTCAAAAAGATCAATAACCTTTCTTGATAAAGCATTTATATAAGGTGTAATTTCAACCGATGGTACATATAACTCTACTTCTACTTCGAATATTCCTTCTCTTTTAATATAGTGTAATATTCGCACTCTATTAAGACCTTCAATTATTGCTCTTAAAGTTCCATCTGGAAGTTTAATAACTTGAAGAATTTCAGCAAGTACACCTACATCGTATATATCTTCAGGGTTTGGATTATCTATTTGTTCATTTTTTTGTGTAGCAACAACTATATAGCGATCCTTTTTTAATGCCTCCTCAATTGCATTTACTGATTTTTCTCTTCCAACAGTTAATGGCTGAACTATATTCGGAAATATAACAACATTTCTAATAGGGAGAAGATTTGCCCTTTTTGTAGATAAAATGTTGATTTTGTCCTTTTTATTCTCACTTCTTGTCATTACTTATAACTAAGTTCCTCCTTTGATAATTTCATCAATTATTCCATATTCTTTAGCCTCTTCAGGAGACATATAAAAATCTCTTTCAGTATCTTGTTCAATTCTTTTTATAGGTTGTCCTGTATGTATAGCTAAGAGTTCATTTAAAAGAGAACGTATTTTTAATAATTCTTTTACCTGAATCTCCACATCAGTTGCAGGACCCTGTGCTCCGCCAAGAGGCTGGTGAATCATTATTCTTGAATGTGGTAATGCATATCTCCTTCCTTTTGCACCTGCAGCTAAAAGAAAAGCACCCATACTTGCAGCTAATCCAACACATATTGTTGAAACAACTGGTTTAATGTATTGGATAGTATCATAAATAGCTAACCCTGCAGTAACAAGGCCTCCAGGACTATTTATATATAAAGAAATATCTTTAGAGTCATTATCAGCAGTCAGAAAAAGTAATTGTGCAATCACAACATTAGCAACATTATCATCGATAATATCTCCACCAATAAATATAATTCTATCTTTTAAGAGACGAGAATATATGTCGTATTGCCTTTCTCCATATGCTGTTTGCTCAATCACCCATGGTACTAATGGCATTTATTTATTTTCCTCCTTAATATATTTAAACTTTAAATTTGATATAAGATAATCTGTTGCCCTTTCTCTTGCAATCGTATTTCTAATATAATTTCTAACATCTTTCATGTTCAAATCCCTCTCATTATATTTACCCATTATCTCTGATATTTTTGCTTCTACTTCTTTATCATCTGGAACAAATTGGGGATTATTACTTATTAATTCTCTTAAAATGAGATTTATTTTAACCTGTAAAAGAGCACGAGGTTTAAAATTTTCTCTTAAAGAATCAATTGTTTGATTAGTCTGCTTTAAAAATTCTTCCATTGTCAAATTTGATTTATTTATTTCATTTTCAAAAGTCATAATTTCATTATCTATGTATGAATTAATCAAAACCTCAGGTATATCTTCTATTTTGGAATTTTCAGTTAGATATTTAAAAATTGAGTTTATTTGAGCGTTTTTCTTCTCCTTTTCTTCTTCTTCTATGGCTTCCTTATTTTTTTCATCCAAGAACTTAGCCATATCTTCTTCATAGTTTATGCTTTTAAGGAATTCTTCTGAAAAAGTAGGTAAAACTTTCTGTTTAAAGCCGAGCATTTTAGTATGTATTAATACATTAGTTCCATCAGAAAGTTGTCGTTCTATTACTTTTTCTTCGCCAGTTTTCATATCCATGAGTTCCTTATCAGTATCAGGGAAAAATTGCTCTTTTCCAAGTTCAATAATAATGGTATCAGTTTTTCCTTTCTCACCGGAGTCATTTTCAATAAAATATTCAACGACAGCAAAATCTCCAATTGACGGAACTCCTTCTTTATCAATAAAAGTTGCATTTGCTTCTAAAAGAGCATTTATTTTATCATTTAATATTGATTCTTTATCCTTATTTAATTTAACTTCAATTTCAACACCTTCTATGGGAGGCAAATCTACTTTTGGAAAGATAGAACCAGTTATTTCTAAGGTATATGGTTTTCCTTCATAAGGCATTTCTTTAATTTCAGTTACATTAGGTAGATTAATAAAGTCAAGATCCTTCTTATCTTTAATAATTAAATTATAAGCATCTTCAACTAATTTGGATAAAACCATCTCTTCAAACTTATCTTTATCTACATAGCCCTTAAAAACTTCATAAGGAACGTGACCTTTCCTAAAACCAGGTACATTAAGATTTTGCGAAAGTTTACCGAATGCATATTTAAAAGCATTATCCACTTCAATAGCATTAAAATTTATCTTTGCATGTACTACATTTTTTTCAATGTAATATTCAATTATTTCCAAAATAATCCTCCTTTAATAACATCAATAATATAAAGTATACCATATTTTGAATTATTCTTATTTAATAAGATTTGTTCATTTTAGTCCATTTTAACACCCTATGGCATTTCTGCCACAATAAGGGATAATGCCGGTAACACATGAAGTTTTCATAAATTCAATAACCTTCAATTGCTGCTTCCTTCCCTAAATTAAAAATTATCATTGAGTTTGAATATAACTCTTAAGGTGTTTTTTGTCTCTAAGTTTCTTAAAGCCAAGTAAATTCTTTAGTTGATTGTTTCCCTCATTAATATATTTTAGTCTTTTAGCTTCTGGGGTAGATAGACCTCTGTATCTTCTTCGGAAGTATATAAGTGTGTATTTTTAGAAATATTATGCTTTCTGCATTCTTTCTGTGTACTTAAGAAAGTTTTTACTTTTTCAGATCTTTTAAAATTTGAAAAATCTTTTCAACTGAAAATCTACTTCTTTTCATTTTAATCCTTACTTCCATTTTTATATTATAACTTAATTTTATTCTCAAATATGGGGGTAAGACAATTATGAAAATGACGAGAATAGTGATTTGATTACATAATTTTTAATGAAAACAAATTTAAATTAAAGAAGTAAAGTTTAAAAATTGAATGAATTCTAAATATTCATTATACTATATTGTGATATGAATATTATTATTAAGAATGGTAATGTATATGATTCTAAAGAGAGAGCTTTTCATAAGGTTGATCTTCTTATTAAAGATAATCTTATAGCTTCAATAGGTAATAACTTAGATTATTCTGACTTTGAATTGATAAACGCAGAAAGTTTTTTTGTTCTCCCTGGTTTTATTGATATTCACTGCCACTTGAGGGAGCCTGGCGAAGAAGATAAAGAGACAATTTATACTGGAACAAGAGCAGCAGCTAAGGGTGGCTTTACAAGAGTGGTTTCAATGGCAAACACTACTCCACCTATTGATAGCAAATCTATTTATGACTTAGTTTCTCAAAAAATTGAAAAAGATGCTTTAATTAATGTTAATCAAGCTGGAACTATAACTGAAAATTTGAGAGGTAGAGAGCTTTCTCCTTTACTTAAAGAAGGTATTTTAAAAGTATATTCAGATGATGGTAAAGCCATTTCCAACTCAAAAGTCTTTATGGAAGCTTTAGAATGTGCCAAAGTTAATGGTTCCCTTTTAATATTACATGAAGAGGATAAAGAGCTTTCAGATGATGGATTAGTTAATGATGGTAATATATCTAAAAGATTCAGAATGAAAGGGATTCCTGCTTGTGCAGAATCATCAATTTTACTAAGAGACCTCGCAATATCCAATTATGTAGACTTTCCAGTTCACTTTACTCATCTTTCCTCTGGACAAACCGTTGATATTCTTAGTCCTCTAAAAGAAGAAGGGATAAATTTTACGACAGATGTTACTCCTCATCATCTTTTCTTTGATGAAGATGATATCGATCCAACGGATACGAGTTTTAAAGTAAATCCTCCTATACGAAGCGAAAAAGACAGACTATCACTGATAAAAGGAATTAAAAATGGAGTAATAAATTGTATAGCCACTGACCACGCACCTCATACTAAGTTTGAAAAATCGAGAGACTTCTCAGTGGCACCATTCGGTATCTCTGGGATAGAGACAGCTTTTTCGGTCTCTTATACTTCTCTTGTTAAAGATGGTTTTATGAGTTTTGAGGATTTTATTCCATTAATGACTTCTGAACCAGCAAAAATTCTCAATATAAATGATGAAGGTGAAATATTTATTCTAAAAAAAGCAAATTTAACTATAGTAAATTTAGAAAGATATGTATTAAATGAAGACAAATTGATATCAAAAGGAAAAAATAATCCTTTTATCGGTTTTGAGCTATATGGATTTCCAGTTTTAACAATATGTGAGGGAAGAATTGTCTACGCAGAGACTAATTTCTGGAACAGTTTTAGATAATTATTCTTTAGCCAAAGATATTTATTATTTATCTTTAGAAGCAGATACTAAAGGAATTTCTTTGGAAGCAGGGAATTTTATTCACATTTCTTGCCCTGGCAGGAATCCTGTAATATTACGAAGGTCCTTCAGCATCTTTAAAGCAGAAGATGGCAATATAAGCATTATTTATAAAGTTGTTGGTAAGGGTACAAAAAACCTTTCATTCCTTAAAAAGAATGATTGTGTTGATTTTCTAATTCCATGCGGAAATAGTTTTGATTTACCACCAAATAACAATGATATTGTTTTAATAGCTGGTGGTATAGGTATAGCTCCTTTTGGTTTTCTATTAAATTCTATTAAGAATTCTGATTTCAAAGGTAATATTTATCTTTATTACGGTGTCTCTTATGAAGAAGAGCGTATTCCTCTTTCCTTACTATCTCTTGCAGGTGTTAAATATTTTCTACATACTGATTACAAGAATGGTCAATTTGATAAAAACTTATTTGAATTCTTTAAAGAGAATGAAGTAGATGATTTTTTGTATTCTTATGTATGTGGACCCATAGAAATGCTTAAAGTTTTTTCCAATTATTTGATTCAAAAAGGTAAAATTGTCCAGCTTTCCCTTGAGGAAAATATGGCTTGCGGGATTGGGGCTTGTTTAGGCTGTACAATAAAAGCTCACGATGGATCATTAAAGCATGTTTGTACCGATGGACCTATTTTTTACGCGGAAAGAGTTGATTTTAAGTCATTATGAAGAGACTCTCAGTTAGACTAAAAAATTTAGAATTTAGAAACCCTGTACTACCTGCATCTGGGACTTTTGGATTTGGTAGAGAATATTCCTCTTTCTTTGATTTGAATACTTTAGGCGGTATTGTAACAAAGAGCATTACATTGTCTCCAAGAACAGGTAATCCTCAACCACGAATATATGAAGTTTATGGTGGAGTTTTGAATTCAATAGGTCTTGAGAACCCAGGAATATCTTATTTTGTCGATAAAGAACTTCCATTTATTGAGAGTATAAACACTATAAAGATCGTAAGTATAGCTGGCTCTAAAATAGAAGATTATGTTGAGTTATCATCTATTCTTGAAAATACTTCTATTGATGCTATAGAAATAAATCTATCATGCCCGAATGTCGAAGAAGACTATGTTTATTTTGGTGAGGATGAGTCCGCTCTTAGTAAAGTAATCAAAGAAATCAGGAGTGAGACAGGTAAGTTTTTGATTGTTAAACTAAGCAGTGGCTCAAACAATATTGTAAATTTAGCAAAAAGAGCTTCAGAAGCAGGTGTCGATGCTGTATGTATTGGCAATACTATAAAAGGTATGGCAATCGATTTGGACAATAAAGCCCCAGTTTTTAAGAATGTAATTGCAGGTTTATCAGGACCAGCTATAAAGCCAATTGCCCTTCGAGCAGTATGGGATGTATATGAAGCCTTACAAATACCTATAATAGGATGCGGTGGAATAATGAATGTTAAAGATGCTCTTGAGTTTATTTTTGCTGGAGCAAGCCTTGTCCAGGTTGGCACTGCTAACTTTTCATCCCCTTTAGTTATGCCTACAATTATATCTGACCTTACCAGCTATTGCGAGGAAAAAGATGTAGCCATCTCAGACCTTATAGGAATTGCCCACAAAGGAAAAAAGTTATGATAGTAAATGCAAATGAGAGATTAATAGTTAGTCTTGATTTTGACGAAATTAACGATGCTCTTAACATTGTTGATTTATTGAAGGAAAATGTTTTCTTCTATAAAGTTGGCTTACAAATTTATCTTAAATATGGTAGTAAAATTATTTCAGAGTTAAAAAGTAGAAATGTTAAAATTTTCTTAGACCTAAAATTAAACGATATACCAAATACAATTTACTCTTCTATTAAAGTCCTTTCATATTATTCAGTTGATATTTTAAATATGCACACTCTAACTGGATTTAAGGCTATGCAGGAAGCAAAGAGAGCGATTTTGGAGTTTTCACCTCAAACTAAATTGGTAGGAGTTACAGTTCTTACTTCTCTTGATGATTATGAGCTTGAAAGATTAGGATTTTCCTTAAATTCCCTTAAAGAAGCAGAAAAGTTGAGCTTGCTTGCCAAGGATGCAGGTCTGGATGGAGTTATATCAGGTGCAGGAGAAGCATTTAGAATAAAAGAATTATGTGGTGATGAATTTATAACTATATGCCCTGGCATAAGAAGAGCCCAAGATAGTAAAGACGATCAACAGAGAGCTTTTACTCCTCTATCGGCGATCAAAAACAAGGCTGATTATATAGTTGTAGGAAGGCCCATCATAAAAGCAGCATCACCACGAGAAGAAGCTATAAAAATCATAGAAGAAATTGAGAAAGGTTTGGAAGAAAAATGAAAGAAGAAGAAATACTTGCTCTATTTCAAGATATTGGTGTATTAAATAAGGGCCATTTTAAACTTTCTTCTGGAAGGCATTCTGATACTTACCTTCAGTGCGCACTTCTCC
>Ga0116167_1002506_pt1 | contig 15522 bp, 17 predicted proteins | sample AD_JPNMR3_MetaG_FD_89794 | JGI IMG/M metagenome (GOLD analysis project Ga0116167, IMG submission 89794) | Active sludge microbial communities of municipal wastewater-treating anaerobic digesters from Japan - AD_JPNMR3_MetaG | ecosystem: Engineered > Bioreactor > Anaerobic > Digestate | place...
AGAACGAGGTTTTACTATAAGACAGAATCAAAAAGACACCTTAAAAGTGTGGCATAACAACGTAATAAACACGGACATATGCGCTATCATACGTGATGACGTAGTAGTAACAATAGTTTTACCTTATAAAGAAATGTTTACTAGACCTATAAACGATAAGTGTAGAAAAGATTTAATGTACGTAAATATAGCCACAAAGGGGAGGTATTAAGGCATGTCTAATGATAATGATATTGAAAAAATAATAGAGGGATTAGAGTTAATCGAAATTGTTGTTCCTAGCTATAAGTATGCTAGGCGTAAAGGATTAACTGACGATGAGGCTGAAACCCTGGTTAATTGGGCTGTTGAACAAGCCATTATAATTTTAGAGCAACTAATCACGATACCATGTTGTGAAGATTGTCCATGTGTTAACTATTGTGACGGCTCAATAATAGAAGCCTGCATGGATGACTGGAGAAAAAGAAAACAAAAGGAAAGCGAAGAGAAAGAAGAATAACCCAAGAAGGGGAGAAGACTTTGAAAGGTATCGTTGCTTGTTTGATTGTACTCATATTACTACTAACTATTAATGCTACATCAGTTGAAGTACCTACTGTGTTACAACCGGCAGGAACAGATATATTAGAGTATCGTACGTATGAGTCTCCACCTACTCAGCAGCCTATTACGTACACTATGATAGCTACAGCTTATACCCATACTGGGTATCGTACCGCTACCGGTACGTGGCCTAGTAGGGGTACTATCGCAGTTGACCCAAGGGTAATCCCTCTTGGAACACGCTTATATGTCGATGGATACGGGGAGGGGGTAGCGGTAGATACCGGTGGACTTATTAAAGGCGCACGTATTGACGTATTTATGGAGACTAGAGACGAAGCTATACTATGGGGTAAACGACCTGTGGAGGTGAAAATTCTTGAGTAATGACTATATATTAGAAGGGTTTCCATGTTATGAATGTCCAAACATGGGGAAAAGCGCACCGAGATGTGAATCTTTCAAAAACTGTACGAGGTACTTAACGTGGGCCAAAAAATACAACATTACCTTACCTAGAGAGGAACCTAGAAAGGAGGAATAATCTATGCCTTGTACAGACTGTCCCTTACACGCTATGTCTCCTAATTCTGGCATTGAGGGGGCAGGTAGTGTACCAAATGACGTAATGATAGTAGTAGATATGCCTACGATGTCCGAGATACAGACGTATAAAATTGGTAACGTTAACCGATGGCTAGGAAGAGAGCTATTAAACATTGGTATAGACATTAGTAAATGTTACTTCACATATGCTGTAAAGTGTTATGCCGGTAAACTAACAAAATCAGACGTGAAAAAGTGCAAACATAAGCTCTTAGAAGAGATAGATAAAGTCAAACCAAAGTACATTCTTACTCTAGGCTTAAACGCTTTATACGCACTTACCGGTAAAATGTCGCTCAAAGAGCTACGTGGGGAAGTATTAGAGTTAGACGATGCGAAGATACTCCCTACATATCATCCGTCAAGTGTAATACGTATGCCAGAAGAGCTTACAGTATTTCGTTCTGACTTGTACTACTTCAAGCGCCTTGTGGATAACGATTGGCACCCACTGACCGACTTCAAATGGCGTGTGGTTAAGAGTAGACAAGACAGAGAAGATTTTAAAGATGCAGTACTTTCGTCTAGTGCGTCATCGTATGATATTGAGACTACGTCGCTCAAAGACACTGATAATGGCAAACTACTCTTGGCAGGAGTAGCTACGAGTAATGAGGTATTTATATTTCCGTGGGAACATCCCATAGTTAAACACAAACCAGAAAACTTTCCACGTGATGACTTTAACTTTTACTTTGCAAACGCTGTATGCACTGTCGGACAGAACGCTAAGTTTGATAACAGGTGGTTACGTACACGTGGCGTAGTAAACCCTCACGCTAACTTTGATACGTATTTAGCAGCGTATACACTAAATAACACCCTTCCGCATGGCTTAAAATATCTAGCGAAAGTAGAGTTAGGAGCAAAGTCATACGATACAGGTATAGAGTTTACCGAAGACTTTCCGTTTATGAAACTGGCTGAATACTGCGCCCTTGATTGTTACTATACTTTGAAACTTTATCCTATCTTATATAGGAGGTTACTTAACTATGAGTAAGCTCATTACTCTATTTAACACCATTATTACGCCAGCAGAAGCCGTTTTACAGGACATTGAAGAGTATGGGGCATACGTAGACTATGACGAATTAATAAAGCTCATACTTGAATATCAAACTAAACGTGACGAAGCTCTAAAAGACCTAGATGATATGTTACCTGCTACTATGCGTGGTACGATTAACTGGAACTCACCCAACCAAGTAAGGGAACTATTATTTGACAAGTTAAAACTGCCAATAATATCATACACTGAAAAAGGTGTACCACAGACAGGTAAGAGTACACTTTTGCGCTTGGTAGACCAACACCCTATTCCCGGAAAGTTATTAGAAGTACGTAAGTATAGCAAAGCGCTTAACGGGTTTCTTAATCCTTGGAAAGAGTATCTTGACTATGAAATGTCTATGGGACGTCCACCACGTTTGCATACTACGTATAACATAGCTAAGACCAACACTGGTAGACTCTCCGCAGAAGACCCTAACCTGCAACAAGTACCACGTTTAACAGGTATACGTTCTCTTATATGCGCTCCTCCCGGTTACGTCATCATAGAAGCGGACTATTCACAAATTGAATTACGTATAGCTGCGTTTATAGCCAGAGCATCCAGTATGTTAAGTATATACAATACGGGAGGTGACTTACACTTAAAGACAGCTATGGCTATGTCTGGACTAAAGGCAGAAGAGATAACTAAAGAATTACGCACACGTGCAAAAGCCGTAAACTTCGGGTATATCTACGGTATGTGGTGGAAGTCATTTAAGGCGTACGCCTTTGATAACTATGGTGTAACGTTGACAGACAAAGAAGCTGAACAATCACGTAATGATTTCTTTAAGTCTTATCCAGAGCTTACGCACTGGCATGAACGTAGTAAAAAATACGTTCATACGCATAAGTACGTTAAGTCTCCGCTTGGACGTATACGTTACTTACCAAATATAGATAGTTTCGATAAAGAGTTACGTGGAAAAGCAGAGCGTCAAGCTATAAACACACCCGTACAATCAACCGCTTCTGATATGTTACTAATAGCTCTTATACACGTGCATCGTACATTACGTGAAGAAAACTATGACGCTCACCTTATTGGTGAAGTACACGACTCTATTTTAATTGAGTGTAGAAGTGACCAAGCTAAAGAAGTAGGTACGCTTGTCAAACGTTGCATGGAAGAAACCGTACCACTTGTACTTAGAAATGCCTTCTCTGTGGAGCTAGATGTACCCATTGTGGCTGATGTCACAATCGGCCCCGGATGGGGTCAAGGTGTCGATTTATCGGAGATTTAGAAAAATTTATTTTTCCTCTTGACAAGCCTATCGGGGGTGAGATATAATCTAAAGCGAACAAGGGAGACAACCCTGACAAAATTAAAAGGAGGTTATATTGTGTTTATCAAAAAAGAGGAACATGAGGTATGCGTAGTTAGGCTTGTACCGTTAGGAGGTAAGCCAAAAGACACCGTAGAGTTGGTATTTCCGTATGTTCCTAATCACTTAGTTTTAGAATATTTAATGCTTGCCGGTTACACTGTAACGCTGTCTATGGACTATCGTTCAGTTAACGTAAGAGTAAAAGCTGATGCTGTTGCTAAAGTCACACGTAACCCTAAAAAAACTGAAGCTATCGTAGAAGAGCCTGGTGAAACTATACCGTCAAAACCACAGCAGAAAAAACGTAGTAGTAGAAAGGCTGAGGCTGAAGTAGCTTTGGTTAATGATGACGCAGACTTTGTACCGACGTTGAAATTGAAGATGCCATAGTTATTGAAGATTAATACGTTACTTATTAGACTTAGTGGGGCAGATTGCTCTGCCCCACATTAAACAGGAGGTGACAACATAATGCCAAAAGAACGTAGTGATATACTCAGAAGACGTCCTAAGATGTTAAGGTACTTTTACTTAGCTGTGAGTAATGATGACTCTTTCCACGTTGGTACGTCTTATGGTGGACTAGCTATAACAGTTAAGAAATACGGTGTAAGAGACTTGTACTTAGCTGACGTAGTTACTGGCAAGGTAGACAAAATTAAAGAACCAGTAGAAGCGTTTATGGAACGATGGAGCAGAGAATACAATAACGTAGAATGGGATTATTTCTTAGATTCTGCTACTACTGCTCCTCCAAGGAAAACGCTACGAAAGGGGGATAAAAAATGAATGGTTCTAGCGCTAAAGTAAGCTGTTGGAGAAGATGCCAAAAGAGGGCATTTTATCAATACGCTCTAGAGATTGAACGTGTCGTGCCGTCTATAGCACCCAGCAAAGGCCGAATAATCCATGAATGTCTTGAGTATCACTACTCCGGTAAAGATTGGACTGAACCTATAAAAAACTTAGCCATAGATTTAGACAACGTATTTGACGAAGAACGGGAACAGTGGGCTAACCTGCCAGACGAGCTATACAGAATAATACGTGGCTACTTACTCACTTATAAAGAAGACGACTCTAGATACGATGTGTTAGCCACAGAGCTAGAATTTAACATGAAGGTAGGTTCTCACACTTTTGAAGGTAGAATAGACAAAGTAGTACGTGAAAAAGGCAGTAACCGTATATGGGTTGTGGATTATAAAACTGCTTCGGATATTCCAGATGTTACTGAGCTATTCATGGACGTGCAGACGTGTATGTATGCTAAGGCTGTAGCTACCGGTGCGGCAGATATTCCAGTAAAGAAGGGCGACGTAGTAGGCATAATGTATGACCATATACGTACAAAAGCACCACGTAGACCGGCTATACTTAAAAACGGAACTGTCAGTAAAGCTGATTGTGTAACGGATATAGCTACGTACATGGACACTGTAAAGGCTCAAGGACTCGACCCAAAAGATTATGCCGATATGATACCTAAACTTAGCAAGCATGTATTCTACCGTAGAGTTACTATTCCAGTACGTAATAGCACACTGAATATTATCATTAACGAAATAGATTCCACGCTAACCGATATGGAAGCAGCCTTTGACTCTTCTATATCTACGGTATACAAAGACGACTATGAAGAATTACTTAAAGTAAGCCATTACTTTCCACGTACGTACCTGTCCAAACGGTGTAATTGGGATTGTCCGTATTACAAACTTTGTATAGGAGAGTTATCTGGTCAGAATGTTCTGTCTATTATCGCTACTGAATACCAGAAACGTTCTAGTAGAGAGAATAACGAGGACGAGGACGACGTAGACGAATAAGCCGGGAGTAGGAACTAACCGGGCTAGCATAACCCCGGTCGGAGGTTCGACCCCTCCACCCGGCTCCAAAATTAAGGAGGTATCTACATGGCTAAGAACACTAGAAAGCCAAAAGCAGAGGACTTTGACATAGAAATTGGTACTACTAGTAACGCTGACCTGACACTAGAAGACATAGAACTTGACCTTGACACTATAGAAGACGATGAAGAACTTATTAACGAAGAAGGACTAGATGTAGACACAGACGCAATAGAAGACACTGCACCAAAACCAAAAAAGACTAAGACGTCTAAAACAACTATCCCGTCTATTCTCGATGACGTAGTTACTATATCTGAAAACGTAGAACATCCCACGTGGTTATTCTACGGTAAAAATGGAACCGGTAAAACTACACTAGGCTCTACCGTAGACGGTGCATTAATATTAGCAATAGAAGACGGTACGTTAAGTATACGTAACACTAAATATGACGTGAGAAAACTGCGGTGTGACTCTTGGGATAAAATCGAGGCCATATATTGGGCGCTTAAAGGTGGTAAAGTAACCGATAAGGGTATTGTTATAGATACTCCCACAGGGGAGTTTACTGTAACTACTCTTGTGTTCGATACTATCACAAAGCTCATGCAGACCTGTCTGCGCTCTGTGGTTCTAGGTGACGGTGCTGCTGACGCCTCACGTGACGTAGTAAACCCCACCTTACGTGATTGGGGTACTGCTACTCAAAAGGTGTCGTACTGGCTGATGATGTTCAAAGAATTACCCATACAGAACGTATGGAATGTTCAAGAGACGTTTACTGGTGAGACTGAAGACGACGAGTTTTCAATCTATCCTGACGTAAACAAAGCCTTGCGGTCGTTCTTGCTAGCAGAGGCCGATATAATCGGACGTACTTGCATAATCAAGAAAGACAACGAAATGAAATACGCTGTACGGTTTGGTGCTAATAACAGATACGTCACAAAAGACCGTACCGGCAAGCTGGGTAAGACGTGGATTAACCCACGTTTGGACAAGATGTATGAAAAAGTATTTATGGACAAAGCGGAATAATCCGTTTTGAAATAAAAGGAGGTAAAAGCGTATGGCAAAAATTAAAGTTGATTTCTCTGGTGTAACCGACAGTAATTTCGACGTAGTACCCGGAAAGTATAACGTCAAAGTACTGGAGATAACTCAGGACAAAGGGAAGTCCGGTTACCCGTACTTACTGTGGAAGTTAGTCATTCTCAACGGTGCAAGTAAAGGTAGTTATATTAATCACATCACTACGTTAAAACCTGAAGGATTGTTTAACCTACGTAATACTCTTATTGCTTGTGGTTTGGACGTGCCTAAGTCTGCTGTGTCTTTTGACCCTGCTACTCTTAAAGGCAAAATATTCGGTATCGAAGTTGTCCAGCCTGAAGACAGCGATTATCCACGGATTAAGAAAGTGTTTCGGATAGAAGACGAAGAGGAAGAAGAGGAATACGAATACGAAGAGGAAGAAGTAACCGATGGAGAAGACATCGAACTTTAGGCACAGCAAGCTAGGCTACGTCGGTAACGGGACAGGGCGTTATGCTAAGTCAAGCCAAGGAACAGAAGCTAAGCTAGTGAACAAAATAATGGATGCACTACGTAGAGACTTAAAAAACGTACCGTATTTTATTTACAAAACTCACGGAGGAACTTTTCAAAAAGCGGGTATACCGGACATTTATCTTCAGACTTCTGGACGTACCATATGGCTTGAGATTAAACTACCTGGTGGAGACACTACAGCCCTGCAACGTAAAACACTATTAGAACTTAAAGACGCAGGAGCTTACGTAGCAACGTGTACCAGTGTAGAAGAAGCAATAGACACCCTTCACCATGCCCTCTCCTTATAAGAATACCCCATACAGAGTTATCTGTATGGGGTATTTTTTATTTGGGGTTCTTTGGTTTACGTGGCTTTTTCTCCTTGGGTGCCTTGGGTATTTTCTTCTCTTTAGGAGGTTTCGGTAGATTAATTTCGGGTAGTATATCTTTTTTACGCTTAGTAACCATTTTATGTCCCTCCCCTGTCTTCGATGATAAACGCCGAAAATCCGGCATTTCTAAGGCGTTCTACAAGCTCTTCTGCGCCCTTCCTAAATTGGAACGAGTCCACTTGTACCTTGTACAAAGTTTTAGGCCCCTCATACGTCGATTTAGAGGCTCCTTTTTTATACATCCCTAGACTTTTAGCGATGCCCTCCGCTATAGCGTGGCATAGCCCTCTAAACATCTCCTTGTCCTGTAATACTGCTAAGTCAGTAGGATTGTCTAAGAATAAGGTACCTAAGCGTATACTACGAACACCTTTTGCTGTGGTATCACGCAATACTTGAATGTTAGAATACTTTTCACCTAAGTCAGCTATACCTTTAGGCGCTAAATAATTAACTGCATAATTGTGAATAATATGTCTTACTTTTTGCGTTAACGGAGTAGCACTCGGATGACAGTACGTTTCAAAACCAGTATTTCTACCTGCGTTTACGTGAAACGATACGAACAAGTCAGCGTTAAGGTTAACAGCAGCACGTATACGTTCTGCTAAACTTACAGTGGCGTCGCAGTCACGTGTTAAAATAACCGTACATTCGTACAGTGTGTCAAGATACTCTTTAATATATTGTACGCCACGTAACGTGAAATCTTTTTCCTTGGCTCCAAAAGCAACTACTCCAAGGTCAACCCCACCGTGACCGGCGTCTAATACCACAAGGGGACGTAACAGTTCTCTTACACGTGAAGCCTGAATAGTTACTATTGGTTGAATATTATCACTCATAATACGTGTTCCCCCATGTGCGTAGTTTAAGTACACGTTACCATAAGACAGCATTATAGCGTCTTGGGCTTTTAAGTATACAAATACATCTTGTAACTGTTCTACTATACCTTCGATAACTGCTACGATAAGCGTTCCATTCGGCAACGTTCCTACTCCCACTCGCATCATTTCACGTGTAGGATACACGTCTATAACGCCACGCTGTATATCAAGCACCTCATAGTCATCAATCAATAGCGCACTACCCGATACCACAGAAGAGGCGCCCATGATAGTGTCTAAAGACGCCTCCTTGCGTATCTCGACACCCCCTGTGGAATAAAAGACTAACACTGGTAGCTTATCGGGTAAGGTAGTGTATAGCTCTCCGTTTTGAGCGACTATACCTACGGGCATACCTTTGTTGTTATACGGGTTAGCAGAAAAAGCGAGAGGCACGTGTTTAGATACGTCGCCTGTTAAATCCACTCGTAAGTCTTCTGGATTTACTACAAACGTATACAGCATTTGTACGTGCCTCCCTTTGTTTATTTACCTGCGGATTTACCGTCGATGTACGACTCTCCCAGTATAAATGCTACCACAGGGGTAATGATTTTCCAATAGGCGTCTTCTGGTATGCTTAATCCTACAGCTTCGTTAAGAATGATAAGTATAACAGTGGCTATAGCTAGTAAAAATTTACGGCTTTTTAGTCTCTGTAAAGCTGGCCTCATTTCTTTAATACCCCCTCTCTTTCTAGTATAGCAAGCATTTTAACTAGGTCTTCTGATACGTTGATATTGCCTTTGCCATCACCTGTTATAGAACCACGTTTAACAAGTGCCTCAACTATGGGTTTACCCCAAGCAGGTACGTCTTTAATTGTCTTATAAACCACCACGTCTTCATCCTCCAATCTATCAAGTAAGTCTTTCCACGGAAAGTTTCTACCGGGACACGCTGTAGCCATTATGTCTTTGTGGCCTAATACCGGTTTTTTACCGTATTTCGGGAATAGATAATCTTTAAGTAACCACACCAGTGAGGACATCTGCGCTTCTGTGGGCTTAGTTATCTCAAAGTTACCCGTTAAGACAATAGCTATGCTGTCAGGATTACCCTTTGCCCCGGCGTGAGCGCCTATCTTGTCTTCGGGTCTACCACGTTCAATAGTACCGTTCTCACGTATAACAAAATGATAACCTATACCCGACCAATTTTGGTTCAGATGCCAGTTATGAATAGTACTAGCTGATACGTCAGCACTAGCTGTATGATGTATCACGTATTTGTTAGTATTTCTGCGTACGTTCATTCCACCCTTGAATAAAAGTGGCGTGTCAACAATCTGCATCTTCTTCGCACCTCCCTTTATCTGGCCACTGGTTATGCTTAGATAGATTTTCAAACAAAGCCTTGCAACAATACACTAATGTAACCGCAACCATTTCTGTGACTACTGCTATACTTAACGTTTGAGCAATTTCGGGTTTATCAAGAAAGGCCAGTATATAACTTAGATAAATCCAAATAATGCCGTTTATGGTTAACAACCAAACTATCTTTTTACTAAATTCCTCCATGCTGCTCTCTCCCGCAGTTACGCTCACAGATATCGAGTCTTTTGCTGACTTGTTTAACGGATTCCTCACAACGTATTAGACGTTCTGTGTACTCTTTTACGTCTTCTTTTACGCCACCTAGCTCTGCTTTTACTTCTGTCATGAGCGTTAGTAACGTTTCTAGTTTAATAATTACTGTAGTAACTTGGGCAGTCTCTTCTTTAAGGTCTTTTTCGTCGTTACGCTTTACGTTGCGTATACCAAAATAAAGCGCTGTTGAAACCGATATTCCAGAAAGTAACAAAGCCACTTCAACAGTCAAATCTACCCCCTCCTCTACCACCGTGTTAGTAACTGAGCCATAATACGTGCGCTTACTTCAGGGCTATTTAACCGATTTAACGGTGGCACGTACACACCACGCTCATTTTGAAGCATTTGTACATAGTCTTGTAACTGGTCACGATACTGATAGGCTTGAGCGTTTGCTGCGTATTGAGAATTGATTAATGGGAATAAGCTCTTAGTCAACGTTAAGGCCACAGGTAAGCCGACAAAGGGCTTACCGGGGTCTTCTGGTTGACCAGTTAAACGTGCTAGTATTTGACCACCCGAAGTACGCATGGTATTAACTACACCTAGCTGTGAAAGCATATAATCAGCTAGTTTAGACGTCTGTGGCCCCTCTTCCCATCCAGACATCAATGGAGTAGTCTCGCCGGGATAACGTGTTAAGGCTGCGTCGGTTCCCATAGATTTGTTCATATATATTTCTATCGGTGTCTTAATAATCGGATGCAGCATATCTACTATGTTTTGCTCCATTAAGTCTCTGACATTAAACTGTAATCTAGCTATGTCAACAATGGGAAGGTTCCAATTTAAGTACCTTATATTACCGTTGTTGTCTATATCCCAGGGTATGGCTAGCGTCTCTTTCAGATAATCAGGTGTAGTAGGCTCTATACCAGTTGGTCTGTCAGGGTCGTACTTCATAATGTTGTTGTAGCTTTCTTGTACCAAGTGATTGATTATCTCGAACTTACCGGGGTTTAATATTAACTGTCGTAACTGTATTGGTGTGTTCTTACGCATATAAGTGTAATAAGGCGCTATACGTCTAAAGGTGTTCTTTTCTAAGGTAGTAAGGTCACGATAATCTACGTGATATTTACGTACGTCTTGTGCAGCAGTTTTTATGTCTAAACCGTTATCAAGTCTGTCAATGAAATGCGCTAAACGTGTAAAGGTTTCAGTTGTATCACCTACGCCCCTCGTAAATTCCACAGCGCGGTTATGCAAAGCCTTAGCTCTAACTAAGTCTTGCATATTCTCTACAAGATTACCCTTAGTCATACCAGACCAACCAAGCCCTTGAGCATAGAACATTTCCATAATCTCATAAGCGGTATAAGTCTTTCCGTTTATAGTATACGTAGGTATGCCAAGTCCAGATAATACGTCTTTTACGTGTACCTCGAAAGGCTCCTGTGGATTAATCCAACCGATGTCAGAAGGCTTAAACGCATTACTCCATGTCTTGTCATCTGCTACAGAATCTTGGATTATCCTAATAGCTTCAGGAGATAAATTAGCGTGTTTATATGCCTTGCCTACCTCGATTACTGTGTCACCATTTACTATACGTTTACGTATAAGTGGTACACCGTTTAAGAAATAGCTATCGCCTATTCTAACCACAGAGGATTTAGCGCTGTCTAACATAACCTGCGCTGCTTTTTCATGCGCCTCTATACCTACGTTAGCAAACCAGTTCATCATTGTTTCACCCACAATGTTACGTAGTAAGAACGCAGGATTTAACGACGTTTGAAGTGTCTTTATCATGTTGGTGAATCTGTCGAAAACCTCTTTGAAATAGGCTGCTCCGGCATTGGTATGCGGTTCTTCAAGTAAGCGCATCATTTGTTGTCTAAGCTCAGGTGTTCCGTAATAATTGCTAAACGCTTCAGGAAGCTGTACCATGCCCTGTCTTTTGGTTTTGGATATTACCTCACGTATACCGAGAAATTGGTCAGGGTTCTTCAGCATATACTCTATATCTGTGATAAATTCGTTCTGTATAATAGCTTTTTGAGTCTCGTACACACGTGCTGCAAAAGACGATACTATGTCATAAACCGGCTTCAGTTCACCTTTGGTAAGCTCTTCTGCCTCAGCCAAACTTCTAAACCGTCTACTATGCATAGGCGTACGACTTGGGCTTTGACTAGATAGCAACCGTTCACGTTCAGTTTGTGGTAGTAGCTTTTCTTCTACTTTGAATCCAAAGTTATCTTCATACAAGTGGTATACATAGTTGTCACGTTCTGTGTATTTTAGCTTGCCTACACCTTCTTCACCCTTTTGGCCAAGCTCAATCATACGACGTTCTATACTGCTCATGTCAGCCTCAAACAAAGCGTTAACGTATAATTTATTACGTGCTACCATTTCATGTACTAAAGCAAGCTCTTCTCTGCTGAGTTTAGCGGCCTCTTTTTCCCATAGAGCTTTAGCATACTTGTCAGCCTGTTCAGCCATGCCCTCAACAGCTATAATAGTAGCTCTACGTAACTTAGTATTATTAATAATAGGAGCAAACGCAGTTTCAGCTATCTGCTTAGCCTTCTGCGCTAATGCTGTTTCTTTACGTACGTGACTAGACACTAGCTTAGTAAATGTACCCGTACCCTCATAACGTAACTGACCTTTAGTGGTTTTTTTACCGTCTATAGTAACTTCACGCTTATCAGCTAACACACGCTTGGTACGATGTTCTGTATTAAAGGCATACGCTAAAGCATCACCTGCGTTGTATAGCCCTCTACCTATCTTAGTATTTTGTACAAATTTTGACGTGGCTAGAGACGTAGTAAGTAAGTCTGCGCCTCTAACAATCGTATCAGTGACGTTAAGAAAAGGCTTGCCCATAAACTTTAAGTACGTAGCGTTAACTGTTTTGTTGTATACTACCTCTAATCCGTTAGCAAATTTTATAGCGTCCTCAATACCACGTGCAGTAGCCCGTTTCTCCATAACTGCGGCGTATTTTTCGGTTAACCCCGACAAATCACGTACCTCGCCTGTGCGAGTTACCAGCTTGCCATATATCTTTTGCCCTGTGGAAAGGGCTTTTTCTGCCTCGAAAGAAAACGTGTCTTGAAATAGCTTAGCTAGACGTAGTGTTCCGTCGGGCAGGTGGTTAAAGTCTTCGCCTAAGTTCATAAGTGCCTGAGTAGCGGAACGTACCCCTTCAGGCGTATCTGGAAACAGGTCAAGAAACATACGTGTTTTGTCCGCAGTAGACATACTCGTACGTGTTCTACCAGCAGCTTCGGTAATAGACTCCATTAAGTCACTAAATTGACGCACGTCAAGCCCTTTTTTGTTTATCTCTTTACTAAGGCCGGGTAGATACTTACCCATGCTAGAACCTAAAAAACGGTTAGCATTGACAATATCGTCTTTAACGTTCTCTAAGTCTATCCTCATCAAAGCACGTTGTTCGTTAATAAGGTCGGGGTTAACCTCATCCCATCCACGTCTTAGTATACGTTGTTCTACGCTTTCCACAGCAGGGTCAAGTGGTGTTGAGCCACGTCCAAGAATACGAGCGGTGTCTTTTAATAGCTCTTGACTAGACTTTCCTGCGTATTCAGGTAGATATGTAGCCATGCTTCTTTTGCAAGCGCTACCACCGATACCACTCATAGTCATGCCCTTAGCAAAACCGGATTTAAGTCCAGCAGCAGTCCCACCAGTGACGTAGGTAAGAGGGTCAAGAAGTACGTCAAGTACAAACCCTCCTATACCTCTGGCGTATTTGTTGGTGACTCCTAAATCGTTTAATAAGTCACTACCATAGACTTTCTCTTGACCAGTAAAACCTCGCTTAACCCCTTCCAAAAAAGAGTCCCCATACGAAAGGTTAGATAAGCCTACACGTATAGCATTACCGGGACGGTCTAAGATGTCGAGTGCTGTCATTAAGGCATTAGCTAAACCTCTTTGCTCACGTTCAGGTATCTCTTCACCTATTAGGCTTAGTCGTCTCTTGTAGTTATCTATCTGTTTATACGGGTCATTATTAAGTATTAAGGAGTTGTACTTGTTACTCTCGTTGTTGCTACTAATATTATATGCCTTTTTAAAAGCCACACCCATAGACGCTAGAACAGGGTCGCTTATATATCCCACGTGTAGGCACCTCCTTCCTACTTTTTAATAAAGTGTATTAGGTTTTATACTGGTCAAAGTAACTATCAGCGGAGGGTCTAACAGTCGGTACGTAAACATTAGGGACGGTATTGTTTTTGTTGTCTTTCTTCCGCTGCTTAGCTACTGCTGGAGCTACTCCCGGCCAAAGTTTTACTTGGTTTTTCGCCCACTCTTTAGCCTCCGGGCCTATATGGGGCATCTGTTCAATAGACGTAATTACCCTGCCTTGATTGTATAACGGGCCTACGGCGTCAGCGTTATTACTCATATACTTGGTATGAAGTTCTTCTAAGTAAGCCTTCATAAACACCATGTCATTAGTTAATTTTTCGTCGTTGTTATAAGGAGAAGAATAGCCTCTTCCTCCTCCTCCACCGGCAGCTGAACGTATTTGAGCTTCTTTAAGTCCGTATTCACCAGCCATTTGAGCTTCTTTAAGTCCGTATTCACCAGCCATTTGAGCTTTTTTAAGTCCGTATTCACCAGCCATTTGAGCTTCTTTAAGTCCGTATTCACCAGCCATTTGAGTATTCAGCAGGTCATACGTGCCTTTCAGTTTAATCTCGTCTAAACCTAAATCACCAAGATACTTCTTAATATCGTATTCTCTGTCGTATCCATAACGTTGAGTCTCTGCATTAAGCCTAGCTATATCCATCTGATAGTTTTTCTGTTGGTTAGCTATATAGCGGTCATTGAGCATCTTCTGATACTGAGTAGTAGCGTCTAATCCTGCTATTTGTAAGTTACTCAATCCTCGCATATAATCACTCTGGAAATTGGCCAGGCTTTGCTGATAGTTACCCATAATGTTTGAACGTATACTTGCCATATTAAGAATAGCGTTATTAAGCTGTGTCTGTAAGTCACCTACACGTGAAGCAACCATTTTTTGAATTTCGGTCAGCGTACCCTTATTCAGATTCTCCATAGCTTGGTAATACAAACCAGACTGTACCACACCCCGTTGGTTCATTTCTTCAAGTAAACTCTGTTGTAACTTTCTAGCCTCTTCTTTAATTATGCCTATAGCAGCAATCATTTGTGGGTCATCTTCACCCATTTGACTACGTATCTGCCCCGTTAACTGCGTCTCAAGAGCGTTAAGTTCGTTAATCATTTGAGTATACGACGCTGCTAAGGCTGCCTGTCCTTCAGCCCCGTATTGCATAAACTCAGCTTGTATACCCTGTAGTTGAGCGAATAAATCATCTAATACTTGAGCCTCCATCTTTAAGTCCTCTTCTAATACTTGAGCCTCCATCTTTAAGCGCTCTTCTTCTTGCTGTTGGAATTGTAAGAATTGTTGTCCTTCAGGAGTCTGATAAAATAGTTGCTGTATGCCCTGTGCATCCGTAGGTAAGCCCACTAAGCTACCATGCGCTTGTGCCATAGCACGTGCTTGGTCAGGCGACACACCCATACTTTGGGCTGCTTGCAGGAAGTTATATGCGTCACTTCCGGGATAGTTAGAGTAAATATTCCAAGACTCGTTAAATTCTTTTTCGTTTTTAGGCGTCACCGTTATATACCCATACGGGCCGGGGTCAGCCTTCTGATGCGGCACT
>Ga0116167_1002509_pt1 | contig 15495 bp, 15 predicted proteins | sample AD_JPNMR3_MetaG_FD_89794 | JGI IMG/M metagenome (GOLD analysis project Ga0116167, IMG submission 89794) | Active sludge microbial communities of municipal wastewater-treating anaerobic digesters from Japan - AD_JPNMR3_MetaG | ecosystem: Engineered > Bioreactor > Anaerobic > Digestate | place...
AGGCTCATTGTCAAGAGGACCGTGGAATAAATGCGGAAATTTGGTATATTCTTCACTTTTCAAGGTTCAATAAATCCAACTATTCCCATATTGCTTTTTTCATAAGTTATTTAACACTACCTCCATCAACTTTGACTACAACAATATTTTGTCCGCCAAATTCCTTCATTGTGTGGCCGGTAAGCTCAAAGAACAACCGCCTGTCGGGGTTGCTTTTAGGGCTCGGGTTTGACGCGCTTTTAAGCAATGCGGACATAACGCCGGCAATACCTTCTTTTAAGACGTCAAGGCTTGTTTTATTCACAAGCTCCATGAATTTTTCATCATGTATTGCGGTATACCAGGCTTGCCGCGAAACCCCTATCCGTTGACATTTTTCAGTTACCGTAAGGCCAATAAATTCAGGATTTAGTAAAGCCATCATGATTTTTTCCCGGGCGGGGGATAGGCGGGGAGCGTCACTCTCTGTCAAGTATTTATCCTTTACACCTTCCGTCTCACTCATCATTTCACCTCCATTCAGTGGAAGGTTTATATATTTATTGAAGGTTTGGAGGCTTTTCCGACATAAACACTATATAAAAATATATAAGAAATATACCGGAAATGCTTCCATACCTTCAACACCTTCCATTATTCATAAAAGGATTATCACTATCATCTTCGTCAATGATTGCTATATTAAGCCAGTAGTTACCAGTTGATCTGACATCCTTTACATACCCCTTTTCCTGCATTCGCGTACTGAATTTTGTCTGCGACAGCGTGAATTCATTGTTATCACGCGACCATTCGACATACTTCTTATAAAGTTCACTTGATTTCGTGCTCCTTTGTGTGTTAGTAGTGCAGCAATCGGATATAAATCGCGTTATAATGTCCATTTCTGAACGGTACTCACCCGTTGCCTTTACAACTTCCTCCGGCTCTCCCAGGCCATCTTTTAGCCAGTCCATACAACCCATTACAGCCCAGTTAAGTATACCGGCCTTTTCCTTCCGCAGCTTGTTTGGAAGTTCCTTGTCCCTTTCCGGCTCGGGGATCGTCACGTTGAAGGGAATAAGCTTAATCCTCCTCCAGATAGCATGATCGGTTCCGCGAATAACAGGCTTGTGGTTCGTGCCTATCCACAGTTTGAAATGTGGCTTGAATTCAAAGTATTCAGCCCTCATAAACCGGGCTGTCATCTTTTCCCCGCCAGTCATTTGCTTTACAAGGCTTTCTGCCATCTTCCGGCCTTCTTCAACCTCAGAAGCAATAACAAACCGTGCGCCCTTTAACCTGGCCACATCATTACTTATGCCTCCTGTGTCTTTTGACAACAATGTATCTGTCGGTGTGCGCTGTGCATAGTCGGATAGCGTTTCCGCAATTGCTTCAAGGAACGTAGTCTTGCCGTTAGCCCCGCTGCCATACAACATGAACAAGCACTGTTCGCGGGTACTGCCCGTTAAAGAATAACCTACTGCCCGTTGCAAGAATGAAATAAGCTCTCTGTTGCCGTTCATGATCCGCTCAAGGAATTTAGCCCATTCTTCAAAGTCTGCGTAAGGGTTATATTCAGTTGGAATGATCCTTGTTATGTAGTCTTTTCGATTATGCGGCCTTAATTCGCCTGTCCTAAGGTCAAGTGTCCCGTTCTTGCAGTTCATCAGCCATATGTCACTATCAAGCTGATCCGATAAAACCGGTATACCGGGTTCACTTTTCGCCAGTTCAACCATTGCAGAGATCGCCCTGTTTGTCTCACTCTTGGCCGCGTGTTTGGCAAGCGCCGCCCTCTTTTCCTCGTCCTCTATCTCTGCGGCTTCAGAATATATTGCCCTGATTGTTTCCTTCGCCCGGCGTTCAACTTCGCCTGTAAGGTCAATTTGCCAATGGGTTCCGGTCCATACAAGCCATTTGTTCCATTCGTGGCAATAACGAATGTCCTTTCCGTGCCTAGCAACAAGCCGCTCAGCGTTTCCTAATTCGGATAGCTTAAACTGTTTTATCATTTGCTGCAGTTCTTCTTTTAGCGCTGGGTCGGCCTCAATTAGTTTTCTTGCTTCAAATTCGCTCAATAGCCACCACCTCCGGGCATAGCTTGAAAAAATACTCGTCATTATGGTTCCGCATAAGCTGAACACGTTTAGCGTAATCAGCCTCAATGAACTCAGTGGTCAATCGGTCATAGAATCTTACGCCCTGACGTATCCAGCGGTAATAGGGGTCTGTCCAATCAATGCCGCATTCCGCAAATTGTTTTTCGGTATCCTTAAGCAGTTTGTATTTTGCCGTGCAAGCATTAAAAAAGCCTTCCACTTGTTCGTTTAGAAGGCTCGCTAACTTTTTTATTTCATTTTCTTTCTGCTTATCTGGCGGCGGTTCGTCCCCGTGTACTCGTTTCATGGCCTCCGCAAGCGAAACACCTTCAAACAGCATTATGGCATCAACAAGGCTGCCGCCCGTAGGATTACAGCAATTAGCGAAACTATAATAACTCTGAGTTTTCGGGTAAATATAGAAGTGCCCGAAATGCCGACAGCATGGACAAGGGTCAATCAAATATTTGTCGCCTTGCCGTTTCGGTTTTGATCCTGTTTGTTGCAAAATGTAATCTAATATGTTATGCTTAACCTGTAAAGACATCATTAACACCTGCCTCTCTCTGCCGGTCTGCCACAGCCGGCCTTTTTCATTTATCTATGCTTCTATCTTGTTTTCTTCAATCCATCTTAAAAATCGCTCAATAGGAATCAGGAATTTACGTCCCACTTTGATAACTGGCGCTCCTTCTCGATTAATCATTTCTCTTAATTTGTTATCAGATACCGGGAAAAATTTCTCCCTGAATTCCCTCGTCGTGCAGAATTTTTGTTCTGCTACCATTGCGGCTAACCTCCTTTACATTTAATTTTTTCTTCCTTAAATGGTTTGCAGCATTTTTAACCGTTGAATCACGATACTCCTTAGGGAACATATATAATTCATCGCTATTAGTGATGCCTATGCCATACTTCATCATTTCAGCAAGTGCTTTCCTGCGCTTCCTTTCTATCGTACATCTCCTTGCTATTGCCTGCTTCGCCCTCATGCGCTACACCTCTCAAAGAACATATTGATCTTAATTCGTCCTTTTCACCACTCCTGAAATGGGGGTCAACTGGTTACGGAGTCACCCGATAAATATTAAAACGATAGACAATCATATAAACATATAACTATTGTCTTTATTTGCATTTTATCACATCTTGACACCTTATTCAATATGATATACAATGATTATAGTTATTTTCTATTGACTTATATTTAATCAAAATATTATGGGATAAATATTGTCTATTGAGGTGCAAGATGGGTAAAGAAGATTTGGCCACATTAACATTATCAGAAGATGGAAGAAAACTTTTTATTACAACTAGATTTATGCAACAAGCTTATGAAGCCGGTTCAATACTAATAGACTTTTTAGAAATGGATTATGATGCGTTTTCAATGAAATACTTATGGTTATCAGGAATTTGTGGTACAAACAATATCATACTGACTAACGAATTTGATATGTCTAAGGAAATACAAAGATATGAGGATGTTAAAAAAGAATTTATTGAAGCAGCGCATGTATGTTTTGATACTAAGCTTGATGATAGGTACGGTTACATTGAAAAGGGGAACATTCAACAAAGATATGCTTATTACACTTTAAAAGCGAATCCTTCTTTTGAGAATGATCTTAATATAGGGTTGAAACTTGCTACTTGTCCAACGCCTCATATAGACAATAAGGAAATTAGTCCCAAAGCTTGGATAGAAAAAATACGGGATGCGGGGGAAAAGGAAAGCGCAGAATTCATTCTTACTACACAACCACGATTTGTAGACTCGTATTGGTTCTATTCTTTAGCTGATATCATGTATTTTGAGCTTATAAATGCTGTAAAGGGCAATATCCTTATAAAGAGGTGTGAAAACTGTAAAAGATATTTTGTTCCTTCTGGAAGAAACGATGCTTTATACTGCAAAAGGATTGCTCCTGGTTCAGAAAAAACATGTGTTGAAATAGGGGCTATTAAAAAATATGAAAAGCAAATAGAAAGCAACCCGATTAGGAAAGCGTATAGAATGGAATATAAAAAGCGCTATGCAAGGGTACTAAAGAGAGCAATGAATAAAACCGATTTCTTTGACTGGTCTGAAAAGATGAGAATGCTTCGCGATGAAGCACTAGATGGAAAGATTTCGTATGAGAATTTTATTGAAAAGCTTAGAGCTTAGTGCTGCATTTTATGTTGCAAATAGCGTATTGCAACATAAGGTCTAATGATGTTCCCCGTAATATTCAAGTCATAAAACCCGCATAAAATAAGCACTTTACCAAACTGGTAATGTCTGATAAAGTGCTATAATGTGTATAACTTCTTTCTCTTAATCAGGGTGTCCTGGGTTCGAGTCCCCGATGGCGCACCAAAACCCTTGCAGAACTTAAACTGCAGGGGTTTTTTCATCTGCCGGAAGTAAAAAAGCGATTAACCGGCATAATTGCCAGCCAATCGCCTGCACTATAACAAATTCGGCAGTGGTATTATTCAACTGTTTGAAATTCTCATATTCCGGCCATCCAGCCTGTTATGCCCACCACATCTCGCCGGTGTTCTCAAAAGCCAAAACTTCCTTCAGGAATTTAACTGCTTTCTGCAGTCCCTCATTTACGGACATCAGACTGTCCTCATGCTCAATGGAAAGGACATAGTCATATCCGATCATCCTCAGAGTGCTTACGATATCCTTCCATACCTGGTAGTCGTGGCCGTATCCTACAGTCCTGAAGATCCATGACCGGTTGATTTCATCGCTGTAATGCTTAACATCAAGAACACCGTTGACTGCAGTGTTGTACGAATCAATTTTCGTATCCTTTGCATGGAAGTGATAGATGCAGTCCTTCAGTTTCCTGATTGCCGCTGTCGGCTCGATGCCCTGCCAGAAAAGGTGGCTGGGATCGAAGTTTGCACCGATTATATCCCCTACAGCATTTCGCAGTTTCAGCAGAGACTCCGGATTATACACAGCGAATCCTGGGTGCATTTCAAAGCAGATCTTGTTTACGCCATGATCCTGCGCAAACCTGGCCATCTTCTGCCAGTACGGTATTAGGACCTCATTCCATTGATAATCCAATATTTGCAGAAAATCATCAGGCCATGGGCAAGTTACCCAGTTCGGATAAAGCGAATTCGGAGAATCTCCCGGGCAGCCTGAGAATCCGCAGACTCTTTCAATACCTAATTTTTCAGCAAGCAGTATCGTTTTTTCAAAATCCTCTTGGAACCTGCTCGCTATCTCCTTCTGAGGATGGATAGGGTTGCCGTGGCAGCTTAAAGCGCTGATCTCCATATCATATTTTTTAACGAGTTCCTTCAGTCTTGAAATTGCAGAACTGTCCCCCAAAAGCTCATCAGGATTCACATGAGCCTTGCCCGGATATCCTCCTGTTCCAAGTTCCACCGCCTGCACTCCTGACTCTTTCAGATAAGCCAGGCTCTCCTCCAGGCTTTTTGCGGACAGCAATACCGTAAACACACCAAGTTTCACAATACATACCTCCTTCTTCAGAACCTCATGTTTGAATGAAATCCAAACGGGCTCCGATTCGTTTCAAATACCCTGCTGCGTGTTCTAAACATTCATTTGTTCTGACATTGCCTTTAAATTATTAAGGCTTATTTAGCAGGCATCTATGCATGGTTTATCAAAGTTTTCCTGCTCGACGATGAAATACTTCGTACCAATCTCAAGGTTTTTTGAATGATTCTTTTTCATATCGATGATACTGTTTCCGATCTCGGTGCTATGCCTTTCGCCCGGCGTTTTTATGTCTCTCAGGTAAATCATCCTGCATCTTGGGCCATATTTTTCGATGAAATCGATCGATTCAAGTTCCGCATACCTGATCCAGAAAACATCAAACTTCGTAAGCACCCCGGCCTTTTCCGTCAGTTCAGTTTTTCTGCCGGAGTGTTGAAGAAACCGGCAATTTCTACGTTACTGTACCCTATTGCTGCCACTCTCCCAAGTGTCTCCAAAAAAACTTTACCGGTTTCTTCCTTGACCGAATATAACTGTAACGCTATTCTATCTGTAAAACTCATGTCGTTTCATCCTGTAGAACTGCCGTAACATTATAATGTAATCGTTTTACCTGTGGCAGCCGATTCAAGGCATGCCATTACGATTCGAAGTGCTGCAAGACCTTCCTCTCCACTGATTTCAGGCTCTTCCCCTCTGTTGACCGAATCAATGAACATATCGATAACACCGGAAGCAGTCTGGTTCTCATTGGTCTGGATATTTCCAACCTTATAGAAAACCTTCTCCCTGTTCTTTTTTGTGATTTCGATCGGAAATTCCGGATCATCATATATCTTCATAACACCGTTCGTACAATACAGAACCGTACTGTTGTCTTCGCTTCCGTAATAAGTCCAGCTTGCCGTAAGAGTCCCGTAGATCCCTGACTTTGATTTCAGCAGGCATAACGCGTTGTCATCGACCTCGATCGGCTCATTATCTTCGTTTTTCTTGTCCAGTGTTGCTACGTACGCTTTTACTTCCACGATTTCATCATCTATCAGCCAGCGGATCAGATCTGCTTTATGTACTCCCAGATCTCCCATCGCGCCGATGAACGCATCATCTTTCTTGAAAAACCATGTATGCCTGCCTTTATCCTGGCTCCAGGATTCAGGTCCGCCATGGCCGAAAGTTGTTCTGAAAGTCAGAATACGACCCAACTCTCCCGTTTTCAGTATCTCTTTCGCCCTTACATGAGCAGGGGCAAGCCTTTGATTATGGCCGATCATCAGGAATTTCCCTGTCTTACGGGCCGTATCGACCATTTCCTGCGCTTCATTTACGGAAGTGGCAATCGGTTTTTCGCACAAGACATGTTTTCCGGCCTTGAGTGCAGCGATCGTTACAGGTGCATGGTACTTGTTCGAAGTACATACGCTCACAGCATCGATTTCCCTGTCTGCCAGGAGTTCCTCAAGAGAGTCGAATACTTTGCCTCCATACTGGCCGGCCAGCTTCACCGCACGCTCAGGTTTCGGATCATAATAGCCTATTATTACGCAGTCATTCCGAGCGTGATATTCCGGTACATGCCTTGCAATTGCTATTGAGCCGCATCCTATTATTCCTATTCCGATCATCCTGTAATACTCCTTTCGATGTATTTTATTAAGGCTGCTGTGCAGAACCCAATGTTTTCTGCTTGAAATATTCGCATACTTTTTTCAGGCACACCTGGACTTTTTCTGAAGCACTTAGTTTCATGTAATTCTCTGGAAAAACGCGTCTCTCATCAAAAGTGTTTTCCGGTCTGGCAGTATGCCGGCAGCCGAATCACTTCGCTTCCGGAGGAACTTTTTCATTCCTTGTCAGCAGGCTGTCTGTTTTCTTGATTGGTCTTGCCCATTTTACCGCATTGATTATTACTTTTTGGATATCTTTGTTGTAATATGTGGGATAGGTCTCATGTCCCGGCTGGAAATAGAACACCTTTCCATAACCACGGTTATAACAGCATCCGCTGCGGAACACTTCTCCGCCTTTGAACCATCCGATGAAAACAAGTGCGTCAGGAGTGGGTATATCGAAGAATTCACCGTACATTTCTTCGCCGTCAAGTTCTATATAGTCGCCGATCCCTTCAGCAATAGGATGGCTCGGATCAGTCACCCATAACCTCTCGTTGTCGTCCGCCTCGCGCCATCTCAACGCGGAACTCGTGCCCATAAGCTTCTTGAAGATCTTAGCGCCATGACCTGAATGGAGCACAATAAGCCCCATGCCTTTCAGGACCCTTTCATAAACTTTCTCTACGATGTCGTCCCGAACTTCGTGATGCGCTGTGTGGCCCCACCAGATGAGGACGTCGGTATTATCAAGAACTTCATCGGTCAGACCGTGTTCAGGTTCATCCAATGTAGCCGTTTTTACCTCAAATTCCCCTGTGGTGTCAAGAAACGATTTTATTGCCGTGTGAATTCCGTCAGGATAGACCTTTTTTGCTTCTCCTTCCTTCCTTTCATCTCTGTATTCATTCCAGACAGTAACTTTGATTTTCATGACACCACATCCTTTATCCAGATTAACAGGCCGCGCCTGTCAAAGACAGAACGTTATTTTACAGTGGACTCCCTTATAATCAGTTCATGCTCCAGGGAGTAATGGGTTGTCCCCGTATTTTGCCTTCGATTATGCTTATCAGCGCTTCCATTGCCGTACACCCAAGGTCGTACATTGGCTGGGAGACTGTTGTGAGAGTCGGTTTGAACACCCGTGCGAAATATATGTTGTCAAACCCGCAAACGGCAAGGTCTTCAGGCACGCGTATGTTTTCTTCCATGGCGGAACGTATCGCGCCGATCGCCATCAGGTCGGATATACAGAAAGCTGCCGTAGGACGCGGGTCCAAATTCAGTAGTTGCTTCATTATTCTGAACCCGGATTTATAACTGTAGTCGCCATATCCGCAATAGGCAGGATCAAAATCAATACCGGCTTCTTTCAGGGCCCGTATGTACCCTTCTTTTCGCAGAACAGAAGACAGGAACTGGTTCCTAGCTCCGATAAACGCTATTCTTCTATGGCCCAAACCTATCAAATGGTTAACCGCTTTATAAGCTGCCATTTCGTTGTCTATCGATACGTGAGTTATCGGAAGGCCGGCTTTATATTCACAGCACTGCACGATTGGAATTTCGCGGGACAGTTCTGCTAAATTCTCATTTGTCATTTCGGATGCCATGAGTATTGCGCCGTCGGCCAGATAGCTTTTAAGCATCCCGACATATTTCATTTCCCTTTCCAGGTCAGAGTCGGTGTTGCAGAGCATGATGCTGTATCCGTACTTGCTCGCGATATCTTCAATTCCTTTAACTATTTCCGCATAAAATGGATTGGCTATATTGGGGAGAAGTACTAATACCCTTTCAGATTTTGTTCTTCTGAGATTCCTTCCCAGCAGGTTAGGACGGTAATCCAGTTCAGCGATAGCTTGCCTGACTTTTGCTGCAGTCTCGTGAGAGACCCTGGAACTGCCGTTTATTACTCTCGATACCGTGGCCACAGAAACACCGGCTCGTTGTGCTACATCGTCTATAGTAGACAATTTGGCCTCCTTAAGTAAAGCCTTTTATCATGGATATCGATAACTAAAAAACCGATTTGCTGCCGTCAAAATCAATGTAATCGATTACATTTTCATTTCTATTATATAGCTTTCCATGAACGTAAACAATAAAATTTGAGGTTTTTAATGAATACAAACCCCCCATAAACAGACCGTTTATAAAAAAGGGTCATGTTTGTATATAGTAATTTGTCCTGGAGTACTAATTTGTCTTAGCAGTCCAGGCAGGCTTTGCGGCCTTTTCTTGCTGTTTATGTTTCGTCCGGAATGCCGTATGTGAAATTCAAAACAGGAACACCCTTATCAAAAGTCAGGTGTTTTACTTTCCAGCCCTATTGCTTGCTTGTTCACTCACCTGCTTACATGTGTACCTGCATGGAGAGTTTGGAAATAGCCGATATTTTCAGGATTTCTTTACTCCCAGGCATTTGCTATTTTCAGCAGCAGCGTATCTACGTACTTCGCTTTCCATTCTCTATTATTCCCTGACCACATCATAATGTCGATTCCGCCTGGTACCTTGCTGCTGATTTTTGCTGCAGCCTTAAGGAGTTCCCTGTTTTCTATCTTTGCCAGTTCAGCACTGACATCTGCGCGAAATGTGTTCATACTTTTTCCGTGCTTAGGAAACCAGTGGCTCACATCAGTGTGATTGCTCGCAATACCTAATTGATGTCCTTCACTATGGTCGATAAGGTATGGCTTTACCGGTCTTATATCAAACAAAACGCACACGAATGCTGCAAATGTCACAGCCTCGCGATATACCTGACTGAAATAAACCGGATCTGTCAGCCCGTCTTCACAAATCTCAAATCCAATGTACCCCGTATTGTTTGCATTTTTTGCAGAACCAAGATTTCCGCTGCCGGAATGCCAGCCCACCATATCCCAGGGCAATGTTTGATATGTCGCTATACTGCCGTCCTTCAATTTGCCGATGAAAGCATGCGGACAAACTTTACTTCCGCCCGGTGTAGGCTGGTTCCAGTGGTTATTGTTTGGATTTGGTCCCAGCAATCCATCGTCAGGGCCGACGTATCTGCTCAGTTTAGGATTGTTCGCTCCCGTAGAGTGTACCATAATGCCCCTTGGTGTATGTTTTTTGCCTGTTACATAGCAGAGGTTTTTCGTCAGGAAAAGTGTTTTCAGATTCACCTTGATTTTCACTCCTTTCCTTTTACATTTATATGACATCAGAATTAAAGATGATCTCTTTATTGAAAATTTGAAGTGTCAGGCTGATTACCCCATCCTAAAGTTGCCTGATGAAAAAAAGTGTACATCTGTAAGTCATAGTCAGGACTACGGTAGTAAATCTGCACTTTCTTTTTACTTCAAAATCCTGTTAAATTCCTGTTGCTAAGCTTTATATTGCAAACTGAGAAGTGTCCCAAATAAGAATATACTGTTGTCATATTTAGTCTGTAGAGACATAACGATAATGCTCAGTCTTTCTTTTTTAGTAATACACTTAATATTTTGAAGAATAAAGGGACCGAATTCATACGAATCAAAAACACGGTTTCATAAAAAAGAACACCTTCGCAGGCAAATACCCCGCTTCTGGTGTCCTGGATATCGCTGTATTCGCAAATCATTCTGCATTCATTATCCGTCGGACCTTTTGCAGCAATTCAGCAAATTTCTGCTTCCCTACTGATTTTCTTTTTCACTCTTCTCTTGTTCAAATAGTCCCCGGACTTCAGCAACCGATTCAACAAACATTATTCCTTTGCCGGGCTCTCCTATATGGAGTTCATCGTATATAACATCCATAACTTTATTAACCAGGCTGTTTGGCATCAGGATCATTACCAGTTCCTTTTCAGGCTCTATTTCCATACCGAACAGTTTCATGGTATACTCCGCACCAACGCCGCGCCCATGCATGATCGTGCCGCCTCCGACGCCTGCCTTGCGCGCCGCATCCATTACGTCCTCAGCCATGCCGCGTTCAACGATCACAGTCAGTTTACTATACATACCCTCTTCCTCCATATATTGTCCTTTATTGCTGAAAATCTGCCCTCTGTCAGTTTCATTTCCTGCAACCAAAACAGATGTCAAATAGGCAATCCCATGGCCGTGTTTATGAAGCTGGAGTTCTTCAGTAAAGCGATCCAGCAGTTCCTTAGCTTTATCCTTTTCAAGTAAAAAACTGACTATTTCCCTTTTCTGGCTCTTTATCCCCAGCAAGTTCAATATTCCGCTGTGAACTGTGCCCCTGCCCAACGTTAATATCCCGCCGCAAATGCCGTTATCCCTGGCTATATGGACACACTTATGACTCTCATGTTCGCCCAGGATCAGGGTCAGGATCTGAAATTGATATTCAATGGGTTTTGCTTCACATTGATTATCCATGGTTACCTCCAATTGTTTTATCTTTCAAAACAGCGGCTGTGGATACCTTGCTCGATTTAGCCTGGTACAGTGCACCCAGCAGCTCAATTGCCAATATCGGCATCATTGCAACGATTGCTATCATACCAAACCCGTCGGTTACCACATCGGCCGTCGGGACACGCGCAGCTATGCCCTGAACGAAAGCAAGCGAGAACGTAGCAGTCATAGGTCCCGAGGCAACACCGCCGGCATCAAATGCAATGCCCACAAACAAGTCAGGTACAATGAAAGATAATATAACAGAAACTCCGAAGCCTGGCAATACATACATCCATAGCTGGATATCGGGCACCAGGATTCTGATGGCAGACATAAAGATTGACATACCTACTGCTACGGATAAAAAGATAAGAACCAGAACACGCTTGACATATCCTCCGGTGACATCCTCGATCTGATGGGTCAATACCAGAACGGCCGGCTCAGCCAGCACTGTGGAAAGGCCAAGCAGCAAAGCCACGATTAAGAGCGGTATTTTAGAATCCAGCGCGGCAAGCCGTACACCCAACTGGGCACCGACTTCCATGAAGCCGCCGTTGACTCCAAGCAGGAAAATTACAAGTCCCGCATAAGTCAGGACAACGCCGCGGGAAATATCGATGACCCTGTTCTTTCTATGTTTGAAGAAGAATATTTCGAACAATATATATACGATAATTATCGGCAGCAGCGATAAAAACGAATCCCATGCGATGGCGGGCAACTTGGAACTATATACTTCAAACAAATTTGAATCGGATATTTCTGCTTCAGGCAGCATGCCGTCCAGTTTTTCGACATTAAGGAACAGACCGGTAATCAGAACTCCAAGAATCGCACCTGTCGACGATATCCCTACCAATCCAAAGCTGTCTGCCTCACCCATTTTACTGTCCTTTTTAATGGCTGAGACACCTGCTGCCAATGCGAGTATAAACGGTACGGTAATGGCTCCTGTCGTAGCTCCTGAAGCGTCAAAAGAGATAGCCAGAAAATCAGACGATGAAAACAGCGACAGGAGGAATATTAAAGCGTATGCGGCCGTAAAAACATATTTTAACCGGACACCCCTGAGTATTCGAAGCATTCCAAGAGTCATCATAACTCCGATGCCCAGGGAGACGACTATCACCATCAGTAAACCGTCAAACTGCCCGGAAGTTACGCTGTCCACCTGGTTGGCCAGAATGCGCAGGTCCGGCTCTGCAAAAGAAATGAAAAATCCAAGGATTAAACTTATTGTAATGAGTACAGCATAACTGTTCGAACGTGTTACAGTATTTCCGATACCCTGCCCGATGGGTTCAAGGCCCTGATCGATACCAAACAGAAATACGGTAAGGCCTATTATCACCAGTACGGAACCAATAAGAAACGCAAGCAGCAAGTCCGTTTCCAAAGGCGTAACAGTAAAATGAAGTATCAGGACAAGTATTGTAATAGGTAAAACAGATGTTAATACTTCTTTGAGTTTTGTCTTTATCTCGCTCAATTCATCACCCGTTTGCTAATGTAGTATTGATTTTTCTGCTTTGACTTTTTGATATTGATTTTTGCCGTTATGGTTTTGTAAAGTCGTGCTTATATTTGGACTGATTAATGTTCTGTCTTATTTATTATGCCGTTAAAACCAGTGTGAAGTCAATATATATTGAACGACATAATACCCTGTATAGTACGGATTTATGACTGGTCTTGGTTTTGCGATCAGTTTTGATTTAATAATTGGTAATAATCGCAGCAATCTCTGATATCACATTTGTCGCACAATGGTTTTCTTGCATTGCAGACAGCCCTTCCGTGAGCAACAAGCAGATGGCAGAACTGTCCCCATTTATCCTCGGGCACAATCTCCCTCAGGTCGTACTCTATTTTCTCCGGATCATCATTTTTTGTCAGTCCGATCCTTTGTGACAGCCTTTTGCATGAGTATCAACAACGATTCCCGGAATGCCGAAGCACTCGTTCAGCAGCAAATTCGCGGTTTTCCGCCCCACCCCCGGAAGCTTCAGCAAGCTTCCCATATTGTTGGGGACATTTCTTCCAAAATCCGAAATTATCATTTTGCAAGCTGATATTATATTCTTGGCCTTATTGCGGAAAAACCCCGTAGGTTTTATATCCTGTTCCAGTTCCTGTATATCGGCATTGGCAAAGTCATCTACCGTCTTATACTTTTTAAACAGGTCTTTTGTAACAATGTTTACTCGCTCGTCGGTGCATTGCGCTGCCAGTTGCGTAGCGACCATGAGCTGTATCGGGTCTTTAAACTCCAGCGTGCATCTTGCATCAGGATATAATTCTTCAAGTTTTTTTAATATAACCTTTGTTTTCTCCTTCAACGTCATTTGCTTTTCCCTTTCTTAATCGTATATTTATATAGTTCCTCATACTTTTTTGCAGAACTGTCCCACGAAAAATCCATTTCCATTGCTCTTCTGACAAGTGCTTTCCACTCGTCAGGACAGTTATTGTAAACATAAATAGCCCTGTCAATAGCGTCCAGCATAGCACCTGAAGAAAATTCCCTGAATGAAAAGCCATTGCCATTTTCTTTATCGGTATTATAGTCGGTAATCGTCTCGGCAAGGCCGCCCGTTGCTCTGACAATAGGTATTGTACCATATCTCAGGCTAATTATCTGACCCAGTCCGCAAGGTTCAAATCTTGACGGCATAAGGAACATATCGCTGCCGGCGTAGATCATCTGTGCCAGCTTGGCATTAAACCCTAGATTAACAGCGATTTTCTCCGGGTATTTTGTTGCTATCGCTCTGAATTGCTCGTGATAGTACTCGTCTCCGGTTCCCAGTAAAACAAACTGAATATCTTTGGCAAGCATATCATCTACACGGTCGATTATAAGATTCAGGCCTTTTTGTCCCGATAGCCTTGAGATAAGACCTATTAGCGGGACATTTCTGCAGGGCAGGCCCATTTCTCTCTGTAATGCTGTTTTGTTTACTTTTTTGTCATCCAAATTATCTGTTCCATAGTTTTTCGCAATGCTTTTATCAGTTTGTGGATTAAATTGTTCATAATCGATACCGTTTACTATTCCGAAAAGATCGTTAGAACGTTTTTGCAGAAGTCCTTCAAGCAGTTCGCCGTACTGGGGGGTTTTTATTTCCTCAGCATAAACCTTGCTGACTGTGCTGATAATATCAGCATATACGAGACCTGCTTTCATAAAATTGAACATGCCATAAAATTCTGCTTTTTCAGGCGTGAATATATCATAATCACAGTTCAGCAGTCTAATGACATGACTTGAGAAATGTCCCTGGTACTCAAGATTGTGTATAGTGAATAGCGTAGCTATATCTTTATAGTAATCATTCCAGCGGTACTTTTCTTTCAAAAGCAGGCATACGGGACCTGTATGCCAGTCGTTGCAATGTATGACATCAGGTTTGAACTTAATATGTGGCAACATATCCAATACTGCTTTGCAGAAAAACACAAAACGCTCTGCATCATCAAAATGCCCATATATCCCATCTCTGTCAAAGAAACGATAACTGTCAGTAAAGTAAACCTTCAGGTTCTTCTTATTTTTCCAAACATACGGGATTTCCGTATATCTTATAATGCATGTTTCAATACTCTGATCAATTCTTACAGGAAAATCGCTTACATATCTGAGATTATCCCTGATCATCCGATATTTCGGCATAACTACGCGAACATCGTGTCTCAACTCAGCAAGCGCTTTTGGCAAAGACCCTGCTACATCAGCCAATCCCCCCGTCTTCGCAAAGGGGGACATTTCTGCAGAAACGAATAAAATTTTCATTTATACACCTCTCCTGTGGGACGTTCTTAACTTAATGCCAGCAGTAAATTGGCGCAACTGCAATCTTCAGTTTAATAGCCGCAATCTGTTGGAACTTACGCCTCGTTCGAGATATTATTATATTCTACTATCA
>Ga0116167_1002512_pt1 | contig 15485 bp, 14 predicted proteins | sample AD_JPNMR3_MetaG_FD_89794 | JGI IMG/M metagenome (GOLD analysis project Ga0116167, IMG submission 89794) | Active sludge microbial communities of municipal wastewater-treating anaerobic digesters from Japan - AD_JPNMR3_MetaG | ecosystem: Engineered > Bioreactor > Anaerobic > Digestate | place...
CACCGGTCAGCCGTCGATGTTCGGCGGCAGCACCAAGGTGGCGGCCGGCCCGACTGCGGCAGCCTCGGCGGCCAGTGCGGTGCCCGGTGCCGGCACGGCGGCGGTTCCAGCGGCGGTGGCATCGGCCGCGGCGGGGTCGCCCGCCGCGCCGAGCCCTGCCAGCGTGAAGGCAGCGCCAGCGCAAGGCGGCGAGCAGATCACACTGACGACCGACGTCGTCAAGGCGACCTTCGACAGCCAAGGCGGCACGCTGGTGCGGCTGGAACTGCTGAACTACCAGGATTCGGTGCAGCGGCGCTGGTATCAGCCCTTCGTCGAACTGTTCTCGTCGCAGCCCGAGCCGGTGCGGCTGCCCAATGTGCTGCTGTTCGAACAGAGCGCGCATCGCGTCTATCAGGCGCAGACCGGCCTGGTCACCGCGCAGCCCGGCGTGGCGCTGCCGAACCATCTGACGCGCATGACGCCGGTGGTCGGCGAGCGCACGCTGGCCGACGGCGGCCATGAACTGCAGATCCGTTTCGAATCGCCCGCGGTCGACGGGCTGCGCCTGGTCAAGACCTATACGCTGCGGCGCGGCGACTACACGATTGGCGTGCAGCACGAGTTCATCAACGACAGCGCCCAGCCGGTGTCGCCGCAGCTCTATTTGCAGTTGGCGCGCGACGGCAGCCCGCCGCAGGGCGAATCGTCGTTCTACTTCACCTTCACCGGCCCGGCGCTGTACACCGACGCCAGCAAGTTCCGCAAGATCGATTTCAAGGACATCGAAAAGGGCAAAGTCGAGGTCCCGGGCAGCGCCAACAACGGTTGGGTGGCGATGGTGCAGCACTACTTCGCGTCGGCCTGGCTGTTGCCGGCCAACCAGCCGCGCGACTTCCGCGTCGCCAAGGTGGCCGACAACCTGTACGCGATCGCGATGGTGGTGCCGCTCGGCGAGGTCGCCGCGGGGGGCCGCAAGACGCTGCAATCCACGCTGTTCGCCGGGCCGCAGCAGGAAAACCAGCTGGCCGAACTGGCGCCCGGGCTCGAGCTGGTGAAGGACTACGGCTGGTTCACGATCCTGGCCAAGCCGCTGTTCTGGCTGCTGACGCAACTGCACGGCGTGCTCGGCAACTGGGGCTGGGCCATCGTCGCGCTGGTGGTGCTGCTGAAGGTGGCGTTCTACTGGCTCAACGCCAGCGCCTACCGCTCGATGGCCAAGATGAAGGCCGTGGCGCCGCGCATGACCGAACTGCGCGAGCGCTACAAGGACAAGCCGCAGCAGTTGCAGCAGGAGATGATGCGCATCTACCGCGAGGAGAAGGTCAACCCGCTCGGCGGCTGCCTGCCGATCGTCGCGCAGATGCCCTTCTTCATCGCGCTGTATTGGGTGCTGCTGTCCAGCGTGGAGATGCGCAACGCGCCGTGGATCCTGTGGATCCACGACCTGTCGCAGCCCGACCCGTACTTCATCCTGCCGCTGCTGATGACCGGCTCGACGCTGTTCCAGACCTGGCTGAACCCGACCCCGCCCGACCCGGTGCAGGCGCGCATGATGTGGATCATGCCGCTGGCGTTCTCGGTGATGTTCTTCTTCTTCCCGGCCGGCCTGGTGCTGTACTGGCTGACGAACAACATCCTGTCGATCGCGCAGCAGTGGTACATCAACCGCAAGCTGGGCGTGATGGGCAAATAGACACGTTTCGACCGCCATCGACCCCGCGTTCGGGGGGTGACGGCGCGCAGGCCGAGGTCGAACATGCGTGCAAGGACACATCGCGCGCTGCATCGGCCCTCAACTGGCGGCGTGGCGTGCCGATGAGTCCCGCAGGGCCGGCAACGCGCCGGCCCGCCGATCATGCGGGGCTGACCCGGTCGGCCGCAGCACACCTGCCGCAGGGGTTCTTCCTGCAGCAAGCCGCTGCGGCGCAGGCCGGCTCGCGGAGCGAGACAGTGCGGCGGCCACGCGGCCGTCCGCGGCGCTCCTCCCCGCGCCAGCCAACGAAGGCCCGGCGCCCGTCGGGCCTTCGTTGGCGGTGCAGCCGCTACGATCGCGAGCGTGCTGTCGCGCCGTGATCTGCCCATCGCCGCCATCGCCACCGCGCCGGGGCGCGGCGCGGTGGGCATCGTGCGCATCAGCGGGACAGGCCTGGATGCGCTGGTGCACTCGTTGTGCGGCCGAGCGCTCGAGCCGCGCATGGCCACGCTGCTGCCGCTGCGCCAGGCCGACGGCAGCCCCATCGACCAGGGGCTGGCGCTGCACTTTCCGGCACCGCACTCGTACACCGGCGAAGACGTGCTCGAACTGCAGGTGCACGGCGGGCCGGTTCTGCTGCAGATGCTGCTGCAGCGCTGCCTGCAGGCCGGCGCGCCGCTGGGCCTGCGCCTGGCCGAACCGGGCGAATTCACGCAGCGCGCGTTCCTGAACGGCAAGCTCGATCTGGCCCAGGCCGAGGCGGTCGCCGACCTGATCGACGCCAGCACCGAAGCGGCCGTGCGCTCGGCCGCGCGCTCGCTGGGCGGCGTGTTCTCGCAGCAGGTGCAGCAGCTGCGCGATCGCCTCGTGCACTTGCGCATGCTGGTCGAGGCCACGCTGGACTTCCCGGAAGAGGACATCGACTTCCTGCAGCAAGCCGGCGCCGCGCGGCAGCTGAGCGACATCGCTGCGGCGCTCGGCAGCCTGCTCGACGGCGCGCAGCAAGGCGCGCTGCTGCGCGACGGCATCCACGTGGTGCTGGCCGGCCAGCCCAACGTGGGCAAGAGCTCGCTGCTCAACGCCCTGGCCGGCGCCGAACTGGCCATCGTCACGCCGATCGCCGGCACCACCCGCGACCGCATCACGCAGGCGATCCAGATCGAAGGCGTGCCCTTGCACGTGGTCGATACCGCCGGGTTGCGCAGCCAAAGCGACGACGAGGTCGAACGCATCGGCATCGCGCGCAGCTGGGAGTCGATCGCCGCTGCCGACGCCATCGTCTTCCTGCACGACCTGACGCGCCGCGGCGAGCCCGGCTACGAGGCCGCCGAAGCGCAGATCGCGGCACGCCTGCCCGCCGCGGCCAAGCTGCTGCACGTGCACACCAAGGCCGACCTGGCCGCGAGCGCGCCCGACGAAGGGCTGAGCGTGTCGGCACGCAGCGGCCAAGGGCTGCAGGCCCTGCGCCAGGCCTTGCTGCAGCGTGCCGGCTGGCACGCGACGCCGGAAGGCTTGTTCCTTGCGCGCGCGCGGCACGTGCACGCGCTGCGGCGCGCCGGCGAGCACCTGCTGCGCGCGCAGGCGCTGGGCGGCGCGGCGCACGCGCCGCTGGAGCTGCTGGCCGAGGAGCTGCGTTGCGCGCACGACGCGCTCGGCGAGATCACCGGTGCCTTCACCGCAGACGACCTGCTCGGCGAGATCTTCAGCCGCTTTTGCATCGGCAAGTGACACGACGTCTGGCGCACACACAGCCCCCCAGCTTGGGCGATTGCCAGTGGGTGCGGCGGCTGCGCAGAATGGCCGCGCAACCCCGAGAACAAGACGCGCGACCCAGGCTCGCGCGCACCCGACGATGGACATCACCCCATTGGCCCAGGCCGTGCAAAGCGCGAAGGCGGGCGACGCCTTCGACGCCGGGCTGGATGCGCCGCAGTGGCACGCGCTGCTGCCCTACCTGTCGCGCCAGAGCCTGCGTGCCGGCGAAGCGCTGATGCGCCAGGGCGACAGCGTGCGCTGCGCCTGCTGGCTGGAGCAGGGCAATCTGCAGATCTTTGTCAGCGGCGGGGCGCCGGGGGCCACGCGCATCGGCGTGCTGCGCCCGGGCGCACTGGTGGGCGAAGCCGCTCTGCTGGCCGACGTGCCGCGCGCCGCCAACGTCGAGGCGATGACGCCGGCGGTGGTGTGGTGCCTGAGTGCAACGCAGCTGGACCGGCTGTGTGCCGACCACCCGGCGCTCGGCTTGCGCTTGCTGCGCGCCGCGGCCGCCGTGATGGCCAGGCGGGTGCACGCGCACCTGCATGGCGGCGCACCGCTGGTTTGAGCGCGGCGCGCCGCGCGGCCGTGGCGCCGTTCGACCCGCCATCGCCCCACGGGTCGACTCGCCGAACAGCCCACCACCCGGCCCACCACCCGGCCCACCACCCGGCCCGGATGGCGGCTCGATAATCGGCACGCCATGGTGCTCGACCACAGCCGCCCCCCCACACCGCGGCCGCCCGCCCGCCCGCAGCGGCGCTGCGCCGCGAGCTGCGTATGCAAGACATCGTGGTGATCGGCGCGGGCGGGCACGCCAAGGTGGTCGCGCGCAGCCTGCGCGAGTGCGGCGGCTGGCAGGTGGCCGGCTTCATCGACGACCAGAACCCGGCGCGGGCCGGCGAGCGCTTCGGCGGCGCCACGGTGTTGGGCGGGCGCGCGGCGCTGGCCGCCTTGCGTGAGCAAGGCGTGGCGGCCGCCGTCGTCGCCTTCGGCCACAACCGTGCGCGGCTCGACTTCGATGCGTGGCTCGCAGGCGGCGGCTGGCAGCGCCCTGCCATCGTCGACCCCAGTGCCCGCGTGGGCGACGATGTCGTGCTCGGCCCCGGCTGCTACGTCGCGGCCGGCGCCATCGTCGAGCCCGGCGTGGCCCTGGGCAGGCAGGTGATCGTCAACAGTGCGGCGGTGCTGTGTCACGACGGCATCGTCGACGATGGCGCCCACCTGTGCCCGCGCAGCTGCTTCGGCGGCCACGTGCGCATCGGGCCGCGTAGCTGGATCGGCATCGGCGCGACCGTGCGCGACCGCGTGCGCATCGGCGCCGATGTCGTGGTCGGCGCCGGCGCGCTGGTGTTGCGCGACGTGCCCGATGGCGTCGTCGCCTACGGCCATCCGGCCCAGGTGATCGCGAAGGCGCAGACATGACCAAGACCGATCCGGCGCAGCTCGCGGTATTCGGCGCCGCGCCGGCCTTCGAGCACAAGCTGCACGTGGGGCAGCCCAACCTGGGCGATCGCGCCTACTTCCTCGACCGGGTGGCGCAGATCCTGGATTCGCGCTGGTTCACCAACCACGGCGAGTGCGTGCGCGAACTCGAAGCCGCGCTGGCCGGCTACCTCGGCGTGCGCCACGTGATCGCGGTGTGCAACGCCACCATCGGGCTGGAGATCGCGATCCGCGCGCTGCCGATGACGGGCGAAGTGATCGTGCCGGCGATGACCTTCGTCGCCACCGCGCACGCGCTGCAGTGGCAGCAGATCACCCCGGTGTTCTGCGACATCGACCCGGCCACGCACCTGCTCGACCCGCGGCAGGTCGAAGCGCTGATCAACGACCGCACCAGCGGCATCCTCGGCGTGCACCTGTGGGGCCGGCCGTGCGCGGTGGACGCGCTGGGCGACATCGCGCAGCGCTACGGCTTGCACCTGCTGTTCGACGCCGCGCACGCCTTCGGCTGTTCGCACCGCGGCCGCATGATCGGCGGCTTCGGCCGTGCCGAGGTGTTCAGCTTCCACGCCACCAAGTTCTTCAACTCCTTCGAAGGCGGCGCCATCGCCACCGACGACGACGCGCTGGCGCACAAGATCCGCCTGATGGTCAACTTCGGCTTCGCCGGCTACGACAACGTGGTGCACATCGGCACCAACGGCAAGATGAACGAAGTCTCGGCGGCGATGGGGTTGACCTCGCTGCGCTCGGTCGACGACTTCGTCGCCGTCAACCGCCGCAACCACGCCGCCTACCGCCGCGGCCTGCGCAACGTGCCGGGCATCGAACTGCTGGGCTTCGACGAGGCCGAGCGCTGCAACTACCAATACGTGGTGTGCGAATACCGCGCTGCCGAAGGCGGCGCCAGCCGCGACGACCTGGTGCGCGCGCTGTGGGCCGAGAACGTGGTCGCGCGCAAATACTTCTGGCCGGGCTGCCACCGCATGGAGCCCTACCGTACGCTGTACCCGCGCGCGGCCGCGCGGCTGCCTCACACCGACGCCGTGGCCGAAAGACTGCTGGTGCTGCCCACCGGCACCGGCGTGTCGCTGCACGACATCGAGCGGGTGTGCGCCCTGATCGAGCTGATGGTGCGCGGCGGCGCGATGTTGCGCCAGCGGCTGGCCGCGCTCGATGCCGAGGACGCGGCGCGGCGATGAAGGTCAGCGTCGTGGTGCCGGCCTTCAACCAGGCGGCCTACCTGCGCGAGGCGCTGACCAGCGCGCTGCAGCAGACCATGGCCGACCTGGAGATCGTCGTCGTCGACGACGGCTCCACCGACGGCACGCGCGCGGTGTGCGAGGCCCTGGGCGATGCGCGCCTGCGCTACATCCACCAGCCCAACGACCGCACGATGGGCCTGGGCGCGCGCAACCATGCGATGCTCGAGGCGCGCGGCGAATGGATCGCGCTGCTCGACCAGGACGACCGCTGGGCGCCGGACAAGCTGGAAAAACAACTGCACCGCGCCGATCACCAGCTCGAAGTCGGCGCCGTGTTCTGCCGCGCCCGCTTCATCGACGCGGCCGGCCATGCCACCGGCGAACAGCAAGGTGAGCTGCCCGAAGGCGACGTGTTCCACGCGCTGCTGTGGCGCAACCGCTACTACGCGCCCACCGGCATGCTGCGGCGCGCGCTGCTGCCGGCCATCGGCCTGCCGCATGCCTGGGTGGGCCTGGGCGACCACGCGCTGTGGCTCGCGGTGGCGCGGCGCACGGCGGTGGCGGTGGTCGACGAACTGCTGGTGGACTACCGCGTGCACGCGCAGGGTTACCAGGAGCAGCAGCGCCGCGCCGGGCTGATGCGGCTGGCCGACGACTACTGGCAACTGGCCACGGCGCAGGCGTCGCTGCTGCATCGCGGCTGCGCCGAATGCGCGCGCGCACAACGGCGCGCGCGGCGCAACGCCGCGCAGCACTACCTGCGCGCGCTGCACGCGCAGTGGCAGGACGGCGGCTTCGCCGGTGGCGGCGTGGCCTTCGCGCGTGCGGTTTCGGCGGCACCCGGCTGGTTTGCGCTGCCGTGGGTGTGGCCGCGCCAACTCGCCCGCCTGGGTGCGGCGGCCTGGCGCGGGGCCGTGCGCTCGGCCGGTGCGGCCGGCCCGGGCCGGGCTACTTGATGCCTTCGTAGATCAGCTCGCCCTTGTACGGGCGGCACTCCAGCCCCGCCAACGCCGCGTGCTCGCTGGCGCGCCAGCCCCGCGCCAGGGTGCGGGCGAACCCCGCCTCATGCAGCAGCATTTCCAGCTCGGGCGCATCGAACAGGAACCGATGCCCCCAGCAGCGCATGGCCTCGTTCAGCAGTTGCGCCGGTGTCGCCGGGTGCCACTGCAGATCGGCCCAGCCGCCGGTGCGGCCGGCCTGGTATTCGGCCACCAGATGCGCCAGGCTCGGCGTGGAAAGGCGCAGTACGCCGGCGGGCACCAGCACGCGGTGGCACTCGCGCAGCAGGCGTTGCGCCGCCGGGCGCTCGATATGCTCGATGAAGTGCTCGGCGTAGATGCAGTCGATCGACTGCGAAGCCACCGGCAGCGGCCGCGTCAGGTCCAGCTTGATGACTGCGGCGGGCCCCTCGAGATCGACGTTCGCCCAACCCGGCAGCAAGTGGCCGCCGCAGGCCAGGTGCAGCCGGCGATGCGGCGCGATGCGCCGGCGCGCGACCTGGTCGGCCGCCCAGCGAGCGGTGGCGGCGATGCCGTCCGTGACGACGGGCGGCAGCAGTTGGCGGATCCATCGAAGACGCGGCATGTGCGGCTGGGCAGCGGCCCGCGTGTGGCGGGGCGGTGCGGCACAGTGTACGGGCGGCGCAGCGCGCGGCCCCGAGCCTGCCGGCATGGCTGCGCCATCCGGCATCAGTCGCCGCCCAGCAGCTTGGCCTCGGCCAGCGCCAGCGGCTCGGGCAGGCCCGACAGCACCAAGGTGTCGCCGGCGCCGACGCGCAAGGCCTCGTCGGCGCCGCGCACCTGGCCCGCGGCCAGCCGCACCGAGACCACGCGCACGCCCACCGCATGCAGCGCCAGCTGCCCGAGCGGATGGCCGACGCAGGCGGCCGCGGCCGGCAGGGTGACGCTGAGCAGCCTCTCCTGCTGCAGCTCGTCCGAGCGGTCGTCCGCGCCGTGGAAGTAACCGCGCAGCAGGCCATAGCGTGCATCGCGCGCATCGCGCGCCATCTGGATCACCCGGCGCATCGGCACGCCCACCAGCGCCAGCGCGTGGCTGGCCAGCATCAGCGAGCCTTCGATCGCCTCGGGCACGACCTCGGCCGCGCCGGCCTGGCGCAGCCGTTCCAGGTCGGTGTCGTCGATGGTGCGCACCACCACCGGCACCTTGGGTGCGTGCGCGTGCACCAGCTGCAGGATCTTCAAGGCCGACGCCGTGTTCGGGTAGCTGATCACCACGGCCGCGGCGCGCGCCAGCCCGGCGGCCATCAGGCTTTGCAGCCGGGCGGCGTCGCCGAAGACCACGCTCTGGCCGGCGGCGGCGGCCTGGCGCACGCGGTCGGGGTCCAGGTCCAGCGCCATGTAGGCGATGTGTTCCTGGTCCAGCAGCCGCGCCAGGTTCTGCCCGCTGCGCCCGTAGCCGCAGATGATCACGTGCGCCTGCGTGGTGATCGAACGCTTGGCGATGCTCGTCAGCTGCACCGACTGCAGCAGCCAGTCGCTGGAGGACAGGCGCATGACGATGCGGTTGCTGTACAGGATCAGCACCGGCGCGATCAGCATCGACAGCACCATGCTGGCCAGCACCGGGCTCACCCACTGCGGCGCCACCAGGCCGTGCTGGCCGCCCAGCGCCAGCAGCACGAAGCCGAACTCGCCGGCCTGCGCCAGATACAACCCGGTGCGCAACGCCACGCCCGGCGCGGCACCGAACAGCCGGGTCAGTACCGCCACGAGCACGAACTTGGAGAGCACCGGCACGCTGGTCAGCGCCAGCACCAGCAGCCAGTGGTCGTGCACCGGGTGCCAGTCCAGCTTCATGCCCACGGTGATGAAGAACAGCCCGAGCAGCACGTCGTGGAAGGGCCGGATGTCGGTCTCGACCTGGTGCTTGTATTCGGTCTCGGCCACCAGCATGCCGGCGACGAAGGCGCCCAGCGCCAGCGACAGCCCGGCATGCTCGGTCAGCCAGGCCAGGCCCAGCGTGATCAGCAGCAGGTTCAGCACGAACAGCTCGTCGCTCTTGCGCCGCGCCACCAGCGTCAGCCACCAGCGCATCACGCGTTTGCCGCCGGCCAGCAGCAGGCCCAGCAGCAGCGCGGCCTTCAGCAGCGCGGCCGCCAGCGCCAGCGCCATGCCGCGACCGCTGTCGTTCAACGCGGGGATCAACACCAGCAGCGGCACCACCGCCAGGTCCTGGAACAGCAGCACGCCGATCACGCGGCGGCCGTGTTCGCTTTCCAGCTCGAGCCGCTCGGCCATCATCTTCACCACGATGGCGGTGCTGGACATCGCCATCGCCCCGCCCAGCACCACCGCGCCCTGCCAGCCCAGCTGCCAGGCGGTGGCGGTGAAGCCGAAGATCCACACCATCAGCGCATTGCCGAGCAGCGCGCCGGCGATGGTCAGCAGCACCTGCGACAGCCCCAGCCCGAACACCAGCGAGCGCATGCTGCGCAGCTTGGGCAGGTTGAACTCCAGCCCGATCACGAACATCAGGAACACCACGCCGAACTCGGCCAGGTACTTGACGCTGGCGGTGTCCTTGGCCAGCGCCAGCGCGTTCGGGCCGATCAGCACGCCCACCACCAGGTGGCCCAGCATCGGCGGCAGGCTCATCGAGCGGCACACCACCACGCCGAGCACGGCGGCGACCAGATACAGCAGCGCGAGTTCGAGGGTGGAGGCCATGGTGTGGCGGCGGCAGCGAGGGCCGTCCGCTGCGGGCAGCACCCTCCTAGAATGCCGCGATGCTAGCGAAGCCCGACGACGCGAAGCCCGCGGCCCGCTTCGACGCGCAGCGCGCGCTGCGCCTGGCCGAACGCACCTTCGACATCGAGGCGCGCGCGCTGCAGGCGCTGGGCGCGCGCCAGGGCGATGGCTTCACCGGCAGCGTGCGCGCGATGCTCGAATGCGCGGGGCGCGTCATCGTGATGGGCATGGGCAAGAGCGGCCATGTCGGGCGCAAGGTGGCCGCGACGCTGGCCTCCACCGGCACGCCGGCCTTCTTCGTGCATCCGGCCGAAGCCAGCCATGGCGACCTGGGCATGGTCACCGCCGGCGACGTGGTGCTGGCGATCTCCAACAGCGGCGAAAGCGACGAACTCGCGGCGATCCTGCCGGCGCTGCGCCGCCTCGGCGTGAAGCTGGTGGCGATGACCGGAAACGTGGCGTCCACGCTGGCGCGGCACGCCGACCACGTGCTCGACAGCAGCGTCGACCAGGAGGCCTGCCCGATGAACCTGGCGCCCACCGCCAGCACCACCGCGCAGATGGCCCTGGGCGACGCACTGGCGGTGGCGCTGCTGGATGCGCGCGGCTTTCGCGAGGAGGACTTCGCGCGCTCGCACCCCGGCGGCAGCCTGGGGCGCAAGCTGCTGATGCACGTGCACGACCTGATGCGCGCCGGCGCGGCGCTGCCGCGCGTGGCGCCCGGCGCCAGCTTCATCGAGATGCTCGGCGAGATGACCGGCAAGGGCCTGGGTTTCACCGCCGTGGTCGACGCCGGCGGCCGCGCCATCGGCATCTTCACCGACGGCGACCTGCGCCGGCTGATCGAGCGCGGCGTCGAGCTGCGCGGGCTGCGCGCCGAGGACGTGATGCACCGCCAGCCGCGCTGCGTCAGCGCCGATGCCTTGGCGGTCGACGCGGCCGAGATCATGGAGCGGCACCGCGTGACCAGCGTGCTGGCGCTCGATGCCGACGGCCGCCTGGCCGGCGCGCTGAACTCCAACGACCTGATGCGCGCCAAGGTGATCTGATGCCGGCGCTCCAGTTCGCCCCCGAGCTGCTGCTGAAGGCGCAGGGCAGCGGCCTGGGCATGCGCTGCGCGATCTTCGATGTCGACGGCGTGCTCACCGACGGGCGGCTGTACATCGGCGAACACGGCGAAACCGTCAAGGCCTTCCACGTGCTCGACGGGCACGGGCTGAAGCTGCTGCAGCAAGCCGGCATCACGCCGCTGGTCATCACCGGGCGCGATTCGCCGGCGGTGCGCAGGCGCATCGCCGATCTCGGGCTGGCGCATGCGGTGTACGGCGCGCACGACAAGCTGGCCGCCGCGCAGGCGCAGCTGGCCAGCCTGGGCGTGGCCTGGGCCGAGGCGGCCGCGATCGGCGACGACTGGCCCGACCTGCCGCTGCTGCAGCGCGCGGGCTTCGCCTGCGCCAGCGCCAACGCGCACGCCGAGGTGCTGGCGATCGCCGACCACGTCACCTCGCGCGCCGGCGGCCACGGCGCGGCGCGCGAGTTCTGCGATCTGCTGTTGATCGCCAGCGGCCGTTACGCCGCGCTGCTGCAGGCACAGACGAACACGCTGGACGCGCGCTGAAGGCGTTGCCGTGGCACTGCCGCTGTCCCTGCCCGACCTGGACGACGCTGCACTGCCGCTGGGCCCGCTGCCGTCGTTGCCGCCGCGTGCGCCGCAGGCATGGCACCAGCGCGCGCGCGAAGTGGCCGGCAGCTACCTGCCGCTGCTGCTGCTTTTCCTGCTGGCGCTGGGCACTTGGTGGCTGGTGAAGAACACCCCCGGCCCGCCCGCGAGCGCGCCGGCGCCGCAGGAACGTGACGAACCCGACTACACGATGGAAGCTTTCGTTGTCGAACGCTTCGACAAGCTCGGCCGGCTGAAGCTGAAATTGCAGGGCCGCCAGCTGCGTCACTTCTCCGGCAGCGGAATCATCGAGGTCGACCAGCCGCGGCTGCGCGCCGTGGCCGAAAACGGCCGCGTCACGCTGGCGCTGGCGCGCCGCGCGGTGGTCAACGGCGATGGCAGCGAAGTGCAGCTGATCGGCGACGCGCAGGTGGACAGCACCGGCCCGCGCGGCGAGCCGCTGCATTTCCGCGGCGAGTTCCTGCATGCCTTCCGCAACACCGAACGGCTGCGCTCGCATCTGCCGGTGACCGTGACGACCAGCGGCGGCAGCGAGTTCCACGCCGCCGGCATGGACTACGACCACCTGAGCGGCCTGCTGCAGCTGCACGGCAAGATCCGCGGGCGGATGCTGCCGTCCGCCGGCGCGCGTGTGCCTGCGGCCGCGGGAGATCCGCGTTGAGCGCGCCGCTGGTCTTCATCACCGGGGCGTCCAGCGGCATCGGCCAGGCGCTGGCGCAGCGCTTCGCGCGCGCCGGCTGGCGGCTCGCGCTGGTGGCGCGCCGCGGCGCGCAGTTGCAGGCCTGGATCGTCGCCCAAGGCTGGAGTGCCGCACAGGCGCGTGTCTACGCGGCCGACGTGCGCGACGTGGGCGGCATCGTCGCCGCCGGGAAGGCCTGCATCGCGGCGCAAGGTCTGCCCGATGCGGTGGTGGCCAACGCCGGCGTCAGCATGGGCATCGACACGGCGGAGCTCGCCGACCTCGAAGTGCTGCGCGACATGCTGCAGACCAACAACCTCGGCATGGCAGCGACCTTCCACCCCTTCGTGGCCGCGATGCGCGAGCGCGGCAGCGGCCGCCTGGTGGGCATCGCCAGCGTCGCCGGCATCCGCGGCTTGCCCGGCCACGGGGGCTATTGCGCCAGCAAGGCTGCGGTCATCGCCTATTGCGAAAGCCTTCGCGTCGAGTGTGCCGCGAGCGGCGTGAAGGTCGTCACCTTGTTGCCCGGCTACATCGATACGCCGCTGACCCGCGGCAACCGCTACGCGATGCCCTTTCTGATGACGGCCGACGCCTTCGCCGAGCGTGCCTACGCAGCGATCATCGCCGGCCGCAGCTGGCGGGTCATTCCGTGGCAGATGGGCGTGGTGGCCAGAGTGCTGCGCCTGCTGCCCAATTCGCTGTTCGACCGCCTGCTGGCCCGGCGCGGCCGCAAGCGGCGCCGCGCGCACTAAACAAAAAAGCGCCGATGTGATCCATCGGCGCCTTTGCTGTTGCGTCGACCCGCTGCGCCGTGCGCAGCAAGCCGGATGGGCAACTCAGTGGGGTGGCTGGTCAGTAGCCGCCGCGGCCACCGCCACCGCCACCGCCGTAGCCGCCGCGGCCACCACCGCCGCTGCCGCCACCGCCGTAGGGGCTGCGGCCACCGCCGCCACCGCCGTAGGGGCTGCGCCCGCCACCGCCGCCGCCACCGCCGTAGCCGCCCCCACCGCCGCCGCCGTAACCGCCGCCGCCACCGCCATAACCGCCACCGCCGCGGCCGCCGAAGCCGCCAGGGCGGTCTTCGCGCGGACGGGCCTCATTGACGACGATGGCGCGACCCTCGAGCGCCTGGCCGTTCATGCCGTTGATCGCCGATTGCGCTTCCGCGTCCGAGCCCATCTCGACGAAGCCGAAGCCCTTCGAGCGGCCGGTGTCGCGGTCCATCATCACCTTGGCGGAGGTGACGCTGCCGAATTGCGAGAACGCCTGGTGCAGCGATTCGTCACGCACGGAATAGGCCAGATTGCCGACGTAAAGTTTGTTTCCCACGGGGGAGCCCTCTATCGATAACTAAGAAAAATGTGGAGCTTCAACCCAGCGAGAACCATTCAGGCAAAGGCGGCGCATCCGACACACGCTAAACGCGTAATCCATTATCCGGGTATCCCGCAAGGGGGCGCAAAGCCGCGGATCCCATAGTGTTGTTTTGTCGCCCTCGGGCATACCCGGAGTCGGCGCCCTCATGGAAACACGCTGCGTCGTAGCATGCGGGCATGGAATCTCTGAAACCGCTGATCGCGCTGCTGGCGTTGGTGAATCCGATCGGCGTGGTGCCGTTCTTCATCCACTTCACGCAGAACCTGAACCGCGCGCAACGCCGGCGCACGATCCATGTCAGTTCGTTCAGCGCCTTCGTGGTGATCGCGCTCAGCGCGCTGGCGGGCCAGCGCATCATCGGCTTCTTCGGCATCTCGATCGCATCGTTCCAGGTCGGTGGCGGCATGCTGCTGCTGATCAGCTCGCTGCAGATGCTCAATGCGCAGCCGCCGCAGTCGCGGCCGGAAGATGTCAGCGACGGCGACGCCAAACTCGATGCCGGCGCCAGCATCGCGGTGGTGCCGCTGACGATTCCGCTGCTGACCGGGCCGGCGACCATCTCGACGATGATCATCTACGCGCAGCGCGCCCGACACTGGCTGGACGAGGCGATGCTGGTGGGCTACGGCATCGTGGTCGGCGCCGCCGTCTACCTGGCCTTCTCGGCGTCGGGGCGCATCAGCCGATTGCTCGGGCGCACCGGCATCGACATCATGACGCGCCTGATGGGGCTGATCCTCGCGGCGCTGGCGGTGGAGATCATGGCCGACGGGCTGAAGGACCTGTTCGTGGTGCTCGCGAGCGCGCGCCTGCGCTGACGTGCCTGCCCCGACGCGAGGGGCGTGCCGGGGAAAACACCATTGACCGGCCGAGGCCCCGTTTCTACAGTCGCCGCACTCGGCGCCGGCAAGGTGCCGCACGGGTCGGAGGCGAGGAGACAACAGCCGGTATCGGCACAAGGAGGCAAGGGCGTGCTTGACGGCACGCCCTTTCTTCTTTGCACGCCGCCGTGCGGGGTGGCAAGGCTTAGCATCGCGCCGACGCAACGAGCCCGCGACTTGCCATGGCTGTAGCCCCCGAACTGCGTGCGCTGCAGATCGACATCCCCGCGCGGCCCGAATCGCTGGTGCGGCTGTCGCTGCTGATGGCCGACGACGACATGGACCTGGGTTCGGCCTCGCGGCTGATCGAGCAGGACATGGCGCTGGCGGCCGCGGTGCTGAAGGCAGTGAATTCGTCGCTGTACGGCCTGAACGGCCGCGTGCAAAGCGTGCAACAGGCCATCACCTACCTCGGTTTGCGCGAGGTGGCGGCGATCACCTTCGAGATGGGCTTGCGCGCCGCCTTCGCGCCGGCGGCCGAGCTGGAGCCGATCTGGCAGCGCGCCGCGCAGCGCGGGTTGATCATGGGCCGGCTCGCTGCGGCGATGGGGCAGGACGCCTGGGCCGCGCACTCGGCGGGCCTGTTCGAGGAATGCGGCAAGGCGGTGCTGTTCCGCCATGCGCCCGACCACTACCCGGCCATGCTGCGTGCCGCGCGCGACGATGTCGAACTGGCGTCGCTGGAGCTGGCCGGTTTCGGCGTCAGCCACGATGCGCTGGGTGCCGCGCTGTGCGAAAGCTGGGGCCTGGGTGCGAGCGCGGTGGCCAGCGTGCGCCACCATGTGCAGGCGCAAGCCGGCGGCGAACTGCCCGACGCGCCGGCGCGGCGCACGATCGTCGCGTTGTCGGTGATCGCGCACACGCTGATGGTCGAGCCGGATGGCCTGGACGAAACGGCCTCGCGCCTGGCGCCGCTGGCCGGCCTGGACCCGACGCTGGTGCTGCGCTCGGCGCGCCGCGTGCTCGAACAACTGCAGGATGCCGCCTCGCGCGTGCGCGGCGCGGCTCGCGGGTAAAAGCCGCTTGCGTGCGGGGCCGCAGTGTGGCTAGGCTCGCGGCTCGATTTCCCACCTCTGACG
>Ga0116167_1002521_pt1 | contig 15449 bp, 11 predicted proteins | sample AD_JPNMR3_MetaG_FD_89794 | JGI IMG/M metagenome (GOLD analysis project Ga0116167, IMG submission 89794) | Active sludge microbial communities of municipal wastewater-treating anaerobic digesters from Japan - AD_JPNMR3_MetaG | ecosystem: Engineered > Bioreactor > Anaerobic > Digestate | place...
AGGGAATTTCGGTTGGATGGTATTTGTATCACCCCTCCCATTTAGTTGATAGTACCTTTATCACTATCAGGCACGCGATTATCGGATGAACCATAAATACATTCCTATCATAAGGAGATAGACCCATGGATTTCGTATTCCAGCGCACCTACCGCGGGCCGTTGAAGGCGGTCATTCTGGATTGGGCGGGAACCACCATGGACTACGGCTGCTTTGCGCCGGCGGTGGTGTTCATCGAGGTCTACAAACGGCGGCAGGTGCCCATCACCATCGAACAAGCCCGCAAGCCAATGGGCGCGCATAAAAAAGTCCACATCCGCGAGATCTCGCAAATCGAGGAAGTGGCCAAGTCATGGCAGGAAGTCCACAAGCGCCCGTGCACGGAGGAAGACGTGGAGGAAATGTTCAAGGATTTCGTGCCGTTGCAACTCGCCTGCCTGAAAGATTACGCGGACCTGATCCCCGGTACGCTCGAAGCAGTCCGCGATTTCCGGCGGCGCGGCCTCAAGATCGGCTCCACTACCGGCTATACCAGCGAAATGATGGAGATCTTATACAAAGAGGCGAAAGACCGGGGCTACGAGCCGGATTCCTCCGTCTGCGCCACGCAGGTTCCCGCGGGCCGTCCCGCCCCGTGGATGTGCCTCCAGAACGCCATGAACCTCCAGATTTATCCCATGGAGGCATTTGTCAAAGTGGGCGACACATTGCCCGATATCGCCGAAGGCCTGAACGCGGGGATGTGGACCATCGGCCTGGCCCTGACCGGCAACGAATTCGGCATGACGGAGCAGGAAATCGCCGCGATGGATCCCGCCGTCCGGGAACGCAAACGGCAACAGGCTTATACGCGGATGTCGCAAGCCGGGGCGCACTATGTCGTGGATGGGATCGCGGATGTCCCGCCTTTGCTGGATGAAATCAACGCCCGCCTGGCCCGGGGGGAACGGCCGTGAGGGGAGAGTAATGGATTATACGGCATCTGGTTCGATTTCCGAGTTCTCCAGCCGGCTGTGACGGATGCCGTACAGAAAATAAATAATCATCCCGGTGATCAGCCAAATCAAGAAGCGTTTCCACGTGAGCCAGGGCAGGCCCAACATCAGGATAATACAGGACAGGATGCCGAGGATGGGCACCACAAAGCCGAAAGGCGCGCGGAAGGGCCGTTTCCGCTCCGGCTCACGGATCCGCAGAATCATCACGCCCGCGCAGACCAGAATGAAAGCGAACAAAGTGCCGATGTTACAGAGGTCCACCATCTCGTCGATACTCATGAAGGCGGAAAAAAACGCCACGAAGACGCCGGTGACGATGATGGAAAAATCGGGTGTCTGGAAGCGCTTGTGCACCGACATAAACACAGGCGGCAGCAGCCCGTCACGGGACATGGAAAACAGAATCCGCGGCTGGCCGACCTGAAACACCAGCAGCACGGCTGTGTTGGCCACCACCGCTCCGAACGCGACCACCCCCGTGGCGAAATTCAAAAATCCCCCTGAAAACATTCCCTCCGAATCGGTGGCGGAAGCATACTTGAACGCCATGGTCAGCGGTTCGGCTTTTTCGGACGCGAGCATGGATTTCAGCGCCTCATAGGGCACGATGCCGGAAAAAACCGCGCAGACCAGAATGTAGATAACCGAACAGATCACCAAGGAACCGATTATCCCCATGGGTAGATCGTAGGACGGCGTGCGGGTTTCCTCCGCCAGGGTCGAGACGGCGTCGAAACCAATGAAGGCAAAGAAGACGATCGCCGCGCCGGATTGAATCCCCGGCCAGCCGTTCGGCGCGAAAGGGACATAATTTTCCGGCCGGATGTAGAAGAATCCGACGAAACAGAAAAAGAACAACACGGCCAGCTTCAAGGCGACCATCAGGCCGTTGAAGCGCGAACTTTCCTTGACGCCGATGACGATCAGGATGGTCAACAGCGTGACGATCCCCACCGCCGGCAGGTTAAACACAATCGGCAGGCCGAAAAGATGCGGCGCGTTGGGCAAGACATCGCCGCGTTGCAGGGCCGTGCGGTAATCGGTGACCATCCAAAGGGGAAACTCGATGCCGAATCCCGCTAAAAGATCGCAGAAATAGCCGCTCCAACTGATCGCCACGGCCACGTTGCCGATGGCGTACTCGATGATCAGGTCCCAGCCGATAATCCACGCGATCCATTCGCCCAAGGTGGCGTATGAATAGGTGTAGGCGCTGCCGGAGATCGGCACCAGGGCGGCGAATTCCGCGTAACACAAGGCTGAAAATCCGCAGGCGAGGGCGGTAAGGCCAAATGAAAGAATCAACGCCGGACCTGCTCCGGGACGCATACCGTCTCCCGCGACCGCGGTCCCGATGGTGGCGAAGATCCCGGCCCCGATTATGGCTCCGATCCCGAACAGAACCAGGTCCACCCAGGTCAACGCCCGCTTGAGCTGGCCCTCCGTACGGGCGGAATCCGCGAGAATCCGGTCGACCGATTTGATCCGAAACAGTTTGGCCAGCATACCCAAGTCTCCAATTCAATTTATAAAAAAAATAGAGGCAATGTTTTCCTCGTTGGTGGTGAAAAGAAAGGCTCATCCGGCCGGCGGTTCTTTTCTTAAGAGCACTGACTCGCTTCTTTTCGAATTGGTCGATGAAAACCACCCCCCAAACCCCCTCTCCCTCTGGAAGAGAGCACCTCTAAAAACCCCCTTTCCCTCTAGAAGAGAACCAGGGTGAGGGCATGTTGGTAAGGCCGGAACTCGGAGTTCGTCCTCATCCCGGGGTGAATGGAATCGATTGTACCTCATCAGGCGCGCACGTCCCGGATGATTCAAAAGAAAGAGTTCCTCTTTTCCAGACTTCCCTCATCCCAATTCCACACTCTGAGACAACGGTATCATTCGCGCGCGTAGGCCCCGGGGGAGTGGGGACATTGGTAACACATCACCGGTAGTACATCAAGGGTGTGCTCTCTCCACGCGGAAGGGGAAACAAATAAGAGGGTATTTATGTGTAAAGAGTGGGCGGCCCCACTGCAACTTTTCATATGTAAAAAAACCATTTAATTTTAATTTTTATAATTTATATATAGATCATCCGGTAAGTGCATACTTTTTGGGGTTGGCCATTCCATCAAACCGTCCGGAGATAACGGCCCCGAAGTCCCTCTCTCTGGACGGGCGGATTGGATGGAGCAAGATCCTATCGCCCCGGCGGGCTTTCCTGGTATTGGGTGCAATCTCGCTTTCATTGCAGCCCAGGGTTGTAACCCTGGACCCCTTAGGCCAAAAGCATCGAAGATACGCTATTCCCGGGAGAACCTTATATTGAGTGATCGTAATCTTTATTCAGCGCGGGAAAAACCGGAAAACCGGAGAGGCGAATTGTGCCGCACTTGAGGAAAAGGAATTGTGTTAGTAATCTTCTTGTAGAAACACACCTTCACGAATCATGCTCTCCCATTTTGGTTCCACAGCGAACGGAGAGACAACCCTGGGAGGTTTTATACATGTCACGCAGAATGGTTACACTCGATGGGAACCAAGCGGCGGCCTATGTCGCTCACAAAGTCAGCGAGGTTTGCGCGATTTATCCCATCACCCCCTCCTCGAATATGGGAGAGTGGGCGGATCAATGGTCAGCCGAAGGAGTCCAAAACATCTGGGGGGTGGTGCCGCAGGTAGTGGAAATGCAGAGCGAGGGGGGAGCGGCGGGAGCGGTACACGGAGCGCTGCAGACCGGCGCGTTGACGACCACGTTCACCGCGTCCCAAGGCCTTCTGCTCATGATTCCCAACATGTTCAAGATCGCCGGCGAGTTGACCCCCACGGTGTTTCACGTTTCGGCGCGGACCGTGGCCACGCATGCGTTATCCATTTTCGGCGACCATAGCGATGTCATGAGCTGCCGCTCGACGGGATTCGGATTGATCTCTTCGGCCAGCATTCAGGAAGTGATGGACCTCGCCCTGATCGCGCATTCGGCCACCCTCAAGGCGCGGATTCCTTTTGTCCATTTCTTCGATGGATTCCGTTCCTCGCACGAAGTACAAAAAGTAGAAGAACTGACCGAAGACGACATGCGCGCCATGATCGATGAAGACTTGGTGCGCGCCCACCGCGCGCGGGCCTTGTCGCCGGACCATCCCGTGATCCGCGGCACGGCGCAAAATCCCGATGTATTCTTCCAGGCGCGGGAAACGGTCAATCCCTTCTATCTGGCCTGCCCGGGCATTGTGCAAGAGACCATGGACAAATTCGCCCGGCTTACCGGCCGCCAATATAAACTGTTCGATTACGTCGGCGCGCCCGACGCGGAGCGGGTGATCGTGTTGATGGGCTCCGGCGCGGAAGCGGCGCACGAGACGGTGGAATATTTACAGGCGCGGGGCGAAAAAGTGGGCGTGGTGAAAGTGCGGTTGTACCGCCCGTTCTCCGTGAAGCATTTCGTTCAAGAATTGCCCGCGACGGTAAAGAAAATCGGTGTGCTGGACCGCACCAAGGAACCAGGCGGGCCCGGCGAACCGCTTTACCTGGACGTGATTTCCGCGGTCAATGAGGCCATGGCGGAAGGCTACGCGCCCTTCCAGTCCGCGCCCCGCATCGTGGGCGGCCGGTATGGCTTGTCGTCCAAGGAATTCACCCCGGCGATGATCAAAGGCGTGTTCGACAATCTCGCGCAGGACCGCCCCAAAAACCATTTTACCGTGGGCATTGTGGATGACGTTACCCAAAGCAGTTTGGAATACGATCCGAACTTCATCATCGAAAGCGACGATGTGGTGCGCGGCATGTTCTTCGGCCTGGGCTCGGACGGCACCGTCGGAGCCAACAAGAACTCGATCAAGATCATCGGGGAAGATACACCCAACTTTGCCCAAGGGTATTTCGTGTACGATTCGAAAAAAGCGGGTTCGGTCACCGTTTCGCACCTCCGTTTCGGACCACGCCCGATCCGTTCGACTTACCTCTTGACCTCCGCCAACTTCATCGGCTGCCATCAGTTCGTGTTCTTGGAAAAATACGACATGCTCGAGAAAGCGGTGGAAGGGGCGGTCTTCCTGCTCAACAGCCCCTACGGTCCCGATGAAGTGTGGGACAAGATCCCCCGCCGGGTGCAGGAGCAAATCATCCAGAAAAAAATCAAGTTCTACGTGATCGATGCCTACAAGGTGGCGCGTGAAACGGGCATGGGCGTGCGCATCAACACGATCATGCAGACCTGCTTCTTCGCCATTTCCGGCGTGCTGCCCAAGGACGAGGCGATCGCCGCCATTAAAAACACGATCAAGAAAACCTACGGCGCCAAGGGCGATGAGATCGTCCAGAAAAATTTTGAAGCCGTAGACAAATCCTTGGCCGGCCTCTTCGAAGTGAAAGTGCCCGCCCAAGCCACCAGCACCATCGAAATCCCCCCCACGGTATCGCCCAAAGCTCCCCAATTCGTGCAGGAAGTCACCGCCAAGATCATCGCCGGCAAGGGTGACGAGTTGCCGGTCAGCAAATTCCCGGTGGATGGCACCTTCATGACGGGGACCTCCCGCTGGGAAAAACGGAACATCGCGCTGGAAATCCCCGTGTGGGATGAAACCGTGTGCATCCAGTGCGCCAAATGCGCCATGGTTTGCCCGCACGCCGCCATCCGGATCAAAATCTATGATCCCAAGTACCTGGCTAACGCCCCGGCCACGTTCAAGGCGGTCGATGCCCGGGGCCGCGAATTCGAAGGGATGAAGTTCACCCTCCAAGTCGCCCCCGAAGATTGTACCGGCTGCGGCGCGTGTGTTCACATCTGCCCCGCCAAGAACAAGCAGGAACCCAAACTGAAGGCCATCAACATGAAGCCTCAGGAGCCGCTGCGGGTGCCCGAGCGGGAAAACTTCGACTTCTTCCTCGAAATTCCCGATATGGACCGCAGCCAGGTGAAGATCAACACCATCAAAGGTTCACAATTGCTAACTCCCCTGTTCGAATTCTCCGGCGCGTGCGCCGGCTGCGGCGAAACTCCTTACGTATTGCTGCTCAGCCAGCTCTTCGGCGACCGGGCCATCATCGCCAATGCCACGGGCTGCTCATCCATCTACGGCGGCAACCTTCCCACCACCCCGTGGACGGTGAACCGGGAAGGGCGCGGCCCGGCATGGTCCAACTCCCTCTTCGAAGACAACGCCGAGTTCGGATTCGGATTCCGCCTGACCCTGGATAAGTTGAACGAGTACGCCCGGATTCTGCTGAAGAAATTAGCGCCCCAAATCGGCGATGAATTGGTCATGGGCTTGCTCACCGCCGACCAATCGACCGAGGCCGGCATTCAGGAACAACGGAACCGGGTGGCCGCCCTCAAGGCCAAACTGGAATCCTTGAATGGCTCAAGTGAGGTGAAGAATCTGCGGAGCATCGCCGATTACTTGGTGAAGAAGAGCGTGTGGATCGTGGGCGGCGACGGCTGGGCGTATGATATCGGATACGGCGGACTGGACCATGTGCTGGCGTCCGGCCGGAACGTGAACGTGCTGGTGCTCGACACGGAAGTGTATTCCAACACCGGCGGGCAGATGTCCAAAGCCACGCCGCTCGGCGCGGTGGCCAAATTCGCGGCCGGCGGCAAACCGATCGCCAAGAAAGACCTGGGGATGATCGCCATGTCGTACGGCAGCATCTTCGTGGCCAAGGTGGCCATGGGCGCCAACGACCTGCAATGCGTGAAGGCCTTCCTGGAAGCGGAAGCGTACGACGGGCCTTCGCTGATCCTGGCCTATTCGCACTGCATCGCCCACGGCATCAACATGCGCACCGGCTACGACACCCAGAAAGCGGCGGTGGAAAGCGGCCATTGGCCTCTCTTCCGCTACAATCCCGATCTGGCCAAACAGGGGCAGAATCCCTTGCAACTCGATTCCAAGGATCCCAGGATTTCATATCAGGACTTTGCCTATCAGCAGACGCGGTTCAAGATGCTGACCAAGAGCAATCCGGAAGAATCCAAGCGGCTGATCGAATTGGGCCAGAAAGAAATCACCAACCGGTGGCATCTCTACCGCCAGTTGGAAGCCATGACCTACGGACCGGCGGACTGACCGGGCATCCCAATAGTAGAGGAACGGATACGGCGTATTTCTGCCGTAAAGACGGGGAAAGGAATATCAACCATGGACTTGAAGACTCAGTATCTCGGACTTTCCTTGAAAAACCCGATCGTCCCGTCGGCTTCTCCCTTGTCGCGGGAAATCGATACGATCAAAAAACTCGAAGACGCGGGCGCGGCGGCGGTGGTGATGTACTCGCTGTTCGAAGAACAATTGGTGTTCGAACAAAAAGAAATGCATCATTTCCTCATCCAAGGCACCGAAAGCTATGCCGAGGCGGTTTCTTATTTCCCCGAACCGGGGGATTTCCGGCTGGGGCCGGATGAGTACCTCGAACATATCCGCAAAGCCAAAGACGCGGTGGACATTCCCGTGATCGGCAGCCTGAACGGCGTTTCCACCGGCGGCTGGATTGACTACGCCCAAAAGATGCAACAGGCGGGGGCGGATGCCCTGGAACTCAATGTGTACTACATCCCCACGGATTCCAATCTCACCGCGCAAGACGTGGAAGGGATCTACGTCGATGTGCTGGCCGCGGTGAAGAAATCGGTGACCATTCCCGTCTCCGTAAAACTCAGCCACTATTTCACGTCTCTGCCCAACATGGCGCGGCGGCTGCAGGAAGCGGGCGCGGACGGCTTGGTGCTGTTCAACCGCTTCTATCAGCCGGACCTCGATATCGAGAGTCTCGAAGTGGTCCCTAACCTATTGCTGAGCACGCCGCAGGAAATGCGGCTGCCTCTGCGGTGGATCGCCATCCTGTACGGCCGCGTGCAACTCGATCTGGCGGCCACGACGTGTATCCACTCGGCTGAGGATGTCGCCAAAATGCTCATGGCCGGCGCCACGGTGACCATGATGTGCTCGGCGCTCCTGCGCCACGGCGTGGGGCGGATCACCGAAGTCTTGAACGACCTGCGCGCCTGGATGCAGGAACACGATTACGAATCCGTTCAGATCATGCGGGGCAGCCTCAGCCAAAAATCCTGTCCTGAACCAGCCGCCTTCGAGCGGGCCAACTACATGAAGGTGCTGAACAGTTACGTCTAAACTGTCCCGGCCACGGGAATCATAAAAATGAAAAAGGACTTTCCGGTATCGGAGAAGTCCTTTTTTCATCATTATTTCATTATTATTTTAATTCCGTCTCACATCCCGCCGTACATACGCGGCGATTCGAGAACGCCTCCGGGAGTGAGCCGGTAGATGTCGCCCGTGGAATTCACCCCGTTGGAAGCCGCGTACACCATCACGCCGGTTGGTGGACTGCCCCCGATATCTTCTTTCTTGTCCGGCCCCCGGCTGACTGTCAGCATGCGGCATCCGGCCCGGACGGCGTTGGCCACTGGTTCACCTCCCCAGGTCCAGCCGAAGTCGCGCATGGCCTTGATGTTCCATCCGGGATACCAATCCAGATGACCGCCGTCATAGCGGTGGACATTCTCTTTGAATTCATTCACGGTGAAGCCATCCTTGGGGATCGAGGAAAGATAGGCGATGGGGGTGGTCAAGGCGGGATAAATGAAAATGGAGTACCAGTTGATGTCGCCGAAATAGGGAAAACGGCCCCGGTCCAGGTTATACATCTCGAAACCCGTACTCAAAGCCTGCATATCCGAATGGCAACGGGCCACCTTGGCGCGGATTTGGGCGTTCAGGAAATTGGGAACCGCGATGGCAGCCAGCACGCCGATGATGGCGACTACGATCAAGAGCTCGATCAAGGTAAACGCCGGACTGTACCATCCCGCGTGGCTGCGGATCCTATGAATCCCCTGGCGCTTCATGTCGATTCTCCTGGACTTTCCCTATTGGAAGAATCTCCCCTCCGGCGGTAAGAATGCCTGATGGGTTTGACCTATTTTATCATATTTCCGGGCAGGGAAGAGGATTCGATCGAAAGACACGCCTGCCACGGAACCGGGAAGAAGGATTTTCGTTGCTATGTACTCGTTCTAAATACATTCTCAGGGTTTTATCCGTCTTGTGACTTTGGATGGAAATATGAACTCGTTCCTCCTTCTCTGGGAGAATGCCTGTGGAAATGGAGCCCTGAAAGGGCGAAAACTTCCTTTCTTGACAATCAAGTATCTTCAGTAAGATTCCCATCCAGGGGCGCTGGACTGTGCCGGGCGGTTGAGGATTGTGTTCAAGAGATCCAGGGTCTCGCCCAGTGCCGGGGGAATATTGGCTCCCTGGTGCACCGCGACCGTTTTGTTGTTGTATGTAATCTGATAAATCATGCCATTTGCTACCGGTTGGCTGGGCTTATATTCTGAATCCAATGCAGCGAAATTGGCCCGGTTCAGGGAATCCAACAACCTGGACCAATCCGAATCGGGCACTGCGCCTTTTTCGATTTGCCCGGTAGTGATGGCCTGGTTATACCGTTCGAAATGGTTGGATTCATCCAACACCAGCCAATCCACCGCTCTTCCGGAACTGTCCGTCAGGCGGTAGGCTAGCAAATCGGTTGGAATACCCGTCGCGTTCGTTTCTCCCACGGCCAACCGGCACGGCTCCAAAAACGCGCCGTTGATCCGGGCCTCGATCTTATAAACGCCCTCCGGCAACCGCAGGGTGCCCATGATTTCCGAAAAAGACGTGATGATTTCATCCACCGGCCCGTCCGGCTCCTGAATGGTAACTTCAACAGACACCCAACCTTCCTTCGCTTCCACTTTTTTCTCATGGAATGTATATCCCGGCGTGGGAAACTCTCCTTCGAGGTAAATCGTAAATTCCTCGTCCGGTTTGGGATTGAACGGGATGATCCGGATCCGGGTATTCATGATATTGAAATAAGGCTTCACCGCGGGAGGATTGTCTTTGTCCTGCACGATAAATTTGGTGTAGACCGCCTCGATGCCGTTGACCATCAGCATGACGGCGTACCCGTTCGGCACCAGCTGTCCGAGAGTGAATTCCTGGCTAAACGGGATCTTCACTTGTTCTCCCGCGCCGGTGGTTTCCACTTGCATATGGAGCAAGATCCTTTCCATGCGGGTTTCCATGGAAGTTTCGGTGATCGCATACGACGCGTCCGGCAAAAATCCAGTGACGCGCGCCACCACGGTATCCTTGACATCCGGCTCCGCGGGAATGATTTCGACTTGAGGCTCGAATATCAAAGGAGGAGGGATCGGTGTCGGCGTGGGCAAGACAACAGTTCCGGTTCCCACATAAAAGCCTTCCTTGTACGAAATTTCCCCATTGATCACCACCAAAACCGTGTAGAACCCGGTTTTCAAGCCTTCCACAGCCAATACGAAGTGTTCGACGCGCGGCATCGGAGCAGGATCGCTGATCGCTTTTTTCAGCACCGCGATCTCAATGCGAATGATATTTTCCTCGCTGGTTTTTAACTGGAGGCTTTCCACCTGGTAACTGGAATCCGGCAAGTCGAATTTCCCTTCGATCGCGAAAGGAACTCCTTCGGCAGGATTGTTCAAATGCAACCCTACATAAAACATACCCGGATAACCCGGGGGATAACTGTCTTGCGCATATCCCAGTGTTGGAAGGATTAGAAAAACCATCAGTAGTCCAAGGCCTGGCCATGAATCCAAACTCATGCTGGACATGGAAACCTCCTTCCCGCGAATCGAAATCATTCCTGGATTGCAGAATAGATAACCACCCCACCCGGGGTGGAGCGCCGGAATATGCGCTTGTCGGATGAACCTGAATTCACATGAAATCATATAATTGAAATCATATAATGGTTTCGCCATATCAGTTAACTAAAATTCGTTCCTTTCTCACGGCTCGATTCGTGATAGGAGGTTCGATGGTAACACTTAATCCCTCCCACTCCCTCATGGAGAAGGATAGGGTGAGAGTGGCCCCGAAAGGGCATAATCCTTCCTTTCTCGGCAATCGGGTAAACAGATACAATATTACACTATGCTGTCAGTGCTCCTTTAAAAGGCCGTTTCCAATAGTCCAGGAGTTCAACCTGAGTCACCATGCGTGGTAGCGGAACTCTTTCCCCCCAACTCCCGGAAAACATCGTACAATCCAGATAACCTGGCTTTGGGGCTATACGGAGCCGCGGCTTGAGAACAGATTTCACGCGTTTCGGGGACGATGCGTTCCAGCATCATCTCTAACGCTTGTGCCAGCGAATCGGGCGTATACTCCGCGCTGACCACTCCGGTGACACCTTCCTCGATGATCTTCCGTATCTCACCTGCCTCGGTGGAAACCACCGGCAACCCGCACGCCAGGGCTTCGAGAACCAGAATAGGCATACCCTCGAAGCACGAGCTAACCAATAAGGTATCACAAAATCCCATCACCGCGGCGAGTTCGGGGGCCCTCAGCGGACCGAGAAAGTGAATCCGCCCAATCATCCCCAGTTCGTTCACGACTTCGCGCATGGCCTTCTCCAGGCTACCGCTCCCCGCCAGAAGAAGATGAAGCGATTCCCGGCTGGCGGCCGCGCGGGCGAAGGCCTCGATAGCCAATCCCGGATTCTTCTGCGCTTCCCAACGCCCGGCAAAAAGTACGAACCGCCCCGCGGGATCGAAATTGAACCGCTGCGCGAACGCCAACCGCGCCCGTTCCCGTTCCCCCTCGGCCGCCAACCGGAAAACGTCGTCATTATACCATGTTGCAAGAAACGCAATGTGGCCTTTTTTTTCGGGATACCGTTTCCGCAGCCACCCGGTCCCCGTTTGGCTGATGACAAAGATCCGGTCCGCCTGCCGGATGGCGCGCGCTTCCACCGCCTGGTACAGCCGGGGGACATGCCGCCAGCGCACTTCGGACGCCGGGCTGGTGATTTCTTGAGGATGGCCGTGAATAAAAAGCACATTCGCCCGGGCGGGCAATGTGGAAAAAACCAGGGGTTCGACACGATGATAGACCGCCACGGCCTCCCGCAAATTCAGCCGGGTGAAGCGCAGCCGCAGGGGAAACTGGAGAAACAGAGGAAACCGGGTCCGTAAATTAGGTTTTCTTACTGAAAATACCGGAAAAAAATGAACTTCCCGCTCACCATACCAGAGCGTCTGCCAACGCCGGACCGGCCGATCTGCCGGATTCTCGGTCACACCCGCTACCTCCATGCGGATGTCTTCCGGGGCATGGCGGAGCATCGAGCGGATCAGTGTCTCAATACCGCCGATCTTGCTCCCCCACGGATCGAACGGATGCACGGTACACACGCGGATTGTCATGAGGCGCTTTCGGTTCCATCCCCGTTTTGGGCGGCCGCTTCACCCAAGGCCGCGCCGAACACGGCCCACAAGCAATATTGATACGCGGTGGCGGTGATCAGGTTATCATTAAAGCTTCCCGCCAGCCAGGCGGCGTACATCGCCAGGGCGATCCATGCCAGCCGGCGCGCGGGGGGAGAGTCCGCGGCCGCCGCGGCACGCCACAACGCCTGCCCGGTAAATCCCAGCCACGCGAGAAACCAGATGAATCCGATCAGTCCGGTATCCAGCAAAAAACGCAGATAATCGTTGTGCGGATCCTGCCCCGGTCCCTGCCCGTGATCGACGCGGTTGGGATTCACCGTGGGCGCGCTCTGCAGTCCGTATCCGAGCCATGGACTTTTGTTCCAGGTCCGGAGAATAAACCGCCAGTTGAGCAGCCGCCACACCATGGACGAGGTTTCCTTGCCTGTGCGCTCGATCTCGTCCAGGTTCTCCCATTTCATGACGGACCCAAGGCGCTTTTGCCCTGTGGGTGTCAGTAGAAACAGGAGGGCAAACACCAACAAAGCCGGGACCGCGGCATGCCGCAGCCGGGGACTTTCTCCCAAGACGCATACCAGCACCGCCACGCCGAACATCCCCGCCCCGGTGAAGCTGAACGTGGCGATCAGCAGGCCGGTGATCAGGAGCAGCAACAGCATCCACCCCACGCCCCGGTCCGCGGTTCGCAATTTCCAATACGCCAAACCGGCCATCAGCACCAGGTAAAACGAAAACGGATTGGGATGCACAAATGTTCCCCGGATCCGGTGGACGCCCTGGATGATGGATCCCTCCTGGAAAATCAGTTGATAAAGGCCCGTCAACGCGGGAACGATAAACGAAAGCAGTAACGCGTGGATGACCACCGCCCCCCGGTTCTGGCGCGCCAAACCCAACGCCAGGCCGAATACCGGCAGAATCGATACCAGCCGGACCCACTCGCGCAAGGCCTCGGAACGGGGCGGACCGTTTAACCAGGGGGAGAGGAGCCCCCAGGGAAGCAAAAGCAACAACCAGATCCCAAATACCCAAATCATCGGATGGGCGATAAGCCGGTTCCTGGTTATCTGCGGTTGGAGTTTCAGCCACAGCCCCGCGCCCGCGATCAGAAGCAAACTGGCTCCCGCGGCGGGATTGAAACGCATCGATCCCGCGGCCCAATCGGTGAACCAATCGAGGGAAGGCCGCGCCGCGATCAGCGCCAATATCCCGTATTCAAGCCATGACGCCAACCGCCGCTTCATGTCAACGCATCCAAAATCGTGCGGGCGATGGCTGGCGTCACTTCGACCGGATTGCCGGCCATGCTGTTTCCCATGGACATCTCCACTAACAACGGATGGTCTTCCTTGGAAATAAGAAAGGATTTCAAATCCGGGGGGATCCCGAACTCGCGGTTCAATTCAATTACATGCTGGATCAATAACTCCGCGTACTCGCCTGTGGAAAGGCCTGTTTCGGGGGTCAGCAAACGGCCGATCTGGGCCAGTTTGTCGAGACGCGCGCCACGGTTGAACTTCAACGCGTGGGGCAACAGGATGGCGCATGCTTTGCCGTGCGGTACATCGTACAACGCCCCCAAACCGGACGCGAAGCCATGGGCCAGTCCCAGGCCGGCGTTGGCCAGGCAGATCCCGCTGAGGGTGGAAGCCAACAGCATCTCCTCCCGCCGGTCGAGGTTGGTACCATCCTGGTAGACCTCGCGGATCGAGCGCAGGGCCATCCTCAGTCCTGCCAGGGCCAAAGCGTCGGTGACTGGATTGGCTTTTTTGCTAATGAACGCCTCGATCAGTTGCGTGATGGCGTCCATGCCGCTGTAGGCGGTCTGTTCGGGCGGCAGGGAAACGGTCAGCTCCGCGTCCAAAATCGCGATGGTGGGATAAAGATAGGGGCTGCGGAAACTTTTCTTGAACCGGCCTGAGGCGGACCGGATCACGGCGTTGCGGGTGACCTCCGCGCCGGTCCCGGCGGTAGTAGGCACGGCGATATGCGGCAACGCGGGCCGGTCTGGTTCCCGCCCGGTCCCGACACCTTCCAGGTAATCCTGGATGCCCCCCCCATTGGTCACCAGCCCCGCCACGGCTTTGCCCAGGTCGATGGCCGATCCCCCGCCGATGGAGATCACTAGATCGCATCTCCCTTGCCGCGCCGCTTCGGCCGCCTGATTGACGCTCTCCACTTCAGGTTCTCCGGGGAATTTCACGTGTTCGGTCCGATCGGCCAGCCGTAAGGCCAAGGCGTCTAGGGCTTCTTGCACGGACGGGTGGCGGCGGATGGAAGGATCCAGCACCACGAACGCGTTCCGGCCCAGACGGGCGGCGGTTCCAGGCAAGTCGGCGATCCGGCCCCGACCCAGAATCAAACGGGTAGGCACGGCATATTGAAAATCCATAGGTAAATAAAACCTCGTATTTTTATTTTTAAATATATGGATCATCTTTGGTTTTTTTCTTCGCAAATCGGTTCATTATAACGCTTCCTCAAAAAGGTGGGTAACCAATGCGGATGGCATGAGAATAAATCATTGTTAGTTGAAAAATGAAAGAATACTTGATTGTAAAGAGCGATTTGCCGATAATACAAGTGGATATTCTGGCCGATTCCGTTCCGGCCGGCCGGTTCAGACCGGAGGCCCTGGTTTGGTGTTTAGCTCAGGGATTGGAATCAAAATCGGGAAAGGGATTGCGATATGAAATTCGAGTACATCACCCTGCGGTATTTGAGCCGGAATGAACATGTGAAAGCGGGACGCCCCGAAGTCAACATCAAAACTCCGTCAATCAGTTATACGGGCACGATGGAAGAGGTGTTCAAGCAGTTGGGCATTGGGGGAGAGCCTTCACTCGTGGGGTTGTTCAATTTTTTCGGCAACCAAGGCTGGAGGCTGCACAGCATCTCAAAGAACGACATGTATTTCTTCGAACGGGAAATTAAATAAGGATGGCGTCGTTGGAAGTCAGAAACGTTCCACGCAGACTCTCTCCAGCCGGCTCGTGCCTTTTTTCCCTTCACCCTTCTCCATGGAGCGGAATCAAGAATTTTGTGATTTGCGGAACGAACCTGACCGGGATGCGGCCAAGTTCAATATTTCATGTCAATATTTCATGCATTCTGTAACCAATAACGGCCCGTGTTAGGGAAACCGTCGTTAACCGATTCAGAAAAAAATA
>Ga0116167_1002524_pt1 | contig 15420 bp, 17 predicted proteins | sample AD_JPNMR3_MetaG_FD_89794 | JGI IMG/M metagenome (GOLD analysis project Ga0116167, IMG submission 89794) | Active sludge microbial communities of municipal wastewater-treating anaerobic digesters from Japan - AD_JPNMR3_MetaG | ecosystem: Engineered > Bioreactor > Anaerobic > Digestate | place...
GGGTCGCGGCGCATCAGCACCGAATCCTGGAACACGTCGGCAAAGCCCTGCGGCGTGTTGTCCACGCTGATGAAGTCGGTGCCGGCCAGCCCGTGTTCGACCACAGTGATCGCCGCCACGGTCTGGAAGCCCAGGCGTTGTGCGAAGCGCACGACCTCGTCGCGGAACTGCTCCCGGCTTTGCGCCTGGAGCACCGCCGAGTAGCCGCCCGGCAGCATCAGAAAGCCCTGCCCGCCGCGGTGTCGCGCTGCCGGGCGCTGCGCCATGGCGGCAACATCCCCTGACAGGGTTTACAGCTTTCGACCCCCGTGCCGATAGGCAACCATTCCGCCATGTCCAGCACGACCCGTCCTAACGACACCTTGCACATGACTCCTACCACACCATGGTCCATCCGAGCGTGGCCGCCTCTATTGTGGCAGGCCGGGCGTGAATCGCAATTTCACTTCCGCCACCTCAGCACACGCGTCACGCTGCCGGGCGAACGCGGCACACGCAGCGCCGCCGGGCAAACCATCTGGGGCGGCCACTGCGGCGACGGCGACGCCGGTGTGGCCTGGGACTGGGTGCAGATCTCCGATCACGTGGTGGCCATGGCCGACCCGATGTCGGTGGTGACCAACCTGCGCCTGGTCGGCGACGAAGGCGAGGTGCTCACTGCGCTCGAATCGGCGCGCTTCCTGAACGAGATCGTGCATGCGCTGCCGTGGCAAACCGAGGTGCAGCGCGCGCTGCACGTCGGCCACGCCTGAGGCCGACTACTTCAGCGCCACCGTGCGCAGCGCACGCGCCACCGACACCAGACACCCCAACACCAGCAGCGCGCTCACGCCCAGCGGCAGCGCGACTTCCCACGGCGCGATCGCCTCGCCCTTGAGCACGCGGCCCATCAGCGTGATCTGCGCCAACGCCGGCACCGCCAGGTGCCACGGCGCCTCACCCTCCTGAGCGAACAGGTTCAGCAGCGGCAGCAGCGACACCGCCAGCACCAGCGCCGTGGCATTGGCCTGCGCTTGCTTGATGCTGCGGCAGCGGATCGCGATGGCCATCAGCAGCGCCGAAATCGCTGCGGCCAGCGGTGCCAGCAAGGCCAGGAACAGCGCGGCCTCGCGCACGCCGAAGCGCAGCATCGCCGCCAGCGTCGGGCTGCGCAGCAGCCACTGCGCCGGCAGGAAGCTCGCGCTGCTGAGCAAGGCGACCAGCATCGCCACCGCGGCCACCGCACCCCACTTGCCCAGCACCAGGGCCAGCGGCGGTACCGGATTGGCCAGCAGCGGCTCGAGCGAACCGCGCTCGCGCTCGCCCGCGGTCGTGTCCAGCGCCGCATGCAAGGCCCCATAGACCACGGCCATCAGCACGAAGAACGGCAGCAGCGCGCTCCATTGCGCCGCGCGCGCCGCCGCGCTGGCCAGGTCCTGCTCGTCCACCTCGAGCACCTGCAGCAGCGCCGGCGCCACGCCGCGCCAGCTCAGACGCAGCAGCGCCTGCTCCTGCGCAAAACCCTGCAGCACGCGCGCCGCGCGCTCGGCCCCGGCGGCGGCGCGCGGGTCGGCCGAGTCGAACACCAGCTCGATGCCGGCGGGCTCGCCGCGCGCGAGTTTGCTTTCGAAGTCCGGGGCGATCACCACCACCGGCCCGGCCAGCCGCCGGCTGCGCAGCAGTTCCTCGAAGCGCGGCGGCGCCGGCGCGATGCGCAAGTTCTGCCGCAGCAGGTAGTTGTGCAGACTCGGGCCATGCTCGATGCCGGCGGCCACCAGCTCGCGCGACTGCGCGCGCTGTTCGATGCCGGCCACCAGCGCCGACAGCAGCACCAGCGCCAGCGGCCCGATCGCCACCGAACTCAACACCATCGCCAGCAAGGTGCGCCGGTCGCGCAGCGCGTCGCGCAACTCCTTGCGCAAGACGGTCCAGAGGGTGCGAGTCACGGCGCCGCTCATGGCGCGGCACGCACCGCCAGCGCCGCGCCGCCGAAGGCCAGACGCACGAAGCAGCGCTCGAAGTCGGGCTCGCCGCTGCGCTCGCACAACTCGGCCACCGTGCCCTGCGCGACCGCACGGCCGTGCGCCATCACCAGCACCTGGTCGCACAACCGCTGCACCTCGTGCATCAGGTGGGTGGAAAAGACGATGCACTTGCCCTGTTCGTCGCGCAGCCGCCGCAGCACCTCGCGCAGTGCGCGCGTCGACGGCACGTCCAGCCCGTTGGTCGGCTCGTCGAGGATGATGTTGTGCGGGTCGTGCACCAGTGCGCGTGCCAGCGCGGTCTTCATGCGCTCGCCCTGGCTGAAGCCTTCGGTGCGGCGCTCGAGCAGCGCTTGCATCTGCAATGCGTCGGCCAGGCTGCTGGCGCGCGCGTCGGCGGCGGCGGCGCTCATGCCGTGCAGCCGCGCGTAGTAGACGATGTTCTCGCGCGCCGTCAGCCGCGGGTACAGGCCGCGCGCATCGCCCAGCAGCCCGATGCGCGCCAGCGCGGCGCGCGGCTCGGCCGCGACATCGATGCCGTCGACGCGCACCCGGCCCGCATCGGCGCGCACCAGGCCGCTGACGATGCGCAACAGCGTGGTCTTGCCGGCGCCGTTCGGGCCGAGCAGCGCGCTGATGCGCCCGTCGTGCGCCACCCAGTCCAGACCATCGACCGCCTGCACGCTGCGCGCCGCACGGCCGCACCCGAGCACGAAGCGTTTGCGCACGCCGCAGACCTCGATCACGGCGTCGGCGCGCCGCCAGGCGGCACGAACAGCGCCGCGCGCGGCATGTCGCGCGCGCAGCCGGCGTCCACGTCCAGCGCCTGTGCATCGTCGCTGGCTTCGATGAAGCGGACCACCGCATCGCCGATGCACGGCAGCGCCAGCAGGCCATGGCCCGCCTGCGGCACCACCCCATGCCGTGCGCGTTCGCCCAGCGCGCGTGCCACCCGTTCACCGTGGCGCGGCGGCGTCGCCGGGTCGATGCCGCCCGACAGCAGCAGCACCGGAGCGCGCGTGGCGGCCACGTCGCCGAAGCCCGCAGGCACCTCGCCGCGCGGCCAGAACGCGCAGACCTCGTGGTACAGCGCCGCCAGCCCGGCGCCCAAGCCCAGCGCCCCCTCACCCCGCCCGTTGCGAAGCGCGCCCTCGCGCGGCAGATCCTCGCTGCACACCACGGAGAAGTGCATGCCCTGTGCGATCGTGCCGCGCGACGAAGCCGGCGACAGCGCGCCGGCCAGCGCCACCAGCGGCTCGAAGCTCGAGCGCGCTGCCGCATCGATGGCCGCCGGCAGCGCTGCCGCCGTGCTCGGCGCATACAGCGCCGAGCGCACCAACTGCGCCAGCGCATCGGCGCTCAGCCATACCGACTCGGTGTGGCCGGTCAACGGGTGGGCGACTTGCACTTGGCGCGGCAGCGTCGCGAGCAACGAGCGCCAGCGCTGCGGCAACTGCGGGTGGCGCCGCTGGCACGACGCGTCCTGCGCGCAAGCCAGCAGCAGCGCATCGAAGGCTGCCTGCGCATCGCTCGCCGCCGCCTCGGGCAGCGCCATGTCCGGCGGCACCACGCCGTCCAGCACCACGCGGCGCAGCTGCTGCGGGTAGCGCCGCAGATACTCCAGCGCGGCGCGCGTGCCGTACGACGCCGCCACCAGGTTGATGCGCTCGGCGCCCAGCGCCTGGCGCACCGCGTCCAGGTCGGCCATCGCCACGCCGGTGCCGTAGTGGCGCAGATCGCCCCAGGGCAAGGCCTGCAGCCGCGCCAGGCACTGGCGCAGGCGCTGCACCTGCAACGGCGCTTCGAGCTGTTCGCGCACACTGGTGCCGGGCGCATCGTCGTCACAGCGCAGCGGCGCGCTGCGCCCGGTGCCGCGCTGGTCGACCAGCACGATGTCGCGCGTGCGCCCCAGCCGCCCCAGCATGCGGCCGACCGCGCGGGCCAGGTCGATCGCGCTCTGCCCCGGCCCGCCGGCGATGAAGAACACCGGGTCCGGCGCCGGCTGCCGCGCCAGCGCGGGCAGCACTGCAAAGTGCAGCTCGATCGTGGGGCCCTGCTCGCGTGCGGGATCCAGCGCACGCGTGATCGAGCCGCACCGCGCCTCGTGCGCCACGCCGTGCAAGCGGCACGGCGTCAGTGCGGGCGCGGCGGCATGCGCGCCGCCGCCCAGTGCGGCGAACAGCAGCCCTACGCCCGCTGCGCGCCGCAAGCGTTCAGGCCAGCAGCCGCTGCAGTTCACCGCTGGCGATCAGCTTGTCCAGGTCGTCGGCACCGCCGACCAGCATGCCCTTGACGAAGACCATCGGAAAGGTCGGCCAGCCGCTCCACATCTTCAGCGCGTTGCGCCGCCGCCAGTCGCCGAAGTAGCTGCCGTAGGACAGGTAGTGATACGGCACGCCGGCCTTGTCCAACGCCTTGCGCGCCTTGCGCGGAAAGGGGTTCTGCGCCATGCCCACGACCACCACCGCGTGCTGTGCGATCGCCGCGCGCACCTGCTGCACCAGCGCGGCATGATGGTTGGCGACGCGCTCGCGCACCGCCGGGTGGATCTGGGATTCGTCGAGTACACAACGCGGCATGGGGCCTCCTGCGCCAAGGCTACCGCAGCGGCGGCGGCGCCCGAACGCGCCTTTCGCGTAGGATTTCCGCCCTGCGACCCTGCACCCACTGGAGACCCGCATGAAGCTCTACTACAGCCCCGGCGCCTGCTCGCTGAGCACGCACATCGTGCTGCGCGAATCCGGCCTGGCCTTCACCCCGGTGCTGGCCAGCACCAAGACGCACAAGCTGGAAGACGGCACCGACTACTACGCCATCAACCCCAAGGGCTACGTGCCGCTGCTCGAGCTGGACGACGGCCAGCATCTGACCGAATGCCAGGCCATCCTGCAGTACGTCGGCGACCGCGTGCCCGACAAGAAGCTGGTCGCGCCCTGGGGTTCGATGGAGCGCTACCGGCAGATCGAATGGATGACCTTCATCGGCAGCGAGCTGCACAAGGGCTTCGGCATGTTCTTCAACCCGGCCATGCCCGAAGACTTCAAGGAGCCCACGCGCAGCCGGCTGGCCGGGCGGCTGCAATGGGTGAACCAGCAGCTCGAAGGCCGGCAATACCTGATGGGCGACAGCTTCACGGTGCCCGACGCCTACCTGTTCACGGTGGTCAGCTGGAACAAGTACGTGGGCGCCGACGCCAGCGGGCTGGGCCATCTGGACGCCTTCATGGCGCGTGTGGCCGCGCGCCCCGCGGTGCAAGAGGCGATGAAGGCCGAGGGCCTGATCAAGTAAGAGCAGGCACCGCGTCGACGCAAGCGCCGCTGCTGCTGGCCATGCCCCAACCGGCCCCGCAAGCGCTGCGCCGTGCGGCCTGCGCCGCGCTGGCCGGCGCGGCCGGCCTGGTGCTGGCGGCGACGGTGGCGACCGTGGCGACGGCGGCGCTGGCCGCACCCGAGCCCGGCGCCCACGGCACCGCCAGCGCGCTGCTGCAAGGCACACCCCCCGCGGCCGGCCACTACGACGCGGTACTGTGCGTCGCGGTGGGCCCGCGAGCGGCCGACTGCGGGCCGGTCGACGTCGAAGTCGACGGCGCCGGACGCACGCTGATGCGATTCAGCGACTTCGTCTACCGCCTCGAGCTGTATGGCGAACAGCTCGGCATCTCGATGTTCCACGGCACGATGCAGGTCGACGGCTTCTTCGCGCCATACCGCTGGAGCGGCCCGCTGCTGCAGTTCACCGACACCGAAAAATCCACGCGCTACGAGCTGAAGCTGGGCCCGCGGCGCTTCGACGTGCGCTGAGCACGCCCGCTCAGCCCAGCTGCGCCGCCGCCAGCAGCTCGCGCGTGTAGGCCTCGCGCGGCGCGTCGAACAGCGCCTGCGCCTCGCCCTGCTCGACCACGTCGCCGCCCTTCATCACCAGCACGCGGTGCGACACCGCGCGCACCACGGCCAGGTCGTGGCTGATAAACAGGTAGCTCATGCCGTAGTGACGCTGCAGTTCGGCCAGCAGCGCCAGCACCTGCTGCTGCACCGACACGTCCAGCGCCGAGGTCGGCTCGTCCAGCACCAGCACCTCGGGGCGCAGCACCACCGCGCGCGCGATCGCGATGCGCTGGCGCTGGCCGCCGGAAAACTCGTGCGGATAACGCTGCAGCACGCCGGCCACGCCGTGGCGCTCGCTCAGGCCGACCTCTTCGAGCATGCGCAGCACCAGCGTCTCGCGCTCGGCTGCCGACAACTCCGGCCGGTGCAGCGCCAGCCCCTCGCCGACGATCTGCCCCACCGTCAGCCGCGGGCTCAGCGCGGCAAACGGATCCTGGAACACCACCTGCATGCGCCGGCGCATCGCGCGCAGTTCGGCCCGCCCGGCGTTGTCGATGCGCTGGCCGGACAAAAGCACCTCGCCGCCGGCGATGTCCTGCAGCGCCAGCAGCGCCATGCCCAGCGTGGTCTTGCCCGAGCCCGATTCGCCGACGATGCCCAGCGTCTCGCCGCGCCGCAGCCGCAGCGTGGCGCCGCGCACCGCTTCGAACCAGCGCTTGCGAAACCAGCCCAGCGGGACAGGGAAGTGCACCGCCACCTCGCGTGCGTCGATCAGCGTCGGCGCGTCGTCGGCCACCGCCTGCACCACGCGCTGCGGCCGGCTCGCCAGCAGCCGCTGCGTGTACGGGTGCTGCGGCTGGCCGAAGACCTGCGCGGTGTCGCCGGTCTCCACCAGCCGCCCGCGCTCCATCACGCCGACGCGGTGCGTGAAGCGGCGCACCAGGTTCAGGTCGTGGGTGATGAACAGAAGCGCCAGTTGGAAGTCGCGCTGCAGCTCGTCGAGCAGATCGAGGATCTGCGCCTGGATGGTCACGTCCAGCGCCGTGGTCGGCTCGTCGCAGATCAGCAGCTCGGGGCCGCAGGCCAGCGCCATCGCGATCATCGCGCGCTGACGCTGCCCGCCCGACAGCTGGTGCGGGTAGGCGTCGACCTTGTCTTGCGGGTCGGGGATGCCGGTGCGCTGCAGCAGCTCGATCGCCCGCGCGCGTGCCGCGTTCGGCCGCAGTGCCTCGTGCAGCTCGAGCACCTCGCCGATCTGGTTGCCCACCGTGTACAGCGGGTTCAGCGCCGTCATCGGCTCCTGGAAGATCATGCCGATGCGCGCGCCGCGGATGCCGCGCATCTGGCGCTCGCTTTTCGCCGTGAGTTCCTCGCCGTCGAAGCGGATCGAACCACTGGTGCTGGCCGCGTCGACCAGCCGCAGCACCGACAGCGCGGTGATCGACTTGCCCGAGCCCGACTCGCCGACCAGCGCGAACTTCTCGCCGGCGGCGATGCTGAACGACACCTCGTCGACAACGGTCGAAGCGCCGAAGCGCACCGTCAGCTTGTCGATCTGCAGCAGCGGCTCGCTCATGACTTGCGGGTGTCGAAGGCGTCGCGCAGCGCATCGCCGATGAAGGTCAGCGCCAGCATCGCCAGCACCAGCACGACGAAGGTCGGGAAGATGATCCACCAGGCGTCGAGGTTGTTCTTGCCCTGGCGCAGCAGGTCGCCCAGCGAGGGCACGGTGGCCGGCACGCCCAGGCCCAGGAAGTCCAGCGAGGTCAGCGCGACGATCGCGCCGCTCATGCGAAAGGGCAGGAAGGTGATCACCGGCGTCATGCTGTTGGGCAGCACGTGGCGCCAGATGATCTGGCCGTTGCTCAGGCCCAGGGCGCGCGCCGCCTTGACGAATTCCAGGCTGCGGTTGCGCAGGAACTCGGCGCGCACGTAGTCGCTCAAGCCCATCCAGCCCCACAGCGACAGCAGCACCAGCAGCAGCAGCAGCGAGGGCTCGAAGATCGACGCGAAGATGATCAGCAGGTACAGCTCCGGCACCGCGCCCCAGATCTCCATCAGCCGCTGCAGCACCAGGTCGACGCGGCCGCCGAAGTAGCCCTGCAGCGCACCGGCGGCGATGCCCATCGCCGTGCCGACCAGCGTCAGCGCAAAGGCGAACCAGATGCTGACGCGAAAACCATAGAGCAGCCGCGCCACCATGTCCTGCCCCAGGCTGTCGGTGCCCAGCCAGTGCAGCCGGCTCGGCGGCGCCGGGCTGGGCACGGCCTCGAAGGGGTTGCTGCTGCGCGCGCCGAAGCGGTTGAAGGTGAAGAAGGCCCAGTTGCCCGGCTTGGCGAACTGTTCGGCGATGAAGGGGTCGGCCCAGTCGGTGGGCGTGCCGAAGTCCCCGCCGAAGGTGGTCTCGGGGCGGTTGTCGAACAACGGGAAGTAGACCTGGCCGTCGTAGCGGGCCACCAGCGGGCGGTCGTTGCTGATCAGTTCGGCGAAGGTGGTCAACACCAGCACCACGACGAAGCACCACAGCGAGACATGGCCGATGCGGTTGCGCTTGAAGCGCGCCCAGGCGCGCTGGTTCGGCGACATCGGCTTGGCCGCCGCTGGCGCGCTGGCCGCGGGCGAAGGCAGCACCGCACTCACGACGCCGCCCTCATTTGCCCACCGCGCCGAACTGCACGCGCGGGTCCACCGCCACGTACAGCAGGTCGGACACCAGCTTGACCACCAGCGCGATCAGCGTGAACAGGTACAGCGAACCCAGCACCACCGGATAGTCGCGCCGCACCACCGATTCGAAGGACAACAGCCCCAGGCCGTCGAGCGAGAACAGCGTTTCGATCAGCACCGAGCCGGCGAAGAAGGCGCCGACGAAGGCCGCCGGAAAGCCGGTGACCAGCGGGATCAGCGCGTTGCGGAAGATGTGCTTGTAGAGCACGCGCTGGTGCGTCAGCCCCTTGGCGCGCGCCACCAGCACGTACTGCTTGCGCATCTCCTCGACGAAGGTGTTCTTGGTCAGCATCGTCGTCACCGCGAAGCTGCTGATCACCAGGCAGATCAGCGGCAGCGTCAGGTGCCAGAAGTAGTCGGCGATGCGCGCCGGCCAGCTCAGCTCCTCCCAGTTGTCGCTGGTCAGCCCGCGCAGCGGGAACCACTCGAAGAAGCTGCCGCCGGCAAACAGCACGATCAGGAAGATGCCGAGCACGAAGCCGGGGATCGCATAGCCGATCAGCACCACCAGCGAAGTCGCGACATCGAAGCGCGAGCCCTCGCGCACCGCCTTGGCCACGCCGAGTGGCACCGAGATCAGGTAGCTGATGAGGAAGGTCCACAGCCCCAGGCTGATCGACACCGGCAGCTTTTCCTTGATCAGCTGCCACACGTCCTTGTTGTGCAGAAAGCTGCGCCCGAGGTCGAAGCGCAGGAAGCTGCCCAGCATCTCGAAGTAGCGCACGTGCGCCGGCTTGTCGAAGCCGTAGAGCTTCTTCAGCTCGGCGATCTGCTTGGCGTCGCTGTCGCGCCCGGCCTTGTAGCTGCCGCCCTCGCCCTGGCCGGCGCGCGCCTCGGCCATCAGTTGCTCCACCGGCCCGCCGGGCACGAACTGGATGACGACGAAGGTGATGGTCAACGCGCCCAGCAGCGTGGGCAGCATCAAGGCAAGGCGTTTGAGGATGTAGAACAGCATGCGTCAGGCGGCTTTCAACGCTTGGCCGGGTCTTTGATCCACCAGGTCTCCAGCGGCCAGGCCGGAAAGCCCGAGCCGGTGTCGATGGTGAAGTAGCGCGGCCGGCGCGCCGGCATGCCGAACTTGTCCCAGTACGACGCCCGCTGGTCCGAGGTGTACAGGTCGGGCACCTGCCAGTGGCTCCACATGATGATGCGGTCCAGCGCGCGCGCCGCATCGCGCAGCTCGTCCAGCGTCCGGGCTTCGGACATGCGCTGGATCAGCTGGTCGGCGGCGCGGCTCTTCACGCCGCGGAAGTTGAAGTTGCCCTTCTCGTCGGCCGCCTTCGAGCCGAAGGTGTTCAGCAGCGCGGTGGCATCGGGCAGCGTGAAGTCGCCGCCGGCGATGGCCACCATGTCGAAGTCGTATTCGTCGAGCCGGCGCCGGTACAGCGCGAAGTCGACGTTGCGTTCCTTCATCGTGATGCCCAGCTTTTCCAGGTTGGCCTGCCAGTCGACCATGCGCCCGCCCTCGCCGGGGTTCATGAACTCGAACTCGAAGGCCTCGCCCTTGGCATTGCGCAGCTTGCCGTCGTCGGCCAGCTTCCAACCCGCCTGCTCGAGCAGCTCGCGCGCCTTCAACAGGTTCTGGCGCAGCCGCTTCGGGTCGCGCCCGGTGCTGGGCGCGCGGTACGGCGGGCCGAAGACCTCGGGCGGCAGCTCGGCGCGAAAGGGCTCGAGCAGCTTCAACTCACCGGGAGAGGGCAGGCCCACGGCCGCGAACTCCGAGTTGTTGAACTGGCTTTGCGCCCGCTTGTACTGCCCCAGGCGGTTCACGGTGTCGAAGTCGTAGGTGTAGTCCAGCGCGTCGCGCACGCGGCTGTCCTGGAACAGCGGCCGGCGCAGGTTCATGATGTAGGCCTGCAGCCCTTGGCCGATCGAGGTCTCGAACAGGCCCTTCTTGATGCGCCCGTCGTCCCACTTCACGCCCTTGTGCTGGCGCACCCAGGCGCGCGCGCTGTACTCCATGTAGATGTCGAACTCGCCGGCCTTGAAGGCCTCGCGCGCCACCGCCTGGTCGCTGTAGTAGCGGTAGACCACCCGCTCCCAGTTGAACATGCCGCGGCGCACACCCAGATCGCGCGCCCAGTAGTCGGGGTTGCGCTTCAGCTCCAGCCGCCGCCCCGAATCGGCCTTGGCGATGGTGTAGGGGCCGCTGGTGATCGGGTATTCGCTGACGATCTCGTCGAAGCGCTTGGGCTGGCCGTCGGGCCCCAAGCCCCATTTGTGCGAGAACACCGCCAGGCCGCCGACGGTGAACAGCATGTCGTTGGTGCGCTCGCGCAGGTCGAAGCGCACGGTGCGCGCATCGAGCACGACAACGCGCTCGACGCCGGCCAGCGAGGCCCGCAGCCCCGGCGACGCGTACTTGCCCGACATCGATTCGAAGCTGACCTTCACGTCCTCGGCCGTGACCGCATCGCCGTTGCTGAAGCGCGCCTTGGGATGCAGCCTGAAGCTGATCGACGACTTGTCGGGCGCCACCGCGATCGCTTCGGCCAGCAGCCCGTACATGGTCTGCAGCTCGTCGCTGCCCGGCACCGTCAGCGACTCGAACATGAAGATGCCCAGGCCTGCCGGCGCGTTGCCCTTGGTGGTGAAGGGGTTGAACTTGTCGAAGCTGGAACGCCGGTCGGGGTTGCGCAGGTTGAGGGTGCCGCCGCGCGGCGCATCGGGGTTCGCGTAGTCGAAGTGGCTGAAGCCGGCCGCGTGCTTCGGTTCACCGAAGGCGGCGTGAGCGTGGGTCCAGCGCGGCGCAGCGGGGCCATCGGTGGCCGGCGCTGCGGCATGACCACCGGGGGCCGGCGCTGCGGCTTGACCACCGATGGCCGGCGCTGCGGCCAGGGCGGCGCCGCACCACACCAGCAGCACCGCCGCGCCACGGCGCAGCGCCGCGCTCAGCGCGGTGGCGTCGGGTGGCAGGCCGTTCCACATGGCGGCGATGCTACGCAATCGCCGCGGCCGGCCGGCACGTCGGGCGCGCCGGTCCGCCCGCAGGCCGCTGCAGTGCCTACGCAACGGCCCCGGCGAAGGGACGCGAGGGTCACGCCTTTCAGCTTGTCGCAACGCGGTGTTCGCTTGCACTGCACCCGCTGCACGCGCGGCCGTGCCACGATGCGGCCATGAATACCACCGCATCCGCCTTCACCCTCGCGCGGCCGCGCGGCGTCGAGCGCATCGTCGTCGGCCAGGCCACCAGCGACGGCGCCGGCGTCAAGCTCACGCGCGTGCTCACGCACGACCTGCAGCGCCGCCTCGACCCCTTCCTGATGCTCGACGCCTTCGGCAGCGACGCTGCCTCCGACTACATCGCCGGCTTCCCCGACCACCCGCACCGAGGCTTCGAGACCGTGACCTACATGCTCGAAGGCCGCATGCGCCACCGCGACTCGGCCGGCCACGAAGGCCTGCTGGCCAGCGGCGGCGTGCAGTGGATGACCGCCGGGCGCGGCGTGATCCACAGCGAGATGCCCGAGCAGGAGCAAGGGCGCATGGAAGGCTTCCAGCTGTGGCTGAACCTGCCGGCCAAGGACAAGATGTGCGCGCCGTGGTACCGCGACATCCCGGCCGCGCAGATACCCGAAGTGCATACGCCGCAGGGCGTGGCCGTGCGCGTCATCGCCGGCGCCAGCCACGGCGTGGCCGGTGCGATGCAGCGCGAGGCGACGCAGCCGCTGTACCTGGACCTGCAGCTGCCGCCTGGCGCTGCCTTCGAGCAGCCGCTGCCCGACAGCCACAACGGCTTCGTCTACGTCTACCGCGGCGCGCTGGACATCGCGGGGCAGGACGTGGTGCAGCAACGCTTGGCGATCCTGGCCAATGCGCCGGGCAGCGACGGCGTGCGGCTGCAAGCCGGCGCGCAGGGCGCGCGCGCGATCCTGGTTGCCGGCCAGCCGCTGCGCGAACCGATCGCGCAGTACGGGCCCTTCGTGATGAACAACCAGCAGCAGATTGTCCAGGCGATCGAGGACTACCGCGCCGGCCGGCTGGCCTGAGGCACCCGCTTGCGTGTCATTCGACGATCTGCACGCCGCGGCCGAACGCGACGCGGCCCTCGAGCTGCGCCGCGGCCTCGCTGGGCTCGGGGTAGAACCACACCGCGTCGGGGTTCAGTTCGCCGGCCACGAACAGGCTCAGGTAGTGCGCCTCGCCCTTCCAGACATCGTGGCTGCGGTGGTTGCTGAAGCTGGTGTATTCGCGCTTCAGGCTGCTGGCCGGGAAGTAGTGGTTGCCTTCGACGAGCACGGTGTCGCCGCTGTCGGCGACCACCACGCCTTTCCAGATCGCTTTCATCGGCGGGCTCCATCGGCCGCGAGCGCGGCCCCGATGCGCGCAGCTTAACGGCACGGCAGCGCCAGGGGCCCGGCGCCGGGCGACGCCGCGATCTGCCAGTCCAGCCACCAGCCCAGCGGCAGCTCGTTGGCCAAGCGCTCGGGGCTCAGGTGCTCGGTGACCTGCAGCCCCGCATGCAGCTCGTGGCTGGAATCGAACCAGCCGCAGCCGCAGGGCGGGTCCTGCGGTGGCGCCTCGGCGTTCGCGCATACCGCGTCCACCCAGGCCGCAGCCGCGTCGTGCAGCGTATCGACCTGAGGCGCCGCGCGCCGCAGGCCCAACCATTGGCGAAGCTTCATTCGAGGCTCCTTGCGCTTGGGTGTTGACATGGCGGCATCGTCCCGCGCCCGGCACGCCGCCTCAATCACCCCGACGGCGGCACCTCGGGGGCCCCCGTTGGGGGGGGGTGCGCTGGCGCCGATCGCGCGCATGCACGGCCGCTGCGCTGCAACGCCCGGTGGCTGCCAGAATCGTCTGGCCGCGCCCCACGACCCACACGGCGGCCAGGGCCGCCGCCCTTGCACCGATATGGCCACCCGATCGACGCCCCGCAAGAAAGCGCCTGCCACCGCTGTTGCCAAGGCCAGCGCCCCCTTGATCCAGGCCGCCCAGGCCGCCCGGGCCGCCAAGCCCACGGCAAAGGCCCAGCGCCCGCGCGCAGCCCCATCGGGCAGCGCCAGCTCGGCCGCGCCCGAGGCGGCGCCGCGCACGCCGCGCTCGGTGCTCGAGTCGGTAGGCAGCGCCATCGGATCCAGTGCGCTGGGCAAGGCCGGCGCCGCGGCCGGCGCACTGGCGCGCACGCGCCGTGCCAAGGCTTTGAGCCGGCGGGTGCGCCACAAGCATGTGGTGGTCACCGGCGCCAGCTCGGGCATCGGCCTCGATTGCGCGTTCAAGCTCGCGGCCGCGGGCGCCACCGTGATCCTGGCGGCGCGCACGCCGCACAAGCTGCGCGACGCGGTCAAGCGCATCCGCGCCGACGGCGGCAAGGCCTTCGCCTATGCCTGCGACCTGTCGGACATGGCCGACTGCGAGCGCTTCGTCGCCACCGTGCTGGCCGAACACCGGCACGTGGACATCCTGATCAACAACGCCGGGCGCTCGATCCGCCGCTCGGTGCAGTCATCGTTCGACCGCTTCCACGACTTCGAGCGCACGATGCAGCTGAACTACTTCGGCGCGCTGAAGCTGATCTTCGGCTTCGCGCCGAAGATGCTCGAACGCCGCAGCGGCCACATCGTCAACATCTCGTCGATCGGCGTGCTCGCCAGCCCGCCGCGCTTTTCGGCCTACGTGGCGTCGAAGGCGGCGCTGGATGCGTTCTCGCTGTGCGCCGCCAGCGAATTTGCCGACGCCAACGTGCGCTTCACCACCATCAACATGCCTTTGGTGCGCACGCCGATGATCGCGCCGACCAAGCTGTACGACGCCTTCCCGGCGCTGAGCCCCGACGAAGCGGCCGAGCTGGTGATGAGCGCGGTGATCGACCAGCCCAAGCGTGTGGCCACCGGCCTGGGCCGCGCCGGCGCGCTGGCGCAGGCGGTGGCGCCGGGTGCGAGCGAGTTCGTGCTGAACCATGCGTTCAGGCTGTTCCCCGAATCGGCCGCGGCGCGCGGCGCCGATGCGTCCGTGCCGGACGAGGCGCTGCCGAAGGGCCCGGCGGATCTGGCGCGCAAGCTGTTCGCGCAGGTGTTCAGCGGGGTGTACTGGTAGCGCAGGTCGATGCCGCCCATCAGGAGCGCCCATCACGCTCGACAAACCTATTGGTCACCTACACTGTTCCGGCGCTTCAAGGCATCTGCGTTCTGGTCTGCCCAGCCAGCGCGTGGACTTGGCCGAGGTGGTGTCGGCGCACTGCACTTGCCGGCGTGGGAGCTTGAGATGAGTTCAATCGTTATCGAACACGTACCGATAGCCGAACTGCCGGAAGCTTGGCGCGCCAGGTTGGCCCAGTCGGCCAACACAACTGTCACAGTGCGCATAGAAGAAGAGGCGCAGCCGCAGCCGTTCGGTCCGGGCGATTTCGCAACGGACGACCCGGCTTTCGGCATCTGGCGCGACCGTGACGACATGACGGACGTCGCGGCCTATCTGCGCAGCCTGCGTGCGCCGCGCTACAACCGCGACGGCTCGCGCAACGAGTGATCGCGGTGCTGGTCGATACCGATGTGCTGATCTGGCACCTTCGCGGCTATGCGCAGGCGACGCTCAAACTTGACCAGATCGACTCGCTCGCGCTGTCGGCGGTGAGCTATCTCGAACTGCTGCAAGGCATGCGCAACAAGACGGAACTGGCGGCACTGAGAAAGATGCTCGAACGGCGTGGAGCGAATACGCTGCCGCTGACCGAGGCCATCACACGGCGCGCGTGTGTGCTGATGGAATCGCTCACCATGAGCCACGGCCTGCAGATGGGCGACGCGCTGATCGCCGCCACCGCGCTCGAGCATCGGCTGCCACTGCTGACGGGCAACGTGAAGCACTTCGCAGCGATCGAGCACCTCGTTGTCGAGGCGTTCATCGTCTGACGGGCAAGCGTCGTCAATACACCACCACCGACCGTATCGACTCCCCGCGCTTCATCA
>Ga0116167_1002527_pt1 | contig 15405 bp, 14 predicted proteins | sample AD_JPNMR3_MetaG_FD_89794 | JGI IMG/M metagenome (GOLD analysis project Ga0116167, IMG submission 89794) | Active sludge microbial communities of municipal wastewater-treating anaerobic digesters from Japan - AD_JPNMR3_MetaG | ecosystem: Engineered > Bioreactor > Anaerobic > Digestate | place...
ATTCGGGCCTTTAGTTTTTCTGAAAAGAAATATTTTTTGGGCGTACTATTAGAAATAATTATAGTGTTATGCAAAACTTAAAAAATTCGAAAGGAGATGCCTCCGTAGCAAGACCAATTTCTGGGGAGATGACAATGAACCGTCCACGCATCTGATGCTGTTTACACCGATGCCGATTGTGATGATGGAGCCGGCCGCCGGCAGTTATGTTTTTCAGATTTTGAACTTTGCGGATGAACCGCTGATTACGTATTTGCGGCTGCAGCCGACGTGGGTGGATGCCACGCAGCCGACGATTGTTGTTTCGGGTTTTAGGTTTGAAAGCGGCCTGGGATTCTCAGCCGTTTTTCCACAAATGGTGAATTGGAGGGGAAAAAGCATTTGATTTTAAGAATCGCTCTGGTATAGTGTTAGCAAAGTCGGCAGAGGGGCTGTCGTATAATGGGAGTACACCGCGGTCGCATCGCGGGGATGCGGGTTCGATTCCCGCCAGCTCCAATCACAAGGAAAGGGGAATGGTTTTTCTAATCCTTTGATAGGGTCTCGTCAGCAGCTTGTTTCCTATCGGCTTTAGCCGCCAAAGCATCCACGATTTCTTTTTGATCCAGCGGGAGAAGCCCTAAGTTCGGCAGTACCACCGAAATTCTTTGTTTGGTTTGAAATGTTGCAGACGGGTTGTTCAGAACGGTCAGCAGCACATCCTTTATCTGTTTGCTGGTTCCTTTTCGAATCGCGAGCAGATTCACAAGGTATTCCAATTCTTTTTCCGTAAGGTCTTTGCGGTAAGCCAGATTGCGAAGGGCCTGATTGCGGGTTGGGGCGTCGTTAATCTGGGCGGCCGCGTAAATGGCCGGGATATAAGATCCGGGGGGCTGCGGAACCCGCGCAGCCTGATAATTTGAACACCCGCAAATCTCTATCAGCAGCACAAGGAGCAATCTTTTTTTCATATAATCCTCCCTGATTTCAAACAAACCGGTTTGGTTATAGGATAAGTTTAAGGAAGAAAAGTTCAATGGGAAAAAACTGGCTTTTTCGTTATATGGCGTTATATTTTCGAAAAGACAAAAGCAGAGAAATGGAATCAGGATTACTTTGAAGAGGTTTTTATGGCGAAGGTGTTGATTATCGGTGCCGGCGGAGTAGGGAACGTCGTCGTAAAAAAATGTGCCCAGGTGCCGCAGGTTTTCAGCGAAATCGTTCTGGCCAGCCGCACCAAAGCCAAATGCGATAAGATTGCTTCGGAAATCAGCCGTCCGATTGTCACCGAGCAGGTAGATGCGGATGACGCCAAACAGGTGTCCTCGCTGATTCAAAAGCATCAGCCGAAGCTGGTGATTAACGTAGCGCTGCCGTATCAGGATTTGCCGATTATGGAGGCGTGTCTGGCGACGCGGACCCATTATTTGGATACGGCCAACTATGAGCCGAAGGACGAGGCGAAGTTCGAGTACAAATGGCAGTGGGCCTACCATGACCGGTATGCACGGGCGGGCATTATGGCCCTGCTGGGAAGCGGCTTCGACCCGGGCGTGACGAATGTCTTCTGCGCCTATGCCCAGAAGCATTTCTATGATGAGATTCACTATGTGGATATTGTGGACTGCAATGCGGGCGAGCATGGACATCCGTTCGCAACCAATTTCAATCCGGAGATTAATATTCGCGAGATTACCCAGAAGGGCAAATACTGGGAGAACGGCCGATGGGTTGAGATTGAGCCGATGAGCGTCCGCAAGGATATCGACTATCCGGAGGTTGGGCCGCGGGCATCGTATCTGCTCTACCACGAGGAGCTGGAGTCGCTGGTCAAGCATATTCGCGGGCTCAAGCGGATTCGATTCTGGATGACCTTCGGCGAGCAGTATTTGACGCATCTGCGGGTGCTGCAGAATGTCGGAATGACTCGGATCGACCCGGTGGAGTATGAGGGGCACAAGATTATTCCGCTGCAGTTTCTGAAGGCCGTTTTGCCGGACCCGGGCTCGCTGGGCGTTACATACAAGGGCAAGACGTGCATCGGGTGCATCTTCGACGGGGTTAAAGACGGCCGGCGGCGTCAGATGATGATTTACAATGTGTGTGACCACGCGGAATGCTACCGCGAAGTCGGCGCGCAGGCGGTGTCCTACACAACCGGTGTGCCCGCTATGATTGGAGCCAAGATGATGCTCGAGGGCAAGTGGAAGGGAGCGGGGGTCTTTAATATGGAGCAGTTTGACCCCGACCCGTTTATGGAGGATTTGAACCGCTACGGCCTGCCGTGGAAGGTGCTGGACGGCAAGACGCTGGAATGCTGAAAAAAAAGAAGGCAAAGCAGATTGATATTATCCGGTTCTTGGTTTGCGGTCTATCTTTTCGGTTCAGAGGGGCGGTTTGTTAGCCGATAATACCTAAGGAGTGTATCCGGCCGAATCAGCCGGCTTTCGAATTCAAAAGGAAGGAAAAGGGTTGGAAAAGGAATCGGAAAAACTTCAGTCGATTCAGTCGCAGATTGACGAGCTGAACAATCTGCTTTCTGAGGTGATTGAACCGGTACCGCCGCCGTCGCCGCGGCTGGAACGGCTGGGGATATTGCTGCTGAAGCTGCAGGACGGTGTGTTGGAGGACCGTTTTGTGCGCCGGCTGGAAAAATGGCTGAAGGCCGACCCGGAGGCGATGGACTATTATCTAGACTTTATGATGCTTGCGGCCCTGCTTCGACTGCATTTTCATCCGGAGGGCCTGCCCAGTCCGGCCGCCGCAGCCGCAAAACCTTCCTGAATACATACCCTATATCATCAAACCATTTGTTGACACTCTTTGTTGGCACTCTGCCCGGTGGTGAAGAAAAGTTTAAATTTTTGGTTTTTTCTTGACGGATTCGGACGGGGGCGGGGTAATTATAATCGCAAACTTCGAGAGTACGCACCAAAGCGGTCGGTCGTAAACAATTAGGCAGGAGAAAATCAGGGCCAGGGCAGACGGATAAGGAGTCCTTATATTGGAAGAATTCCCTTTTCTTGCACCCACGGGGACGGAGTCTATCCTGAAAAGGGAGGTTTTGCGGAAATCCGGCGGAAAATAATGTCCGGTTCAGTTTTTGCACAACAGGCGAGCGGAGTTGGATTGTGCAAAGTTATGCAGATGCTCCGTACGGGTCGAGGGGGTTCAGATTGCCGATTTTCAATTTTCAATTTTCGATTGGGCCGGCGGTGGGACAGTACAGCACAGCTGTATTATTCCCGGATGCGTGATTATTCGCCGCAGCTGGGCCGTTTTCTCCAGCCCGACCCGGCGGGGTACATCGATAGGATGAATCTGTATGCCTATGTAGGCAACAACCCGCTTAATTGGCTCGACCCATGGGGGCTTTTGCAGACAGAAAAGTATATGAGCCGTCGGGATAAAGCGGTTAGGACGGCAGCAAGGGTTGTTAATGCGATGATACCTCCCGAGAAATACACCACAGGAATCCAGAATATTTGTCGGGGAGTCTCGTACCTAACCAGTGGAGCCGCGGCTGTTATAGGTTCAGGAGGGACTGTTATTCCACTCATTGGCGCTTCGGCGGTGTCCGGAGGTATAATATCTGTTGGAGCAGGCAGTGCCCAGGTTATCATTGCTGGTGTCAATCCTGCCAAACTCAGCGCTGCGAATCGTATTCCTGCGTCTTATGCTGAAGCAGTAGGTCTTGCTGTAGGAAGAATAGCAGGCACCCCAGACGCCGGACAAAAAATCGGGACAATCGTCAATTCTGCAGTGGGAATGGGGCAAGCAGTTTATGGGCTTAGCCAAGCCCAAACGGGACTCGAAATAGTGGAGGGTTCAATCTCGGCGGTATCCGCACTGCAGTCTGCAGGAGAAGCAGTTGCCGACATCGCAGAAACAAAAAACAGCAGCCGCTGAACTCTGAGGAAAAGGGGATGTTCAGTTTTTGGCGGTTGTTGGCAAAACCGAAAAACGGAGATGTAAAAATGGTTATCGATCTTGATTCTGTGCTTATGGTGAACAATGCATTTATGTTCGTTCTTGGTTTGACGGCATTCGTATATGGGTTGTTTGTGAAAAATAGAGTTGCGATTGTCGTCGGTCTTGTGCTTTTTTTGGGAAATCTTATCCTGTTCATTCAGGATTTATGGTGAATCAGAATTCTTCTTCGGGATCGTTTTAGGGAAACTGCCGTAAAATGAGCAACACAGAGAAGAAGCCCCGTCCGATGTGGTTGAAGGTGTGGATTTATGTTTCGCCTCTTTTGGGATTTATTGGTTATTTGATTATAGCAAGGGCATTTTTTCAGGAATTGGATTGGAAAACGAGATTCATTATTGGTCTTTGTCCGACCCTGCTCGGCTATGCGTAATTGTTTTTGGGGGTAGTTTTTCCGCCTCGAAGGGATGTTGATTCATGAAAGCAAATCGCCGGCATTTGTATTTCTTTGAGATTCTTATTTGTTTTCTTAGTTCTGTGTTGGGCGGGATTTTACTCAGCAGCCTTTCGTGGTATTTGTTGGGGCTGGGGGACCGTTCGGATGTTTTATTGGGGCTGATTTTGGGGATGCCGCTGGGGGGCTGGTAGGGCTGCTTTTTTCAAAGAAGATTCTGAAAATATCTTTTTCCATCTGGGGCCTAATCGTTGGGCTGCTGGCTGCGATGGCAGAGGTTGTTCTGTGTCTCTTTTTGACGGATTTGTTCGGCAATCTTATGCTGTTGACTATTCCAGGTATCATTGCAATATCTTTTGTGGGAATTACCCGCATGATGAGTCCAAAACAAAGAACAGAAGCGACGAAGTAATACGAAACTCTCCAGCCCGATCCAGCGGGGTACATCGATGGGATGAACCTGTATGCCTATGTCAGCAACAACCCGCTCAATTGGCTCGACCCATGGGGGTATGAAAACCTTCGGCGGTTCAGCGGAAGAGTTTGAGGGCGGCAAAGCCGCCGGCCAGCAGGATGATAAAGGCCAAAGACAGCCAGTTGAAATATTTTTCAATGAAGGGACGGATGGCCTGACCTTTCCAGCCGAACAGCCCGGCAATCAGGAAAAAACGGGCTGAACGGCTTATCAGTGAGGCAATCACAAACCCCGCAAAATTGATTTGCGCAATCCCGGCCGTAATCGTGCACACCTTATAGGGCAGCGGGGTAAATCCGCAGGTAAAGACAATCCAGAAATCATACCGGTCATACCATCTCTGAAACGCGGCAAAGTTGGCTTCCGTAAATCCCAGCGGGGCCAAATGCGTCATCACCCAGCCGCCGATGCTCGACCAGAGAAACATCCCGATGGCGTAGCCGAGAATGCCGCCGAGGACGGAGGCGATGGAGCAGGACAGGGCGAATCGAAACCATTTGCGGGGGGCTCCGAGGGTCAGCGGGGCCAAAAGTACATCCGGCGGGATGGGAAAGAAGCTGGATTCGGCAAAACTGAGCAGGAAGAGTGCTTTTTCGCCATGCGGAGTCTCGGCAAAGTGAATCACCCAGTTATAGAGCCGGCGGTGCCAGTGCCACCATGGCAATGACGGCGGATTTGCGGATGCAGATTGTGTTTGTTCCAAAGCCGGCTCCTGCAGAACTCTTTTCTTTTTGCGGGGATAATATATACTGCTTCCGGAAAAGTCAAGGAGAACACGATGAATGCAGCGGCGGAGCAGTACAGTCAGTTCGAGCAAAAAGAAAAGGGACTTCTGGTGCGGGCACCGGCGAAAATCAATTTGTCGCTGCTGGTGGCGGGCCGGCGTGCGGACGGTTATCACGAGCTGGAAACGGTGATGGCCAAGATTGACTGGATGGATGAACTGCTGCTGGAACCGTCTTGCGGCGATGGGCTTGAACTGATTTGCCGGGGGCCTTACGCGGTGCCGGAAGGGCCTGACAATCTGGTCTGGAAGGCCTGGCAGCAGGTTTGCGGCCATATCGGAAGGCCGCTGCCCGTGCGGATTACACTTTGCAAGAATATCCCGGCGGGTACCGGACTGGGAAGCGGCAGCAGTGATGCGGCGGCGGCTTTGCTGGGACTGAACCGTTTTTTTCAGCTGAATCTGCCGGAAGGGGCAATTTTCGATATGTCGTGTCGTCTTGGGAGTGATGTGGCGTTTTTCCTTGATGGGCCGGTTGCTTTCTGCACCGGAAGGGGCGAAAAAATCAAAAAAATCCCTGATTTTCCGGATTTCAGGGCTCTTTTGATTGTTCCAAACGTAAGTGTCTCTACGAAAATGGTTTATGAAAATTATATCCATGACCCCGAACGTTTTGAGACTTTGCGGGAACAAATAAATGATTCACTTTCAAAAAAGAGTATTGATTCTCTGGCTAAAATATGCGCAAATATGCTTCAGACAAGCTGTTTCCATTTGCACAGGGAGCTGGCGGACCTGAAGGGCGAGGTTGAGCGGCTCTGTGCACGAAAGGTCTGTTTGAGCGGAAGCGGTTCGGCAATGTTTATGCTCTTTGAAAAAGACTGCGACGCCAAAATCCAAACCTGCCGGCAACTTCTTGACAGGAATCTCGGCATTCTTTGCCGGATTGTCAACAACAATAGATGGTAATTTGTTCGTGAGGCACCCTTATGGAAATCAGCGAAGTCAGAGTCAAACTTGTGGCCAATCAGGATGATCGGCTGAAGGCGTTCTGCTCGATGACGCTCGATAATGAGTTCGTCGTGCGGGACATCAAGATTATTGAAGGAGCGGGGGGGCTTTTTGTGGCGATGCCGTCCCGGAAGATGTCCGATCACTGCGGCAAATGCGGCGGCAAAAACAGCTTAAAGGCCAAGTTCTGCAGCAATTGCGGAGCGAAACTGCAGGACAATCGGGTCAAACAGGACCAGCAGGGGCGGATGAAGCTTCATGCGGATATTGCTCACCCCATTAATGCGGCCTGCCGGAAAAAAATTCAGGATGCCATCTTGGCGGCCTATCATCAGGAGGTCGAAAAATCCAAACAGCCGGGATACCAGCCGGTGGATTTGGATACGCCTGAGCCGGATTAAGCATTCGGCTGTAAAAAAGGGCGGGTTTTGAAAAAAAAGAAAAACTGCGGCGGACAGAGGTTCGTCTGCACATAGCCGTTGCTTACAGCCAAGCGGCTACTCTTCGATAATTAATTCTTCAAGAATGCGGTCTAAGGCCGCATCCAGCCGACGTTCCATATCCGGGCTGTTTTCTGCGATTTCCCTTCGGGCACGGAGTACTTTTTCCTGGCGAACTTCCGGCAGGGAGGCAATCAATTGCAGAAGCCGTCCAATGGGGTTGGCCTGGAGATGTTCCAGTAGAGGCTCCTGCAACAGGTCATCGAGGTCGAGGTTCACCCATTCTTGCCCGGAGGTCTCGTTCATTTCCGGTACGCGTCGGCTGTTTGAACTTTGCTGATGCATTTTCTTTTGCATTTTTACGACCTGACAGGGTTTGGAATCGTTCTCCGACATTCCTTATCGGACCTGAAGATTCCCGGCTTTTCGGAGCCGTTTTTCGGGTCCCTCAAATCCTTTTTTGAGGAGGTTTTCTTCTGATTTCCAGAAGACCACAATATATTGTATGTCTGGTTGCTGCGTCGGGTTGTTTTTTCTCGCTGACTATGCTGTTATCGGCGTCATAAGGTTTGAATCTTTAAAAAAAGGAGCAAGTTTTGAGAAACGATATTTCATATAGATTTGTACTCTTTTTGTCAGAAAATCAAGTCGATAAGTCTGATAGCAGGATTTTTACCTGGCCTAATTTAAAAGAAGAACTGTCTGTTTTTGGGGAAATAGGGGAAATAGACAACGCACAATATATGGGGTGTTCAAAAAAAGAGAGAATCCAGGGTGCAGAGGATGTCTGGTGTGATTAACCGGCAGTTTCAGAAGAGGAGATAGGTCTTGCGGCGGCGGCAGCGATGATAAAGTCGTCAGAACGGATTTTGTCTATTTGTTCATAAAGTCGGGCCACTGACACGGTGTCGCCGGAGGGGATTACGGTCGATAAGGCCTTGTCGAAGTAGGTCTGCATTTGCTGCAAATCGCCCTGAAGGCGGCAGATTTTTGCCCCAAGCAGATAGGAATCCAGCAGAGTTCGGTGGGTTTGGCCGTAAATTGTCTGCTGGACAGCTAAAACCTGCTGGAGCTGTTGTGCAGCAAGTTCATATTGTCCGGTTTCGAGGTATAATTCGGCCAGTCCTTTTCGAACCTGGGCGGTATAAAGATGGTTCTGTCCGAATTCCGCTGTTACTTTCTCGAGCATTTCTGCAAAGATTGCTTCGGCCTCGTCCCAAGCCCCCATTTGAGTGAGAAGAACGGCTTGATCAATGTAAAAAGGGGTTACAATTCGGTTGTCGGGTGTGTGATGTTTCAGAATGATGTCAAAGGCCCATTCGAGAGTCTCCGCCGCTCGGTCGAGGCGATGCTGACGAATATAGACCGCCGTCAGATTCCGAAGGGTATGGGCCACGTATGGATGGTCGGGCCCGAGTGCGTTTTGCTGGGCGGCCAACCCCCTCCAGAAGAGTTCTTCGGACTCCGCCAAACGGTCCTGATACGAATAAAGAGTTGCCAAATCGATCATGCAGATAGCTCTTTCGCTGTCTGAGACGTCATCGGACCTACTATGTTGAAGAGCACGCAGCAGATATCCTTCGGCTTTATCATACTGGCCGTAGGCCATATAAAGGCGGGCGATGTTACGGAGCTTTCGAGAAGGGGGTTGGTCCTGCTGAAACGAGGCAGAAAGAGGTGCGGAGAAGATAAGGAGCATCAGACCTGCCCAACGGAATATGTTTTTGAAGGTCCGCATAAATTGAATCCTTTCTTTTGCCTGTTTTGCCCATCCTGTGTAAAATCTACATAACACTTGAGAGGACGACAAAATAGGCAAATGGCTTAACTTGGGTGTGATTCTCTGCTGAAAAAAGAATGAAAATAGAGCGGATAGTCCGATAAACAATTTGAGACAGTTTCGGACAGGAAAAGGTTAGACAAGGCACCCACGTATACAGGCGAGGAAAGGAACGACCCAATGATTATTAAAAATATCGAGAGTGTGCCGGCAGAAGCGGTTCAGATGGAAGGGGCGAAGGATGTAAAAGTGCGAGTGATTTTCGGGCCGAAGGATAAAGCGCCTACCTTTGCGATGCGGCTATTTGAAGTCGGTCCCGGTGGGCATACTCCCTATCATCAGCACAATTTTGAGCATGAGGTCGTGGTGCTGGCGGGCGAGGTTGCTGTCGTTCGGGAGGATGGACCTGTTCCCTTGAAGGTCCACGATGCCCTGTTGGTGGCGGCTAATGAAGTGCATCAGTTTCGGAATCTGTCCTCTTCGATGCCCGCTCGGTTTTTGTGTCTGGTGCCGGTAGCGTATCAAAAATAAGAATACAGGAATACAGATAATCAAGGGTAAAAAATAAAAAGCCCTTCGGAGGTTGAAAATCCGAAGGGCTTTTTTTGTATAGAACGTTATTTACCGCTGAATCTGCATCAGCAGGTAAGCTGTGATGTTGCTGTTGCCGGTTTCCAGCAGCGAGGTGCCGTAGCGGTTCAGGGCGAAGGCAACCGGGTCACCGATGGGGGCCTGAATCTGACGGTCGAGGACGGTGACATACCGGACAAAGGCATCCACAAACTCCATCGCAGAGGCATAGCGGCTGTCGGTTTGAGCATTCTGGGAAAAGGCCGAGGCGATAGCGGCTCCCATTTCGGGTGTAAAGGGCATATCCGCCGGGGCGATTTGCTCAAAAACGGCTGCAACGGCCGCCATCCGCTCGCTGTCTTTGAGGATATTGGCAGCTGTAATCAACTGGGCGCAGGCGCTGCAGGGGTTCAGGGTTGGGTTGAGTGCCAGTGAGTTGGCGATAGCAACCTGGAGCTGGTCGGAATGGATGCCCAGTTCCGCTGCTGCGGCGTCCATCTCAACCGGGCAGCCGCCCAGACGCGGTTCTTCGGGCCGATAGAGCGGGGCGACTTCGCCGGCGGGAGCCGGGTCTTCAAGGACCCAGGCCCGGCCGTCCGTAATGTCCGGATTTTCCAGACCGGCTCCGCGGAAAACATAGTTGTAGCCGGCCGGGAAGGTGCCTTCTCCTTCCGCCGGGTCGGCATAAGGCAGCCGTCCGTAGGCGTCCGAGAGCCACTCAGTGATGCGGGAGACAACCTCCAGGCGGTCGCCGACGTCGCTGGTGATACCGTTGCCGGCCAGCGAGTTTTTGAAGTTGGTTCCGAAGGTGATGGTATCGTAGGCATCGATGACCATCGCACCTTTAGCCGTTCCGGATTCGTCCACCGGCACTTTTCCATCGGAACCTTCATCGACCATCAGAGCGTAGAATGCCGGCATCGCTTGGCAGGAGCGAATCTGGGTGCTCATATCGATAGTGACATTGCCGGCGGTGCTGGCTGTATAGATGGCGGCATCGAACGGCTCGCCCGGATTGCGGTCATAGCCGCCGATTTCCGCGGGCCCGTCCACCAGAAGAAGTGAGTCACGGTCATCGACATCGTCATAGTATCTTCCGAAGGCATTCAGAGAACCGAAGGGGCCGAGAACAAGGTCATCGGCACTGATGATGGCGATGGCCAGCCGGTCGAACTGCTCGTACTGGGTGTCGGAATTGAAGTAATACAACGGATTAAAGACACCCAAGCCGGCCCAGTGGTCTGAACTGCCGGTGATGTTCACGTTCAGGCCGTCCAGGTCATCGGTGTAAATACGTCCGGTCATGGAGTAAAGCAGGACTCCGCCGGTGGGCCAGACACCATAAAAACAGCCGGGTGTGGGCGACCAGCCGCAGCAATCCGGACCGAAGGTGGTCACATCGCCGGCAACCTGGATATCATATTGGCCGATGACCCAGAGATTTCCCTGATGCGTGCTGAGGGCCGGGCCGTAATCGTTATAGAGCAGGTCGATGGAGCGATACAGTTCGTCGAATCCCAACCCAATAAGCCAGAGGTCTCCGGCGGTGCATTTGCGGACGAAACCTTCGGCCTGGAGAGACCTTCCTGCTACAAGAATCTGTTCTCCGTTTCCATTGACCCATGTGTTATTGTGGAGGTTGATGTCGCCTGCGGCATATGTATTGCCGCCCAGACGAATGAGACCATCGGGGTCGTAATTGACCGATTCCACAAACTTGCCGCCAATGTTGGGAGTTGTTTTGATGGAGATATCAACGTTTCCGGAAGCGCTGTTAATGTCGCCGGTTGTTGTGACCACTCCTCCGCCGTATCCGACATCTTCCCATCCTTTCAGAACGATATCTCCGCCGGCGCTGATTTGGTTCACTGTGATGTTGCGTCCGGTCAGTTCAGTATTCTGTGCACTGTCTATGGTCCCGGAAGCCGTGATGTCTCCGAAACCAAGCAGATCGGAATCCGCTTGAATGAGAACGGAACCCTGATTGGCCTGAAGATTTCCGTCAATGGAGATGTTTTCTCGAGCGGCAATTTCGAGATTGCCTTCTGTGGCGGTAAGATTGGAACCATTTTCAATAAAGACGTGAGACTTGATGTCCGTTGTGAGTGTTGGATCGCCGGCGTTAAGCCGAATGCTTCCGGCAGTGATGTCATCCCGGACGTAGATGCTTCCGCCCGGAGCGTTCAGTCCATCTGTGACGGCAGAAAAGGCACCGGAGCCGCTATTGGTGATAGGGGCTTCGATCCAGATTCTGCTGTTAGCGTTCAGGGTCAGAGAAGTGTCGGTGTCCCAGAGAATTGAATGGCGAACCCAAATCCAGCCCTGCTGAGCGGCGGTTCCGCCCGGGTGGGTTGTTATTTCCACATTGCTTAAGGCCAGCTGGTTCTGTATCCAGGCATAACTGAGATGCTGTGTGGAAGACCATGTTCCGTTCTGGGAGAACTGGAAACCGTTCCACGTCATATTAGGGCTAGTGACTGAATCGATTTGGATATTTGAGGGGTCTATCAGGAATGTTCCGGTCTTTCCGTTGACGGCTGTTGTGTCCACATGCCCCCACAGTTCGATTGCCTGCCGACCGGAGACCTCAACGAAACCGCCGTCGCCGGATTCGGAACCGCCTTTGGCCTGGATTTGAGCGCCTTCGCTGAAGAGGGCGGCCTGCGGAGAAAAGACAATCACCTGTCCGCCGTCGCCGTTTTCGGCGGCATTGGCGGAGGTGATGCTCTCAGAGCCGAGAACGACCGCTTCGCCGGCCGTCAGGGCAACCCGGCCGCCGTCACCCTCTTGGGCATCCGCAGACACTGTGCCGAACTGGCCGACGCGGCCTGTTTCGGTCTGCACGGAAGCCCCCAGCCCTTTGAGGTCATCGAGGGCCTGCACATACAGGTCGCCGGCGGCCAGAATGATGGTGCCGGCCGGAGCTTCGATTTTTCCGCCCTCTTCGTTCACCGCCAGAGCCGAAGTTTCCGGAGCGGAAGCCAGCCGGACCCGCACGGGGCTGGTTTGACTTTCGGCCAGGTACACTTCATCCGCCGAGGCCAGCAGGACAAAGCCGCCGGCCGGAGTTTGAATGATTCCGCGGTTGATGACTTCCCGCCCAATCAGAGCCACCTGCTCAGCGGTAATGGTGCCGAGGTTTTTGACGGCTCCGTCGGTGACGATGAACTTCAGGTTGTCGTTTGTCAGGAAGTCCTGATCACTGATAGTCATGGCGCCGGCGGTGAATTTGGCGGCCTGGACCGAAGCAGACGGACCGAAAATGACACCGTTCTGGTTGACGATAATAATATGCCCCTGATTGCCCAGAATGGTGCCGTCGATTCGGGTGGCCGAAGACTGCAAATCCCGGTTGAGGACGACAAAAGCACCGCCGTCCCGGACGAACTGCAAAGTCTGCTTGTCGCTGATGTTCAGGTCCTGCCAGTTGATGACGGCTTTGGCGGCCCCCGCGCCGGCATTGACTGTTACGGTGGTGACTCCCTCGGCGGCGATGGGACTGACAGAGACATTGCCGGTCTGCGGGTCCGCTCCGCTCATCGCCCGGATTTGGGAGACGTTCAGATGAAGCATGCAGACAATCAGCAGAAGAGAAGTTGCCTGACGGACAGTGAGACCGAAAAGAAATTGAGCAAGAGTTTTCATTGTATTCCCCTCAATTAAAAAAACCTCTGTTCAAAATGTTTTTCCCTTCCCGTATGATTTGAGTTTTACCATCGTATCAAAATGCCGGCGTGAAGCCGACCTTTTCCCTCTCGGGTATTTTCTGTTGCAATTAACGGATATCCGGCATAGACCGTGCCGGTTAAATGATTGCCCAGTTCAGTGATGATTCCGCCGCCGACGGAGCACAGTTCAGTGTCTGTGGTTTCCAAAGGCAGGGCATCTTCGATTCGGGCCTGACCGTAATCGATGAATACAGCCGGTGCCAGTTTGCGCAGGAACGGCTTGGGCTGAGGCGTTCCGGACTGGTCGGTTCCGTAGCCGGCCCGGTCGGCCTGAACAATATCATATTCGTATTGCAGCGAAGCCAGGATGCCTCCGTCGGCAATGACTTCATACTCATCATAGCCGCGAACCGTGTACATTCCGCCGTAGGCCGACATCCGCGAAGGAACCAGCCGGCCGTCGGAGGTTGTCCAGGAAAAAGAGCTGCTGAGCCGGTGAACTTTGCCCGGGTCGAGATACCGGCTGTGGCGGAGGGTGGTGGTATATACAGCGAAGTCCTCATCGGCGGCTCCGGAACCGCGGACGGTCAGGAAGTCGCCGGATGTTTCATACGACTGCAGCTGGGAAAAGCCCACAAACGTCTCCGCGCGGTCTTCGGTTTTGTACAGTTCCGCGCCCCAGCCCCACAAGTCCATCCGGACTTCGGAAGTCTGCACAAGCAGCGGACTGGTGCGGCTTTCCTCCTGAATGAGGGTGCCGGTTACGTCAAAGAACCAGCCGTTGTGCTGGAGGGTGTGCCAGCGAAGCTGCGTGCCGTAGAAATAGCCGCGTCCCAGGAAGTCGAATGTGCCCAGTCCCTGGCTGTTGTATTCACTGTAGGCCCCGAACAGACTGGCCCTCAGGAACGGTGTCAGCAGCGGAAAGTCGTAGCTGCTGTACACGGAGAATTCATCTTCGAAACCGTGCTCGGGCTTGGCCTGGTAGATGGCGGTAAACCGGTCATCAAATCCGAGGGCGTTGGTGTGAATCAGGCCGAGCCGCGGGGCCCACTGTCGGTCGTCTGTTCCGGAATTGTCCACCTGGAGGAACCAGTGCCAGGGATTGGCTTCATAGACATTGTACTGAACAGACAGGGCGTTGGGCTCGGTGCCTTTGCTGATCAGGGCGGATACATAGCGGTCCGGGTTCAGGTTCATCACGCCGAGAAAATCATTGAGTTTTTTCTGATTCAGAACGGAACCGCTTTTGACAGGGGACCAGTCCTCCATCAACCCTTCCCGCAAGTAGGTTTGAGAAGCCGGCTGGAGATTGGGGGTGAACGTCTGACTGCTGACCTTGCGAACCTCGGCTTCGAGAATTCGAATCGGCAGGATTCCCTGTCGGATTGCTCCTTCCGGAGCGAAGGCCTCCGCAGGGACATACACATAGATGCCCGCATAGTTGTGCCGCTGATAGACCTGAAGGATGTATTGGGTGAAACCCTGAATGGAGCGTGCGGAAACCGTGCGAGGGGTTTCCGGCTCGGCGGCCAGCAGACGGATTTCCCGAAAGTCATAAAGAGCAGCCGGTTCTGCAGGAAGCTGGTAACGTCCGGTGCTGTCAAAGACAGCGGGGATGTTTCGAAGAAGTTCTGATGTTGTCAGAATCTGATTTCCCTGAATCTGAATCTGCCGGATGGAGTAGCGAGGTGTATCATCTGCAGGCAGAGAATTCACCAGCATCTCAGGAGCGACTTTCCCTTTGGGTTCCGTTTTTTTCGCCTCAGCGGTTTTCTCCTGTTGAGCGATTGTCTCGAGGATTTCCTGTTCGCTGCTGACGGCAGGTTCCGCGAATTCTTCTTTGGCGGCGAACGAAAGTCCGCACAGGAGTAATACAAAGCCGCAAACAAATCCTGTTGTCTGTACGGCTTTGGTCTGTCTGTAAGCGGAAGAAAGTTTTTCCTTGTTTGAATTCGGCCTCCCAGCTCGGTTCATAGATTTCTCCCTAAAAAGTTTCTGGCCCCATTGAGGTAGAATCTGCATAAATTCTCCGCAAGTATATAGCTGCATTTTACGCGAAAAAGAGTGGTAAATCAATAAAACTTAAGGGCTTAGGAGGGAAAATCAGCGAGGTCCGATAAAAGAAAAATTGTTATGGTTTCTGAACGTTTTGTGTAGGAGCCGGCTGGGCGGCATACAGAGATTTTTACCCCGCCGGATTTGACAAAAGGGCAAATATATGGAAGGAGGCAGCGGTCGAAAAGTTTTGCAGAATGAGGGAAGCCATGGTAGATCGTACCCCCGCAGTGCATATTCTTCTTTGGTCATATAATCGGGTCCCAACCAGTCTAACATAACCGGCGGCAATCTGACAAGCTGCATCGGGATTTTCGGA